>Ga0102595_100179_pt1 | contig 66449 bp, 63 predicted proteins | sample Araplaol_mTSA_r2_2_FD_76864 | JGI IMG/M metagenome (GOLD analysis project Ga0102595, IMG submission 76864) | Arabidopsis root microbial communities from North Carolina, USA - plate scrape MF_Col_mTSA_r2 (SPADES assembly) (version 2) | ecosystem: Host-associated > Plants > Roots > Endosphere... | reverse complement strand
CGATGGAATACGACGTGGTCGTGGTGGGCGGCGGCCCCGGCGGCCTCGCCACCGCCATTCGCCTGAAGCAACTCGCGGCCGAAAAAGGCAAGGACATTTCCGTCGTGGTGCTCGAAAAAGGCTCGGAGCCCGGCGCCCACATCCTCTCGGGCGCGGTGATGGACCCGAAAGCGCTGACCGAGCTGCTGCCCGACTGGAAAGCCCAGGGCGCGCCGCTGAACCAGCCGGTCACCGCCGACGAAGTGCTGTTCCTCAGCGAAAAAAGCGCGGTCAAGACACCGGCCTTCTTTGTGCCGGACTGCTTTCACAACGAAGGCAACTACGTCATCAGCCTGGGCAATGTGGTGCGCTGGCTGGCGCAGCAGGCCGAGGGCTTGGGCGTTGAAATCTTCCCGGGCTTCGCGGCCGCTGAAGTCCTCTACAACGACGACGGTTCGGTCAAGGGCGTGGCCACCGGCAACCTGGGCATAGGCAAGGACGGCCAGCCCACCGACAACTTCCAGCTCGGCATGGAACTGCACGGCAAGTACACCGTGTTCGCCGAAGGCGCGCGCGGCCACCTGGGCCGCCAGCTCATCAACCGCTTCAAGCTCGACGAAGGCCGCGACCCGCAGGGCTACGCGCTCGGCGTAAAAGAGCTGTGGGAAATCGACCCGGCCAAACACAAACCCGGCCTGGTGATCCACACCGCCGGCTGGCCCATGGACAGCCAGACCTACGGCGGCGGCTTTATGTACCACCTGGAGGACAACAAGGTCACGCTGGGCATGGTCACCGGCCTGGACTACAGCAACCCCTACCTCAGCCCCTTTGAAGAAATGCAGCGCTGGAAGACGCATCCCAGCATCAAGCAATACCTCGAAGGCGGCAAGCGCATCAGCTATGGCGCGCGCGCCATCACCGCGGGCGGCGCTTTGAGCCTGCCCAAGACCATATTCCCGGGCGGCGCGCTGATAGGCTGCGACGCCGGCTACCTCAACGCGGCGCGCATCAAGGGCAGCCACGCGGCCATCAAGAGCGGCATGCTGGCCGCCGAAGCCGCCTACGAGGCCGTCACCGCCGGCCGCCAGCACGACGAGCTGGCCGCCTACCCCGAGGCCTATGCCAAGAGCTGGCTCGCGCAGGAATTGAACCAGTCGCGCAACTTCAAGTCCTGGTTCAAGAAGGGCCTTTACGTCGGCGCCTTCATGACCGGCATTGAGCACTGGCTGCTGCCCAAGCTGGGCTTCAAGTCGCCGCCCTGGACCGTGCACAACAGCATTCCCGACTACGCCAAGCTCAAGCCGGCCGCCGAGTGCACGCCCATCGTGTACCCCAAGCCCGACAACAAGATCACCTTCGACCGCCTGAGCTCGGTGTTTGTCTCCAACACCAACCACGAAGAGCACCAGCCCGCGCACCTGACGCTAAAAGACGCCAGCGTGCCGGTCAACATCAACCTGGCCAAATACGCCGGCCCCGAAAGCCGCTACTGCCCTGCCGGTGTCTATGAGTTCGTGAAGAACCCCGACAACAGCGACCGCCTGCAGATCAACGCGCAGAACTGCGTGCACTGCAAGACCTGCGACATCAAGGACCCGACGCAGAACATCGTCTGGGTCACGCCCGAAGGCGGCGGCGGGCCCAACTACGCGGGCATGTAAGCCAACCGGAACCCAAACCGGAGCGCTTCCATCGAAAAAGCCCTTCTCAACTGAGAAGGGCTTTTTCTTTTGTCCCGATTTTTGTCTCGGTCTCAGCGGCGTGGCGCAGCAGCCATCAAGGCCTGTCCCGCGGTCACAAGGGAGTTCGCCGGCCCCTTCTTGCCGAGCAACGGGCCGTTCATATAGGCGCCGTCGATCAGCAGCACAAGCTGGCTGGCAAGATCGTCGGGCTTGCGAACGCCCATCTTCTTTGCCATCACCGTCAGGCGGCGCAGCAGTTCCGTCTTGTTGCGCATGGCAACCGCGCGGGCGGGATGGCTTGGTTCCGGGAACTCGGTCGCCACATTAAGGAAGGGACAGCCCCGGTACCTGGGCGCGGCGATGTGCTCGGCGATCCAGTGCAGATGCGCCTTCAGCTCCGCCTCGGCATCGTCCGGCTCCCGCGCCGCGACGCTGTCCCAGTCTTCCCAGTATTCGGCGTCTTCGCGCTCGAGGAATGCCACCACCAGGTCGTCCTTGGTCGCGAAGTGCCGGTACAAGCTGGTCTTGGCCACGCCGGACCGCTCGACCACCAGGTCGACGCCGACAGCCCTGACGCCCTCCCGGTAGAACAACGCCGCCGCCGTCTCCAGCACGCGGTCGCGCACACTCAGCGGGCCACGTTCATCCGCCACCGGCGTGGCCGTCTCAGTACTTTTTTTCATCGAATTTTCCCCGCACGGTTGACGCGCTACAGATCTGTACTGTACATTATTCAAAACGCTACAGATCTGTAGCGTTTTACGGAAATAACTTCAACAAGGGAATTCGTGATGACATCAAACAAGACAGTGGCCGTCTATGGCGCTTATGGACACACCGGCCGCTTCGTGGTTTCGGAATTGCGCCGGCGCGGCTGGACGCCCATCCTCTCGGGGCGCGATGCCGGCAAGCTGCAGGTTTTCGGAACGGAAAACCCCGGTTTGGAACTTCGGCCGGCCTCGGTCGACGAACCCGCCTCGCTCGATCGCGCGCTGGCCGGCGCCGCGGCGGTCATCAACTGCGCCGGCCCCTTTGCCAGCACTTCGGCGCCGCTGATTGAAGCCGCCATGCGCGCACGGATTCCCTACCTGGATGTGGCGGCCGAAATAGAAGCCAACATCGACACCTTCAATCTGTTCGTGGACCGTGCGCGTGAAGCGGGCATTGTGGTCGTGCACGCCATGGCGTTTTACGGCGGGCTCGGCGACCTGCTGGCGACCGCGGCCATGGGCGACTGGACTTACGCGGATGAAATTTCCATCGCCTACGGGCTGGACAGCTGGAGGCCCACGCCGGGGACCCTGATCGCCGGGCAGGTGTCGAAGCAGCGCCGGGACGGCCGCCGGGTGGTTTTTGCGGACGGAAAAATCGCCTACACCACGGAAGCTGCGCCGGCCACCGAATGGACTTTTCCCGCGCCGCTGGGCAAGCAGCCAGTCATCGCCGAATTCACCATGGCCGACACGGTGACGATCTCGCGCCACATCAAGACCCCCAGGATCCACTCCTACATGACGGCCGTGGCCGTCAGGGACCTGACCGACCCGAATCCACAAGCCCCTGTAGCCAGCGATGAGAGCGGACAGTCGCCGCAAACCTTTGTGCTGGAAGTACTGGCGCGCCGCAGCGGCGAGGAGCGCCGCGCCATCGCGCGCGGGCGGGACATTTATGCCTTCACCGCACCCCTGGTCGTGGAGGCCATGGCGCGCGTGGTCGCCGGCCAGGTCAAGGGCGCGGGCGTCTTTACCGCCGGAGAAGCATTTGACGCGCGGGATTTCCTGGCCTCGCTGTCCCCCGCGAATCTTTCCGTGGAATTGCGTTAAGTTCTTTCGCGCCCTCCGGCATGCCGGAGGGCCCTTTTTTTTGAAGGCCGCATCACGCATGCGGCCTTTGTTCATTCAGTCGCAGGCGCGCCACATATACACGGCGCAAACCTTCGCAAGCTTTGTGACTTTCTGTCCGGCGCGGCGATCGGGCCCTTGGCGCGCAGGCGGCGTGCACACCCCGCCAGCAGGTGATTCGCGCCATTCGCTCACAAGTGCTTACCGAACGATTCGACACGCTTTGAGGCCTGTCTCACGCCATCCCACGCGGGCTCGCGGCTTACGCTGACACGCCTTCTCCCCTCGCCGCAAAGACACTGGAACTGTCCTTGAGTTCGGGACGTGGCCGCGCCCCTCACTGGCCGCCACGCCGCCGTGTTCCAGCTTTTTTGCCACATCCGCCCGCTGCCCGGCAGCTTTCTTAGCCCATTGATCCATGACAGAAAACACCCCCAGCGTGCTGCTGACCGGCGGCGCCGGTTATATCGGAAGCCACACTTTTGTGGCCTTGGCGGAGGCCGGCTACCAACCGGTCATCCTCGATGATTTCTCGAACAGCCACCCTGCGGTGCTGGAGCGGCTGGCGCAGCTGACGGGCCGGCGCGTGCCCTGCGAAAAAGGCAATGTGCTGGACACGGCCTTTGTGGCCGAGGTGCTGCAGCGCCACCGCTGCGTTGCCGCCGTGCATTTCGCCGGCGTCAAGGCCGTCGGTGAAAGCGTGCAGCAGCCCCTGATGTACTACCGCAACAATGTGAGCGGCCTGCTGAGCCTGCTTGAGGCCATGGCCGGCACCACCGCCTGCCGGTCCGTGGTGTTTTCTTCCAGCGCCACGGTCTACGGCAACCCGGCCAGCGTGCCGATTGACGAAGGTTTTCCCTGTGCGCCCGAAAGCCCGTATGCCCAGAGCAAGCTGATGTGTGAAAACATCCTGGCCTCGCTGCGCGCGTCGGACCCTTCATGGCGCACCGGCGTGCTGCGCTACTTCAACCCGGTGGGTGCGCACCCCAGCGGCCTGATCGGCGAAGACCCCAGCGGCATTCCCAACAACCTGATGCCCTTTGTGACACAGGTGGCCGTGGGCAAGCGCGCGCGGCTGCAGGTCTTCGGCAGCGACTACCCAACCCCTGACGGCACCGGCGTGCGCGACTACCTGCATGTGTCCGACCTGGCCGACGGCCATGTGGCCGCCGTGCAAGCCCTGCTGGCCAAAGGCGAGAGCTTCACCGTCAACCTGGGCACCGGCCAGGGCACCAGCGTGCTGGGTGTGGTGCGCGCCTTCGAGCGCGCCAGCGGCCGGCCCATCCCGTTTGAATTCGCGCCGCGGCGCGCGGGCGACGTGGCGCAGTATTTCGCCGATGTGTCACTGGCCCGCGGCGTCCTGGGCTGGCGCGCCACGCGCGGCATCGAAGAGATGTGCCGCGACTCGTGGCACTGGCAGCAGCGCAATCCCGACGGCTACGGGACCCAGACGTCCGACACTGCCATGCACATGCCGGCGCCTGTGCGCAATAGTCCGAACGGCCCCATACGACCGGTGGTCAGCGCCTGATTCGTCTTGACACACAACCCGCACCGAATGAGGACAAGACACATCTGCTTTCACCAGCACAAACCGGGCCATGGGCCGTTCGGACTATTGCCGATTGCTGCACTGCACAACACACTCATCCCCTGCTTTGACAGAGGAGAAATTCATGCCTAAAGCTCTTATCACCGCCACTTTGCTGGCCGCCTGGATGGCCTCCGCATCGGCCTACTCCGATGCTGCCGACCAGCCGCCGCCGCAGCCCCTGGCCAGCAAGGCCGGCGCCGCCAAAACCACGCCCATGAAACTGCAGGCCGGCGCCGACAGCGTCAAGGTGCGCGCGGTCTACAGCCCCGACATACGCCCGAATCCGCCGCAGGCTTTCGCGGCCGACGATGAAACCGGCGCGGGCGAATCCGGCTGGCGTTCTTACGGCATGCTGCTGGCAACGCTGGTGTTGATGGCCGTGATCGCCGTGCGGCGCTACAAGGCGGGAAGGCCCTGAGCATGAGCGGACTCGGCCGGCCCGGCGTCGCGGCGGTCAAATGGAGCGCGGCCTCCACGGTCGCGCGCTTCGCGCTGCAGCTGATGGCCCAGGTCGTCCTGGCGCGCACGCTGGGCCCGGAGATCTTCGGTATCTTCGCCATCGGCATGGTGGTGCTGACCTTCGCCACCTTTGTGTCCGGCTTCGGTTTCAGCTGGAGCCTGCTGCAGCGCGAAACCCTCAGCGACGAGGACGTGCGTTTTGCCTGGACCTGGCAGCTCATCGTGGGCCTGGCCACCACGCTGGCCGTCTACCTGCTGGCGCCCCTGCTGGCCGTCTATTTCCGCGAGCCGCGCGCGCAGTCCGTCATTGAATGGCTGTCGCTGGCCTGCCTGCTGGGCGCGGCCGCCCAGCCGGCCACCTATTTGCTGCAGCGCGACCTCAACTTCCGCGCGGTGGGTCTGGTGCAGGTGGGCAGCTATGCGGCCGGTTATATCGCAGTGGGCCTGCCGATGGCGCTGATGGGGCGCGGCGAGGCCTCGCTGGTGGCGGCCTGGCTGGTCCAGGTGGCCGTGCAGCTGGCGGCCAGCTACGCGCTCAAGCCCCACCCGGTGCGCCCGCTGCTCTGGTATGCCGATGCGCGCGCGGCCGTCGGCACCGGGCACACGGTGTTTTTCACCAATATCGTCAACTGGGTACTCAACAACCTTGACCGCGTGCTGATAGGGCGCCTGCTCAACGCGCAGGCCCTGGGCCTGTACAACGTGGCCTACAACCTGGCCACCATGCCCAACACCTTGCTGCTGGGCGCGCTGCAGCCGGCCTTCCTGGCGGCGGGCGCGCGCCTGCAAAACGACAAGCCCCGCCTGGGCCGCGCCTACCTGCAGATGCTGGCCACCATCGTGGTGCTGGGCCTGCCGGCTTTTGTGGCGCTGGCTTTTGTCTCGCGCGACATCGTGCGCGTGCTCTACGGGCCGGCCTGGAGCGATGCGGCCTGGGTGCTGGGCACGTTGTTCCTGTGCATGCCGGCCTATGTCATCTGGGGCCTGTCGACGCCGGTGCTCTGGAACACCGGGCGCAAGCACTATGAGTGCCTGCTGCAGCTGCCGCTGCTTGCCGTCGGCGCGCTGGGCTTTTACCTGCTGGCCGGCCAGGGCATCCATGTCGCCGCGGCCGTGGCTGGCGGGCTGCTGGTGCTGCGCGCGGCCGTTGTCGCCACGGCAGCCTTTCGCGCGCTGGACCTGCGCGCCACGGCCCTGCTGCCGGACGCCTTGCGCGGCCTGCTGCTGAGCGCGCTCTGCGCCGCGGGGGCACTGGGTGCGCAGCATGCCGTGGCGCGGTTTGACATCGCGCTGCTGTCGCTGGCGGCCGGCGCGCTGGCAGCCGGCCTGCTGCCTGGGCTCTTGCTGCTGCTGCGGCCGCAGCTGCTGGGGCCGGACGCCTCCGACATGGTGATCCGCTTCGTGCCCGGCCTCGCGAATTTCCTGCGCCGCCCCGCGGCCGCGCCGGCTTCCGCCCTGCCCGTGGCGCTGGGCGAGCAGCATCCCTGACCGAAGAAAACCATCCCCATGGACCAACCCGTCGTCATTTCAGTGCTCGTCGCCGGCGCCATCCTGGCGGCGCTCACGGCGGCGCTGGGCATGGCGGGCGCGGTCCATGTGACCTCGCGCCGCGCGCACGGCTACATGCACCTCATCTTCTACGCCATCCTGCTGATGGTGGCCCTGGCCAACCTGCTCTCGGGCCGCGACCTTTCCAGCAGCAACATGAAGTTCGACGAAGTCGTCGTGGTGGTGCGCCACCCGCTGGTCTCGCTGATGCAGCCCCTGGCCTCGCTGCTGCTGCTCACGCTGGCCGGCGAACGGCTGATCACGCACTGGATACGCCGCGACAGATCCGCGCAGGCACCCGCCGCGCTGCCGGTGGCCTTCCTCACCTTCTGGCTCTGCACCGTGGCCGCGCCGGCCCTGCTGGGCGCGCACCCGCAGCTGTCGCATGACTATGTGTACCCGCTGGTCATAGGCTTCGCCGCGGTGCTGGCCACCGCCACCGAACGCGACCTGGCCTTCGGCGCCGCGCGCAATGCCTTGCTGCTCTTTATCACCGCCGGCCTGCTGCTGCTGCCCTTCAAGCCCAGCCTGGTGCTGGATGCTTCCTACACCCAGGGCCTGCTGCCCGGCGTGCCGCGGCTGGCGGGCCTGGCGCCGCACGCCGTGTCGCTGGGCATGCTGGCGCAGCTGGGCCTTTTGTGCCTGCTCGCGCGCCCCTTCCAGCGCGCCTGGCTCAACCGCGTGGCCTGGACCATGGGCCTGGGCGTGCTCTTCCTCGCGCAGTCCAAGACGGCGTGGATTTCGTTTGTGCTGTGCTCGGCCTGCATCCTGGCCGTGCGCCAGGGGCCGCGCTTCATGCGCCGCGTGGGCGACCCGGTGCGGCCCGAGTTCGGCATCGTCGCGCTGCTGGCCTTTATGGCCGCCGTCGTGGGCCTGGCCACCCTGCTGATGTTCGGCGAGGTCGACGCGCGCCTGAGCAGCTTCTTCGACAGTGCCCAGGGCGCGCAGCTGGCGTCCATGACGGGGCGCGACCAGATCTGGGCCATCGCCTACGACGAATGGCAGCGCAACCCGGTGTTCGGCTATGGGCCGACCCTGTGGGACGCGAGCTTTCGCGAAGCCATAGGCATGCCCAACGCGACCCACGCGCACAACCAGTTCATGGACACCTTGTCGCGCTCGGGAAGCGTGGGCGCGGCCGCGCTGCTGCTGTACGCACTGGTGCTGCTGGTGCTGTCCCTGCGTTATGCCCGCGCCAGCGGCGGCCTCACGCTGGCCTTGTTCGTGGCGCTGGCGCTGCGCGCCATCAGTGAAGTGCCGCTGCTGCTTTTCGGCTACGGCCCCGAACTCATCGCCCACGTGCTGCTGCTGATGGCGCTGGCCGCAGCCGGGCGCGAAGCCCGTGAACGCAAACGCAGCCTGGCCAAGGCGCCGACGGCCATGCCCCGCGTCGAGCCGACCTTTGCCCGGAACCGCAGAAACCCCGGAGACCCCAAAACCCCCCTGGCCGCCGCGCGGCTCCATTCTTGACACCATGAAATTTTCCATCGTCATCCCGCTTTACAACAAGGCACCCTATATCAGCGACACCCTCGCGTCGGTGCTGGCGCAAACCTTCACCGACTTTGAAGTCATCGTGGTCGACGACGGCTCCACCGACGGCGGCGCCGAGCTCGTGAGCTTTATCACCGACCCGCGCGTGCGCCTGGTGCGCCAGGCCAATGCCGGCGTTTCGGCGGCGCGCAACCACGGCATCGCGCTGGCGCGCGGCGAATGGGTGGCCTTTCTCGACGCCGACGACTGGCACCACCCGGGCTACCTCGAAACACTGGTACGGGTGCAGGCGCGCTGCCCCGACGCGGACACCGTGGCCACCCACTACCTGCCGGTGCCCGACACCCTGGACATGTGGCCGCCGCGCTGGCCCGAGATGCCGCGCACGCCCGACATCGAGCGGATCACCGACCTGCCGCGGCGCTGGATGGCCTCGCCCACGCTGTGCACCAGCGCCGTCTCGGTGCGGCGCGCGCGACTGCTGCGCATGCAGCCCTGCTTTCCGCCCGGCGAGTCGCATGGCGAGGACCTGGACCTGTGGTTCCGCCTGGCCGAGCAGGCGCCGGTCGCGCTGGTCCACGCGCCGCTGATGGCCTACCGGCTGGCCGTTGAAGGCAGCCTCAGCAGCGGCCATGCACCGCTGGCCATGCCGCCCTTTCTGCAGCGCATGGAGCAGCGCGCGCTGGCCGGTGCCATGCCGCCCGCGCGCCGCGGCTCCGCGCTGTGGCTGGTGGCCCAGTACCAGCTCTCGCTGGCGCGCCAGGCGCTGGCCGACGGCAGCCGCCGCGAAGGCTGGGCCTGGCTGCTGAAGGCGCGCCGCGCGGCCGGCGGCAAACGCTGGTGGCTGACGGCCGCCATGGCGCTTTTCATGCCGGGCCCGTTGGTCAGGAACTGGCAGCGCTGGCGCGTGCGCCGCACCGTGCACGCGGCCAGCCCCGCCGAAGCAGGATAAAAATGAACCAGAAATTACCTCGCAAAATTACACCCCTCTGGCATTCGTGCAGGGTCTCCGTGGTCATCAAGGCCCTGAACGAGGAAAAACGCATTCGGGCGACCATCGAAAGTGCGCTGCGCGCCGTCTCTGCCGTTGGCGGAGAGGTCATCCTGGCCGACTCCTGCTCGACGGACCGCACGGTGGAACTGGCCTGCACGTATCCCATACGCGTCGTCCAGCTGGCGAATCCCAGTGAGCGCTGCTGCGGCATCGGTCCGCAGCTCGGCTACCAGCATTCGCATGGCGACTTCATCTACATCCTCGATGGCGACATGCAGATGCAGGAGGGCTTTCTTGAGAAAGCGCTCGACTTCCTGGAGGCGCATGAGGATGTAGCAGGCGTGGGCGGACGCGTGGTGGAGCAAAACACCGAGAGCCTCGAGTACATGGCGCGTGGAGAACGGGACTCCCCGCACCTGCGGCCGGGCAAAGTGGACAGGCTCGACGGCGGTGGGCTTTACCGCCGCAGCGCCATCGAGGCGGCAGGCTATCTTTCCGACCGGAACCTTCACAGCTACGAAGAATTTGACCTGGCCATAAGGCTGCGCGCCCTCGGCTGGCGCCTCTGGCGCTTGCCGGTGGATGCTGTCAATCACTTCGGGCACGACGCACCACCCTATCGCCTGTTGATGCGACGCTGGCGCACCCGGTATATCTGCGGTCTGGGTGAACTTGTCCGCGCGGCGGCGGGCAAGCCACGCCTGCATCTGGCTTTGGAGGGATTGCGGGAATTGCGCCTGTACATCGCAGTGCTCGGCTGGTGGACTGTCATGGCGAGCCTGGTGTTCTGGCCGGTTTCTGCCTCCCTGCGCCTGGCCTTTTTCTGCATCATCGCCACGGCGCCGATGTTGCTGATGACCTGGCGAAAACGATCCGCAACCAAGGCGCTTTATTCTGTGGTTTCCTGGTGCTTCAATGCCGCAGGTCTTATACGCGGCCTGCTTCGCCCGCAGCGGCCGGCTCGCGAAGCCATCGCAAGCCGGATTGTCAAGGACTCGGCAATGACGCATCGCCATGCAATCCAGGGGGCTGCCAATTGATGAGTTCCGATGGAAACCTGCAAAGGCGGCAGACGACTCAGCAATTCACCGGCGTGCAGGTGCTGCGCTTTGCCGCGGCCATGCTGGTCGTGGTGATGCACATCACCCAGGCGATTTCCATGCACATCAGCGGCACCGGGCCGCGCCACTACTGGGAGGCCGGCTCCGCCGGGGTGGACATCTTTTTTGTGATCAGCGGCTTTGTGATGGCCATGTCGACCGCCTCGCTGCCGTCGGACGGGCCCGGACGTATCAGTGCCGCCTGGGTCTTCATGCGCAGGCGCCTCATCCGGATCGCGCCGCTTTACTGGTTTTACACCCTGCTCAAGGTGGCCCTGCTGCTGGCCATGCCGGCGCTGGCCGCGCGCTCTTCGGTGGAGCCTGGACACCTCGCGGCCTCGCTGCTGTTCATCCCCACCATGAGCCCCTGGGGCCTGGTGCAGCCCACGCTGCCGGTCGGCTGGACCCTGAACTTTGAAATGCTGTTTTATGCGGTGTTCGCCGTGGCCATTGCCCTGGGTGCGCCGCGCATACGCTTTTGCCTGGCGGCCTTTGCGCTGGTGTTCGCGGCGGGCTACCTGCTGCCGGACTCGGTGGCGCTGAATTTTTATGCGCAGACCCTGGTGTTCGAGTTCATCCTCGGCGTCTGCATCGCCCATGCCTATTTGCATTTCCGGCGCCCCGGGCCGATAGCCGGCCTGGCCGCGATCGCGGCGGGCGCGCTGTACATGTTCGCGCCCGACTGGGGCCACTCGGCCGACCGCTTCGCCACCTGGGGCTGCGGCGCCGCACTCATCGTGCTGGGCGCCGTCTGGCTGGAGCCCTGGACCGTGCGCGCGCCGCTGGCTTCGCGCCTGTCCTTCCTGGGCGACGCCTCGTATTCGATTTACCTGTCGCACACCTTTGTGGTGCCGGCCGGCGTGCAGGCGCTCAAGCGCCTGGGCGTGCAGGACAGCCTGGCCGTCGCCCTGGCCGTGGGCCTGGCCGTGGTGGTGGCGGGCTGCCTCTCCTACGTCTGGCTGGAACGGCCCATGACCACCTTCTTCAAGCGCGCCCTGTTCGGCGCGCCCAAGCTCTCTTACCAAACTCCCGGAAAGTAACCTCCCCATGCGAAGTGAATCGCTGCCGCGCAGCGCCATACGCGAACGCGAAGGCCGCTACATCTACATCGCCTGTCCCTGGACGCCCCTGGGCGGCGGCATGTTCAAGGTGGCCGACTACCTGATACAGGCCCAGGCCTCCTCGGCCGCCATCGCCTCGGCCGACGCGGCCGAGCTGCGGCCGCTGGACACGCGCGGCGGCGCCAACGCCTTGTACTCCTTCTGGGTGCTGGCCACCGCGCTGGCGCGCATCACGCGCGGCCGCTTCAGCGGCCGGCTGGCCGGCGTGCATGTGAACATGGCCGAGCGCCTGAGCCTGTTCCGCAAGGGCGCCATCATCGCCGCCTGCCGCGCCCTGGGCGTGCCGGTGGTGCTGCACCTGCATGCCGCGCAGCTGCACCATTTCTACCATTCGCTGCCGCGGCCGCTGCAGGCGCTGACGCGCTGGGTGTTCTCGCTGCCGGCCAGTGTCGTGGTGCTGGGCTCGGCCGCGCGGCGCTTTGTCGTCGAAGAGCTGGGCGTGGCGCCGGATCGCGTGGACATTGTCATCAACGGCGTGCCCGAACCCACCCATGCGCGCCGCGCCGCCGGCGATAGCGCCATGCAGCGCGTGCTTTTCCTGGGCAACCTCTCGGAGCGCAAGGGCGTGTCCGACCTGCTGCAGGCGCTGGCCCTGCCCGGCTTTGACACGGCCCGCCTCGAAGTGACCCTGGCCGGTGGCGGCGACGTTGGGGCCTATGAAGCCAAAGCAAAGGAACTGGGCATAGACGGCTTTGTGCGTTTTGCCGGATGGTCTGACCAGCAGCAGGCGGCACGGCTGATGGCCCGCACCGACGTGCTGGTACTGCCCTCTTACGACGAAGGCCTGCCGCTGGTCATCCTCGAAGCGCTGGCCAACGGCGTCGCGGTGGTGTGCAGCCCCGTCGGCGAAATACCCTCGGTGCTCAGCGACGGCGTCAATGCCTCATTTGTGCAGCCCGGTGATGTGGCCGGCATCGCGGCCGGCCTGCAGCGCGTGCTGCAGGATGGTGAATTGCGCGCGGCGCTGGAGCGAAACGGCCGGGCGCTCTATGAACAGCAGTTTTCCATCGCGCACTTTTTCAGCAGCGTCGCGCATATCCACCAGCGCGATTTCGGCGTGGCCGGGCGCCCTCTGCGTGCCGCCGCGGTTTCACAGGACGGCAAAGCATGATCCGCGACGCCGACAGCATTCCCAACGGCAGCCGGCTGGAGGCCGACGTCTGCGTGGTCGGCGGCGGCCCGGCCGGCATCGCGCTGGCGCTTTCGCTGAGCGACCAGGGCCATGCCGTGCTGCTGCTGGAGTCCGGCCAGCTGCAGGCGCATGCCCCCACACAAGACCTCTATGAGGGCGAGGTGGCCGATGAACAGCTGCACAGCCCGCCCGGCAAATACCGGCAGCGGCGGCTGGGGGGCTCCTCGGCGATCTGGGGCGGGCGCTGCATGCCTTTCGACCCCATCGACTTTGAAACCCGCGCCCATATCCCACACAGCGGCTGGCCGATCTCGTATGAAGACCTGCTGCCCTGGTACCCGCGCGCCAACGCCCTGGCCGAGGCCGGGCGCTTCCTTTACGACGCGGCCCAGGCCCTGGAGCCCGGGACCGGCCCGCTGATCGCCGGCTTCGACAGCGAGCGTGTGCTCAGCAACGGGCTGGAACGCTTTTCCTGCCCCACGCACTTCGGCAGCCGCTACGCCAGGCGGCTGGCGCTGGCGCCCACGCTGGAAGTGCTGCTGGGCGCCAACTGCACCGCGCTGCGGCTGCAGGCCGACGGCCAGGCGCTGCGCGAGCTCGAGGTGCGCACGCTGGCCGGCACACAGTTCACCGTCGCCGCGAAAAGCACCGTGCTGGCCGCGGGCGGCCTGGAGACCGCGCGCCTGCTGCTGGCCTCGCGCGACGTGGCGCCGCAAGGCGTGGGCAATGCGCATGACGTGGTGGGACGCTATTACATGTGCCACATCGCCGGCAATGTCGGCACGCTGACGGTGCACGGCCCCACCAGCGACGTGCGCCACGGCTATGAAATTTCGCCCGAAGGCATTTACTGCCGGCGCCGCCTCTCGGTCGCCGCCGGCGAGCAGCGGCGCCTGGGCCTGGCCAATGCGGTGGCGCGCCTGCACTTCCCGCGCATCACCGACCCGGCGCACCGAAGCGGCGTGCTGTCGGGCCTGTTCCTGGCGCGCAAGCTGATCAGCTATGAATACAGCAAGCGCCTGAAAGACGGCGCGCCGCCGACGGCCGGCGTCTATGCGCGCCATTTGCTCAACGTCATGGCCGACCCGCTGGACACCACGGCCTTCCTGTCGCACTGGCTGATGAAGCGCACGCTGGCCGAGCGCAAATTCCCCTCGGTGATCCTGCGCAACCGCAGCAACCGCTTCAGCCTCGAAGTGCACGGCGAGCAGATCCCCCAGGCCCACAGCCGGGTCACGCTGGCCAGCGGTGTCGACGCGCTGGGCATGCCGCGCCTGAAGGTCGACTGGCGTTACAGCCGCGCCGACATCGATTCCCTGGGCGCCAGCCTGGACGTGATGGCCGAGGAGTTCGCGCGCAGCGGCAAGGCCCGCTTCGACTACAAACCCCACACCCTGGAAGAAGACCTGATGCGCTTCGGCGCCTACGGCGGCCACCACATCGGCACGGCGCGCATGGGCACGGACCCGCGCAGCAGCGTGGTCGACGCCGACTGCCGCGTGCATTCGGTGCGCAACCTGTTTGTCGCCGGCAGCGCGGTGTTCCCGACCTCCAGCCAGGCCAACCCGACGCTGACACTGATCGCGCTGTCGCTGCGGCTGGGCGACTTCCTGTCGCGGCAGCTGCGTGCCGAGCGCGCGCCCCTGCAGATGCAGGAGGCCGCATGAAAGTGCTGGTACTGGGCGCTTCCGGCCACATAGGCGCGCGCCTGCTCGAGATGCTGCAGGCCACGAGCTGGGCCGCGGCCACGGGCGCGTCCAGGCACAAAAAAAATACCGCGAGCTGGCTGGAACTCAACAGCCGCGACCCGCGCCAGCTGGCCCAGGCCTTGAAGGGCTTTGACGCCGTGGTCAACTGCGTGGCGGGCGATGCGGCCTCGATTGCCGACGGCGCGCGCGCCCTGGTGCAGGCCGCGCTGCAGGCCGATTGCCCGCGCATCGTGCACCTGAGCACCATGTCGGTCTACGGACCCGCCGAGGGCCTTGTGCGCGAGGATGCGCCGCTGGATCCGACTCTGGGCTGGTACGGCCAGGCCAAATGCGAGGCCGAGGCCGCCATGCACGACTTTGTGCGGCACGGTGGTGAGGTGGTGATGCTGCGGCCCGGCTGCGTTTACGGCCCCGGCAGCCAGCTGTGGGTCGGCCGCATAGGCCGCTGGCTGCAGGCCGGGCGCCTGGGCGACCTGGGCATCGCCGGCGACGGCTGGGCCAACCTGGTCCATGTCGACGACGTCTGCCAGGCCCTGCTGCTGGCGCTGCGGCTGCCCGCGGCCCAGGGCAAGATACCGGTGTTCAACCTGGCGGCGCCCGACAGCCCGCGCTGGAACGATTATTTTGTGGACCTGGCCCTGGCGATCCAGGCCACGCCCGTGCGCCGCCTGGGCAGCCGCCGGCTCCAGCTCGACGCATGGCTTTGCGGCCCGCCGCTCAAGGCGGCTGAGCGCGCCCTGAAACTGCTGGGCAACCCCGGCATGAAGCTGCCCGATGCTCTGCCGCCCGGCCTGCTGGGCCTGTGGTCGCAGCACATACACCTGGATACCCAGGCCGCTACCCACCGGCTCGGTGTGCAGTGGACACCCTATGCCGACGGCCTGCGCGATTCGGCCGCATGGTTTACGGCGCCCGCCGGCGCCGGCCAAGCCACCCTGGACAAAATGATATGCACGCCCTGAAAGCCGACACCCACCGAAAGTTCGGGTACACCGCCCCCCGCCTCGCGCTCAAGGGCGCGCTGCTGGATCCGGCGTTTCGTGTGCTCGTGTGCCTGCGCCTGTGCCAGGCCGCGGATCAGCTCGCGCCCAACTGGCGCTGGCTGGCCGTTCCGCCCGCACGAGTGCTTTACCGGCTGGTGAGCCAGCTGGCCGGCATCGAAATCCCCTGGCGCACGCAGATCGCGCCGGGGCTGGCGCTCACGCATGGGCGCGGCATCGTCGTCAACGCTGGCGCGCGCATAGGCCGCAACGTCACGCTGTTCCACGGCGTCACGCTGGGCCAGCGCGACCACATCGACGCGCAGGGCCGCCGGCACACGCTGTACCCGGTGATAGAGGACGAGGTCTGGATAGGGCCGCACGCCATCATCGTGGGCGGCGTCACCGTGGGCAAAGGCAGCCGCATTGCCGGCGGCGCCTATGTCTTCGAGGACGTGCCGCCCTACTGCGTGGTGCTGGGCAACCCGGGGCAGATCGTCAGGCGCGACTGCACACCCGATGTGCAGAACCGCTACAGCGAGGAAGACATTCCCGTGGCGCAGGCCGGCCATTCGGCGGCAACCGCCGCCGACACCGGCATCAACGCCGGTTAAGCGAAGCCAGCCGCAGCGCCCGCGTGAGGAACAGCGGATTGCCGATCACGTAGCGCTGGAACAGCCGGCGCGGCTCCAGCGCGAGGCGATACAGCCATTCCACCCCGGCCTTGCGCATCCACAGCGGCGCGCGCGGTGTCTTGCCGCCCAGGAAATCAATGATGGCGCCGCCGCAGACGATGAGGCAGGGAAAGTCCAGCACATGGCGCAGCTGGGCAGCGACCTCTTCCTGCCGCGGCATGCCCATGCCCAGCACGATCAGCGCCGGCCGGTGCGTGGCCGCCAGCAGGCAATAGGTGCCCGCGTCGAGAAAGCCGTTGGCGCGGGTGAGCGTGCTGTGCGGTGCGAGTTCCTCGCGCACGCGCTGCGCGGCTTTTTCGAGCCAGGGTTCGCGCGTGCCGAACAGCGCGATGCCGCGGCCGTCGAAAGCGCACACCAGCCGGGGGATCAGGTCGGTGCCGTTGAGGTTGAGGCCGGGCTCCATGCGCAGCAGCTTGAACAGCGTCGCCATGCCCGAGCCGTCCCTGAGCACCCTGTCGGCCGAGCGCATGGCCTCAAAAAACGGCGTCGACACCGCCATGGAATTCATCGCGTGCGCATTCGCGAAAGCCAGCACCGTCGGCACGCGGGGCTGGCTCAACTCGGACAGCAAGGCCTGGCCCTGGTCGGGGCTTTGCACGCGCTCGATTTTCGCCAGCAGCAGCGCCCAGCGCAGGCGCCAGTCGGCGGGATTGTCGGTGGAGGGATTCAGCATGGGTTTCCCCGCTTTCGGGACTGCGGCATGAGAAAATCGGACCCATGGCCAAAACAATGTCCCTTGAGAACTTCCAGCGCAGCGTCCGCATTGCCGGGGCGTTGACGCTCGCCATGAGCGCCGCGGTGCTGTATGTGGGCGGCGCCCAGCCGGTGGCCGTGGGGCTGTTCCCCGCGCCCTGGGACAAGCTGGCGCATTTGCTGACGTTTGCCGTGGTCGGCATGGCCGCGGGCCTGGCCGGCGGCATGCGCGGCTGGCGCATGGCGGTCTCTTGCCTCGCGGGCGCACTGCTGGTCGGCGGCATGGACGAGTTGCACCAGATGTTCCTGCCCGGCCGCTCCGCGAGCTGGGCCGACCTGGCCGCCGACGCGGCGGGCGGATTGCTGGGCGCGGCGGTGCTGGCGGTGTTGCACCGCCTCTGGGACGGCCGCCTCACGCATCGTTAAGCACCGAGCCCACCAGGGCCACGCCGAATTCGCGCAGGCTGTGCGTGAAGCGCGTCATCTGCGGCAGCGAGCTGGTGTTCTGCCGCGCCACCACCAGCGCCGCGCCCGCGCGCACCGCCACCGTATGGGCGTCGGCGCATTCGCTGGCGGGCGGCGTGTCGATGATGATGATGTCGAAGTCCTGGCCGAGCGCCTGCAGCAGCCTGGAAAATTCCTGCCGGCCCAGCAGCTCCTGCGGGTTCGGCGGAATCACGCCGGCCGGCAGCACCGACAGATCCTGCAGCGCCGCGACGCTGACCACGGCCTCCAGCCCGGCGCGGCCGGCCAGCATGTCCGACAGGCCCGCGCCTTTGCCGAGGTTGAACAGCAGGTGCTGGCGCGGCGCCCGCATGTCGGCATCGACCAGCAGGGTGCGCAGGCCCAGCTGCGAAAACACAATCGCCAGGTTGGCCGAGATATAGCTGCGCCCTTCCCGGGAGCCGGCGCTCACGATGGCCAGGCCGCGGCGGTCCGGGCCGGTGTCGAACCAACGCAGCATCAGCTGGCTGCGCAGCGCCCGCAGCTGCTCCACCGGCTGGCTGTTCGGGTGGTGGGCCGCCACCAGTTCGCGGCTTAAATTGCTTTCGCGGGCCAGGTAGGGATAGTCGAACTGCACCGACAGCGCGTAGCGCACATCGTCATCGGTCAGCAGCCCCAGCGCCTTGCCGGAATCGCCGAAGCGCGCGCCGCGGTCCTTCTGGAAATGCACGATGCGCTCGGCATCCAGCGGCGAGAGCCGCCCGGCATCGACCAGGATGGCGCCTATGGAGCGGCCCGAGCCGGTGGCCGGCTTGCTGGGCACGGTCAGGGGAACGGGGCGCACCACCGCCTGGTTGCCGTTTCTGTTCATATTGATGCTCATGCTCATCCTCCCAAACCGAGCGCCAGCCGGCGCGGACCACTGAGCCGGGTGTTGCCCGTGCTCGAAGAAATGCTGGCCAGCACCGGCAGCTCCAGCATCTGCACCAGGTCCTCGGCGGAGCGCACGCGGCGGTTCGCCAGTTCCAGCAGCAAGGCGCAGGCAATACCCAGCAAGGTGCCGCCGAAAGCGGCGATCAGCAGGTTGACCAGCAGCCTCGGGCTGGACGGGTTGACGGGCGCCGTCGCGGCATTGAGGCGCACCACATTGGTCTGATTGGTCAGGCTCTGCAGGCGCGTCTGCGAGGCGCTCTGGCTCACGGTTTCATAAGCGCGCTGGGCCGACTCGACATCGCGGCGGTAGACGTTGAGCTCGTCGCGCTGCTTGTTCAGGGCCAGCACGCGGGCCTTCTGCGCGCCGACCGCGCCCTGCAGCTCGCGTTCGCGGTCCTTGCCGACACGGTAGGTGGTTTCGATGGAAGCGTTGATGCGCGCCGTTTCGCTGGCCAGCCGGCTCTTGAGGGCGGCCAGCTCGGATTCGGCGCGCTGGCGCTCGGGATGGTTCTCGCCCAGGCGCACGCTGACTTCCTGCACCTTGGCCTCCTGCCGCGCCACATCGGCCTTCAGGCCGTTGATCAGCGGGCTTTGCATCACCTCGGCGATGGTGTCGCCGCGCGAGCCGCGCTTGCTCTGGCTGTCGGTGGTGTCACCCTGCACCGTGGTGAGCTGCGAGGACAGCTCCGCCAGCTTGGTGGTTTCGTAGTCCACACGTTCGTCGCTGCTGACGATGCCGGCCTTTTGCTGGTATTCCGAGAGCCGGGCCTGGGCTTCTTCGAGCTTGGCGCGCGAGGCCTTGGTCTGCTCGTCAAACCATTCCGCGTAAATGCGGGCGGGTTCGGTCTTCAGCGCCAGGTTGATGTCCAGGTAGGCCTGGGCAAAGGCGTTGGCGACGTTCGCGGCTTCTTCGGCATCGCTGCCCTTGTAGGTGATGTTGATCACATTGCTTTCACGCGCCGGCCGCACGTCCAGGCGCTTTTGCAGCGAGTCGGCGAGCCAGCCTTCCAGCGTGCCGCGGCCTTCGGTCGCTTCCAGCCAGCGCTCCTTGGTGCGCGGGTTTTCATCGAGCTTGAGCATCTTCACCACGCGCTGGGCCACGCGGTCGCCGCCAATGATGTCCACTTGCGTGGCCATGTAGCTGGGAGCCACCAGGCCCTGTATGGGTGCGCTGCCGGCCCCGGCCACCGGGTCGGGCGATCGCACGTCGACCAGCACGGCGGTCTGGGCCGTGTATTTTTTCGGCAGCACCAGGCTGACCGCCAGCGCCGCGGAGATCGCCAGCAGGATGATCAGCAGCGCCACCTTGTAGCGGGCGCGCAGTATCAGTAAAAATTGATGGAGTGTCATGGCTTTCCAGTCATGGCTGTTAGAAAAGGCTTTCGCGGACGTAGATCACGTCCTCGGGGCGGACCAGGTCGTTCAGGTTGGGCGTGGTTTCCACGACCTTGCCCGAGGCGTCGCGGCGGTGCAGCTTCAGGCGGTTCTGGCTGCCGCGCACGGTCGGGCCGCCGCCCTGGGCCAGCGCCTGCATGACCGTCATGCCGCGCTCGATGCGGTAGGGGCCGGGGCGCTGCGCCTCGCCATAGATGTAGAACATGGGCGCCTTGTTGACGTACAGGGTGTCGCCGCCGGCCAGCACGATGTCCTCATCGGATTTTTCGTTGAGGAACAGCGCCGGGATGTCTATCACCTTGCGAAACGGCTTGCCGTCACGCTGGCCGGTGACGATCAGCACGTCGTCACCGGTCGGGGTGGTGCCGCCGGCAGCGGCCAGCATGTCGCTGACGCGGGTGTTGAAGGTCTCCAGCGGGAAACGGCCGGGCCGGCTCACCTGGCCCAGCACCGCCACCTGGTTGCCGCGCACCTGGCGCAGCACGATGTTGACCTGCGGCACCTTGACGAAGCCGCCGCTGCGCAGCGCATCGGCGATCTTCTTTTCAGCCTCGGCAATCGTCAGCCCGCCGAGCTGCACGCTGCCCACCAGCGGGTAGCTGATCACGCCGCTTTCCGACACGCGCGCGTCGATGGACAAATCGGGGCTCTGGTAGACCTGCACGCCGATGGCGTCGCCGGCGCCCAGCCGGTAATCCTGGCTGTTGGGCAAGGCGGGCGTGGCCGCCACCGAGGGAGGTGCGACCGGTGCCGTCGTTGCAGCGGTCTGCACTGAAGGAGGAGCGGTCGTCTGGGCTGTCTGGGGCGCCGGTGGGGTTTGCGCCCACAACGGCGCGACAGCGGCGCATAACAAGGCGCTCAGGAGGTATCGGGTCACGGGTTTCAAGTTCAGCGGGTTCATCTTGTCGCCTTTAGGGAAAGCAGGGATTCAGGAAAGCTCGGGAAAGGCCGGCCAGGCAAAGACCTGATCAAAAGCTCGCGTCGGCCGACAGGCCGAAGGAATTGCTCTTGTAGTCAAAGCCCGGCTCGTTGGACTTGCGCCTGTCGCTTTGCACCGAAGCGGTCAGCTTGAGCGCACGCATGGCCTGCCATTCGAGGGCCAGGGACACCAGGTCGGTGGTGTCGCGGCGGTTGCTGGCGGCAAAGCCCGGCAGCGGCCCCTTGAAGTCGCGCGCGCCGTGGTCGTAACGCAGGCGCACCGCGGTTTTTTCGGTAGGCTTCCAGGTCGGTGCGACGAAGAAGCGCCAGCCCTCGTAGTAACTCGAAGTGTTGGTCTGGTAGCTGGCCAGCTCGCGCACCACACCGCCCGCCAGCGTGGTCTTGGGCGTGAGGGCCCAGGCCGCGTCGAGCTGGCCGGTCACGCCGGAAAAGTCCCGCGCCCCCACGCCGTCGTGGTCGCGATCCAGGTACGCGACCTTGGCGCGCAGCGTGGTCTTGGCGCTGGGTGCCCAGTCAAAGCGGAATTCATGCTCGCGGTCGGTGAAGTTGCCGGCGATTCCTGGCGCCAGGAAGCGGCCCGGGTACTCGCCCTTGCCTTCCCTGAAGCGGTAGGCCATGGAAGTGCCCGACGGGTAGACATAACGCACGCCGGCCTCGGCGCCGTGGATTTTGGAATCGGCCTCGAAGGTGTTGGGCTGGCTGTTGGAACTGGTGCGCTCGAACAGGCCGCCCACCAGGCGCCAGGCGCCGTCGAGTTCGTACTCGGCATCAAAAATGGTGGAGCGGTTGGTGCGCCGGTTGATCTGCCCCGCGCCCTGCACGTCGGCATAGGTGTCGACATACTCGCGCCTGTCGCTGGTCAGGTTGCCGTGCAGCCTGGGCGTAAAGCTCCAGCGCCAGGCGGCCGCGTAGTTGACCGCCGTGAAGTCCAGGTAGGAAAAGCGGCTGTAGCGGTGGTCCTCGATATTCGCGTCGAACTCGAAACGCTGCAGCCCGTAGGGCTTGTTGATCTTGAAGCCTGCCGTGGTCACTGCCACGTTGTCGTCACGTTCGGGCCTGCCGAGCACGGCCTGCGTGTTGGCGGAATCGGGCAGCCGGAACACATTGCTGTCGTGCGTCACGCTTTGCCCCAGCCTGAACTGCAGCGTGTCCAGGTCGTCGGCCTGCGCGGCCAGGGGAAACAGGCCCAGCAGCAGCAAGGGAATCGGGAGGAGTTTTTGAGGATGCTTCAAGGGCGGGCCTCCGCGGAAGAAGGAAAAAAAGATACTGAATACATGGTTGGGTGGCGATAGTCCGTTTGCCCTAATGGCAGCGCTGCATAGGCAGCCTGATGAACGGGTGGAGGCCATCTCCTTTCTTTTTAATAAGCCGCCCCATCCTTGAAGACCAGGCGAATGGTTTTCAGGATGATGAAAAAGTCCAGCTGCAGCGACCAGTTGCGCAGGTAGTCCAGGTCGCAGTCGATGCGCGACTGCATCTTGTCCAGCGTGTCGGTTTCGCCGCGCTGGCCGTTGACCTGGGCCCAGCCCGTGATGCCGGGCCTGACCTTGTGGCGCACCATATAACCCTTGATGAGCGAGCGGTACATCTCGTTGTGCGCCACGGCGTGCGGGCGCGGGCCGACGATGCTCATGCGGCCCTGCAGCACGTTGACGAACTGCGGCAGCTCGTCGAGCGAGGTCTTGCGCAGGATGGCGCCCAGGCGGGTGACTCGCATGTCGTTCTTGCTGGCCTGGCGTATGGTGCCGCCGTCCTCGGTGACGGCCATGGAGCGGAATTTGTAGACCAGGATCTGCTCGCCGTCCAGGCCGTAGCGGCGCTGCTTGAAAATGACCGGCCCCGGCGAGTCCAGCTTCACCAGCAGGGCGATGACCAGCATGACGGGGAAGATCATCAGCAGGATCAGCAGCGACAGCACGATGTCGCTGGCGCGCTTGAGGAAGCCGTTGACGCCGCGGAAGGGCGTGTCGCAGACCGAGATCACCGTGACGCCGCACACCGTGTCGCTGCGGCCCTGGATCAGGTCGGTGATGAACATGTCGGGCACAAAATAGATCGAGGCGGTGGTGTCCTTGAGCCCGTCCAGCACCTGCAGGATGCGCGGGCGCGAGGCCATGGGCAGCGACAGGTAGATGAACTGGATTCGGTGCTGCTTGACGTAGGCCGGCAGGTCGTCGATTTTTCCGACCAGCCGGTGTTCGTCCTGCGCTTCCCTGCGGTCTTCGCCGCGGTCGTCGAAAAAGCCCTTGAGCTCTATGCCCGAGTAGGCCGAGCCGGCAATGTTCCGCGCCAGCGACACGCCCTGCTCGTTCATGCCGACGATCACCGCCCCGCGCGGCGGCCCCTGCAGTTTCAGCAGCTGCGGCGCCGCGGCCCTCAAGGCCAGGTGCGCGCCGGCCTGGGCCACGGGCGCGACCCACAGCCAGTGGCCCAGCACAGTCATGGAAAATTTGTGGAAGTACTCCGTCACATAGCCGGTCAGCAGCAACAGGCCGGCTATCCATATCCAGTGAAAGGCGATTTTCGAGAACACCTTCCACACCGGCAGGCGCAGCTGGGAACTGCCCGGAAAGGTCAGCGAGAACACGATGACGGACAGGATCAGGTAGGCGGGCCGGACCGAGCCCTCGAAATAAAACGCCAGCGCCCACAGCGAAAACACCAGCACCAGCGGGTCCAGCCCGGCTTCGACGGCGGTGAACAGGTGGCTGCGGCCCAGCCCCATGGAGCGGGGTTCGCGCTGGTTGAGCCAGGCGGACGCGGAGTTGAGCTGGTTTGCCTCAGCCATAAATGCCTACCCTTGTCACTTTGGAAACCGCCTGCGCGCGGTTGAAGACGTTGAGCTTCTGGAAGATGCGCTGCATGTGGTTCTTCACGGTGAAGCCGCTGATGTTGAGAATGGCGCCTATCTCGGAGTTGGTTTTGCCCATGGCCACCCAGGCCATGATCTGGGTTTCGCGCTCGCTCAGGCCGCTCGTGTCCTCGGCCGGGCCGCGCATGGCGGCAGGGCGGCGCTGCTGCTGCGGCAGCGGCGTCACCTGGCGCAGGGCGGCGTCCACGCTGGGCATCAGCATGCGCAGGGCCGTGCTGCAAGGCTCGGCCGGGATGTCGCCCGCGCTCATGAATACATAGAGGCACTCCTGCTGCGCCCTCTCGTCCTGCAGGCCGTGGATCAGCACCGAGCGCATGCCGCGCAGGCTGCCCGGGAAGGAGCCCGGCAAGCTTGCCTGGCCCAGCAGATATTCGAATTCGCTGAAGTCCAGCCGGCAGGGCTGGCGCTCGGCGGCCAGCCAGCGCTCATGGAATTTGCCTAATAGAAAGGGCAGCCCGTCGGTGCCCGCGGCGTAGGAGCGCGCACCGGGCAGCCTGGACACGACGTCGTGCTGCAGGGCGCCCTGCTGGAAATCGCCCCAGCCCGCGAGCAGGATGTCGTGGGGAAGGCATTGCTGCATGTCGCCCTGAAGCCAGGCCAGCAGTTCGGCATGCCGCGTGACGGCCGTGCCTTGCACGAGCAGCGCCGCATAACGCGTGGAATCTTCGCTTGAAAGCGGAGTGTGAAAATTCATTTCCGGATGTCACTTCCTGTATTTGTCCCGCGAAATCGCCAGGGGACGGCGTTGCGGAAACAGCTGATTGAGGATCGAACACATCTGCAAAAGACGCCATGCGCCAAGCGAGACAGTTGATGTAGGAGACGAACCCAGTTTAGGGTTTTCCCGATTGATTCATTTGACAGAAGAGCTGCGTATTCGTTGCAACAACGTAACAGCTGTGCGCTGGATGTTGGATGCCGCGCAAAACGATACTGCTTGCAACAGTTTGCTTTTTTGCGGACCCAAAGTTGCAGCCTTGCTTGATTACGCTCTAGGCATCCCCCCGCATTGATCTCATTGATCTGTTCGTCATTCGACGCTTCAACGCGCACGCGCGGCCCGCGATCCGGGTGGCGGGATGTTTCATGCAGCATGAAGAAAGGAACCCGCATCCGATGACAGGCCAAAAAATGAAACGCAGTCTTGAGGTGGACACGTTGAGGGGCATTGCCTGCGTCCTGCTGGTCCTGTTTCATGTGGTGGGGGACACCCCCAGCGTCGGATTGAGGATTCCCGAGGGCCACTGGCTGCAGGTCTTCAATGAGGCGCTGGCCTACATCCGCATGCCGCTGTTCTCCTTCATCTCAGGCTATGTCTACGGCTTTCGGCCCTACCAGGGCAACGCCCCGGCTTTCATCAAGGGCAAGGTGCGCAGGCTGCTGCTTCCGCTGATCACGGTGGGAACCATTTTTGCCGTCGTGCAGGCGCTCACCCCGGGCGCCAACAACGCGGTGGACCGCTGGTGGCTGCTGCACATCGTGCCGGTGGGGCATTTCTGGTTCCTGGAAGCGCTGTTCATCGTCTTCCTGGTCGTGGTCCTGCTGGAGCACCTGAAGGCACTGTCAACGCCGGCCGGCTTCGCGCTGGTATGGGCCCTGAGCGCGGTGCTGTTCGACTACTTCAGCCCGCCGAATTATTTTGCCGCCCAGGGCGCCGTCTACCTGCTGCCCTTCTTCCTCGCGGGGCTGGCCTGCAAACGCTTTGAGATCAGCGGCCCGGCGGCGCGCGGCATCGCGGCGGCCGTCTTCATCTGCGCCGCCACCGCGGCCATGCTGCTTCCGCAATATTCAGAACAGGGCAACTCCCTGGCCGCGCTGGGCCTGGGTGTGTGCAGTGCCTTTTTGCTGCTGCGCAGTGGCTGGAGCTCACCGCGCCTCGCTTATGTCGGCTCCTATTCGTTCGCGATCTACCTGCTGCATGTGTTCTTCACCGCGGCAAGCCGCATTGTCCTGAAGAAGATGGGCGTCACGGATATCTATGTGCTGATGGCGGCGGGCCTGGCCGCCGGCCTGGCAGGGCCGATTGTGTCGGCGCTGCTCATCAGCCGCTCTCCCAGCCTCAATCTCTGGTTGCTGGGCACGACCGGCGGCGGGCCAAAAAGCAAAACCAAAGCAGCGCCAGCCTGACGCCAGCGATTGAGCCTTGGCGTTATTCCGCCTGACAGCGGTAACACCTTTGCGCTATAAGGGTAACAACCTTTTACAGGAATATCCCCTGTGCGCATGGCGAAGTTGTACCAACGCAAGTGGCTGTGGATCCGGTTGCCCATGGCGCTTGCCGCCGCAGCCACGGCCACGGGCCTGTGGCTGTTCGCCTATCCCATGCCGCCTGCGCACCTGAGCATCACCACGGCCGGCTCCGACGGCGCCTACTACCTGCACGCCCGGCGCTACGCCGAAAAACTCGCGGACCACGGCATCACACTCGAGATCCAGACCTCGGCCGGTTCGCAGCAAAACCTGGAGCGCCTGCGCCAGGCCGTGAATCCCTCGGACCTCGCGCTGATGCAGGGCGGCTTCGGCTACCTGGGCAGCTCGCTGGAGAGGCGCGACCGCAGCCGCGTCGAAACCCTGGCCAATGTGGACGTGGAACCGGTGTGGATTTTCACGCGCGGCCGCGAAATCGACTCGCTCAACCAGCTGCAGGGCCTGCGCGTGGCCATAGGCCCCGAGGGCAGCGGCACCCGCAAGGTGGCGCTCAAGCTGCTGGAGCAGGCGAGGATAGAGGCCAGGGACCTGACGCTCTCCCCGCTGACCAGCAGCCCGGCCGTCCAGGCCCTGCGGCAGGGGGCGGTCGACGTGGTCTTCATCGTCGCGGCGCCCGAGTCCTTCGTGGTGCAGAACATGCTGAGCCTGCCGGGCATCCACATGGCCAACATCCGCAAGTCCGCCGCCATCACCGAGCGCAACCCCTACCTCGAGTCGCGCCTGCTGGCGCAGGGCACGCTGGACGCGCGGCTGCCCCCGCGAGACGTCACGCTGCTGACCACCTCGGCCAGCCTGGTGGCGCGCGAGGGCCTGCATCCCGCCCTCAAGCGCCTGGCCATCGCGGTGGCCATGGACGTGCACGCCGGCGGCGGGCTGTTCCACCGCGCGGGCGATTTCCCCTCGCTGCGGCGCATCGACTTTCCCACCGCGCGCGAGGCGCGCGAAACCCTGACGCACGGCCTGCCCTGGCTGGAGCGCGTGCTGCCCTTCTGGTGGGCGCAGGTCGTCGAGCGCATCCTGCTGATCGTGCTGCCGGTGCTGCTGCTGGCCCTGTGGCTGATGCGCCTGGTGCCGGCCTACCTGCGCTGGGTGCTGGAAAGCCGCGTGAACCGCTGGTACGGCGAGCTCAAATTCATTGAAAACGACCTGGGCCAGGAATCGCTCTCGGGGCTGGACCTGACACGTTTCCTGGTCCGCCTGAACGGCATCGACAAGGCCATGCTGGCTTTTGCCACGCCCCGCGACCTGATGGCGCGCTGCTACAGGCTGCACCAGCACATCGAGTTTGTGCGCCAGCGGCTGTACCGGATGAGGGGACGGTAAGGCCGATGAAACTGCTACTGCTTTACCGCCGGCGCTGGTGGCTGTTCTACCTGCCGGTGCTGCTGTGCACGGCCCTGGCCTTGTGGTGGTCGGCCACGCAATGGAAGGTGCTGCCGCCCAGCGAGGTGCTGATAGGCGCGGGTTCGCCGCAGGACGGCTACTCCATGCTGGCGCAGCGCTATGCCGAGCAGCTTGAGCGCATGGGCGTGCGCGCCGAGCTCGTGTATTCGGACACGCAAAAAGGTTCGCTGGACCGGCTGGGCCGGAACGGCGACGCCACCAGCATAGGTTTTGCCCAGGGCATTTACGCCACGACCGACACCGGGGTGCAGGCGCTGGCCGTGGTGGGCCAGGAGCCGGTGTGGATTTTCTCCACCACGGGCGGGCCTTTGTCGCTGGCGCAGGCCCGGGGCTTGCGCATCGCGGCGGGGCCGGCCTCGTCCTCCTCCTTCATGGCCGCCAGGCTGATGCTGGCGCATGCCGGCGTGCGGCCCGCGGACGTGCAGTTCGACAGCAGCGCCGGCGTGGCTGCCGCCAATGCGCTGATCGACGGCAAGGTCGACCTGGTGTTCCATGTCGCCGGTGACGACTCGCAGGCCGTGCAGCTGCTCACGCGCAGCAGCGGCATCCAACTGCTGGGCGTCGAACACGCCGGCGCGCTGGCCGCCCAGAACCCGCGCCTGCAGCCGCTGCTGCTGCCGCAAGGCGCGATCGAGCTGCGCGGCGACATCCCGCCCAAGGACCTCACGCTGATGAGCCTGCAAACCCATTTGCTGGTGAGGCAGGACGTGCACCCGGCCCTGCAGCGCGCCTTGCTGGACGCCGCCGTCGAAATCCACGAGATACCGAACTTTTTGCAGCGCCACGGCCAGTTCCCGAGTTTTCGCGGCAGCGACTTCCCGCTCTCCGCCACGGCGCGCGGCTACAGCCTGGGCGCGCGCCCATGGATGGAAACCCTGCTGCCCTACCGCACGGCCCAGTATGCGGAGCTGGTCTTCTACGCCATCCTGCCATTGCTGGGCATCGCGCTGCTGATGCTGGCCTGGATCCCCAGGCTGTTCGACTGGCGCATCAGCTCCGCCCTGAACCATTTTTACGGCGACCTCAAATTCCTCGAAAGCGAGATCGATGAGGCCTCCGCCGACGACCCCGTGGCGCTGCGCCGGCTGCTGGAGCGGCTGGACAACATCGAACGCCAGGTGGTGTCGCTGGACCTGCCCGATGAATTTTCCGAGCGCTGGTACACCTTGCGCGAGCACCTGGCCGCGGCGAGCGACCGGCTGCTCAAGCTGAGGTCGCGCTAAGGCGCAAAAACGCCGTTCGCACTAAACTGCGAAACACGCCGGGCAACAGGCCGCGGTGAATAACAACAGAGACTGAGGCAAACTTTCCTATGAACATCGTCATCACCGGCGGCGCCGGATTCCTGGGCGCCCGGCTGGCTCGTCAGTTGCTTGAACAGGGGAAACTTTCTCTTGCAGGCGGCGCATCGCAAACCATCAAGACCGTGACCCTGGTCGACCGGATCGCCCCGCCCGCCGCGCTGGCAGCGGACCCGCGGGTGCGCGCCGTGGTCGGAGACCTGAACGAACTGCTAGCAAGCGGCGGCGCCTCGCAGGTGGTGCGCGCCGAAGATGCGCTGGTGTTCCACCTAGCAGCCGCCGTCAGCGGCGAATGCGAGGCCGACTTCGACCTCGGCATGCGCAGCAATGTCGACGCCACGCGCGCGTTGCTTGAGGCCTGCCGCCAGCTGGGAAGCTCGCCCACCGTGGTGTTCGCGAGCTCGCTCGCGGTGTTCGGCAACTCACCGGCGCAACCCCTTCCGCCGGTGATCGACGACAGGACGTTGCCCACGCCGCAGAACAGCTACGGCATCCAGAAATTCATCGGCGAGCAGTTGGTGGCCGACTACGCGCGCAAGGGTTTCATCCGCGGGCGCAATGTGCGGCTGATGACCGTCAGCGTGCGGCCCGGTAAACCCAACGGCGCGGCCTCCAGTTTTTTGAGCGGCATGATCCGCGAGCCGCTGGCGGGCCTGCGCGCGGCCTGCCCGGTGCCGCCCGAAACCGCCGTGGCCCTGTCGTCTCCGGCGCGAACCATTGAAGGGTTGGTACGCGCTGCCCAAGCCGGCGATGCCGAATGGGGCGCGCGCACGGCGGTCAACCTGCCGGCGCTCAAGACCACCGTGGGCGAGATGGCCGCCGCGCTGGAACGCGCGGCCGGCAAAGAGGCCGCTGCCCTGATCAACTGGGCACCCGATTCGGCCATCGCCAACATCGTGACCAGCTGGCCGGCCACCATAGACGCGGCGCGGGCCCGCGCCTTGGGCCTTCTGCCTGACAAAAACTTTGACAGCATCATCGCCAGCTATTTAAGCGAAAACCCGCGCACTGCACCCGAGGCGGCAACGCAATAATAGGTGCGCATACGGCCTGGCGCCGTGTTCGCGGATTTCTTGAACAACAACTATTTTGGAGACAACATGAAAATGTCAAAACTGCTGCTGGGCATGGCCCTGGGCCTGGGGTTTGCGGGCGTGCAGGCGCAGACCATCCTCAAGATCGGCTACGCCACCAACAAGGAATCGCATTACGGCGTGGGCTCCACCATGTTCTGCGACGAGGTTGAAAAGGGCACGCAAGGCCGCTACAAATGCCAGCAGTTCCCCAGCTCCGCCTTGGGCGGCGAGCGCGAGCAGATCGAGGCCGTGCAACTGGGCACGCAGGACTTGGTCAACACCTCCACCGGTCCCGTGGGCAACTTCGTGCCCGAAGTCAAGATTGTCGACATTCCCTTCCTGTTCCGCGACTACGACCATGCCCGCAAAGTCATGGACGGGCCCATAGGCCAGGACATCCTCGCCAAGTTCCCCAGCAAGGGCATCATCGCGCTGGGCTGGACGGAAAACGGCTTTCGCCACATGACCAACAGCAAGCGCGACATCGTCAAGCCCGCCGACGCCGCGGGCCTGAAGATGCGCACCATGGAAAACAAGGTGCACATGGACGGCTACCGCACCTTCGGCATCCTGCCCACGCCCATGGCTTTTCCTGAACTGTTCGGCGCGCTGCAGCAGGGCACCGTGGACGGCCAGGAAAACCCGATTCCCGTGATCCTGGCCTCCAAGTTCTCGCAGGTGCAAAAACACCTGTCGCTGACCGGCCATGTGTATTCACCGGCCCTGCTCCTGATGTCGCCTCGCACCTGGAACAAGCTGACCGAGGCCGACAAAAAGGTCTTCCTGGAAGCCGCCAAAAAAGCCGGTGCGGCCCAGCGCAAGAAGGTCAACGACGACGAGGCCAGCGGCATCGCCCAGCTCGAGAAGGAAGGCATGAAAGTCACCAAGACGGTGGACGGCAATGCCTTCCGCGACGCGCTCAAGCCAGTCTACGCCAGTTATGCCAAGGAGTTCGGCGCCGATAACATCAAGAAGATCCAGGACGTCCGTTAAAGATCGCGGAGCATGCCGCCCGGCTCATCCCCGGGCGGCCTTTTTTTGGAAGGCTCCAGCTTGCGGCACCACCTCGCCAGGCTGAACAATCGAGAACAACAGTGAAGACCTTCGAACGCTATTTCCTCAGCGCCAACCGCTGGGCCCTGATCCTGTTGCTGGCCGCGATGGCGGTCATTATTTTTGTCAACGTGGCGCTGCGCTACCTGACCAGCCAGTCGATTGAATGGGCCGAGGAAGTCTCGCGGCACATGATGATCTGGCTGACCTTCCTGGGCGCCGGGCCTGTGCTGCGCTACGGCGGCCACATCGCCATCGAGAACCTGCAGGACGCCCTGCCCCGCTCATTGGCCGTCGCCATACGCGCCTTCGTCGCGCTGCTGCTGTTCGCCTTCTTCGGTTTTATGGTCTGGTACGGCTGGCTCTATATGGAACGCACCCTATTCCAGCTGACCGCCGCCACGCAGATTCCCTTTGCTTATATTTACGCGGCCATGCCGGTGGGCGGCGTGCTGCTGCTGGTGCACTGGGCGCTCATCGTGCGCGGCTATGTGCTGGAGCGCAAGTTCGCCGCCGACGCGCATTTCGACGCCACCGCGAGTGCCTCGCTATGAGCGCCAGCCTGCTCCTGATCATCTCGGCCTGCGTGCTGCTGGCCCTGGGTGTGCCGGTGGCCTTCGCGCTGGGCCTGGCCACGGCCATCACGCTGGTGCTGGCCGAAAGCTATCCGCTGTTCGTGTTGCTCAAGGAAACCTTCACCGGCATAGACAGCTTTCCGCTGATGGCCGTGCCCTTTTTCATCCTGGCCGCCGAGCTCATGAGCGGCGGCTCGCTGACCGAGGTGCTGCTGCGCTTTGCCGGGCAGTTTGTCGGCCACAGGCGCGGCGGCCTGGGTTATACCAATGTGGTTTCGCTGACCTTTTTCTCGGGCATTTCCGGCTCGGCGCTGGCCGACGCGGCCGGGCCGGGCTCCATGCTGATACGCATGATGGACAAGGCCGGCTACGACAGGTCCTATGCCGCGGCGCTCACGGCTTCCACCGCCATCGTCGGGCCCATCATTCCGCCCTCCATCATCATGATCATCTATGCCCTGCAGGATGACAGCGTCTCCGTGGGCGCGCTGTTCATTGCGGGCCTGATACCGGGCATCCTCATCGCGATCGCGATGTGCATCGTCAATTTTTACGTCTCCAAAAAGCGCAACTACCGCGGCGACGGCGGCATGCCGCCCTGGCCGGAGGTCTGGCGCACCACCTGGAAGGCGATCCCGGCGCTGCTGCTGCCGGTGCTGATCCTGGGCGGCATGCGGGCCGGCTGGTTCACGCCGACCGAAGCCTCGGTGGTCGCGGTGTTTTACGCGCTGATCTGCGGCAAGTTCCTCTATCGCACGCTGGAGTGGAAGGCCTTGCCGGACATCCTCGCGCGCTCGGCGCTGCTGACGGCCTCGGTGCTGATCATCATCGGCCTGTCGGCCTCCTTCGCCTGGATTTTGACCATCGAAGGCCTGCCGCAGCTGATGGCCGACTGGATCGTCGGCATGCAGCTTTCACCCTGGATGTTCCTGGTTTTCGTGAACATCTTTTTGCTGCTGTTCGGCATTTTCATCGAACCCCTGCCCGGCGTGATGGTGCTGGCGCCGATCCTGGCGCCCGTGGCCGTCAAGCTGGGCATAGACCCGGTTCATTTCGCGATGATCGTCATCTACAACCTGACCTTGGGCATGATCACGCCGCCGGTGGGCGGCCTGCTGTTCGTCACCTCCAACGTCTCGCGGGTGCCCATGGGGCCGCTGGTCAAGGAGCTGGTGCCTTTCCTCTGGGCGCACGGCGCGGTGCTGGTGCTGCTGACCTTTATGCCGGCACTGAGCACCTGGCTGCCGCGCGCGCTGGGCTTCAAGTAGACCGTTCCACCGGGCAGAGGGCCCGGAAATCCCCAGGATTTCACGGCTCTGTCATCTGCACAGGCGATGCTCTGGCATTCATTTGAGGATGAAATCCATGCAGCTCCACAAAACCGACCGCGCCCGCGCCGAGCTCAGGCCCGGCGTGAGAACGCTTGGCCAGCGCGAGCGCACCCTGCTGCTGATGGCCGACGGCAGCAAATCCGCCCAGGATTTCCGACCGCTGTTCGACGGCGACGGCGAAGCCATTGCCCTGCGCCTCTTGCGCGAGGGCTTTCTGGAGGCGCATCCGGGCAAGACCGCCGCAGCGCCCGCACCCGCGCCGGCACCCGCACCCGCGCAGTTGCAGAACTTCCCGAGTCCCGAGACCACCCAGGCCATCCAGGTTTCAGCCGACCAGTTTGAAGGCAAGCGCTCGCTCGCCACGACGCGCATGTTCCTGTTCGACATCTGCGAGCGCATGTTCGCCCGCCGCGACCCGGTGATGGCTGAGCGCTTTCGCGAAGCACTGCGCAATGCCAAGGACCGCGAGAGCATGCTCACGGCCTCGCGCTACATGATCGAGGAAATCGAAAAAATCGCGGGCCACGAGCGCGCCGACTCCATCAGCGAGCGCATCGCCATGCTGCTGCCGCAGCACCAGGCGGCCTAAGTTACACTTCCGGGGTCAGGAGAGAGTTTTCCCCGCGAAAACCGCCGAAGGCGCACGTACACCCCCTTTTGGTGCACTGAACGCTCAGGCAAAAGGACTGGCAACCGCCCTGCGGCGCACCACGCGGCAGGGCGTTCCCTACTGGAGAGAGGCCGTCGCCAGGACGGCCCACCGAAGGAGCAAACCCGCATCGCCGGGCGAATCTCTCAGGTAAAGTGGACAGCAGGGGCAACTCATTAGAACCTGTTTGCCCCTCCCCGGAGAATGCCTTGTCCGATTCGTCCACCTCTTCCGCCGCTCCCGAAACCCTGCTGAAGACGCCGCTGCACGCGCTGCACCTGGAGCTGGGCGCGCGCATGGTGCCTTTCGCGGGCTATTCCATGCCGGTGCAATACCCCGCGGGCCTGATGGCCGAGCACCACCACACACGCCAGGCCGCCGGCCTCTTTGACGTCTCCCACATGGGCCAGCTGCGCCTGGTGGGGGCCGACGCCGCGGCGGCGCTGGAATCGCTGATCCCGGTCGACGTGGTGGACCTGCCCGCCGGCAAGCAGCGCTACGGCCTGCTGCTCAATGACGAGGGGGGCATCATCGACGACCTGATGTTCTTCAACCGCGACTACGCCCATGGCGGTGACCTGTTTGTCATCGTCAACGGCGCCTGCAAAGTGGGCGATATCGCGCACATCCAGGCAAAGATAGGTTCTCGCTGCCAAGTCATCCCCATGCCCGAGATGGCGCTGCTGGCGCTGCAGGGCCCGCAGGCCGTCACCGCGCTGCAGCGCCTGGCGCCCGGCGTCGAAAAGCTGGTGTTCATGACCGGCGGGCGCTTCACGGTGGCCGGCTGCGACTGTTTCCTCACGCGCAGCGGCTACACCGGTGAAGACGGCTTTGAGATTTCCGTGCATGACTCGCAGGCCGAGGCGCTGGCGCGCGCGCTGCTCGCCCAACCCGAGGTCAAGCCCATAGGCCTGGGTGCGCGCAACTCGCTGCGCCTGGAAGCGGGCCTGTGCCTTTACGGCAACGACATCGACACCACCACCACGTCGGTGGAAGCCAGCCTCAACTGGGCCATGCAAAAAGTGCGGCGCACGGGCGGCGCGCGCGCGGGCGGTTTCCCCGGCGCGAACAAAATCCTGGCCCAGCTGGCCGACCCCGCCACGCTGGCGCGCAAGCGCGTGGGCCTGGTGGCGCTGGAGCGCGTTCCCGTGCGCGACCACACCGAGCTGCAAAGCACCGACGGCACGGTGATCGGCGAAGTCACCAGTGGCCTGCTGGGCCCGACCATCAACCAGCCGGTGGCCATGGGCTATGTGAAACCCGAATTCGCCGCCCTGGGCACACGCGTGAACGCCATCGTGCGCGGCAAGGCCGTGCCCATGGAAGTCGCGGCCATGCCTTTTGTCCCCACCCGCTACTACCGCGGCTAAAGCCTTCTTTCCCCACCCCTCAACCCTCCGGAGATTCTCATGACCGTCAAATACACCGAAGACCACGAATGGCTCAAGATTGAAGGCGACACCGCCACCGTCGGCATCACCGTGCATGCGCAGGATGCGCTGGGCGACGTGGTGTTTGTGGACCTGCCCGCCGTGGGCACGAGCTTCGCGCAAAAGGAAACCGCCGGCGTGGTCGAGTCGGTCAAGGCCGCCGCCGACGTCTACATGCCCGTGAGCGGCGAAGTGACCGCCATCAACGAAGCCCTGAAGGACGACCCCTCCCTGGCCAACAGCGACCCCATGGGCGCCGGCTGGTTCTTCAAGATCAAACTGTCCGATCCTTCGCAGCTCGATGCGCTGATGGACGAAACCCGCTACACCGCCTTCGCGGCCTGATTTCCCGGCCGACTTTTTTCTGACTCCTGCTGCCAAGCCTGACACGGAACCCGACATGTTGATGCAAACCGCCAAGCCCCTGGGCGACCTTGAAAACCCTTCCGAATTCATCGCCCGCCACATCGGCATCGACGAAACCGACGAAGTCCACATGCTCGGCGTCGTGGGCTCGGCCTCGCGCCGCGAACTGGTCGAAGGCATTGTTCCGCGCTCCATCGCGCGCAGCACGCCCATGGCCATCCCGGCCCCGGTCACGGAAGCCGCCGCGCTCAAGCAGCTCAAGGCCATCGCGGCCAAGAACAAGGTGTTCAAGAACTTCATAGGCCAGGGCTACTACGGCACCTACACGCCGGGCGTGATCCTGCGCAACATCCTCGAGAACCCCGCCTGGTACACCGCCTACACGCCTTACCAGGCCGAGATCTCGCAGGGCCGCATGGAGGCGCTGATCAATTTCCAGACCATGGTCTGCGACCTGACCGGCATGCCGATTGCCAACGCCTCCATGCTCGACGAGGCCACGGCCGCCGCCGAGGCCATGACCCTGGCCAAGCGCAGCGTCAAAAGCAAGAGCAATGTCTTTATCGTGGCGGGTGACTGCCATCCGCAGACCATCGAGGTGATACAGACCCGCGCCAAACCGCTGGGCATCACGGTCAAGGTCAGCACGGCGGCCGTCACGGTGCCGCAGCTGATGGCCGAGGGCGACTACTTCGGCGTGCTGGCCCAGTACCCGGCCACCACCGGCAGCATCCATGACCTGCGCCCGCTCGCGGGCCAGGCCCACGTCGACGGCGCGGCCCTGTGCGTGGCGGCCGACCTGCTGGCGCTCACCTTGCTGGCCCCGCCCGGCGAATGGGACGCCGACATCGTGCTGGGTAACACCCAGCGCTTTGGCATGCCCATGGGCAACGGCGGCCCGCACGCGGCCTACCTCGCCTGCCGCGACGAGTTCAAGCGCTCGCTGCCGGGCCGCCTGGTCGGCGTGAGTGTCGACAGCCACGGCAACCCGACCTACCGCCTGGCGCTGCAGACGCGCGAGCAGCACATACGCCGCGAAAAAGCCACCTCCAACATCTGCACCGCGCAGGTGCTGCCGGCCGTGATCGCCAGCATGTACGCCGTCTACCATGGCCCGCAGGGGCTCAAGCGCATCGCCGAGCGTGTGGCGGCCTACACCGCCGTCTTTGTGCGCGGCCTGCAGGAACTCGGCTACGAAATCACCAACACCGGCGCCTTCGATTCCGTGACCGTGAAGACCGGCGACGCGACCAACGCGATCGCCGAACGCGCGCGCCAGGCCGGCGCCAACCTGCGCTTTCGCCTGAACAACCACCTGGGCGTGTCGCTGGACGAAACCACCAGCCGCAAGGACATCGAACTGCTCTGGTCCTTCTTCGCCAAGCCCGGCCAGACGATTCCCGTGGTCAGCGCCTTCGAAAAAGGCGTGGAGCCGCTGATCCCCGCGGATCTGCGTCGCGCCACGCCTTTCCTCACGCACCCGGTGTTCAACACCCATCATTCCGAAACCGGCATGCTGCGTTACATCCGCATGCTCAGCGACAAGGACCTGGCGCTGGACCGCAGCATGATCCCGCTGGGCAGTTGCACCATGAAGCTCAACGCGACCAGCGAGATGATCCCCATCACCTGGCCCGAGTTCGCCAACATCCATCCCTTCGCGCCCGCCGACCAGCTGCAAGGCTATGCCGAGCTCGACAAGCAGCTGCGGGACTGGCTGTGCCAGGCCACCGGCTATGCCGGCATCAGCCTGCAGCCCAACGCCGGCTCGCAGGGCGAGTACGCCGGCCTGCTGGCCATCAAGGCCTTTCACGAAGCCAAGGGCCAGGGCCACCGCAACATCTGCCTGATCCCGTCCTCGGCCCACGGCACCAACCCGGCCAGCGCGCAGATGGTGGGCATGAGCGTGGTCGTGACCGCCTGCGACGCGCGCGGCAACGTCGACATGGCCGACCTGAAGGCCAAATGTGAACAGCACAGCGACAAGCTGGCCTGCGTGATGATCACCTACCCGAGCACGCACGGCGTGTTTGAAACCCAGGTGAAAGAGCTCTGCGCCATGGTGCACAGCCACGGCGGCCGCGTCTACGTGGACGGTGCCAACATGAACGCGCTGGTCGGCGTCGCCGCGCCCGGCGAATTCGGCGGTGACGTGAGCCACCTGAACCTGCACAAGACCTTCTGCATCCCGCACGGCGGCGGCGGCCCGGGCGTGGGCCCGGTCTGTGTGGTGGCCGACCTGGTGCCCTACCTGCCCGGCCACGCGACGGCGGGCATCCCTGGCAACGGCGTGGGCGCGGTCTCGGCGGCGCCCCTGGGAAATGCCGCGGTGCTGCCCATCAGCTGGATGTACTGCCGCATGATGGGCCCCGAGGGCCTGACGCAGGCGACCGAGGTTGCCATTCTGAGCGCCAACTACATCAGCTCGCGCCTGAAAGACCACTACCCGACGCTGTACGCCAGTGAAAACGGCCATGTGGCCCACGAGTGCATCCTGGACTTGCGCCCGCTGAAAGACACCAGCGGCGTCAGCGCCGAGGACGTGGCCAAGCGCCTGATGGACTACGGCTTCCATGCGCCGACGCTGAGCTTTCCCGTGCCCGGCACGCTGATGGTGGAGCCCACCGAAAGCGAAACCCTGGCCGAGCTGGACCGCTTCATCGACGCGATGATCGCGATACGCGACGAGATCCGCAAAGTGGAAGCCGGCCAATGGCCGCAGGACAACAACCCGCTCAAGCATGCGCCGCACACCGCGGCCAGCCTGCTGGGCGACGGCTGGGACAGGCCCTACTCGCGCGAAACCGGCGGCTTCCCGCTGGCCTCGCTCAAGCAGGCCAAGTACTGGCCGCCCGTGGGCCGTGTCGACAACGTCTACGGCGACCGCAACCTGTTCTGCAGCTGCGTACCCGTGAGCGACTACGCCTGAGTTGGACGCGCAGATTGTCCTGATCGCCGCGGGCGCGGCGGCGGCGGGCTTTGTCCAGGGCCTGTCGGGCTTTGGCTTCAGCCTGGTCGCCATGTCGTTCTGGGCCTGGGCCATAGACCCGAAGCTGGCGGCCGTCATGGCGGTGTTCGGCGGACTGGCAGGCCAGCTCATGGCGGCCTTCACCGTCAGCCGCAACACCGACTGGAAGCGCCTGCTGCCGTTTCTGGCAGGCGGGCTGCTGGGGCTGCCGCTGGGGTTGCTGCTGTTGCCCCGGCTTGACGTCCAGCTGTTCAAACTGTTTCTCGGCGTATTGCTGGCGGCATGGTGCCCGGCCATGCTGTTTTCGGGCAAGCTTCCGCGCATCCACCATGGAGGGCGCATTGCCGACGGCGCGGCAGGCGTCGCCGGCGGCTTCATGGGTGCCCTGGGTGGTTTCAGCGGCGTCATCCCGACGCTGTGGTGCACCCTGCGGGGCTACGAGAAAGCCGACCAGCGCGCCGTCATCCAGAACTTCAACCTGGCGGTACTGACCGTCACCATGGCCAGCTATGGAGCGGCCGGCCTGGTTACCCGCGAGACGCTGCCCATGCTGGCCATCGTGGCGCCCGCGGCGCTCATTCCGGCCTGGCTGGGCGGGCGGCTTTACACGGGCATCAGCGACCTGGCCTTTCGCAGGCTGGTGCTGAGCCTGCTGACCTGCTCAGGCCTGGCCATGCTGGTCTCATCGGTTCCGGAGTTGTTGCGGCGAATGGGCTAGGGCCTGTCAACGCTATTTCAAGAGGAACGGGAGCTGGCCCGCAGCTCGCGAATGGCTTTGATCATGGTGGGCGCCAGCATATTCCAGTGCAAGGCCCGCAGCGACCGGCGGTAACGCAGCCCGCTGCCTCCCAGGGATGCCGACACCAGTTCCAGGGGATCACTGACCACGCACAGAAGCCGCTTGATCATGGGGTCCTGCTCGCTGGGCTTGCCACCCAGGAAGGCGTCGTTCTTCCCGTCCCACAAAAGCTGGGCATTGACGTGTATGCCCCAGCCGCATTCCCAGTCGTTCGCTTTCAGGTGTTCGAGGGCGGCGGCCACGTATTCGGCATCGAAAATAAATGTGTCGGTGCGTACCCAACGGCCCAGCCAAATCTCCGCGAGCGGGCGCGCCGCCGGCGTGGCCCTGGGGATCAGGCCGCGCAGCATTTCGCCGTTCATCTCCATGTAGCGCACCCGCGCCGGAATGCCGGCGGAGCGCATCAGCGCGATCAGCAGGGTCACCTTGTCGTCGCCGTCGCCTCCGCGTGCCTCGAGCACGTCGCGGGCCGTCGGGTACTGCAGCTTGACCCGCTTGGTATAAGGCAGGTGCTTGACGAAGCGGTAGATGGCCAGCGCCTTGTCGCGATCGGTGCGGCACAGCTGGACCAGCGCGCGAGCCTTCAGGCGCAGCTTGGTGTCGTCCAGGTCCAGCAGCGGCGTCGTGCCGAGCCAGTCCTGCGGCCGGTCGCTGACTTTTTTATACAGCCGACGCGGCGGATCGAATTGTGCGGCAAGTGCCACCATGGGGTCACCACGGAGTGAATCGTTCACGCATGGTAACCCCGCAGGCGCAATTGCGGCGAATTTCGGCTCCACGCCCGGGCGCTGGGGGTCTGGCGCCTTCTTGCTCGGGGAGAAGACAGACATCAGGGCCCGCGGCGTGGGATGTTGCATCGCAGCATGCCATCAAAAGCGGGTGGCCTGCCGGCGCTTCAGGGAGCGCACGGGGTGCCTCCGGTATCGGCCAGCGCATTGCGCAGCTGGGTCTGTGCAATGGGCAGCCGCAACGCCACGGCGCGCTCCACCACGGGTGCCAGGCGGCGCAGCTTCTTCTGCGCATGGTCTTTGGCAATGTCGGCCAGGCGGTGTTCCAGAAACGGGTTGAGCAGGCGGTCGCGCAATTCCACCAGGTAGGCGCGGGCCTCGGCGCCTGAGCCCTCGGCGTCAAAGACCGGCAGCACCTCGTCGGCCCACACGGCCTCCAGCAGGGTGCGCAGCGCCGGGGTGTGCATGGCCTGCACCACGGTCATGTCGGCGGCATCGCCCATCAGCTGCCAGCGTTCTGCCAGTATCGTGTGGCCCAGGTTCAGCAGCCAGAGCTTGCGTTGCTCGAAGGGGGCCAGTGCATCCGTCACCACCATGGCCGGGTGGCTGCAAGGAAGCACCATGCGCGGCTGGCGTTCGATGGCCCACAGCGCATAGGGCTCGGCGACCGCGCCGGCGGGCTCCAGCGGAGACGACACGATGCGGTCCACCAGTGAATTGACCCACACGCAGTGCTCCCGCACGTAGCGAAGGAAGTCGGGCGTAAGGCCCCAGCCCTGTGCCAGCGTGGCTACCAGTTTGCGCAAGGTGTCGCCGTTGCGGCTGACCAGTTCGCAGGGGTACAGCGTCAAGGGAGCCTCTGGTAGCCGCTGCCAGCGGTGGTGCAAAAGCGCCACCAGCTTGGCCGGGTAGCTGCGCGGCGCCGTCGTGGGGCTGTGCAGCAGCACCGCCGTGTCGGAGTCGTCCAGTGCATAGCCCATATCCGCGGTGTTGGAGATGATGACCTGCACAGTGCTGGCCATGGCATCGCGCAACTGTTCCCAGTCGCGGCGGGCATGCCAGACGGCCTGCACCGCGTTCACCTGCACGGTTTCCTCAATACGCCGGCCCTGTTGCATGCCGCGCAATTCCACGCGGTAGCCATGTGCCAGGGCCGCGGCGCGTGCACTGCTCTGCGGGCTGTCCGTGCTCTGCACGACGGTAATGCCGCCCAGCGCCTGTCCTCGGGCCAGGGCCTGGGACACAAACAGGTCCGCATGCGCCTGCAGAAAGCGCCCGGTGCCGAACTGGAGGATGGGCGTGCTCACGTGCAAGCTCCGCTTAGCATTCGATCAGCGCCTTGACCACGCCCTGCGTGGGATCCAGCAGGGTGGCGAATTGGGCGGGTACATCGGCCAGTGCCATGCGATGGGTGTTGAGTGCCGCGGTGGGGATTTTGCCGCTCCGCATCGCCTCAAGCACCGTTTCGAAGTCCTCCATGGTGGCATTGCGGCTGCCCAGCAGCGTGGCCTCGCGTTTGTGAAATTCCGGATCGGCGAAGCTAATGTTGTCCCGTACGATCGACACCAACACATACTTGCCGCCATGGGCAATGAACTGGAAGCCGCGCTCCATGGCCTTTGCGTTGCCCGTGGCGTCAAAAACGACATCATAAAAATCTCCATCAGTGAGCGCGCGCAATTCGTCCACGTCGTTGTCGGCGATCAAGACACCCGCATGCGCACCCAGCTGTTGTTTGCAGAAGTCCACCCGCTCCTTTCGCGTGTCCAGCGCAGTGACCTGGCCGCCACGCAGGCCGGCGAACAGCAGGACGGCCATGCCGATGGGGCCCGTCCCCACCACCAGTACACGCTGGCCGGGCTGCACGTCGGCGCGGCGCACGGCATGGGCACCAATGGCCAGGAATTCCAGCATGGCGGCCTGGTCCAATGAGACACCCTCCGCCTTGCGCACAAACTGCGCGGGCACGTTGAGATACTCGGTAAAGGCGCCGTCGCGGTGCACGCCCAGCACCTGGATGTGGACACAGCAGTTGGTCTTGCCCTGGCGGCAGGCGACACACCGGCCGCAGGACAGGTAAGGCATGACAAAGACCGTGTCGCCGGGCTGGAGGGCGCTGCCCGCCGGAGCTTCCTCCACGGTACCCGCGACTTCGTGCCCCATGACGCGTGGATAGGCCAGGAAGGGTTGTGTGCCGGTGAAGATGTGCAGATCGGTGCCGCACACCCCCACGCGGCGAATGCGCAGCAGCACATCGCCTTCGTTGCGGAGGGGCATGGCCGCTTCGACCGTGCGCAGCACGCCGGGAGTTTCGCAAATAACTGTCAGCATAGATGTCCTTGAGTGAAAGTGCTTAGTCAATGTGGAAGACGGACTCCATGGCGGCCCAGTGCTCGCCCGGGCCGCGGGTTTGAAGGGGGCGCTGGCAAGGGCCGCACAGGGCCCACCAGCGCTGCGTTTGCGCATCGGCGGCGATGGCCGCCATGTCCGCGTCAAAGTCCTGGCCGTGGTATTCCCAGTAGCCGAACAGCAGGTTTTCCGGCTCCCGCAGAAAAATGCTGTAGTTGCGCAGCTGCGACTGGTGAATGCGCTGCAGCACGGCGGGCCAGACGGCCGCGTGCAGGCGCTTGTATTCGGCGATGTGTTGGGGGTCGATGCCAATGACCCATCCCATTCGTTGCATGCAATCTCCGTATAAATGTCAGTCAAGGTGGTACAGACGGCGCGCATTGCCGCCAAAGATGGCCGCCATGCCGGCGTCGTCCATGCCCGGGTGGGCGCGGCACAGGGCGCGGGCCATGGCCAGCCAGCCGGGGTAGCCGGCTGCCAGTTCCAGTACCGGCCAGTCACTGCCCCACATCAATCGCCGTACCCCGAAGACCTTCAGGACATGGTCCACATACGGGCCCAGGGCCTGCGCGGTGGGATGGGTGCCGGCCTCGGTGAGCAGCCCGGACAGCTTGCAATGCACCTTGGGCAGGCTTGCCAACGCCTGCATATGGCCGCGCCAGGGCTCCAGCCGCCCCAGGGCGATTTCAGGCTTGGCTGCGTGGTCGATGACGATGGACAACGAGGGATGGCGCTGGGCCATGGCCTGTAGCGCCGGCAGATGCCGGGTTAGCACCAGGGCATCGAACACCAGCCCCTGGGTCTGCATGGCGTGCAGGGCCGGGTCCAGTGCGGGGTTGCTGATCCAATCGGTATCGGGTATGTCCTGCAGCATGGGGCGCAGCCCTTTCAATTTGGGGTGACGCGCCAGCGCTGCAATTTGCGCGGGAGCATCCGCGGCAAGCAGGTCTACCCAACCCACGACACCCCGCACAAAGGGGCTGCGCTGCGCTATCTCCAGCAGGTAGTGGGTGTCGGCGATGGTGGGCAGCGACTGGACCAGCACGGTAGCGCCCACCTCGCATCGCTCCAGTTCGGGGTGCAAGTCGGCGGGGCCAAAGTCGCGGTAAATGGCTGCCAGATCGGCCGGCGGCCAATGGCCGTTGCGGTCCGCCAGGTTCCAGAAATGCTGGTGCGCGTCGATCAGCATGGGGGGGTTTCTCAGGCTGGGCGGGAAAGGTATTTCAAATCCGTGCTGTGCATAGGCCCTCCTCCGGCAGCCGGCGCCGGAGGTGTCCTTGGGTTCGAGTGGTCAGTAGAGAACGTTCTTGGCGGCGGGCGTGTCGATGTTTTTCTTGTTGACCATCAACACGCCGGTATCGCGGAAGGCCGGCACTTTTTTGCCTTCCACAATTTCCGCCACGGTTTTGACGCCCAGGTTGCCCATCTCGAAAGCGCTTTGCACGGCAATCGCCTCGATGGTGCCGTCTTTCACAAAGCCCTGCAGGTCGGAGTTGCCGTCAAAACCGATGGCCACCACTTTGCCGGCTTTGCCCGCTTGAACCAGTGCGCGGCCCATGCCGATGGCGGTGGGTTCGTTGGCGCCGAAGATGCCCTTGAGGTCGGGATTGGCGGCCAACACGTCGGTGGTCTGGTTCAGTGCGGTACCCATCTGCGAGTTGGAGTAGAAGGGGCCCACGATCTGCAGCTTGGAATGTTTCTTGATGTAGTCGGTGAACCCTCCCACGCGGCCGATTTCGGAGCCCGAGCCCGCGGTGTAGGACATGATGGCAATCTTGCCGGTGGTGCCGATCTTGTCGATCAGCGTCTTGGCGGACATTTCGCCGGCAGCCTTGTTGTCGGTGGCCAGGAAGGACTGGTAGTAAGCCTTGCCGGAATCCGATGCGGCGGAGTCAATCAACACGACAGGGATCTTGGCTTCCCAGGCCTTTTTGATGGCGGGGATCAGGGCATCCGGATCCGAAGGCGCCAGCACAATGCCGGCGACCTTGCGGTTCACGGCGTTTTCCACCAGGGATACCTGCCCGGCCAGGTCGGTGTCGGATGCCGCGCCCTGGAAGGTGGCGGTATAGCCCTTGAGGCCGCCCACGGCAGCGTTGGAGCCTTTTTTCACGTTTTGCCAGAAGTCCGAGTTGGCGGTCTTCACGATGACGGCAATTTCCTTGTCGGCGGCCAGGGCCATCGACGACGCAGCCACCAGGGCGGCTGCGATCAGGGTGTGGATAAATTTTTTCATTTCTTTCCTCATGGGTGGTTGTAGAGGTTGTCTCTCGAAGTCCCGGTAAGCCCTGCCGGTAGGGATCACTTGCGATGGCGCATCTGGTCGATCCAGACGGCCAGGAGGATGACGACGCCAATCAGAATTTGCTGGGTGAAAGCGGACACGCCGCTCATGTTCAAACCGTTGCGCAGGATGCCGATCACGAACGCGCCAATGACGGTGCCCGACACCGTGCCTACACCGCCCGTGAGCGAGGTGCCGCCTATCACCGCGGCGGCAATGGCATCCAATTCGTACATCAGGCCCTCACTGGGCTGGGCCGTGACCAGGCGCGACATCAGCACGCAGCCGGTCAGCCCGGCCAGCAGGCCGGAAAGCACATAGGCAAACAGCGTCACGCCCTTGACGTTCACGCCCGAGAGCCGGGCGGCTTCCAGGTTGGAGCCGATGGCGTACAAATGGCGCCCCAGCGTGGCACGGTTGAGCAGGACGGAGACGGCCAGCGCCAGCACGACCATGAGCACCACGGGATAAGGAATGCCGACGAACACCACATCGGGAAAGCCGTCCGAACCAATATTGACGATGCGGAACAGGGCTCCGTTGCCCAGTTCCGCAAAGCTGTCGCCCAGGCCGCTGATGGCCCGGGCATCGGTCAGCTGCAGGGCCACGCCGCGTGCCACCAGCATCATTCCCAGGGTGGCAATAAAGGGCGGCAGCTTGAGTACTGTCACGCACAGGCCGTTGATCAGCCCGCACAGCGCGCCGACCAGCAGGCCGGCAAACATGCCCAGCGGCACGGGTGCGCCCGCCTTGACCAGCATGGCCGCCACGACGCCGGCCAGTGCCAGGATGGCACCTACCGAGAGGTCAATACCGCCGGTGATGATCACGCAGGTCGCCGCGATGCCGAGGTAGGCAATGGACGTCACCTGGAGCGCCACGGTCATGCCGTTGCCCACGCTGAAGAAGGCGTTGCTGGTGAACGAGAAGATGGCGATGAGTCCCAGCAGGCTGGCCAGCGCGGCAAATTTTTGAAACAGGTCTTGTTGTTGTTCGGTCATGGTGGGGTCCGGGGAAAGGGTCTTGGAGGGCTCAACTGGTCAGTTGGCAGAGGGCACGCTGCGGCCGGAGGCGTAGTGCATGACCTCCTCCTGGTCGGTCTCGCGGGTGGGAAGGATGGTGACCAGGCGGCCTTCATGGAAAACCGCGACACGGTCGGTCATTCCCATGATTTCGGGCAGCTCGGAGCTGATCATCACGACGCCAATGCCCTGGCCCGCGAGCTGGTCCAGCAACTGGTAGATCGCGTACTTGGCACCCACATCAATGCCGCGCGTGGGCTCGTCAAAAAACAGCACGCGTGATTCACGGAACAGCCATTTGCTGATCACGAGTTTTTGCTGGTTGCCGCCCGAGAGCAGGCGCACGATCTGGCTGCTGCTGGGCGTGCGGATGTCGAGCGCGCCGATGTAGTGGCGCGCGGCATCCTGCTCTTTGGCAAACTGGATCATGCCCGCACGGTTGGACACGGCCTCCATATGGGCCAGCGTGATGTTCTGCGCCACCGTCATCTTCAATGCCAGCCCGTCGTGCTTGCGGTCCTCCGACAGGTAGGCCAGCCCCTGTCGCACGGCATCCCGCGGCGAGTGAATGGCCAGGCGCTGCCCGCCCAGAAACACCTCGCCGGCGTCTATGGGGTCGGCACCAAAAATGGCGCGAGCCACTTCGGTGCGTCCCGCCCCCATGAGCCCTGCAAAGCCCAGGATTTCGCCGCGGCGCAGCTCGAAGTTCACGTCGTGGAACACACCCTGGCGTGTCAGGCCCTGCACGCGCAACAACACCTCGGTCGTGGGCACGGATGTTCTCTTGGGGAATACATCGTCCAGCGGGCGCCCCACCATCTTGGCCACGATCTCTTCCACGCTGGTGTCAGCCAGCTGTTCGGTGGACACATAGCGCCCGTCGCGCAAGACAGTGACCCGGTCCACGATGAGCGCCAGCTCGTCAAGGCGGTGGGAGATGTAGACAATACCGACCCCCGAACGCTTGAGCTCGTGGATGATGGCAAACAGCGTCTCGGTCTCCGATTCCGTGAGGGAGGACGTGGGTTCGTCCATGATGAGCACCTGGGCGTTGAGCGACAGCGCCTTGGCGATTTCCACCATCTGCTGCTGGGCCACCGAGAGGGTTTTGACCAGGGTGTCCGGTGCGATGTCCAGCCCCAGCCGGTCCAGGCACTGCTGCGCCTGGCGGCGCAATGCCGCCCGGTCAATCAGCCAGCCGTTGCGTGGTTCGCGGGCCAGGTAAATGTTTTCGGCCACCGTGAGGTGCGGCGCCAGGTTCAACTCCTGGTGAATGATGGCAATGCCGACAGCCTCGGATTCGGCGGTGGATTGGAACTGGCGGACCTCGCCGCGGTAATGCAGGGCCCCCGCATCGGGCTGATACTGGCCGCTGATCACCTTCATCAGCGTCGATTTGCCTGCGCCGTTTTCGCCGCACACCGCGTGCACCTCGCCACTTCGCACCTCAAAGCTCACGCCATCGAGTGCCAGCACCCCTGGGAAGCGTTTGGTAATCCCTTCCAGGCGCAACAGCACGCCAGCCTCGGCAGGGCTGGGCGCATCGGGACGGATGGGATCGGACACAGATGACAGCAATGCGAACTCCTCTTGGTGGGCCAGGGGGACCGGGAGGGATAAATTTGCCGCCTTGCAAATTGGTAAGGCCACCTGACACAATCCGGCGTATTTGGCCTTACCAGGAGGTGCGTGTGTATTGGTGCTTACCCGTGGCCTGGGAGCCCAACCAGCGTGAAAAGACGAAAAAAAAGCCTGCGCAATTGCACAGGCCTGACCAGGGGGAAGTTGACTAGCTCATGACCATTCGCGACGGCTCTCGACCCAGCGCTGCTCGGAGGCTTGCAGATGCGCGCGCATGGCGGTCTGTGCGGCCAGCACGTCCCGGCTCTCCAGGGCGCGCAAGATGGCCTCGTGCTCCTGCAGCGCAATGGCCCAGGTCTGGCCGGTTTCGGAATGCGCGCTCAGGCGCGCGGCAATCGGGCTGTGGCGCTCGTCAAATAGCTCCCCCACCAGCCGCTCCAGCACGGAGTTGCCCGTCATGGCTGCAATCGTCTGGTGAAACTGCCGGTCAAAAGCCAGGGGCGAGCGGTTTTGCGCCACGGCGGACAGCATGTTGTCCAGAATCTGGCGCAACGCCGACAGTGCTTCGGGCGTGGCTTTGGCGCAGGCCTGCAGCGCGACGGTTCCCTCGATGGCGGCGCGCGCCTGCATCAGCTCGATCGGGCTTTCACCCATGGTGGCCAGGGTCTGCGGCTTGCGCTGGGCTGCGCTGCAGACATACACGCCAGCGCCCATGCGCACTTCCACGCTGCCCTCGATCTCCAGCGCAATCAGCGCCTCGCGCACCGAGGGGCGCGAGACGCCCAGCTGCTGGGCCAAATCTCGCTCGGGCGGCAGCCGCGCACCCGCGGTGTAGTTGCCCTTGTCAATGAAGGCGCGAATCTGGTCGGCTATTTGTTGGTAGAGCCGACGGTTGTCGACCTGTTTGAGTTGGTCCAGCATGGGTCCTCTGCGTGACGTGCAGTTTATGCGACGGCGGGTGTTGCCATGGGTGATGAGCAAAAAGGTAAGGCCAATTCAACGCCAAAAGCACTGGCCTTACCAATTTTAGAGCTTTGAAGCCCAAGCACGCCTATTGTTTCAACACAAAGGCCGCCAAGGCCTTGAGCTCCTGCGGGCTCAGGTTGGCAAAAGGCGGCATCACCACCGGGCCCCATTTGCCCGAACCGCCCGCCCTTATGCTGACTTCCAGTTTGGCCTGGGCCTGTGGATCGCTTTTGTACCGGGTCGCGACGTCGTGGTAGGCCGGCCCGACGATTTTCTGCGCCACCGCATGGCAGCCCAGGCAGGCATTGGCCTTGAGCACGGCCTGCACATCGACGGCCGCGGCCGGGACGCCCGGGGCTGCAGCGGGCACCGGCGCTGCCGCCACCGGCCCCAGCGTGGGTTTGGCGCCGCCATAGGTCACGGCCAGGTATTCGCCGATCTGCGTCACGTCGCCGTCGCTGAGCGGCGCGGCATAGGCATGCTCCATCTTGCGCACCTCGGCGGTCCACTGCGCGGCCGTCATGGCCGGCGGCTGCTGGCTGATGTAGTCGGCCGAATGGCAGATGCCGCATTTCTGCAGCGCAAGCTGGTAACCGGCCAGCTTGGAGGGCTTGAGCCTGGCGGTTTCCAGCGGCAGGGTCACGCTCTGCACGGCTTGCGCCCATACGGCGCCACAGCCCAGGGCCAAAGCGGCCGCGGACAGAACACGCATGGCAATCAAGTTGAGGATATTCATGACGATCCCCTAGACCGCCAGCAGGCGCGTGGTTTCAACAACGTTGCGCGCATAACCGCCGGGGTTCCAGCTGGCCGTGGCGGGCTGTATATCACCCTGCATATTGGTGGCCCGCACCATGAGCTTGAACTCGCCCTTGCGCGGAGCCGCCATGCCGAAACTCCATTCGCGGAACGAAAAGCGCCCCAGGTCTTTGCCCAGCGCCGCCTCGCGCCACTGCTGCCCGTCTTCCGACACCTCGACCTTGCGTATGCCGCTGCCGCCGTCAAAGGCAATGCCCTTGAACTGCAGCGGCTTGCCCGCCGGCACGCGCGCGCCGCCCGCCACGCTGGTGATGAAGGAGCGCACCGGCAGCGTGGTGATGGGCCGCGTCGCCGTGGGCGCCGTGCCGGCCGGCACGCACTGGCAGGCGTTGTCGGGTACACGGTAAGCCGTGGACATGAAAAAACCGTCAAAGCCGTGGTCCATCACGACGATCTCGCTCAGGTGCTTGACCCAGTAGGTGCCGAAGTAGCCCGGCACGATGAGCTTGATCGGGTAGCCATTGAGGAAAGGAATGTCGGCGCCGTTCATGGACCAGGCCACGATGGGCTCAGCACTGAGCGCCAGGTCTATGTTCAGGGCCTTGATGAAGTCCGGCGTCTTGGGCAGCACCGGCGTGTCCAGGCCGTTGAACGCCACCTGCCTGGCACCGGGCAGCACGCCGGCTTTTTCGAGCACCGCGCGCAGCGGCACACCCGCCCAGCGCGCATTGCCCATGGAACCGTTGCCCAGCTGCGCGCCGAAAACGCGCGGCTCAAAAAACCCGCGGCTGTTGCCCGAGCACTGGTTGACGGCCACCACCTCAACCGGCGCGGCCAAGGCCTTGAGTTCGGCCAGCGAGAGTGACAGCGACTGTTTGACATGGCCACCGACGCGCAGCCGGTAAGCCGCGGCATCTATGCGTTTGGGAATGTTGGCCAGGTGGTAGCGCACGAAGAAGGCATTGTTGGGCGTGATCACCCCTTCACCGAAGGCGCTGAACGGTGTTTCCAGGTGCGGCGGCCGCGTGGTCACACGCAACAGCGGGCGCTTGCCCGGGTAGGTCACCAGTTCGCGTTCGCCATTGCCGAAGGGCAGCGTTTCATGCCCGGCCGCGAAAGCCTGGAGCGGCAACGTACCGATGGCCGCGGCCCCCAGGCCGGCGCGCTGCAAAAAAACTCTCCTGCGGGCATCGTGCTCATCGCGATGGTTCATGGGCGTCCTCCTGGTGGGGATGAAGGTTTGCCGCGGGGCGGCTGCCGATGCGTCCATGATAGGCCAGCCGGCGCCGCGGCGATAATCCGCGCAGCTCTCCCCGCAGTCCCCTTATCCATGAAAGCCATGAAAGCCATGATTCCCATGAAAACATTGACCACCGCACTGGCCTGCCTCGTGATTTCCACCGCTGCGCTTGCCGCCGCCCCGGCCGAAACCCTGCCCAGCGGCGTCAAGGTCGTGCACACGGCCGACGGCACCGGCCCGCAGCCCAAGGCGACTGACACCGTCAAAGTGCACTACCGCGGCACGCTGGCCGACGGCAAGGAGTTCGACAGCTCCTACAAACGCGGCGCGCCCGCCAGCTTTCCGCTGAACCGTGTCGTGCCCTGCTGGACCGAAGGCGTGCAAAAAATCAAGGTGGGCGGCAAGGCCACGCTGACCTGCCCGCCCGCCACGGCCTATGGCGAGCGCGGCGCCGGCGGCGTGGTGCCGCCCAATGCCACGCTGACCTTTGAGGTCGAACTGCTCGCGATTGAAAAATAAGCGCTAGGCCTCCAGCGCGGCCAGCAGTGCTTTGTCAAAAGCAGCGGCCCGCTCAAACTGCAGCCAGTGGCCGGCGTCCTCCACCAGCGCCAGGCCCCTGAAATCCGCGGCCCGCGCCAGGGCCTCCCGCAGCGCATCGAGCTTGCCGCGGTACAGCGCATCCTCGCGTCCATAAATTGCCCACACCGGGCAGTGCAGCCGCGCCAGCGTCTGCGCCAGCGCATCGGTGCGCGCCAGGCTGCGGCCCTTCATGCGGTCGCGCAGCACATTGGCAATGTGCAGGCGCAGGGCCAGTTCATCGATGGCCTCCTCGTGGTGCAGCATCAGCGCCGCGAGGTTGTGCCTGTGTATCGCGTCGCGCTCGGCCGCATCGGCCAGGTGCCGCCAGGCGCGCAGGCGTATGGCTTTTTCGGGCGCCACACCGAGGCCGGGCGCGCCCACCAGCACCACACGCGCGGCCCGGGCCGCAAAACGCTCGGCCAGGAAGCCGGCCACCATGCCGCCAAACGAAAATCCCACCAGGTCGCAGGCCGCATCGCCCACCAGCACGGCCAGCCCCTGCTCCACCGGCTCAGGCAATACGTCGGCATCGGTGCCGCGCGGCGGCGCCGCTGAATCGCCAAAGCCGGGCAAGTCGGGCACCAGCAGCCAGCGGCCCGACGCGGCCAGCGTGCTGATGTTGCGCAGCCAGTGCATCCAGCTGCCGCTGCCGCCGTGCAAGAGCACCAGCGGCGCAAGCCCGGGCCTGCGCGTGGCCTGGCCCCAGGTATGCCAGACCATGGCGCCATCGCCGCAAGGGGTTTCAAAACGGCTGGCTGTGCGCAGCAACGCGTGCGCCTCGGGAGGTAATTGAATGTCCGGGAGATCGATCATGCAGGGTTTATACCCTGCCACCCGTGCGGCCATAGGGAAGCTCCTAAACTGGCCCGTCGCGCTTCACTCACGAGGCGCCAGCCTCAGATTTCCATGATCCCTTTTTCAGTCCTTGACCTGTCCCCCATCGTCAAAGGCGCCACCGCCGCCGACGCATTGCGCAACACCCTGGCCCTGGCCCGGCATGCCGAGCAGCTGGGCTTCAAGCGCTTTTGGCTGGCCGAGCACCACAACAACCCCGGCATCGCGAGCGCGGCCACCGCGGTGGTGATAGGCCACGTGGCCGGCGGCACCAACACCATCCGTGTGGGCTCGGGCGGCGTGATGCTGCCCAACCATTCGCCGCTGGTGATCGCCGAGCAGTTCGGCACGCTGGCTTCGCTCTATCCCGGACGCATTGATCTGGGCCTGGGCCGCGCGCCCGGCACCGACCAGCTGACTGCCCGCGCGCTGCGCCGCGACCACCAGAACAATGCGGACACCTTTCCGCAGGACGTGCAGGAGCTGCGCTACTACTTTGAAGACATAGAGCCAGGCCAGAGGATTCGTGCCGTGCCGGGCGCCGGCCTCAAGGTGCCGCTGTGGATACTCGGCTCCAGCCTCTTCGGCGCCCAGCTGGCCGCCGCGCTGGGCCTGCCCTTTGCCTTTGCCTCGCACTTCGCACCCGACATGCTGATGCAGGCGCTGGAGGTTTACCGCAGCCGCTTCGAACCCTCGGCGCAGCTGGGCAAACCCTACGCCATGGTCGCCGCCAACGTGGTGGCCGCCGATACCGACGAGGCGGCCCGCTACCAGCTCACCTCGGTCCAGCAGGCCATGACCAACCTGCTGCGCGGAACCCCCGGCCCCATGCCGCCACCAATAGACGATATCGACGCTTACTGGTCGCCGGCCGAGCGGGTGGGCGCGCAGCGGATGCTGAAATATGCGGTGGCGGGGTCTCCCGCCTCCGTCCGGGAGGGTTTGCGTTCTTTTATCGCCGAGACCCGGGCGGATGAGTTGATGGTGACCACGCATATTTTTGATCCGGCGATTGCCCGGAGGTCGCTGGAGATCACCGCACAGGTGCGTGACAGCCTATAGGCCGTCATGCCTGCCGCAGTGCCAAGCAGAGCAAATCGCTATTGTTTTTATAGCTAGCTGCATCCGCTTTCATTAGGCTGGGCCCCTGTAACGCCCTTGGCCGCGATCCAGCGGCCGGACCGGCCTGGCGGATGGGCGCCATTTGGCATGGATCATGCTGAGCCTGAAGTGCCGTTCGCCGGCGCTATCCCAGTTTTCGATATGGCTCAGTCCTCAGTCCCCGAACGCCACACCCTTTTTGACGATGCGCAGGGCATCTTCACGGGTACCTTGTTTGTGTCGCTGGCGATGGTGATCTTCAACCAGGCCGGGCTGCTGACGGGCGGCACGGCCGGCATGGCCTTTGTGCTGCACTACGCCACCGGCATCAGTTTCGGCAAGCTGTTCTTTCTGGTCAACCTGCCCTTTTACTGGTTCTCATGGACCCGCATGGGGCGCGAGTTCACCATCAAGACATTCCTGTCCATTGCATTGCTGTCGCTGCTGGCGGACTGGTCGCCCAGGGTGCTGGATATCGCGGACATTCATCCGCTGTATGCCGCGCTGGTGGGCGGCCTGCTGCTGGGAAGCGGTTGCCTCTTTCTGGCCCGGCACCGGGCCAGCCTGGGCGGCGCCACCATCGTGACGCTCTACCTGCAGGAAAAGCACGGCTGGCGCGCAGGCAAGGTGCAGATGGCCATTGACTCTATCGTGGTGCTGCTGGCCTTGCTGGTAGTGCCGCCCGAACGCGTCAGCTATTCCGTGATGGCCGCCGTGCTGATGAGCTTGTTCCTGTGGGTCAATCACAAGCCCGGCCGCTATACGGTGACTTGAGCGGCTCAATCGCCTCCGCCCACCTTGCCCCGTGAAGACTTGATGTCCGAGCGCCGGCTTTTGCCCGCGAGCCGCCGCTGCTTGGACCCATAAGTCGGTTTGGTCGCCCGCCGCGCCTTGGGCGGTATAGAGACGCCATCCACAACTTCCTGCAGCCGCGCCAGCGCATCGGCGCGGTTCATCTCCTGCGTTCGGTGCTGCTGCGCCTTGAGCACCAGCACACCCTCCTGCGTGATGCGGCTGTCGCTGCTGGCCAGCAAGCGCTCCTTGACGGCATCGGGCAAAGAGGACGCGGCGATGTCAAAGCGCAAATGAATGGCGCTGGACACCTTGTTGACGTTCTGCCCGCCCGCGCCCTGGGCGCGTATCGCGCTGAACTCGACCTCGCGTTCGTCAACCGGGAATTTCGGCGGCGCGGCCATGCCAGTCGTCGCCCGGGCCGCTTCAGCCGGCCAGTTCGGCCAGGCCTGCGATGGCCAGGGCGTAGCCCTTGACGCCGAAGCCGGCCATGACGGCCTTGGCGGCCGGCGAGATGTAGGAGTGGTGGCGAAAGGCCTCGCGCGCATGCACATTGCTGATGTGCAGCTCGATCAGGGTCACGCCCGCGCCCTTGATGGCGTCATGCAGGGCCACGCTGGTATGGGTGTAAGCGCCCGCATTGAGCACCACGCCGGCCAGGGTGCCGGCGGCCTGCGCGCGGCCCGCCTCATGGATGGCGTCTATCAACGCGCCTTCATGGTTGCTTTGCCGGAAGTCCAGCTTGAAACCATGGGCCTTGCAGGCCTGCACGCACAGCGCCTCGACGTCGGCCAAAGTCTGCGAGCCGTACACGGCCGGTTCGCGCGTGCCCAGCAGGTTGAGGTTGGGGCCGTTGAGGACCAGGGCTTTTTTCATGAAGCAAGTCTTTCCAGGGGTTCAGGGTTGACGAGGGTTGGCTGCGAGGTCCCGCAGCGCGACAGTTTCGCCGGTGGCGATCGAGCGCCGCACGGCTTCCACGGCCAGCAGGCTTTGCAAGGCATCCGCGACCGTGATTATCGGCTCTGCCCTGCCGTCTATCAAATCGCAGAAATGGTCCAGCTGCGCCTGCAGCGGATCCACCGCCTCCAGGGCCAGGGTGTGTTCGGTGAAAGGCGTCATCCAGCCGGGCTCGCCGCGGCTGTCGGGGCCATGGGTCCAGGCTTGCAGGGTGGGCACGGCCAGCGAGCCCTGCGTGCCGGCGATGAAATAGCAGTCTTGCGAGGCATAACGCGCATAGGCCGTGTTCTCGCCCGAGGTCTGCTCCCAGCTGCGCGGCGAGGCCACGGTGTCCGAGAGCGTGAAGGTGCCCAGCACGCCGCTGGCGAATTTCAGTGTCATCACCGCCGTGTCTTCCACCGCGAACTGCCGCACCGCGTTGGATGCGAGGGCGTGGACCGACTCCAGCTCGCCGCACAGGTAGCGCAGGTTGTCCATCTCGTGGATCAGGTTGATCAGGATGGGGCCGCCGCCGGCCTGCGCGCGCCAGGCGCCCTGCGCAAAATAACTGTCCGGCTTGTAAAACTGCGCGCTGCCCGCCACCGTGACCACGCGGCCCAGCAGGCCGGACTGGATGGCGCGCCGCGCCGCCCGCAGCGTGCCGCTGTGCCGCCTGTGGTGGCCCACCAGCATGGGTGTGCTTTGCTTGGCCAGCGCATCGGCCAGTTGCAGGCCGGCCTCCAGCGAATCGGCCACGGGTTTTTCAATCAGCGCCGGCACGCCCTGGCGCGCGCAGGCCAGCGCACCGGGTACATGCAAATGGTTGGGCGTGGCCAGGATCACACCGTCGGGCCGGGCTGAGGCCGGCCCTGCGAACAAGGCCTCCAGGCTTTCAAAATGCGGCACACCCAGGCCGGCGGCAAAGTCGCGCGCGGCCGGCTGCGGATCCACCACGGCGCACAGGCGGGTGCGCGGGCTGGCCTGTATGAGCTCGATATGCCGCCGGCCTATGACGCCGGCACCCGCGACCGCAATGCCCCGCACCGCCGCGGCTGGCTGCGCCATCTCAGCCCTGGCTTTCGAAAAAGCGCTCCAGCAATGCGGCAAAGGCAGCCGGCTGCTCGACCGCGCTCAGGTGCGCGGCCGGCAAGGTTTCAAGCCGGGCGCCCGGAATGCTCTTGCAGATCGCTTCGGACATGGCCACGGGCGTGGCCTCGTCGCGCGTGCCGGCAATCACCAGCGCGGGGCACTGGATGCCGCCGTTGCCGGCGCGAAAGTCTATGCCGGCCACCGCCTTGCAGCTCGCGGCATAGGCCGCCGCGTCGGTACCCACCAGCCGCTCCCTCAACACGGCCACACGCTGCTTGCCGCCGCCCGCTTCATCGGCGCGGAACTCCGGCGTGAACCAGCGCTGCAGCGCACCGTCAGCAATTGCTTCCATGCCTTGGGCCTGTACCGTCTTCACGCGCGCCGCCCACATGGCGCGCGCCGCCTCGTCGTAATACATCGCGGCGTTGGCCACCGTGATGCTTTTGGCCAGCTTCGGGTATTTCGCGGCCAGCGCCTGCGCGGTCATGCCGCCCATGCTCAGGCCCACAAAATGCACGGGGCCGCCGCCCTGCGCTGATATAAAGCCCGCCGCATCGTCGGCCAGCAGGTCCATGTTGTAGGGCCCCGGCACGGCTTCCGAGCGGCCGTGGCCGCGGTGGTCGTAGCGCAGCACGGTGTAGCGCGACTTGAGCGCGGCGGCCACGCCGTCCCACATGCCGAGTTCGCAGCCCAGCGCATGGCTGAGCACCACCACCGGGCCGCTGCCCTCCTGGACCCAGTGCAGATGAGGTTTTTTCATGCCTGGCTCTCCGGCAGCAGGCCTTTTTCCCGCAGGATCTCGCCGGCCAGCGCAAACGCATGGTTGGCGGCGGGTACACCGCAATAAATCGCGGCCTGCAAGATGACTTCCTTGATCTCGTCGGGCGTGAGCCGCGATTCGGGCGGGCCGTCCAGCGCGGCGCGCACATGCATCACGAACTCCTCATAGGCCTTGAGCGCGATCATGGTCGACAGCACCATGAGGCGGCGCGTCTTGTCGCCCAGCGCCGGCCGGCCCCAGATCTCGTTCCAGGCATAACGTGTGATCAGGTCCTGGAACTCGCTGTTGAAGGCATTGCTTTTGGCGATGGACTTGTCCACCCAGGCGTCGCCGAGCACACGGCGGCGGTTGACCATGCCTTTTTCGTTGTCACTTTTTGCGTTGCTCATGGGCTCACCTTGCTGCGTTTGTTGTCGTCGGGTTGCGAAACCAGGGCCTGCAGCGCATCGGCCTGGGCGTGGGCCTGGGCCGCGGCCTGCCTGGCCAGTTCGGGGTTAAACCATTCCTCGGCCGCATCGGGCGGCAGCTCGGCGCGCAATGCGTCGAGGTTGGCGCGCATGCGCTGGGTGTCCACCTGCAGGCCGGGCAGCGCATGGGCCATGGCGCGCACCGAGCCGTGCGCCGACATCAGCAGGCCCGGCCATTCGGCCAGCTCGGCCTGCCAGTTACCCAGCGCGCGCTCGTGCTCCTGCGGCATGGCGGCCAGCAAGGCGGCCACGCGCTGCGGCGCGCGCGCGCTGGCGGCCAGCGCCACCATGCAGGCCACCGGGTTGCGCTTGTGCGGCATGGCCGACGAGCCGCCGCGCCCGGGCTCGGTGGGCTCGGCCAGCTCGCCGATCTCGTACTGGCCCATCAGCGAAATATCCTTGGCGATCTTGCCCAGGCTGCCCACCAGCAGGCCCAGCTCGCAGCCCAGCGCCACCCATTCGTCGCGCTGGGTATGCCAGGGAAAGGCGCTGGCCTTGAGCTTCAGGTCGGCCGCCATGTGGGCGGTGATTTGCGAGCCCTTGCCCTGCATTTGCGCCAGTGTGCCCACTGCGCCGCCCAGCTGCACGGCCAGCGCGTTGTCGGCGGCGACCCGCAGGCGCAGCAGGCTGCGCGCCAGCGGCGCGGCCCAGCCCGCGCATTTAAAACCAAAACTCATGACCGAAGCCGGCTGCATCAGGGTGCGGGCCATCACCGGGTCGGCCGCGTGGCGGCGCGCCAGCACCAGCAGGGCCGCCACCGCCTTGCGGATGTCGGCCTCGACCAGGTTCAGCGCATTGCGCGTCACCAGCGCCAGCGCGGTGTCTATGACGTCCTGCGAGGTGGAGCCGAAATGCACATAAGCGGCGGCCTCCTTGTTGAAGAGCGCCACGGTTTCCTTGAGGCTTTTGACCAGCGGGATCGCGATGCTGCCGGCGCGCCCGCTTTCGCGCACGATCTTGGCGACGTCGAAGAGCTCGACCTTGCAGGTGCCGACGATGGACTGCGCGGCCGCCTCGGGAATCAGGCCGGCGCCGGCCTGGGCGCGCGCCAGCGAAGCCTCGAAGCGCAGCATCGCATCAATGAAATTGCGCTCGCTGAACGCATCCAGGACTTCGGGCGTGGAGAGGAAACCTTCAAAGATACTGCTCATTCCATGCGACTCTCAAAATAATCAAACCCGGCACAAGGCCTCGCCGCCCATCGTTTACCGCTTTAAACGCATCTGGTTGGGCAAGGGAACTGAACGGCGCAGCACGTCTTCACCCAGCCACAGGGCCGAGCGCCAGGCGCGCTCCGCCACCGAGGGCAAGGGCATCTGCTGGTAGTCGTCGTTGAACACCTCAAAACTGTAATCGCCGCGGTAGCCCAGGCCGTGCAGCCGGGTCACCAGCGTCGCCAGCGCCTCGCTGTGCACGCCCTCGCCCGGGAACACGCGGAAATGCCGGGCCGTGGCGATGCGCTCCTCGATCGATTTGATCTCGGTCCACATGAAGTCGGCCAGCTGCACCAGGAAAATCTTGTCCGGGTCCAGGATGTCGAGCTCCTCCAGCGAGGTGTTCGTGGCGAACATATGGTAGGAATCAAAACCCAGGCCCAGGTTGGGCATGTCGGCCTGGCAAATGATCTCCCAGGCCTGCGGAAACTCATTGACCACGCGGCCCCAGGACAGGGCCTCGTAGGCGATCTTGATGTTCATCGGGATCGCCAGCATGGCCAGCTTGCGCAGGTCCTTGACCAGAGCGGCGGTCTCGCCCGTGGCATGCACCGAGGTCGAGGAGCAGACCAGCAGCAGCCGGCAGTCCAGCGCATGGCACATCTCCAGCATGGACTTGGCGATGTCCATCTTGTAGTCGTGCAGGTGGCCCGACAGGCCCTCGAAGTCGCGCAGCACCTGAAAACCCGTGACGCGCAGGCCGCTGGCGCGCACCGCCGCCACGGCGGCCTGCATACCCTCGGGATGGCCGACGATGTCCCTGGCCGCCAGCATGATCTGCGTGAAGCCGGCTCCGCGCACGGCCTTGAGCTTGGCCTCCAGCGGCCCCGCGAGCGAGATGGTGTCCATCCCGAAGTCGTCAATGTTTCCGCTGTAGTGGCTCATGGTGTGTGCCGTCCGTTCAGCGCTCGTTGTGGACCAACTCGAAGCTCACGCTGCCCATCCAGGTACGGGTCAGCGCGCCGCGGTCCTCGGTGTGCACGCCGCGCGACTCGACAAACTCCACGCCGCGCTTGGTGAGTTCGGCCACCGAGGCCAGCACGTCGGGGCTGCCCAGGCCCACGCGCTGCAGGGCCTCGTCGCCCTCCACGTCCAGCACGCTGGCTTCGGGCTCTATCAGCTGCAGGTAAAAACGCGAGGCCGCCGGGCAGGGGCTGCGCAAGATGCGGCCCTTGGGCAATATGCCGAAGCGCTGGTCGTCGGGCAGGTCGGTGAAACCAAAGAGCTCTCGGTAGAACTCGGCCCAGTCCTCGGTGCGGTCGTTGCCGATGTACTGCACGACACCGAAAAAATGCAGGCCGGCCACGGCCGGCGGGTGCGGGTCCACGGTCGGGATGGGCACGAAGTCGACGTCGTAGATCGAGAAGGTCTCGTAGCGGTCGACAAAATAAATGCGGCTCTTGCCCACGCCGTGGATGGCCGGGATGTTGAGCTCCATCACCTCGACACGCGAAGGCACGGCCCAGGCGCCGCGCGCCAGGGCGCGGCGGTAGGCCTCGGCCGCGTCGCGCACGCGCAGCGCGACGGCGGCGATCACCGGCTTGTCGGTGGGCGCGGCGCCGTCGGGCATGGCAGGGATGTGGGCGTTGACGATGACGTTCATGCCGCCCTGCCGGTACAGCATGACCTCGCGCGAGCGGTGCCGCGCCACCGGCCTGAAACCCATCATCTCCAGCACCTGGCCCAGGGCCTGCGGCTTGGAGGTGGTGTATTCGATGAACTCGATGCCGTCCATGCCCAGCGGGTTGGCGACTTCGGGGATGGCTTCGCGGTCGGCGGGGGCTTGTGTGGCGGTGCTCATGGTGTTCTCCCGGTCAGGTGTTCCAGACAGATCAGGCGGCCTTCACGGTCGCGCCCGGCACATGGCCGCCGCCCAGAAACAGGCGCTCGATGTTGGGGTCGGCCAGCAGTTCGGAGGCTTTTTTGTGCAGCACCAGCTGGCCCGATTCCAGCGCGATGGCGTCGTCCGATATTTTGAGCGCGCTTTTGACGTTCTGCTCGACCATCAGCACGGTCGTGCCCTGGGCCGCCAGCTTTTGCAGCAGCTTGAACACGTCCTGCACCACCATGGGCGACAGGCCTATGGAGGGCTCGTCGATCAGCAGCACCTTGGGGCGCAGCAGCAGCGCTCGGCCGATCTCGAGCTGCTTTTGCTCGCCGCCCGACAGCGCCGAGGCCTGCGAATGCAAACGTTCCTTGACGCGCGGGAAAAACTCCAGCACCTCGGGAATGCGCTCGTGCGTGGTCTTGGTGCCCAGGGTGATGCCGCCCAGTTCCAGGTTCTGGAACACGGTCAGCTGCCCGAACAGGTTGCGGCCCTGCGGCACAAAGGCAATGCCCTTGGCCAGCAGCTCCTTCTGGCTGGCGCCGGAGATCTCCTCGCCGTCCAGCAGGATGCGGCCCTGGCGCGGCTTGAGCAGGCCGAACAGGGTTTTGAGCACGGTGGACTTGCCCGCGCCGTTGGGGCCCAGCAGCAGGGTGATGGAGCCGCGCCTGACCTTGAAGGACAGGTTGTTCAGGATCATGAAATCCTTGTACCCCGCCACCACGTCGTCGAATTCAATGCAAATATCTCTTGTCATATCAATCCAATCTCTACGAAGCACCTGTCTATCGCTTTTCCCAGTAACGGCGCGGAACCGGCTTTGCCGGGCCGCAGCGGTTGTCCCCCTGAGGGGGATTCCGGCTACACGAAGTGAGCCGAGACAGGGGGTTAATTTCCAAGATACGCGTCGAGCACTTCTTTGTTCGCCCGGATTTCGGCCGGCGTGCCTATGGCCATGACCTTGCCCTCCACCATCACCATGATGCGGTGGCACAGGTCCATCACAAAATCCATGTTGTGCTCGATCACGACAAAAGAGCTCTTGCGGCCGAACTTGGGGTTCTGGTTGAGTTCCTTGAGCAGCGAGGAGATGCCGCCCACCAGGCTGGGGTTCACGCCGGCGCAGGGCTCGTCGAGCAGCACCAGGTCGGGCTCGGCCATAAAGGCCATGGCGATGTCCACCAGTTTCTGCTGGCCGTAGCTCAGGGTGCCGGCCAGCTTGTCGGCCACGTGGCGTATGCGGAACTGGTCGATCAGCGCGTCGGCCTTGTCGCCCAGGCCCGAATCGCCGGGCGCGAACATCCGGCTGAACATGCTGCCCTTGTGCTCCTGCGCGGCCACGATAAGGTTGTCGCGCACCGTCATCTTGCCGAAGACCTGCAGGGTCTGGAAGGTGCGGCCCACGCCACGGCGGCTCAGCTCCAGCGGCGACAGGCCAGTGATGTTCTGGCCGTTGAGTTCGATCGATCCCTCGTTGGGTGTGATCTGGCCCAGCACGCTGTTGAACATGGTGGTCTTGCCCGAACCATTGGGGCCTATGACGCCGAAGATCTCGCCCGGCATGACTTCGAAGGACACACCGCCCACGGCCTGGATGGCGCCGTAAGCCTTTTTGAGTCCGGTGACTTTTAACAATGCCTTGCTCATGACGTCGCTCCGATCCGGCCGGCGGCCGCCGCACGCGCCTGGGATGCCTCGCGCGCCGCGCGCTTGCTGCGTATGCGGTCGGGAATGCTGAGCAACCCGTCGGGCAGCCAGACCATCAAAATCACCACCGCGGCGCCAAACATCGGCAAATACCAGTTGGACACCAGGGGCACGTCGCGCAGCCATTCCGGCAGCACCACACCCACGGCGGCGCCGACGACAGGCCCGAGGAAATAACCGGCACCGCCGACCACCACCATCAAATACAGCATGATGGAGGCGGCCACGGCGAAAGGCCCGGGCTCGATGAACTGCACCAGCGAGGCGAACAGCGCGCCCGCAATGCCCGCATAGACCGCGCCTATGGCAAAGCTCAGCAGCGTGTAGTTGCGGATGTTGATGCCCAGGCTTTCGGCGCGTATCGGGTTGTCGCGCAGCGCCGTGAAAGCCTTGCCCCAGGGCGAGCGCAGCAGGCCCCACAGCAGGCCCGCCAGCAGCAGGGTGACCGCCAGCACGAAGTAGTAGTAGGCCAGGTTGCCTTCGAGCGAGTAGCCGAACAGCGAGGGCCGCGCGATGTTGTTGATGCCGAAGGTGCCGCCCGTGAGCCACTCCTCGTTGCGCATCACCAGCCAGATCGCGGTGTTAAAGCCCAGCGTGGCAAAGGCCAGGTAAATCGCCTGCACGCGCAGCGCCGGAAAACCCAGGATCAGGCCGACGGCAAAGCAGATCAGCGCCGCGGCCGGCAGGCCCAGCCAGAAACTGACCCCGGCCTTCATGAGGATGGCCACGGTGTAAGCGCCTATGCCGAAGAAGGCCGCATGGCCCAACGACTTCTGGCCCGCATAGCCGACCGTGAGGTTCAGGCCCATGGTGGCGACGATGAAGACCAGCCAGTAGGTCAGCAGGTAAATACCGTAGTTCTTGAGGAACTGCGGCACCACCAGCACCAGCAAGGCAGCCAGGACCGTCAGCACCAGGGCGAATTTGTTGTTGGCGAGCTTCATACCTTGCGCTCCTCTTTTTTACCCAGCAGGCCCTGCGGCTTGAAGAGAATCACCACCATAAAAATCACCAGTGCCACCGCGTCCTTGTAGGCGGGCGAGATGTAGGCCGAGGCGAGGTTTTCAGCCACCCCCACGATCAGGCCGCCCAGCAGCGCGCCGCGCGAGTTGTTGAACCCGCCGATGATGGCGGCGAAAAAAGCCTTGGTGCCCAGGCCCTCGCCCATGTCGAACTTGGCGAGGTAGGTGGGCGTGACCAGCAAGGCGGCCACCACCGCCAGCACGGCGTTGATGGCGAAGGTGTAGAAAATCATGCGCGGCACATTGATGCCCAGCACCGAGGCGCTCTCGGTGTTTTGCGCGACGGCCTGCATGGCACGGCCCGTCACGGTTTTGGCCAGGAAAGCCTGCGTCGCCATCACCACCACCAGCGCCAGCGCGAAGGTACCCACGTCCTGCAGGGTGATCGTGACCCCGGCGATGTTGAACAGCTTGTCGGCGAACAGGCTGGGGAAAGGATGGGCTTCGGCGCTGTAGCCGGCGCGCACGCCGTTGCGCAGCGCGATCGAAAGGCCTATGGTCGCCACGACGATGGGCATCATGCCGTATTTAAAGAGCGGGTCCACCACGCCGCGCTTGAAGACCCAGCCCAGCAGCAGCACGGCCAGCAGCGTCGCCATCACAAAGCTCACCAGCATGGGTGCGCCCAGCGAAATGAAGGCCAGCATCATGAAGGCCGGCAACATGACAAATTCGCCCTGGGCGAAGTTGATCGTTCCCGAGGCCTGCCACAGCAGGGTAAAGCCCAGTGCCGCCAGCGCATAAATGCTGCCGGTGGCCAGGCCCGAAAAAAAGAGTTGGAGAAAGTCCGTCATGGAGAAGTCCGATGGTGGAGAAGGCCGGTTGTAGTCAGCGGAGGTTCCGGTGGGACGGGGCTTGCGCCCTGCCCCGCCGGCGGTCGGCCCCACGGGGCCGGCCGGGGTTTACGTCACTTCTTGGCGGCCGGCTTGGAGGCGGCGGGCTTGGGTGCGGGTGCGGCCGACGCCAGGGGAAGGGCCTTGCTCACGTCGCGGGTAGCCAGGCCCAGAGGCGGCACCATATCGATGACATCCTGCTTGCCGTTTTTGACTTCCACCATGAAGCTCATGCGATCGAGGTCGCCCTTGTTGTCGAACTCGGTGTACATCAGCGCGCCGGGGTATTTGTCGGTGTTGACCTTCAGGCCCTTCATGGCCTCGGCCACGGCCTTGCGGTCCAGCTTGCCAGCCCTTTCAATCGCCGCCTTGAGCACGTAGACACCGGAGTAGCCCTTCATGCCGTTGTGGTCGGAGATGTATTTGTACTCTTTCTCGAACTTGGCCTTGAAGGCGCGGATGGCAGGCACTGGGGCATCCACCGTCAGGCCCACGTGGGCGATCGCGCCGTTGGCGGCCTCGCCGGCCAGCTCGATGACTTTTTGGCCGGTCAGCGTGGTTTCGCCGATGATGGGCTTGGTCCAGCCCTGCTTGCGCAGCTCGCGCAGCAGGCGTGCCGACTCTTCCTCGTTCGAGTAGGCGAACACGCCGTCCGCATTGCTTTGTTTGGCGCGCAGCACCGCGGCCGAGAAGTCGACCTGACCGGGTTCGGTGGAGATTTCCGCGAGGATTTTGGTCGGCGAGTTGGCCAGGGCCTTGCGGATGGCGTCCATGCCACCCTTGCCGAAGTCGTTGTTCACGTAGATGACGGCAATGCTCTTGAGCTTGGCCTGCTCACTGATGTAGCGCGCCACTTTGGGCATGGCGGTGGACTGGGTGAAGCTAGTGCGGAACACATAAGGGTTGCCCTGCTCGGTGATGCTGGCCGCTTCGCCGCCGGTGAAGTTGGGCACTTCGGCGCGCCGCGACTCGGCCATGCTGACCATGATGGAGCCGGAGAACACCGGGCCGAAGATGGCGAACACATTGTCGTCAATGGCTTTTTGCGTCAGGCCCTTGGCCACGCCGGGATTGCTTTGGGTGTCGGCGGTGCTGGTCTGGATTTTTTTGCCCAGGATGCCGCCGCCGGCATTGATTTCCTTGACGGCGAGTTCCACGCCGTTCTTGAAGTTGGTGCCCGCCGTGGCGCCGCCGCCGGACAGTTCCACGATGTTGGCGATCTTGATCACATCTTGCGCGAAGCCGGCCGTGCTGCCCATGGCCAGCGCGCAAGCCGCAATCAATTGAAGGGCGAATCGTTTTTGCATGCTTGTCTCCTCTGGTTAAAAATCAATGCAGTCCAAAAAAAGCCATCACAGGGCGGCCTGCGGCGCACTGGCGTGCGCTGCGGAAACCGTCGCCCGGCCGCCCGCCGGGATACGCCGGATTTCACCCGCCATCGCGGCCGGGTACAAATGCTCTCGGATAAAAGTCGCGTCGCGCCGCACCGCCTCGGCGGCCTCGGTGTAGCCGAAAAACTCCAGGTAGTCCGGCGCCTGCTGGATCAGCATTTCAAAGCCTGGCTGGGCCACCAGCCCGCGGCCGCGCACCGCGCGCACCAGGGGTGTGGGCTGGTTTTTCATGAGGATGTCGACCACCGCCGCATGCGGCGCCAGGCGCGACACATCGCAGGGCAGCGGGTCGGCGGCCTGCAGGCCCAGGGGCGAGGCATTGACGACCAGGTCGTAGCCCGAGGGGTCGCTGCCGGCGGCGGCCAGCACCAGCGTGCCCGCGGCCTGGGGCGCCGAGGCGATGCGCGACGCGATCGCCAGGGCCTTGCCCGGCACCGGGTCGTAGAGCGCGATTTCGGCCGGGGCGCGGCTGCCGGCAATCGCCAGCGAGGCGGCAATGGCCGAAGCGCCGCCGCCGGCGCCCAGCACCAGCACCCGCTTGCCTGTGTAGGCCACGCCGAAATAGTCGAGCGAGGACACAAAGCCCTTGCCGTCGAACAGCCCGCCTTCAAGTTTTCCATCGGGATTGCGGCGTATGCCGTTGACGGCGCCCGCCACGCGGCCGTAGTCGTTGCAGCGCGACAGCAGGCCCATCACCAGCGACTTGTGGGGGATGGCCAGGAACATGCCCTTGATATTCTTTGCCAGAAAGGCCGAGCGCACAAAGGTCTCGATGTCGCCGGCAGCCACATGCACGGGCACCAGCACGGCATTGATGCCCAGGGTTCTGAAGATCAGGTTGAAGACATCCGGCGCCCGGACCTGCTCCACCGGATCGCCGGGAATCAGGTAGACATCGGTATTGCCCTGGACGGTTGGAAGCATGTCGAAGTTCGCCTTGTATTTTGCTGATCCGTTCGATGATCGATTAATCAGCGCTTGATGGCCTGAACTTTATAGATCGATAAGGCTACTTCAAAGGAATATTCTTGATGTTTGAGCGATTATCGATCAATAATGATCGACAATCGACCGAAACAAGGGTTTGACCTATGACCACCCCTCATGCTTCCGCGCCGTCCGAAGCCCTGCAGGCGCCCAACCCGCCCGCACTCGACAAGCGCGACTGGATCGCCGGCCTGGAAAAAGGCCTGGGCATCATTGAATGTTTTGACGACGCCAACCCGCGCCTGACGGCCAGCCAGGCCGGCGCGCGCTGCGGCATGACACGCACCGCCGCGCGCCGCTACCTGCTGACGCTGGAGCACCTGGGTTATGTGGCCAGCGACGGCAAGCTGTTCTGGCTCACGCCGCGCGTGCTCAGGCTGGGCCAGTCCTATCTTGAATCGGCCCGGCTGCCGCGCATCGTCCAGCCCTTTTTGCAGCGCGTGACCGCCGGCACCCAGGAAAGCGCGTATGTCAGCGTGATGGACGGCGACGACATCGTTTACATCGCGCGCAACGGCTCCAGCCGAGCGATGAACACTGGCTATGTGCTGGGCTCGCGCGTGCAGGCCCAGGTCACGGCGGCAGGTTTGCTGATGCTGTCCATGCGCGAGCCCGCCTGGCTGGAAAAATGGCTGGACAGCCACGAACTCAAGGCCTACACCTCTTACACCATCGCCAGCAAGGACCGCCTGCGCATAGAGCTGGCCCGCGTGCGGACACAAGGCTGGGCGATTTCCGAGCAGCAGCTGGAGCTGAATTACCGGGGCATCGCGGTTCCCCTGCGCGACCGGCACGGCGACGTGGCGGGCGCGCTCAGCGTGACCATGCCCATGGGGCATGAGTCGAGTGAGGAGGCGGTTGGGAGGGTTTTGTCTGTGCTCCGTGAGACGGCGCAGGCTATGAGGAATTTGATTTAGCGTTCCGGTCGCTGGTCGGGTTAGGGGCCGGGTCTTACTCCGGCGGGCGCGAGCTTCCTCCATCACCTCCTTCCTCTACCTCCTTCCTCTGCTTGGTCCTGCTGGCCGGGGGTAGCCCGGCGGCTACTCACTTTTATCGAAACCCGCAAAGCGGGTTTTCTTTTGTTCGCCAAAAGGCGCGTTACACGCGCGGGGTTTGCTCACTTCGCGCAGCGAAGTTACGCAAACACCAAAAGTAAGCAAAAGAAAAGGCGACCCTGGTGTCTGCGTCCCTTCGC
>Ga0102595_100176_pt1 | contig 67624 bp, 66 predicted proteins | sample Araplaol_mTSA_r2_2_FD_76864 | JGI IMG/M metagenome (GOLD analysis project Ga0102595, IMG submission 76864) | Arabidopsis root microbial communities from North Carolina, USA - plate scrape MF_Col_mTSA_r2 (SPADES assembly) (version 2) | ecosystem: Host-associated > Plants > Roots > Endosphere... | reverse complement strand
TGATATCCATTTGGCTTGTCCCATCCTTGTGTCAATGCGGCGTGCTGCCTTACAACCGTTCGGGCTTAGGCTAAACGCTACCAAGAAATGGATGCACCGATCCTCGCTCTCCCTCGAACTTGGGCTACCGCCCAGACCATGGGGCCATCGATCTGATGCATCCAGACCGAATTGTGCGACATACAAGGGGCTGGGGGAGAGGGCCAGCAATTCAAATCACGACAAGCCGCCGAGGAACGATGGCACGCTCCCCCACGCTCCCATCAAGCCCCGCTTGCCGCCTAAACCTCCGGATTCAGCAACGTCATATCCGATCCGCCGCCCAGGTCCTCGGCCCGGATCACCACGACCGATACGTTGTCGCGCCCGCCATTGTGCAGCGCCTGCCTGAGCAGGGCGTCGGCGGCAGCAGCGGGGTCGGCATGGGCGCTCAGCAGCGCGGCGATCTTGTCGTCTTCCACCTCGTTGCTGAGGCCGTCGCTGCAGAGCAGAAACACGTCGCCGTCGCCGATTTCCACTGTCAGCCGTTCGAGGTCCAGCGTGGATGCCGCACCCACGGCCCGCGTGATGGTGTTGTGGGCGGGATGATGCCTGGCTTCTTCGGCAGTGATCAGACCGCGGGCCTTGAGCCGCTCCACCTGGCTGTGGTCACGCGATAACTGTTTCAGGTGGCCGTCCCGGAAAAGATAGAGCCGGCTGTCGCCGGCCCAGAGGCAGCTGCATTGCCGCTCACAGGCCATCAGCATGACGATGGTGCTGCCGATTACGCGCACCTTCATGCGCAGCGCCTCTTCGATCAGCAACTGGTTCACCGTCTGTATCGCCAGCCGAGCGTTCTCGACGTTCTCGTCGAGATTGGAGCCGTCGGGCAGCGTGGCCAGCGCCTGGACAATGGCGCGGCTGGCGAAGTCGCCCACGGCATGGCCGCCCATGCCGTCGGCCACCGCCCAGATGCCCTGGTCGGGCATGTCCAGGCAGGCGTCTTCATTGCGCTCACGCACCCGGCCGACGTCTGTGCAGGCGGCGGAGGTCCAGCGGAATTGCGATACGCAAGTCACGGCATGCTCCGACGCGGAGCTGTGTTGCACCGCGCGATTGGCGCCTTGTGAGCGCCGGCTACATGGAAGGAACCGCGAACACCCTGACTGGTACGACGGCAGGGCTCAGACCAACCGTCCCTTGTTCCTGGCGTCCATGCTGGCGTCCACCGTGATGTTCGAATTCGGCGCCGCGTTCTGGACGTTGATGTTCTGGAACTGGTTGTTCATCTGATCAGCATAGAAGCTGTAGTTGATCTCGTAAAAGTTCACGACAGGCAAGGTGCTCGGCCGCGCGGCGACATACGGCTGGATCCAGCCGAAGACCCACGGTGCACCCCCGCCCCGGACGGCGGACATGGCGCGGAAGTCGAGATCGCGCCGGGTGTTCAGATCGCGGATGGTGAGCGTGGCCATGGTGGTCTCCTTGAGCGGCATCGGGTCAGGCATGCCTGGTATGGAGCAAGCCGTGTGCCACCGACGGTGGAGTGCCGTGCAATGCGGCTCGCCGGCAGATAGTGCAGTGCCCACCGCCTGGCGGGTTGGTGGCGCACCAACACCCGCGCGCTGGATGATGGTTGGCGCCCGTCAGCCATGAGCCGCCGTTGCTTTCGTCCGATGCCTTGCGCGCAAACCCCGTCGCTGGTGGTCATCCACCGACAGAATCGGCCTTGCAGTGTTGGCTGGCGCCCGACGATCTGGCCGCTGCAAGTCGCCCCAATTTCCCGCAAAGCGTTGTCGCACCGTGGATGCCATCCACTGGCACGCTTGATGCGGTTGGGTAGGTACCAACGCAGCTTCGGCTGCCAGCCACCGACACCGAACCGAGACCTGCCATGAACACACAAGACCAACAACAAGCCACCCTGGCCGACGCCTACCTGCCGGGCGCCCATCTCGTGACGGAACGCAATGGCTACGCCCACCACGGTATCTACGTCGGCAACGGCCGCGTCATCCACTACGCCGGCTTCTGCCAGGCGCTGCACGCCGGCCCGGTGGAAGAGGCTTCGCTCGAACAGTTCGCCCAGGGCCACTGCGTGGCGGTGAAGTCGGAACCGTGCGCCCGCTACGTGGGCACCGAGGCCGTGGCCCGCGCCCGCAGCCGCCTTGGCGAAAACCGCTACCACCTGCTCACGAACAACTGCGAACACTTCTGCACGTGGTGCCTGCTCGGCCAGGCCCGCAGCGAACAGGTGGAAACCTGCCTGCGCCATCCCGGCATCGCCATGATCACGGTGCTGCACATGGCGCTGGCGCTCGTCTCAGCCGCCCACCTCACCGGCCTGCACGCGGCCTGATTCACCGCCTACCGGCATAAGGAGCCCGCCATGTCCGGACTGATCGACTGGGAAAGCTGCACCACCCGCAGGGCCCGCGCCTGCCACCGCGCTTGCGCACAAAGCCACGCCAGCACCCGCTCCCACCCCCGCCAACAAACCCGCCGCCGCCCCGAGCGCCGTGGCCCGACGGTGGCGGAGTTTGCTATACTCCGCCCCGTCTCCGATCCGCCCGCCCCAGCGCGGCGCGGGTGCGATGCAGACGGTCCGCTCGCCGTAGTTCAATGGATAGAACGAGCGCCTCCTAAGCGCTAGATACAGGTTCGATTCCTGTCGGCGGGACCAGTTTTGTGTCTGCAGTCGTTTTCTGAAGTCATTCCCTCTGCTATAAGCCAAGGTATTCAGGCCTTTTGGCGTTAACCTAAGTTCGCTGCAAATAGCAGGCATCCGTCACTTTCTGGGGCGAGCCAGTTTCCGCCGCTTTCGGCGCCCAGACGGGAGTGCTTGGCTCGTACGGAGTATAGAATGGCGCCTGCCTGCCGCTTTCAGGCGTCCACGAGAGCTTCGTGGCGGCAGCTCCGGAAAGAATAACCATTATCAAGAGCCAGAGTATATGACGTCATCCTCGCCGAGTTCGGTCGTGGAGCTATCGATTGTCGTGCCCGTTTACCGTAGCGAAAAGATTCTGCCAAAGCTGGTGGAGGCGGTCAGCGTCGCGGCCCGAAGCATCGGGGTAACCGACGCCTTCGAGTTGATATTGGTGAACGACTGTAGTCCGGATCAAAGCTGGGTGGCGATCAAGGATCTGGCGCAAAGACACCGCTTTGTGAAAGGTATTAATCTGCGGCGCAACTTCGGTCAGCACAATGCCACGATGGCGGGATTGAACAACGTCGCGGGGAAGTTTGTCGTCATCATGGACGACGATCTGCAGCACCCCCCTGAAGCTATCGGCGACATGCTTGACGCTCTGAGATCGGGGTTTGACGTCTGCTATACCCGTTACCTCAATCGCCAACACGAAACATGGAAGAAGCTGGGTAGCAGCTTCAACGACAAGGTGGCCACGGTGCTGCTGGATAAGCCTCGCGGCCTGTACCTGTCATCGTTCAAGGCCATGCGTCGCGAGGTCGTCGACGAGATCGTCAAGTACGATGGGCCCTATGCCTATGTGGACGGTCTCATTCTCGATGTCACCCGCTCCATTACCAGCATCGACATCGAGCACCAGGAGCGGCATGAGGGGCAGGGTAACTACAACCTTCGCCGCTCGGTGTCGTTGTGGCTCAAGATGGCGACGAGCTTCTCCATTCTCCCTTTGCGGCTCGCGTCGCTGCTCGGGATGGGCCTCGCCGTCTTAAGCCTTGCAATGATCGCCGTTGTCGTCGTGCTGAAGGTCCGGCATCCAGACATCGCGGTCGGATGGGCATCGATCATTTCCGTTCTACTCCTGATCGGCGGCGTGCAGACGATGTGCATCGGAATGATCGGTGAATACCTCGGCCGGTCCTACCTAAAGCTGAATCGCAAGCCGCAGTTCGTAGTTGCGGAGAAGACGAGTGAGAGGACTGCCGGGCATGCCTGACCACGAGTTCGATAAATTCGCCAAAACATACGATGAGGTCCTGGCCGAATCTATCCCGCTGGGAATGGACGAGGACGCCTACTTCGCCGAGTACAAGATTGCGCTTGCTGCGCAGTTGACCGCCGGCAGGAGGATCTCGCGGATTCTCGATTTTGGATGTGGCGCTGGGCGCAGCCTGCCATACCTGGCGAAGTATTTCCCGGGCGCGTCGCTCGTTGGGTTCGATCTGTCTGCCGAGTCGCTGAGCATCGCCAAGGTGCGCCAAGCGGACGCCGCGCTGTATTCCAATTGGGCATCGCTCGCCGATTTGCGATTTGACCTGATTTTCACGGCGAACGTGTTCCACCACATTCCGCGTGCTGTACAGCTCGTGGAACTCTCGAAGTGCAAGGGCGTGATGGCGGATGGCGGTGAGATGATTGTCTTCGAGCACAATCCTATCAATCCCGCGACACGATGGGTCTTTGAACGCTGCCCTTTTGATGTCGACGCCGAGATGATCCTAAAGAAGGATATGAAGGTGCTATCGCGTGCCGCAGGAATGCGAGTGGCCGAGGAGGGCTACACGCTATTCTTCCCGCGCCAACTACGAGCCCTTCGCTCAATTGAGCGATACCTGAGTTGGCTTCCTCTGGGTGCCCAGTATTATGTTCGACTGGAAAAGTGAATTCGCGACCCTGGTCAAGTACCTCGGAAGCGGCGTCGTGAATACGCTCATCGGATTTGCCGTCATCTTCGGATTGATGGCTCTCGGGCTCGGCCCGTTTACCTCAAACGTGCTCGGCTACCTGGCGGGGCTCTGTGCGGGGTTCTTCCTGGCACGCCGCTTCGTTTTTTACAGCGACGGAGATCTGTTCTCGCAGGGGTGGCGATACATCGGCGCCTTTGCCGTGAGCTACTGCGCCAACGTCTTGGTGCTGTACGCGTGTGTGCATCAGTTGGGGGTTGGGAAGTATTTGTCGCAGATGCTCGCGTCGAGCACGTATGTCGGGATGATGTATCCCTTGTCGCGCTGGTTAGTCTTTGTTCGTCGGTCATGATCGATATGAATAACACAGCAGGGGAAGTCTGGCCGGCATCCGGCTATAGAGAGAAGGCGGGCGTTATTGCGCTGGTGGGTTTGATCTTCACCGTGAGTTCTTGGTGGAGGGTGTCGCAGTTGGGCTTCTACTCAGACGACTGGATCTATCTGTCCAACACCATATACCTTCCAGCGACTCTGACTGAGTATCTCAAGGTCAACTGGTACGCGCGACCAATCTACTCGCTCATCGCCTGGGTATTCAATCTGTTCGCCAATGGCTCACCTGCTTACTGGCAGGTCATTTCTTCCGGTACCGTACTGGCAAGCGCGGCCGTCGCATGCCGACTCATTGCCTATACGGCAGGTCGCTTGGGTTATGGTGCTAGGGCTTCTCTGCTCGGTGGTTTCTTTGGTGCGGTCGTGCTGTTCTTCTCGCCGTGGATGCTCGCCGTCTTTGCTTGGTCGACTGGGGTGCTCACGCTTTGGGGTTTCATATTGTTCGGGGTGGGCTACCTGATTGTGGAGGAGAGTAAGGGCTTTGGAAGCAAGTTCGCGGGCTCAGCTCTGGTCTTGTGCGGATTTCTTTCATATGAGGCGTATTGGCTCACGTTTGTCCCTCTGTTTCTCATTTCAAAGGGTCTCCGCGCCTCCCAGATCATCTCAACATTTCGCGCAGCGCTCTGGTACATAGTGCCGCTCGCTTTGGCGGTAATCTATCAACGGGCTCTAGTGCCTCTGATGGTGCCGGGACACGCGAAGGCGATCTCGGTTAATTTCGCCCTGATTCTGAACAACATCACTCGATTCGATGACTTTGTGTCGCCGGCAATTGCTCCGGTGACTACGAAGGTTTTTTACCTAATACTGTTAGCACTAGTCGCACTCCTCTTGGTGGTAAAGGCGGTGTCCGTTGCGAGGCTGGCGTTGGTGGCGGGGGCTCTGGGACTGGGCTTCAGCTTTACGGCCGTAATGCACGGCGCCGCTGGCTATGGGTTATCCGGCATGGGTGTCATGTCGAGGACCATGGCGGCGCCCGGGTTCTACTTTGCCGTCCTGATCGGCATCTTGGTTGCGGCCTCGGCTGACCGGCTCATCCATAAGGTCAGCGCACCGCGAATCGCCTTCGGCGCACCCATCCTCTTCGGTATCGTCCTGGTCATCCTGCTTTCGGGATTTATTGCGCGGATGAGTGCGTGGACCGCTTCCAAGGAGCAGTCGAAGAGGGTGCTGGACAGGATCGTCTCCATTGTGGATCGGTCGTACTTGCGTGAGTCGACTCAGGACGTCTCGGTCATTGTGGAGATCGAGGGAGATCCAAACGGCGAGGTGTTTGGTGCCTACTGGGAGTTGGGCGGTGCAGTGGCACTTACGGATCCGAGCCTGGTGCCGGCTACCGATGTCTGGTTTCTGCCTGCGCGGCAAGGGGCTTGGGGCACGGTTTGGGATGGTGAGTCGGTCATCCAGACGGTCTGCTCCGCGCCGCCGGGCAGCGTGGTTGAGAGCCGCCCGTCTCATGTGCGGCCCCTTTACTACCGAATCGATCCACGAGATGGAAGTGTTCTTGAATCAGGGCGTCTCGCAAAAGACAAGTCATTTGGCTGCGAGGGGAACAAGCCGGCCCTTGCGGGTTAGCTTTTGCCTCAGCCTTTACGGCCCGTGGAGGCCGGTGCCGGGTCACCGGCAACCAGTCGGTCGTAAGCGAATGAGGTGGCGGACGCTGATGCCGGTGCCGCAGGAGTGCTGCTAAGCGGCAGCGTGTCGACAAGTACTCGCCGCTGCGCGAGCCTCAATATTCCAGAGTGACCGGCGGTAGCGAGATGCAGTCGTAAAGGCCCCTTTGATGTGCTTGTCGACATGCTCTGCCGGTCTGACAGAGCTTCGGAAATCCTGACGGACTATGCCGACCAACTCAAAGTAGCTCGTTTGGCGTGCGAGTGGTCCTACGTTGCGCTAACCCCAAGAGCAGGCTGAGTGGGAAAAACTAGCTAGTAGGGCAAGCAAGTCGCCCGGTACTAAGATACTGTCCGGAATACTGCGTAGGCAACAACAATACCAACGATAACACCTGCGGCAACCTCGATACGCGTATGACCCATCCGCTCACGTAGCGGCGTGCCGTTGGTCACGGGGCCGGCAAGCCGATTAATGGCGGCGGCCTGCTTGCCAATCTGCATTCTCAGGCTGTTTGCATCCAATATCACGATAAATGCGAGCGTCACGGCAACGCCAAAAGCTGCGCTATCGATGCCTTCCTTTAAAGCGATCAGTGCTGCCATACTGGTCACGATGGCACTGTGATTGCTCGGCAGTCCGCCGTAGCCCACCAGCCCAAACGCCAACTGCCGAGCCCTGCAGCTATTTACGGTGAATTTTGTCACGCCCGCAACGAACCAAGTGAGGAAAGGCGTCAATACGTAGGAGTAATCCATGTTCATACCCGTGCAGGCAGAAGCGTCCATGCGCAGGCAGCGACCCACAACAAGACCGTAAGGAGAAGTGGCCAGTCGGCCAACAATGCGTCGGTAGGAGATTCGCCGCCATCGTGTTCCTCAACCACATACCAATAGCGGAAGAGGCCAAAGAGCACCAGCGGGATGGTGACGATAAGATCTGGAGCAACGGACATAACAAATATGCTGTAGAAAACTAGCGCGCCCGTCGCCGCCATTTCGGCGTAGCGGTCCACCAGGGAGACAGAATATTTCTGCAGAACCTTGCGGCTCTCGGTGCCCGTGTGGCTAAGTTCCTGTCGACGCTTGACTGCCGCAAGATACAGGGCTAGGCAAAGCGTGGTGACGAACATCCAGGACGAAACTGGAACGGCCAGTGCCATGGCGCCGGCATAGACACGAAGTACGAAGCCAATTGCGATGGTGAAGATGTCAACGACGGGCTGATGCTTCAGTACGAATGTGTAGGCGATGTTCAGGACGGCGTAGCCAATGATGACCGCCACAACCTTTGGCATGACGAACCAGCCCCAAGCCAACGCAGCATAAAGGAGGCCTAGCAAGACCAACGCAGCATGCACTGATACCACGCCCGAGGCGAGTGGCCGGGTCTTGGACTTCTTTGGATGCCGACGATCGTGCTCGATGTCGTGGATGTCGTTGATAATATAGGTCGCCGACGACGCAAGGCAAAAAAACAATGTGGCTAATAGCCCACGCCAAACGGCGTCAGCGTAGACAAATTCTCCAGAAAAGACTAAAGGAGCGAGCACGAAGCCGTTTTTGATCCACTGCTTCGGCCTCAGCAGGCTGATCAACCCGGTGGCCCGTCCTAGGAGGGAATGGGTTGCTACGGTATTATTCATTATTTTCAGGCTTCTTGCCCGGTCATCAAAATGTTTGCCCCGACAACGCTGGCACTCAAGTACGCTATTTTCGCATTAATCTCAACGGCAGCAAACATTGGCATGCAAGATCTTGTTGTTCGCAGCTTTGCAGGAAAATGGGCTGTCGGAGCGTCGATCGCAGCGGGCACGGCTGTTGGTTTGATTGTGAAATACGTGCTGGATAAGCACTATATTTTTCGGTTCCGCGCCCGGAGCCTTGCCCACGATGGTCAGACTTTCATCATCTACACGGTCATGGGATTGGCGACGACTGTGATTTTCCTTGGGTTCGAACTCGGCTTCCAGTGGCTGTTCGCTACGGATCGGATGCGCTATGTCGGCGGCGTCATCGGACTGGCGATCGGATACTTCACCAAGTATCAGCTTGACAAGCGCTACGTTTTTGGTAGCGCGGCGGCATGAAGCCCGTCACATCGTGGGGACGACTGAGCGCAGAATCCCATCGGCTGCTTTTCTTGAATGACCCTGCCAATGTCGCGTCGGTTATCGGAAAAGGCCCACATCCGGGGCTCGCTTATGGAAAAGGTCGCAGCTATGGCGATGCCTGCTTGAATCCGCTGGGCGTACTTTGGATGACTGCCGGGATGGATGACTTCATCTCATTCGATGATGACACCGGTCGCCTGGTTTGCGAATCAGGTGTCACGCTGCGCGATATCCAGCGGATGGCTATGCCACGCGGCTGGATACTTCCGGTGACACCTGGCACGCAGATGGTCTCGGTTGGTGGCGCCATCGCGAATGATGTCCACGGAAAAAATCACCATGCGCAGGGCTCATTTGGCGATCATGTTCGTCGGTTACATCTGGTTCGCACGAACGGCGAAACGATCGAATGCGGCCCGCAATTGCAGCCGGAGTGGTTTTCGGCCACGGTCGGGGGCCTTGGGCTCACGGGCGTCATTGTTGCCGCAGAGATTCAGCTGAAGCGTGTTGCTGGCCCCTGGCTGGAAACGGAAATCATTCCTTACGAGACGCTCGACGAGTTTTTCCAACTCTCGGACGACTCCGAAGCGGAGTGGGAGCATACCGTTTCATGGATCGATTGCCTCTCACGTACCGGTGCGCGAGGGTTGTTCATGCGTGGAAACGCTGTCGATATCGGATCGCGTCCGGCCCCCGCCGTCCGTAAACGGGCCATGCCCATAGTGCCACCGTTTTCCCTGGTGAACCGGCTGTCCCTGCGACCGTTCAACTTCGCCTACTACCATCTGAACCGACTCAAGCCGACCAAGGCCATTGCGTACTACGAGTCATTTTTCTATCCGCTGGACAATCTGCTCGAGTGGAACCGCATGTACGGCCCGAAGGGCTTCTTTCAATACCAAAGCGTCGTGCCGCGCGACGTCGGACGGGAAGCGATACAAGCGATGCTCCATGAGATTTCGCGATCCGGTGAGGGTTCGTTCCTGGCTGTATTGAAAACGTTCGGAAATCGTCAGCCTGTAGGCATGCTGAGTTTCCCGCAACCCGGTGTCACGCTGGCGCTGGATTTCCCGAATCACGGACCTCGGACGACTCAGTTGTTCGATCGCCTGGATGCCATCGTCCGGGAGGCAAGGGGCCGTATCTATCCAGCCAAGGATGCCCGAATGCCGCGCGACCTGTTCGAGGCGGGCTATCCGCAACTGGCTGCCTTTCACAATTTTCGGGATTCCGGAATCAGTTCCGGACTGTCTCGTCGCCTGATGGGTTACTGAATCTTGAACCGAAAAAAAAGGATCGTCATTGTTGGCGCTACGTCGTCAATTGCCCAACATTGCGCGAGGCTCTGGAGCCTTGAGCCTGCCGACTTCGTGCTAGTGGGGCGGGATGCTGGCCGGGTTGAGCGGGTGGCTGCTGACCTGCGAGTGCGTAGTCCGGCTGCGGAGGTTGACGTAGTCACGGCGGATTTTCTTGATACTACGGCCATAGAGAGCGCTGTGGAAGGAATCGCCACGGGGGGGCTGATCGATATTGTCCTGATTGCGCATGGCTCGCTGCCGGATCAGAAGCAATGTGAGGAGAGTCTGGAAGCGGTCAAGGTGGCATTGGATATCAATGCCGTGTCGCCTGCGCTGTATGCGGAAGCCTTTGCCAGCCATATGGCGCGCGCCGGCAGCGGCGTGATTGCGCTGGTCGGCTCCGTGGCGGGTGATCGGGGACGAAAATCGAACTACGTGTATGGTGCGGCAAAGGGCATGTTGGACCGCTATGCACAGGGGCTCCAGCATCGATTTGCAGACTCGGGCGTTCGCGTAGTACTGGTCAAGCCCGGTCCCACGGACACGCCGATGACAGCGCACCTCAAAGGTGGTGGCCTGAAGCTGGCATCAGTGGAGTCCGTGGCGCGAGACATCGTGACAGGTATTCAGAAGGGAAAGCCTGTCGTTTACGCGCCTGGAAAATGGCAGCTGATTATGCTGGTCATCCGCTGCATGCCGCGGGTGATCTTCAACAAACTCAATATTTGAGCCAGCGAAGCTTTCGCCGAGCCCTTCTGCACAAATAGACATCAAAAAATTGCATGCGGACTAACAACGAATCACTTGGGAACGCGGTCTCACTCGTCGTAGCGTCGTGTTTCATCATCGTTTTCATTACTGCCACCGCTGCGCCCGCTGGTTTTAGCCCGGAGCAGAAGATTCGGTTCTATCTCCGATCGGGGCAGTTCCTTGACGATGCCTTCTACTATTTTCAGGTCGTCCGGAACTTCCTTCTCCACGGGATGATTTCGTTTGATCTGATCAATACGACCAACGGTTTTCATCCGCTGTGGTTTATCACGCTGTTGCCTTTGGTCGGGACACTGACCGAAGCGAACCTGTTGGCCGCAACGACGGGCTTTGAACTGATACTTTATTTTGGCGCGGCCCTGGTCCTCGGTCGGTCGATTTCGGATAAGTGGTACAAGCAGGCTTTAGCTACGATCCTGCTTTGCGCAGCGTTCACTTATGCGCAAGCCCTTCGCAATGTGTTGAACGGTTTGGAAACGTCGCTGCATCTGTTCTTCGTCGCGGCCGCGGTGGCGGTGGCAAAGCGGTATCTTGAACGCGATAGCGTTGCCCCCTTTTTTGTCGTGCTGCCGCTGCTGTTTCTTTCACGGCTCGAAGGAGGTCTGTTGTGCGCGGCGTTCATGGCGCTCGTGGTGGTGCGCGAGCGGCGGCTTTCTCCGCGCATGATCTGGCTCACGGCGTTGATGGTGGTGGTTGCGACTGTGTACTTGGGAGGTAACTATCTGTACGTGGGCGAGCTTTCACCTGTAAGCGGCACGACAAAGCGCTTTTACTCTGCATCCGTGCACACGCAACTGTTGGTTACTAATGCCCCGTGGAAAGTCTGGATTTCCTACCTGGACTGGTTGAAATCGCAGCCTTGGCTGCTGACGGCACTCGTCATTAATGTCATCGCCGCCCCGCTCTTCGCAGCCAAGCGCGAGTATGCTGGAAGTATTCTGTCGGCATATTGCCTAGTGAAGTTCCTTATATACCTCGTCGCGTACAAATTCCAAGCCGGTGCATTTATTTGGTATTACGCGGTCGACGTCATGGCGGCGGCGTATTTCTTGGTCTGGCTAGTGATGAGAATTTCGGAGGACGCGACAATTGTGGGCGTCGCTGTGGCCGCAGGTGCTTTATGGTTTGCAAACAATCAACACGCGGAGACGAAGGGCAATATGAATCACCACGCTACGCTCGTTGCCAAAAACCTGAGCCCGCAGATCGGCAATGAACTCGACATGTTTTACCTGTCGTCGAAATTGGTGAACGGCATGCAATTGCCGAAGGACACTATTTTCGGTATGCACAACTGCGGTGTTTTTGGGTTCTTTTCACGCTATCGAGTCGTAAATATGGATGGCTTAATCAACGGTAAGGCACGCCTCGATTACGTCAAGCGATATAGCTATAACTGGCTGCCCTATCTCGATGAGGCCCAACCTGTGGACGTCTACATCGATCAGGTTGCTGGGCCGGCGTATGATGGGTTGCGCAGAGCTTTGTCATCTCGCGGATACTTGGAGTATCCGCTGCAGGACGACGTCGAGGCGGCGTACGGCACACCGCTGATTTCGCGGGAACATTCCGTAGTTCGAATGTTCTCAAAGGTAAAATTTGGTCAGCAGCTGCATTGACAATATAGCTTTGCGGCGAATGCCGTTCGGCTCGGCAGATGCGCTACCGGCTACAACCAATCAGTTGTAATTTTTCAGGCAGCGCTTCGGTGGTCCACCATGGATTTCCGACTGCTGTTTTTGCGCACTTCAAACAAAAGCAACAATCAGTAAATCAGTCGCTGCCACCACGAACCGTAATCGGCGTGGAATGGCGCTTTCCAGCCTTTGCGGATCCGTTTGATGGCGCCGTCCTGGCAAGTGCCGACGGAGATCAGGCGGTGCAACTCGGTTTCTGCGGCGTCGCTGGCGAAAACGCGAGTGGTGAGTGGTTCAACGTCGTCAGGGCAGTAATTTTCCGGTGGGCCGACGAATCCAATTCCCCTGTCCGGCATGATGTCGCAAAACCATGCGCGCTCATTGCACGGTCGTTGCTCGTCTTGAACCCAGTAGTACGTAACCCCAAAAATCGCGAACGCAACGAATAGTAAGGCGGCTCTCATACTTGCGAGCCGCCAAAGGTAGATTGCCATTCCGGCAACTGCGATAGCTCCCATGTAAAGGTCTCCCGCTTGCGGATCTCGGCGTTGCAGAGCATTGCATGGATCAGGAGCCGTCGCACATCCACCAATTGGAGGAATCGGCGTTTAGACGGCCCTGCAATGCCGTGCATGTCTACATCGCCTTGTCCAGTCAGACGGCCGCAGGCCGTCCCGGTAAGAAGACCCAGGCGCTTGCTAACGCGCCTTCGAATCTTCAGGCAGATCAGGAGGGTGGTATGGCGGCGCGATGACGTCGAGTCGCCTTACAAGCCGTAACGGGATTGCCTTCAGGTGGCCCCCATTTAGGAGAACGTCTGATAGTCAATGGCGAGAAAACGTGGTGAGGCCGCATGAGCGGCGCGTGATCCTCGAGAGTGTGATCGCCAGTACGCTGGAAAGGCTGGAAAGCCTCCCGTCTGCCGGGGCGGTGGATCTGAGAAGGGCGGCAAAATCAACATTCTTGCCGAATCCTGCGGCATTGATATACTCGTTTTTCCAATTGCCCGGAGACGACGGTATGGTGAAGGCGTTGATCAAGCGTGTCACGACAGTCGAGCAGCGGAATGCAATTCGAGGTGTGATTGGCCGGCTGCGCTTGGCGCCGCAGTCGAATGCGCCCCTCTTTCACGACAGGCTGCATGAGTTTGCTGCGCCTTACCGCCTGCACCTTGGCTGCGGGAATGTGAAGTTGGAAGGATTCTGTAATGTCGATGCCCTGCAAACCATAGCGGCTGACGCGATTGACGACATACGGTCCTTGCGGAGATTCCCAAATGGGAGCGCCCAGGAAATCTATGCCTGTCATGTGCTGGAGCACTTTGCGCACGACGAGGTCAGGCCATTGCTGAAGCGCTGGTACCAGGTGCTGAAACCTGGAGGAACCTTGCGCATTTCTGTTCCCGATCTAGACCGTATCGTTCAGATCTACAGCGAGAACTGGGAACATTTTCAGAAGCCCGGCAATACGCCGTGGATTGGTCTCATCTACGGCGGCCAATCTACGCCCTACGATTTCCACAAGACCGGCTTCAATGCAAACTGGTTGCGCTATATGCTTGAGGGGTGCGGATTCGAGCGGTGCGAGGAATATCCCCATGAACCTCATTTCGTGCCTGGCACGGTCGATGCCTCGGTCGCCAACGCCACGTTTGGCGAGTATTTCTCGCTCAATATGATGGCGCGCCGGCCAGTGTGAGGCTGCCTAGCTGCCGCGCGGCAGATATTGCTGCCCCGTGTGCGGCGATGAATATCCTTCTGCTACGCGCCGGCTCCGCCAGTTTTCGATGGGACGCGAAACCCATAGCAGACCGATCGAAACTACCGCCGTGCAAACGACGGTGAGCAGGCCACGATAGTCGCCGCCGAGGCGGTCGAATATGCCGCTGGCAGATAGCGTCCAAAGTGCCAGCAGGTGAGAAATGTACATCGGGTAAGAAAGGTCCCCGATTTTGCGATCGAATGCGTTGTGCTTGGTGAACTGGAACACGAACGGCATGGCCAGCGCGAAACAGGCGTAGAACGCCCAGATGTTTACGCCTTCGGCGAATACTGTCATTGCCAATACGAGCAGCAAGGGCACCGACAACGCCTTTTTCGGGATGCGGGGCCACGGGATTGCCACATAGGCTTTGAAGCAGATTGCGCCGGCGACGAAGAACGCCAGTTCCATCGGATAGAAACGGGTCGGCCAAGGATCATTGGCAAGACCCATCCGAACGAGAATGACGTATCGGAGTATCAGGCTGGCCGTCAGCAGTACGCCGAGAAAGGCAGCGGACCGTCGTACGAGACACGGTGCCATGACATAGAACACGAGTTCGATGCCGAGTGACCAGGCTGGAGGGATCAGGAGGAATTGCACCACCCTGGGCGTTGAATCGGCAAAATGGGCTGTAAAGCCCAGCCCCATGTCCGGCGTAAATTTGAGAAACAGCGACAGATCCTGTCCGAAGATCAGAAGATTGGTCAACGCCAGGTATGCTGCAGATGTCCAGTGCAGCGCGTAGGTGCTCCAGACGGACAACACGCCCAGATTGCCGTGCCGCAGCCAGTGATAGGCGCCGAATAGCACCACACCCGCCAGGACGATCCAGTAAATCGGAAACAGCTTCAGGAATCGATTCGTGATGAACAACGAATATGATCCGGCACCCACGTATTTCTGGTTCAGGATCAGGGCCATATAGAACCCAGAAATCATGAAGAAGGCCTGCACGGCGATGGTGCCGCCGGTCAGCTTCATGCCAAATACCGGGCTCGTGTGCTCGATGATGACGGCGCAGGCAAGAAGAAAGCGTATTAGACCCATAACAGAAGCTGGCGGCTGGATGCGGCGGGATTGTATCGCAGGGAACTAATCTCGGACCGGCCCCGCAGCTCTCGCCAGGCAGTCAGCCGGCCCAGGCGAGGCATGGCGCTCCCAGGCAGCTATCAATCTGCCTTTTGCAATCGCGATGCGTAGGACGCGTCATAGGGCGCCTTCCAGCCGCGTGCGATGCGCTCGATCGCCTTCTGCTGGCAGACGCCGGACTGAATCTGGCGCCGGAGTTCGGCATTTGCGGCGTCGCTTTCAAATACACGTGTATCGGCTGCAAGCGGTTCGGCAGGCGCGCAGACCTCGGGTATTTTCGGGAGTTCTGGCTTGTCCACGACGATGGGGCAGAACCATGATCTGTCCCGGCAGGTTCGCTCTTCGGGATTGGACATATAGGTCACCAGACCAATGGCGAGGAATCCCAGGAAAAGGAATGCGGCACGGTGGCTGACGAATTTCCAAAAGCATATAACGGCTGCCGTCATGGCGATGACGCCCATCCTTCAACCCCTCCTTGAACCGATGTGATGTGTGGATCAGCCAGGGTGCATTCGCCTGGCAAGGCGCCATGATGCCCGATATATGTCCCATCGCGGGAGACAAGGGCAAACAGTAACAAAATGCCTTCATCGTTTCCCTGGATTCTCGGTCACATCCACCGTCATCCGTTATGACGGGCCGCTTGATGGTGGCGGTGCTGGACGGCAATAACGGAAGGTGGCAGGAACCGACGGGTCGAGGACACATTCCACAAGCTCGAGCCCGCCAACCCGCTATCATGTAGCCCGCACGCCGCAACCGCGGTGTCGCCATCGCCTTTTACCTGCTGATCCATGTCTCTCGTCCAGACGCCCCAGCGCTGGCTTTTCGCGCTAGCTTTGTTTGCTGCCTTGCCGGTGCCTGGGGCGCTGGCTGTGCAGCCTGCGTCCGATCCGGCGTTGAATGACACTTCGGGGTGCACGGCGCTGATCGATATCGTCCAGGAGAGCCTGCGCGGTGAGATTGACGTGGTGTGTCCGAAGGACGGCCGCGAGGCGTGCGAGGCCAAGAATGGGCAGGTCCGTGCTTTGCTGGAGATCATCGACCAGCGTCGTCAGCGCAAGGCTGACGAATGCGAGACGCTCGTGCAGGTCAACCGGCTGCTGCGCACCCTGCCCCCCAAGACCTGAGGCGTCGGCCGAAGCCTTTGGATATAGTCCCCCCGACTTAGTGGGCCATTTTCGAGAATAGCTGGATCACCGCCACGCCCGCGATGATCAGCGCGATGCCGACGATGGCCGCGAGGTCGGGTACTTGTCGGTACAGCACCACGGCGATCAGCGTGACCAGCACAATGCCGGCGCCAGACCAGATGGCGTATGCCACGCCCACGGGCACGGTCTTCATGACCTGCATCAGCAGCCAGAACGCCACCACATAGCCGGCCACCACGAACACGCTGGGCCATAGCCGTGTGAAATTTTCGGCGGCCTTGAGACTGCTGGTGGCGATGACTTCGGCAACGATGGCCAGGGCGAGAAGCAGGTATCCGTGCATGGGAGCGGTCCTAAAACGTGCAAGGCGGGGAACGAAACGGGTGGAAAGCGGGGTAAAAGCGATGAATGAGGCGCTCGGGCCCATCATTATGCAAGACGACCCCCAAATGGGTCTGCAAAATGCTGTCGAAAATGTCCAGAATCCATATGCCACGCGGGTTTCGGGCAGTTCGATTACCCTCCCTTGCGGTGGTTGTGCAGAATCCGATACAGGTCTTGAATGCAGTCATGAACTGACGTATTTCCGCCCGGGACAGCAAATGAGGCGGCATAACAACAAAAGCAGTCGCGGCGAAGGCAAGAAGCCCGAAGTCTGACCATGCCGGCATCCACAATATGCGCCGGTGGCAGGCGACGGGTTTTTGATGGGATTAAGGGGAGCTGAATGAAGAACGACCTGGATGCGGCCACGGCATGGCCAGTCATCTCGCGGTCCGCCGACGTCGAAGGAACGTCCGACCACCGCGCCGAGGCTGCCAGCGGGATCTGGCAGAACACGATTGCCGCCGCCGATCACGCGCTGGAAGAAGCGTCCCGCATCCAGCGGGGCGTCCAGCAAAACCTCAAGCTGATGCAGGAAGTGCGGGTGCTGCGCGAGGATCTGCGCCGTGCCCATTCCGAAATCGACCGTTATCGTGGCATGCACGCGCGCGTGGTGGTTGGCATGCGCCAGCTCGAGGAAGAGCACGCCGCCGACATGACACGCCTGCAGGCCGACAATGAAATGCTGCTGGTCCGCCACCGCGTCTACAAGCTGCTGGCCGAGCACTACAGCACGGCGGCGCTGCGCTTCGACCCCGCCGTCTTTGCCGAGCATCGCGACCGCGTGCTGGAGCACGTGCTGTTCCAGCGGCGCAAAGGCGTGCCGGTGACCGAGATGACGTCGGCCGAGCTGGCCTTCCTGTTGCTCTGAGCGAAGCCTCGGCCGGACCTCGTGCCTGGGCTCAGGCCCTGGCCTCGCGCGGCTTGAGCACCAGCAGCGCGAGCATGCCGCCCACCACGCCCCAGAAGGCCGAGCCCACGCCGACGAGCGTCATGCCCGAGGCCGTGATCATGAACGTCAGCAGGGCCGCTTCCCGTTCGGCCGGCGTCTGCATCGCCACGGTCAGCCCGTTGGCGATGGAGCCGAGCAGCGCAAACGCCGCCACGCCCACCACCAGTGCCTTCGGGAATGCCGCGAAAAGTGCGGCGATGCTGGCGGCCATCACGCCCATGACCAGATAGCCCACCCCGCAGACCACGGCGGCCATGTAGCGCCGGCGTGGGTCCGCGTCGGCCTGGGGGCCGGTGCAGATAGCGGCGGTAATGGCTGCCAGGTTGATGCCATGCGAGCCAAACGGCGCGAGGATGGCCGAGGCCAGGCCGGTCACGGTAATCAAGGGGCTGGCCAGCACGCGATAGCCGTCGGCACGCAACACGGCCAGCCCGGGAATGTTCTGCGAAGCCAGTGCCACGATGAACAGCGGCACGGCGATGCTGACGAACGCCGACAGCGAGAACGACGGTGTGGTCCACACCGGCAGCGCCACCGCGAAGTGAAATTGGTCGAAATGCAACTGGCCCAGCGCCCCGGCCAGCGCCACGCCAATGGCCAGCACGCCGGGCACGGCATAGCGCGGCCACCAGCGGCGGCCGGCAAGGTAGGCGGCAAACATCACCAACAGCAGCAGCGTCTGGTACTGGGCCTGCACGAAGACATCGACGCTGATGCGGAACAGGATGCCGGCCAGCAGCGCCGAGGCCAGGCTGGCGGGCAACGCCTTCATGAGGCGGTCGAACCAGCCGGTCAGGCCGGCGGCAGTCATCAGCAGGGCAGCCATCAGGAACGCGCCAATGGCTTCGGAGTACGGCACACCGGGCAGGCTGGCAATCAGCAGCGCCGCACCGGGCGTGGACCACGCCACGACCACTGGCACCCGCACAGCCAGCGACAGCCCCAGCGTGGTCACGCCCATGCCGATCGAGAGCGCCCAGATCCACGATGCCACCTGGGCGTCGGTCAGGTGCGCGGCCTGTCCGGCCTGGATCATCAGCACCAGCGAGCTGGTGTAGCCGGTCAGCATGGCGATCAGCCCGGCCACCATGGTGGAAACGGACAAGTCAGACAGCTTCGGGGCGTCGGGGCGGGACATGGCTGGTTGTGCGAAGTACGGAGTGGGGCGGTATCTTCGCACGAGAACGCGGGCGGCAGGCCGCGCCCGGCGTTGTGGGAATGGAGGCGGGAAGGCGGGGGGCAAGCAGGCCGCGCCGGCCGGCGCGTGCCTCAGTCCACCTCCATCAGCCGGCAACCATCAATCGGCCACCTTGTCGCTCGGGAACTTGAACGAGTCGCGCAGCAGGTAGCTCATCGGGATATCGAGCACGATGCCATTGGGCGGAATCGGCTGCTGGAACCACTTGCGATAGAGCTTCTGGGTTTCCTGGTCGTAGATCGACGCGATCATGGCGCGGTCCACGATCTTCTTGAACTCGGCGTCGTGCTTCGACAGCATGATCGCGTACGGCTCGATCGTGAGCAGGTCGCCCGTCACCGCCAGGGCCGCCGGGTTCTTCGCGTTGGCGCGCAGGCCGAACAGCAGCACGTCGTCCATCACGAAGGCGTCCGCCTTGCCCGCCTCCACCATGGCGAAGGCCTCGGCATGGTCCTTGGCCTCCACCACCTTCCAGCCCATGGCGCCTGCCTCATCCATCTTGCGAATCATCTCCAGCGGCGTGGTCTTGGTGGTGGACACCACGGTCTTGCCGCGCAGGTCGCTCCACTTGCGGATGCCCGAATCGGCCTTCACCAGCATGCGGCTGCCGGCGATGTAGTGCGGAATGGTGAAGGCCACCTGGTCGCGGCGGTCGCGGTTGTTGGTGGTAGACCCGCACTCCAGGTCGGCCTTGCCTTCCACGATGGCCGGGATGCGCGAGGCCGGCGTGACCGGCACCCATTCCACGCGCAATTGCGGCATCTTGAGCTGCGCGCGCAGCGCGTCGGCCACCTTCAGGCACAGGTCCACGGCATAGCCCATTGGCTTGCCGTCGGCCACGAACGAGAAGGGCACCGAACTCTCGCGGTGGGCAATGCGGATGGCGCCCGTCTGCTGGATGCGCAGCACCACCGAATTTGGCGTGGCGGCCTGCGTGGCAGGTGGGCAAAGCAAGGTGGCGATGGAAAACACGATGGACGCCAGGCCCCGGAACGAGGCACGGCGCGGCAGGCCCGAATTGGTCATGGATGACACCCGTCGAAAATTGTCAGGAAAACCCTGGCGGTCGGATGACCGCCGCTGGCCGGATCAAGCCGGCTCTATGACTGCTGGTTACCGCGGTGCTGCTGGGCGTTGTGCTTTTTTGAAGAGTCTGGAGCAGGACGATGCTGCCGGATTGTTCCACGGGCGACCGTCAAGGCACAACAGCGACGCGCGAGTGCCGATGTTCTACGTTCCCGGCGCGCAACGCTTTGACACAGCATGGGTTGACGGGGACTTTCCCTTACGGATTTGTCCGACTTCTGGCGCGCTCCGGCGCTGGCTATGCTTCAGTCGTGCCTTGCGAGCAGGGCACCGAGGAGAGACTCTTGGGGCCCGTTCCGACGAACGGGCCTTTTCTTTTGCCGCACGCCGCGTCGTCTACAATTCGGGCCTGCCCTGGCGGGTCTGCCTTTCGCTGGCCCGCCCCTTGCGCCGGGGCGCATCCACCCGCCCGGCGCCGCTCATCCGTCCTCGCACCACCATGGCCCTCTTTTCCATTACCGATGCCCAGCTGTCCTTTGGCCACGTGGCATTGCTCGACCACACCGATTTCTCGCTCGAAGCCGGCGAACGCGTTGGCCTGATCGGCCGCAACGGCACGGGCAAGTCGTCGCTGCTGCGCATCGTGTCCGGCATGTCCGCGCCCGACGACGGCCTGATCGCGCGCCAGAGCGGCGTGACCTCGGCCTATGTTGCGCAGGAGCCACAATTCGCGCCGGGGCTGACCGTGTTCGACGCGGTCAGCCAGGGCATGGGCGCGGCGCACGACCTGCTGCTGCGCTACGACGCCGCGCTGGCCAGGCTCGACACCCATCACGACGAAGCCACGCTGGCCGAGCTGCACCGGGTGCAGGCCGAGCTTGACGCGGCCGACGCCTGGCAGCTGCGCACCCGCGTGGAAACCACGCTGGCCAAGCTGAACCTGGACCCCCACGTGCGCGTCGGTGCGCTGTCAGGCGGCCTGCAGAAGCGCGTGGCGCTGGCCCAGGGGCTGGTAGCCGAGCCGGACATCCTGCTGCTCGACGAACCGACCAACCACCTGGACGTGGAAGCCATCAAGTGGCTGGAAGACCTGCTGCTGGGCTTCCGAGGCAGCGTGCTGCTGATCACCCACGACCGCGCCTTCCTGGACCGCGTGGCCACGCGCATCGTGGAACTCGATCGCGGCAAGCTGCTGTCGTTCCCCGGCAACTTCGCGGCCTACCAGGCCCGCAAGGCCGAACTGCTGGCCAACGAGGCGGTGGAGCAGGCCAAGTTCGACAAGCTGCTGGCGCAGGAGGAAGTCTGGATCCGCAAGGGCGTGGAAGCACGGCGCACGCGCAGCGTGGCGCGGGTGCAGCGGCTGCACGCCATGCGCAACGAGCGCGCGGAGCGGCGCGAGGTGCAGGGCAACGTCAAGCTGGAAGTGTCGCAGGCCGAGCGCTCGGGCAAGATCGTCGCCGAACTGATCGATGTGTCGAAGTCGTACGCGCACAAGACCGTGGTGCGCGACTTCACGGCAACCATCATGCGCGGCGACAAGGTGGGCCTGATCGGCCCGAACGGCGCCGGCAAGACCACGCTGCTGCGGCTGATCCTGGGCGACCTGCAGCCGGACAGCGGCACGGTGCGCAACGGCAGCAACCTGCAGGTGGCGTACTTCGACCAGATGCGCACCGCGCTCGACCTGGAGAAGTCCCTGGCCGATACCATCAGCCCCGGCAGCGACTGGGTGGAGGTGAACGGCCAGCGCAAGCATGTGATGAGCTACCTGGGCGATTTCCTGTTCGCGCCGGAACGCGCGCGGTCGCCGGTGAAGTCGCTCTCGGGCGGCGAGCGCAACCGGCTGCTGCTGGCGCGCCTGTTCGCCCGGCCGGCCAACGTGCTGGTGCTGGACGAACCCACCAACGACCTCGACATCGACACGCTCGAGCTGCTGGAGGAACTGCTGCAAGACTACGGCGGCACCGTGTTCCTGGTCTCGCACGACCGCGCGTTCCTGGACAACGTGGTGACGTCGACGATCGCGGCCGAAGGCGATGGCCAGTGGCGCGAGTCGGTGGGCGGCTATTCAGACTGGGAGCAGCAGTCGGCGCGCGCCCGCACCTTGCAGGCGGCCCGCGTCGAGGCGAAGCCGGCCGAAGCCCCGAAGCCGAGCACACGCGATGCCCGCGGCGCCAACCGCACGGTCAAGCTGTCGTACAAGGAACAGCGCGAACTGGATGGCCTGCCGGAACGCATCGCCGCGCTGGAGGCCGAGCAAAAGACGCTGGCCGCCCAGCTGGCCGATGGCTCGCTCTACGCGACCGACCCCGCCCGCGCAGCCGAACTGGCCACGCGCCACGACGAGATCGAGATGGAACTGCTGGAAGCGCTGGAACGCTGGGACGTGCTGGAAAAGAAGACGAAGGGCGAAGGCGCCTGAGCATCGCGCCCTCGGTCTGCTCCCCTCGCCCGCAAGGCGGGAGAGGGGCCGGGGGAGAGGGCCAGACGATTCAAATCGCAACGTCGGCAAGCAGCGCTGCGATGCCCTGTTCCCAACGTCTCTCCCACGGTGCGGAAGAGAGCAAATCAGTCGCTGGTGCTCACCCGCACCACGCCAGCACCATATTGGTCAGGTCGACCATGAACGCCGGGCGCAGGTAGGCCAGGAAGCCCAGCGTCAGCACCACCGCCAGGGCCAGATAGCCAAGACTTCTCGCCCAGTTCACCTCACACTCCCACCGGCTGCGGGCGCACCAGCGCCTGCTCACGAATCGGCAAGTTGACCAGCGCGGCCATGACGCCCAGCGCGATCGCGATCATCCACACGATGTTGTAGCTGCCGGTGCGGTCGAACAGGTAGCCGCCCAGCCATGCGCCCAGGAAGCTGCCGATCTGGTGCGAGAAGAACACCACCCCGGAGAGCATCGACAGGTATTTCACGCCGAACACCTGCGCGATGATGCCGTTGGTCAGCGGCACCGTGGACAGCCACAGAAAGCCCATCAGCGCGGCGAAGATCCAGGTGCTCCACGCGCTCAGCGGCAGCAGCAGGTAGCCGGCAATCACCACCGAGCGCGCGATGTAGATCGACGACAGCAGGTAGCGCTTGGGCATGCGCTGGCCCATCGAGCCGGCGGTATAGGTGCCGAACACATTGAACAGCCCGATCAGCGCCAGCGCCACGGTGGCGATCTTCACGTCCACCAGGCCGCGATCCTTGAGGTATGGCGTCAAATGCACGCCGATGAACACCACCTGGAAGCCGCACACGAAGTAGCCCAGCGTCAGCAGCTGGAAGTTGCGGTTGCCGAACGCCTCGCGCGCGGCATCGCCGATGCTCTGGTGATGGCCGGCAGTCGTGGCGGCCATCTTCGGCTCGCGCAGCGTCAGCGCCAGCGGCAGCATGAAGCACGCCAGGCAGGCCAGCACGAACAGCGCGTTCTGCCAGCCGATCGACGAAATCAGCGACTGCTCCACCGGAATCATCAGGAACTGGCCGAACGAGCCGGCCGCCGCGGCGATACCCATGGCCCACACACGCTTCTCGGCGCTGGCCACCCGGCCAATCACCCCGTAGACCACGCTGTACGTGGTGCCGGACTGCGCGATGCCGATCAGCACGCCGGCGCCCGTGGCGAACGCGGTGCCGCTGGTGGCCAGCGCCATCACCACCAGGCCGGCTACGTAGAGCGCCACGCCGACGATCATGATGCGCAGCGCGCCGAAGCGGTCGGCCAGGGCGCCCGTGATCGGCTGGCTGGCGCCCCACATCAGGTTCTGCAGCGCCAGGGCGAAGGCAAAGGTCTCGCGGTTCCAGCCGTGGGTTTGCGTGATCGGCAGGTTGAACAGGCCGAAGCCATGCCGGATGCCCATGGAAAGGGTGACGAGCAGGCCGCCGCACACGAGCACGGTGGTCAGGGAGAGTTTTCGGTCGGTCATGTCGGGGCTCGGTATTGTCTCTATTGTTTTGTTCGACTTGTTCGATGCGACGGTGTGCGTGGCGCCGCGGGGCCGTCGCGGCATGGGCGAGGGGCACCGCGCCAGCACGTGCACCCTGTACGCGCCATGTACGCGCCATGTACGCGCATTAAATGGCCGCTTAGTTTAAGCCGGGCACGGTTTTCCTGCCCAACTACCCTTTACAGGCTCTTTCCAAACGAATAGGTCGGCGCGCCCATCCATTACAATGCAGCGCAAACCTGGCCGCGTGAGGCCAGCACCTACTATCCGTATCGACTCCATGGCGAGCAAAACCAGTCAGTACAGCGAATCTTCCATCCGGGTCCTGAAGGGCCTGGAGCCGGTCAAGCAGCGTCCCGGCATGTACACCCGTACCGACAATCCCCTGCACATCGTGCAGGAGGTGATCGACAATGCCTCGGACGAAGCGCTGGGCGGCCACGGCACCGAGATCCTCGTCACGCTGCACCGCGATGGCAGCGTCAGCGTGGAAGACGACGGCCGCGGCATTCCGGTCGGCATCCACCCCGAAGAAGGCGTGCCGGTGGTGGAAATCGTCTTCACGCGCCTGCACGCGGGCGGCAAGTTCGACAAGGGCAAGGGCGGCGCCTACGCCTTCTCGGGCGGCCTGCACGGCGTGGGCGTGTCGGTCACCAACGCGCTGGCCACGCGCCTCGATGTCACCGTGTGGCGCGATGGCGCGCAATCCACGCTGACCTTCGAGCATGGCGGCGAGGTCACCCGGCCGCTCGATACCCGCAAGCTGGAGCGCGGCGAGAAGAAGAACGGCACGCGGGTGCAGGTGTGGCCCGATGCCAAGTATTTCGATTCGGCCGCCATTCCGATGGCCGAACTGCAACGCCTGCTGCGCTCGAAGGCCGTGCTGCTGCCGGGCGTGAAGGTTACGCTGACGCTCGAGAAGACCGGCGAGCAGACCACCTGGCAATACGAGCAGGGCCTGAAGGGCTACCTGGTAGAGGCGCTGGCCCAGGGCAGCGGCGCCGAACTCGTGATTCCGATGTTCGAGGGCGAGCACTTTGCCGACCCCGACAAGAACGTGGGCGAGGAAGGGTTTGCCGACGGCGAAGGCGCCTCGTGGGTGGTGGCCTGGACGGAGGATGGCGCGCCGGTGCGCGAGTCGTACGTCAACCTGATTCCCACGCCGGCCGGCGGCACGCACGAGTCTGGCCTGCGCGAAGGCCTGTTCCTGGCCGTGAAGAGCTTCATCGAGATGCACTCGCTGCAGCCCAAGGGCGTGAAGCTGATGAGCGAAGACGTGTTTGCGCGCGCCTCGTTCGTGCTCTCGGCCAAGGTGCTGGACCCGCAGTTCCAGGGCCAGATCAAGGAGCGCCTGAACAGCCGCGACGCGGTGCGCCTGGTGTCCACGTTCAGCCGCCCCGCGCTGGAGCTCTGGCTCAACCACCATGTCGACTTCGGCAAGAAGCTGGCCGAGCTGGTGATCCGCCAGGCGCAGGCCCGCACGCGCGCCGCGCAGAAGGTGGAGAAGAAGAAGGGCTCCGGCGTGGCCGTGCTGCCCGGCAAGCTCACTGACTGCGAATCGACCGATGTCACGCGCAACGAGATCTTCCTGGTGGAGGGAGACTCCGCCGGCGGCTCGGCCAAGATGGGCCGCGACAAGGAATTCCAGGCCATCCTGCCGCTGCGCGGCAAGGTGCTGAACACCTGGGAGACCGAGCGCGACCGCCTGTTCGCCAACAACGAAGTGCACGACATCGCCGTGGCGATTGGCGTTGACCCGCATGGTCCCGACGACGAGCCCGACCTGTCGAACCTGCGCTACGGCAAGATCTGCATCCTGTCCGATGCGGACGTGGACGGCGCGCACATCCAGGTGCTGCTGCTGACGCTGTTCTTCCGCCACTTCCCGAAGCTGATGGACCTTGGCCACGTCTGCGTGGCGCGTCCGCCGCTGTTCCGCGTGGATGCGCCGGCGCGCGGCAAGAAGCCGGCGCAGAAGATCTACGCGCTCGACGAAGGCGAGCTGGAGGCCATCCAGGACAAACTGCTGAAGGATGGCGTCAAGGACGGCGCGTGGCAGATTTCGCGCTTCAAGGGTCTGGGCGAGATGAGCGCCGAGCAGCTCTGGGAGACGACGATGAACCCCGATACGCGCCGGCTGCTGCCGATCTCGCTGGGCGACTTCGACATGCCGCAGACCGTCAGCATGATGAACATGCTGATGGGCAAGGGCGAGGCGTCGCAGCGCCGGAGCTGGCTGGAAGAGAAGGGCAACGAGGTGGAAGCCGACATCTGACGGCGGACACGGGAGGCGCGACGATGCAGGAGCGGGCAGGACAACAGCGAACCAGGCAAGCGGGGCAGACCCCGGCACGGCAGCGCCTGTCCCGCGCGCTCGCTGCGTTGGCCTCTCGCGCGTGGCTCACATGCTTCGCCGTGGTGGCCATGCTTGGCGTGGTTGCCCCGGCCCATGCCGAACTGTGGGGCTACATCGACACCGACGGCGTGGCACACTTCGCCGACACGAAGCTCGATGCGCGCTACAAGCTGTTCATGAAGGACGGCGGGCAGTTCGACTCGGCCGACCTTGGCCATCGCGGCGCGATCACGCTGGAAGGCAAGGCCAATCCCGAGCGCGACAAGCTGTTCCGCACCATGCTCCACCACCCGAACCTGCGCGCAATGTCGCCCGTCATCGAGAAGGTGGCCGGCGCGCAGAACGTGGACCCCGCGCTGGTGAAGGCCGTGATGGCCGTGGAAAGCGGCTTCAACGCGTCGGCCGTCTCGCCCAAGGGCGCGATCGGGTTGATGCAGGTGATTCCGGACACCGGCGCGCGCTTCGGCATTGCCGCCGACAAGCGCGGCACCATCGAGCAGAAGCTGGCCGACCCGAAGCTCAACATCTCGGCCGGCGTGCGTTATCTGCGCTTCCTGATGGAACTGTTCCCGAACGACCTGGAACTGGTGCTGGCCGCCTACAACGCCGGCGAAGGCGCGGTGCAACGCTACAACAACCAGATTCCGCCGTATCCCGAAACGCGCCAGTACGTGAGCACGGTGCTGGCGTTCTACCGGCTGTACCAGCCCTCGGCAGGCGGCGTCATCCATACCGGGGTGGCGGCCGACCGGGTGCGCATGGTGATTGGCGGTGGCCGCCGGGCGATGCCCTGACGCCACGCCGGAAGCGCCGCCCCACGTGAATTCTGGCGGCCTTGTCACCCACTTCCTTTAGAATCCCACGCTGACTGCAATAGCCGGAAGCCTGGCGCGCCCGCGCCCGGCATGCCGAACCCTTGCCAACCATGGATCAAGCAGATACTACGTTTCAGCCCGAAGAGCCGGCCGATTCGCTGACCCTCGCACGGTACGCCGAGCGCGCCTACCTCGATTACGCCGTGAGCGTGGTCAAGGGCCGCGCACTGCCGGAAGTGGCGGACGGCCAGAAGCCCGTGCAGCGCCGCATTCTCTACGCCATGCAGGCGATGGGCCTGCGCGCCGACGCCAAGCCGGTGAAGTCGGCCCGCGTGGTCGGCGAGGTGCTCGGTAAATTCCACCCGCACGGCGACCAGTCGGCCTATGACGCGCTGGTGCGCCTGGCGCAGGATTTCTCGCTGCGCTACCCGCTGATCGACGGCCAGGGCAACTTTGGCTCGCGCGACGGCGATGGCGCCGCGGCGATGCGCTACACCGAAGCGCGCCTGACCCCGATCTCGCGGCTGCTGCTCGACGAGATCGACATGGGCACGGTGGATTTCCTGCCCAACTACGACGGCTCCGAAGAGGAACCGAAGCTGCTGCCCGCGCGGCTGCCGTTCGTGCTGCTCAACGGCGCGTCGGGCATTGCCGTGGGCATGGCCACCGAAATCCCCCCGCACAACCTGCGCGAGGTAGCGGGCGCCGCCGTGGCGATGATCCGCAACCCGAACATCTCGCTGGCCGAGCTGCTGGCGATCATGCCGGGCCCCGACTATCCGGGCGGCGGCCAGATCATTTCGCCGGCGTCCGAAATCGCCCAGATCTACGAGAACGGCCGCGGCAGCCTGAAAGTGCGCGCGCGCTGGAACATCGAGGAAATGGCGCGCGGCCAGTGGCAGATGGTGGTGACCGAACTGCCGCCGAGCACGTCGGCGCAGAAGGTGCTCGAGGAAATCGAGGAAATCACCAACCCGAAGATCCGTACCGGCAAGAAGGCGCTGACGCCCGAGCAGACCCAGCTCAAGACCACCATGCTGGCCGTGCTCGATGCCGTGCGCGACGAGTCGGGCAAGGACGCGCCGGTGCGCCTGGTGTTCGAGCCCAAGAGCAAGAACACCGACCAGCAGGAGTTCATCCAGACCCTGCTGGCGCATACCAGCCTGGAATCGGGCGCGCCGATCAACCTGGTGATGATCGGCACCGATGGCCGGCCGCGCCAGAAGGGCCTGCAGGACATCCTGCGCGAATGGATCGGCTTCCGCTTCGAGACGGTGACCCGGCGCACGCGCTTCCAGCTGAACAAGGTGGAAGACCGCATCCACATCCTGGAAGGGCGGATGCTGGTGCTGCTGAACATCGACCAGGTGATCCGCATCATCCGCGAAAGCGACGAACCCAAGCCGGCGCTGATCGAGGCGTTCCGCCTGAGCGACCGCCAGGCCGAGGACATCCTCGAAATCCGCCTGCGTCAGCTGGCCCGCCTGGAAGCCATCAAGATCGAGCAGGAACTGGCGAAGCTGCGCGACGAGCAGGCCGAGCTGGACGTGCTGCTGAAGTCCGAGACCATGATGCGTCGCAAGATCATCAAGGAGATCGAGCAGGACGCCAAGCAGTACAGCCCCGAAGACAAGGACCCGCGCCGCACGCTGATCCAGGAAGCCAGCCGCGCGGCGGCCGAGGTGAAGGTGATCGACGAGCCGGTGACCGTGATCGTGTCCGGCAAGGGCTGGGTGCGCACGCGCCAGGGCCACGGCCACGACCCGGCACAGTTCACGTTCAAGGCCGGCGACAGCCTGTATGGCACGTTCGAATGCCGCACCGTCGACACGATGCTGGCGTTCGGCAGCAATGGCCGCGTGTACTCGGTGGCCGTGGCCGGCCTGCCGGGCGGGCGGGGCGACGGCGTGCCGGTGACGACGCTGATCGACCTGGCTCCCGGCTCGCAGATCGCCCATACGTTCGCGGGCGGCGCCGAGCAGCGCATGCTGATCGCCACGGCCGGTGGCAATGGCTTTTTGACGAAGGTCGGTGACATGACCGGCCGTCAGAAGGCCGGCAAGGCGTTCATCACGCTCGACGAAGGCGACACCATCCTGCAACCGGCGCCGGTCAGCGAGGAAGCCACCCATGTGGCGTGCTTCTCGGCCAATGGCCGCCTGCTGCTGGTGGGCCTGGACGAGGTCAAGGTGCTGTCGGCCGGTGGGCGCGGCGTGATCTTGATGGAACTGGAACCCAAGGAAACGCTCGAGCAAGCAGTGGCCGTGGGCGCGCCAGGCCTGGTGATCTCGGGCGTGGGCCTGCGCGGCGGCAAGCTGCCACCGCAGAAGCTGGCCGGCAAGACGCTGCTGCCATACGTCGGCAAGCGCGCCCGCAAGGGCAAGGCCATCGAGCCGCGTCTCAAGGAAGTGAAGCTGGAACCGGTGAAGGCGCCCGAGTAAGGCAGGGCGCCGCCAGCGGTTTTTCCCCTCTCCCGCGTGCGGGAGAGGGGACAGGGGAGAGGGGGGGCGATTCAAGACGCGACAAGCCGCATTTTGAACCGCCGCGCCCTCTCCCCCAGCCCCTCTCCCGCGTGCGGGAGAGGGGAGCCGGCTTCTACAAGTGTTGCGCCACCGGCCCGCCTCGAATCCCCATCGCCATCGGCGACCCCCTCTTGCCGTTTCGTGATGGCAACGCGCCCGCCTGCCGGCGCGTATCTGCCGTACCATGGCGGCACCCTGTCCATTCCGCCCGGCAGGCGTTCCTGTCACGATCATGTCCTCCACGCCCCTGCTTGCCGAGCCCGAACTCGCGCCGCCGCCCGCTGCCCGTACCCTGTTTTTCGAATTCGCGCGCATGGGCCTGTCCGGCTTTGGCGGCGTGCTGCCGTTCGTGCGGCGCTCGGTGGTGGAGCGCAACCGCTGGCTCAACGATCGGGATTTCGTCGAGCTTCTCAGCATGGGGCAGGTGCTGCCGGGCCCCAACGTCATCAATGTCGCGCTGATGCTGGGCCTGCGCTTTGCGGGCCTGCGCGGCGCCGTGGCAGCGTTCAGCGGGCTGGTGTTCGTGCCGATGGTGGTGGTGCTGTGCGCGATGGGTTTGTACCTGCGCTATCAGGACGTGCCGCAGGTGCGGCAGATGCTGGCCGGCATGACTGCCGTGGCGGCGGGGCTGGTGCTCTCCACCGGGGTGAAGCTGGCGCAGAGCCAGTCGCGCACAGTGCGCGCCGTGGTCGTGGGCGTGGCGGCGTTCCTGGCCATCGGCTGGCTGCGCTGGCCATTGCTGCCGGTGATGGCCGTGCTGGTGCCCGTGGCGCTAGCGCTCGAATATCGCGCGCTGCGCAAGGGGGCGTGATGGCGTCGCCTGAAATCCTGCGCGACCTCCTGGGGCACTTCGGCATGTTGTCGCTGCTGGCTGTGGGCGGTGGCGGCACGGTGATTCCGGACATGCACCGCTACCTCGTGGAGTCGCGCCACTGGATGACCGACGAACAGTTCGCGGCGCTCTATGCCATCTCGCAGGCGTCGCCGGGCCCCAACATCCTGTTCGTGGCGCTGTTCGGCTGGCAGGTGGCTGGCGCTGCCGGGGCGTTCGCCTCGATGCTCGGCATCTGCGGGCCTTCCAGCCTGATCGCGCTCGGCTTTGAATACTTCGCGGGCCGCGCGCCGCATGCGATGTGGCCGGTGCTGATTCGCCGTGGCCTGTCGGCGCTGACCATCGGCCTGCTGATGTCCACGGGCTGGGTGCTGGCCAGCAGCGTCGATCACAGCTGGACGGCCGTGGCGGTGACACTGGTCACGGTGGGGTTGATGCTGAAGACGCGCGTGCATCCGCTGCTGCTGGTGGCTTTGGGCGCCGGGGCGGGGCTGGCGGGCTGGGTATAGGACGGCGCCCCTGTGCGGAGACGCACGTTGCGAGGCAACGGGGAGGTAAAGCGGAGACGTCTCCCCTTCCGCGCACGGCGAGGAAGGGGAGCGAGGTGGCGGTCTACTTCAGCGGCAGCACCAGGATGCTGAGCGCCGCGGGCCTGGCCCGCATGGCTTCGAGCCAGCGTTCGAGGTGGGGGCGCGGGGTATGGGCCACCGGCGTGCCCATCCAGCGATGGGCCGCGCACGCCAGCGAGATATCGGCCATCGTGAAGCGGTCGCCGCCGATGAACTCGCGGTTGGCCAGCGCGTCGTCCAGCATCTTGGCCAGCGGCTCGGTGCGCTCGCAAGACTTGGCGATCACCGCCTCGTCGCGCTGTTCGGCCGGCGTGCGAACCATCTGCAGGAAGGCCTGCACCATGGCCGGGCTGAACGAGGTGGTCTGCCAGTCCATCCAGCGGTCTGCCGAGGCGCGGGCCTTGACGTCGGACGGCCACAGCGTGTCCGCGCCATAGCGCGCGCAGAGGTAACGCACGATCGCGTTCGACTCCCACAGCACGAACGGTTCGCCAGCCACGTCGGTATCGCGGAAATCCTCGATCACCGGAATCAGCCGGTTCGGATTCAGGCGCACATACGCTTCGGTGTCGAGCTCGCCCTTGTGGTTGCCGATGTCGATGCGTTCGTGGTCCAGGTGCAGCTCGCGCGCGCACCAGACCACCTTCTGCACGTTGATCGACGACAGGCGGCCCCAGATGCGCAGCATGCCTTGTGGCTCCTCGCGTTCCTGTTCCATGTCGCCGTTCCTTCCTCAGGCCGCGCGCGGCTGCGGGGCGGCCTTGGCGATGGCTTCGCGGAACAGCGTGCCGAGGATCGACACGCCTTGCTCGATGCGCTCCTGCGGCACGGTCACGAAGGCCAGGCGCAGCGTGTTCATGCGCGGGTTGCCGGCGTAGAACGGCGCGCCGGGCACGTAGGCCACGTTGCGGCTCACGGCTTCCTCGAGGATCTTCATGCTGTCCAGGCCCTCGGGCAGCTCCACCCAGATGAACATGCCGCCTTCGGGCACGTTCCAGGTCACGCCCTCGGGCATGTGGCGCTTCAGGGCATCCAGCATGTAGGCGCACTGCTTGCCGTAAAGCTCGCGGATGGTCGGGATGTGGGTGTCCAGCAGGCCGTCCTTGACGGTCTCGTAGGCAATGCGCTGCGTGAACGTCGGCGTGTGCAGGTCCGAGGCCTGCTTGGCCTGGCACAGCTTGAAATGCAGATCGGGCGGGGCGATCACAAAGCCCAGGCGCATGCCCGGCGCCAGGATCTTCGAGAACGAGCCCATGTAGATCACGCCGTCCGGGTTCATCGAGAGCAGCGTCGGCAGCGTGTTGCCGGTGTAGCTCAGTTCGCCGTACGGATCGTCTTCCACCAGCAGGATGCCCAGCTCCTGCGCGCGCTTGACCAGCGCCTGGCGGCGCTCCAGCGGCAGGCGGCGGCCCGTGGGGTTCTGGAAGTTCGGCAGCGCGTACAGGAAGCGCGCGTTGGCGGTCAGCTCCGGCGTCAGGGCCTCGGGAATCAGGCCGCGCTCGTCGGTCGGCACCGACACGAACTCGGGTTCGAACAGCGAGAACGCCTGCAGGGCGCCCAGGTAGCTCGGCGTTTCCACCAGCACCGGGCTGCCCGGGTCGATCATCACCTTGGCGATCAGGTCCAGCGCCTGCTGCGAGCCCGTGGTGATCAGCACGCGTTCCACGCCCACGTTGTAGCGGCGGGCCACGAACTCGCGCAGCGGCAGATAGCCTTCGGTGGCCGCGTATTGCAGCGCGCCCTGCGGGTTATCGGCAAATACACGGGCCACGGCCGCTTCCATGGCCGCTACCGGGAACGACGCCGGGGAGGGCAGGCCGCCGGCGAACGAAATGACTTCCGGACGCTCGGTGACTTTCAGGATTTCGCGGATGGCCGAGCTGGTCAGTTGCTGCGCCCGGCGGGAGATGGCCCATTTCATGATTGGTCTCGTGGTGGGGTAAGTCAGTGGCCGGGCCCGAGCCCGGCGGTGTCTCTATATATATGCGGTGCTGCCGGGGCGCGACGGTTGGCCGTCGACGCCCGGGTTCCAACTCAGATCTCGACGATCATCTCGATCTCGACACAGGCGCCCAGCGGGATCTGCGCCACGCCAAAGGCGCTGCGCGCGTGCTTGCCCTTCTCGCCAAACACTTCGGCCAGGAATTCCGAGCAGCCGTTGGTTACCAGGTGCTGTTCGGTGAATTCCGGCGTGGAGTTCACCAGGCTCATCACCTTGACGATGCGCTTCACCTTGTTCAGGTCGCCGATGTGGCCGTGCAGCGTGGCCAGCAGGTCGATGGCGATGCTGCGCGCGGCCTGCTGGCCGGTGGCGGTGTCGATGTCCTTGCCGAGCTTGCCCGCCCAGGGCTTGCCGTCGCGGCGGGCGATGTGGCCCGACAGGAAGACGGTGTTGCCGGTGGTCGCGGCCATCACATAGGCGGCTGCGGGGGCGCCGGCGGTGGGCAATTCCACGCCGAGTTTGGCAAGGGTGTCGTAGACGGACATGCGGTGACTCCTGTCAGTGAATGCGTCCTGGAACGATAGGGGGCGTTTCTCCAGCCGCGGGGGCGGGTGGTGTGGCGGGTGCGGTGTTGCGCACGGCGGCGCGTCGGCCGAGGGCCACCACGGCGATCACCGCCACTGCGAAAGCGACGGTGGCGGCATCGAGTGGCTCGGCCAGGATCACGGCGCCGCCCGCCAGCGTGAGGAACGGCTGCAGCAATTGTATCTGGCCTACGCGGGCCACGCCGCCTTTTGCCAGCCCGGCGTACCAGAAGAGGAAGCCGATGAACATCGAAAACACCGAGACATAGGCCATGCCGAGCCAGGCGCGCGGCGACGCGGCAGCAATCGCGCCTGCATCGCGCACCAGCAGCCAGGCCACCACGGGCAGCAGCGCCGGCAGCGACACCACCAGCGCCCAGCTGATGGTTTCCAGCCCGCCCAGCTCGCGCGACAGCTTGCCGCCCTCGGCGTAGCCCAGCGCCCCCAGCACCACGGCCAGGAACAGAAACCAGTCGGCGTGCTGCAGGCCGCCAGCGCCCTGCCACAGCGCGAAGCCCACCACCAGCGCGCTGCCCGCCAGGGCGGACAGCCAGAAGCCCAGCGAAGGCCGCTCGTTGCCGAACCAGGCGGCGAACACGGCCGTGGCCAGCGGCAGCAGGCCGATCACGATGGCGCCATGCGCCGCCGGCACTTCGCGCATCGCCAGCGAGGAAAATAGCGGAAAGCCGACCACCACGCCCAGCGCCGTGACGGCCAGCCGCAGCCATTGCCGCCCGCGCGGACGCCGTGCCGGCGCCAGCGCGCCGCGCGCCAGCAGCAGCGTCAGCGCCAGCAGGGCCGCCACCACGGCGCGCGCCAGCGCCACGAACGTGGCGTCGAGTTCGGCCACGGCCATGCGCGTGAATGGCAGCGTCTGGCTGAAGATGGCCACGCCGATAAAGCCCAGCAGCATGCCGCCGGATTGAAGGGGGGTGTCGTGGCGCATGACGTGTCAGTGAGGTTGGCCCGCGATGGCGATCCAGATGGCGGTCAGGGCCAGGGCCAGCCCCATGCCGCCGTTGAACCAGCGCACCCGGTTGCCGTGCATCAGCCATTGCCGCAGCGAGGCGCCCAGCACGCCGTAGGCGCCGTTGCTGAAGAAGCCGAATGTGGCGAACATCAGGCTCACCAGCACCACGCGCTGGCCCAGCGACGGCGCGCCTTCCATGTACGACGCGGCCACGGCCAGCGCCAGCATCCACGCCTTGATATTGGCGAACTGCATGGCGATCGACTGCCAGACATTCATCGGCTTGAGCACCTTCTTCTCCGCCAGCGAACTGCTGCGCGCGATACGCCATGCCAGCCAGAGCAGGTACAGCACGCCCGCCACGCGAATCAGGGTGGCCAGCGTCGGGCTGGCCAGGATCAGCGCGCCCACGCCGGTGGCGCACAGCGCGATGATGCTGGCAAAGCCCACCGATACGCCGAAGCAATGCGGCAGCGTGGCGCGCAGCCCGAAATTCGCGCCCGTCACGGCGGCCACCGTGGTGTTCGGGCCGGGCGTGAAGGCGCCCACCGCCAGCAGCGTCACCAGCGCCAGGAATTGCGCCGTGGACAGCCCAGTCAGCCAGGTTTCCATGCCGCTCATGCGAAGTTGACGACCACGCGCCGGTTGGTGCGGCTCTTCTTCTCGATCTTGGTGACCACCATGGCGCCGATCTCGCCGGTATTGGCCACGTGCGTGCCGCCGCAGGGCTGGCGGTCGATGCCGCGGATGTTCACGATGCGGATGGTGGCGGTGCCGGCCGGCGGCGCGGCGCCCACCGTGCGCACCAGGTCGGGCTCGGCGGCCAGCGCCTCCGGCGTGATGCGGTCGATGGCCACCGGCGTCCTGGCGTCGATCAGCGCATTGAGCTGCTCGGTCAGCACGGCCTTGTCGAGCGTGGATTCGGGCAGGTCGAAGTCGATGCGCGCGGAATCGGGCGAGATGCTGCAACCGGTGACCGGCACCGGAATCAGCGAGCCCAGCAGGTGCAGGCACGTATGCAGGCGCATGAGCCGGTGGCGGCGCGTCCAGTCGATCTTCACCTCGACGCGGTCGCCCACGGCCAGCGCGGGCGCATCGGCCGCCGGCACGTGCAGGATGCGCGTGCGGTCGTCGGCATAGACGGTGTCGGCCAGCGTCACCATCCGGCCGTCGGCCGTGGTCAGCGTGCCGGTGTCGCCCGCCTGGCCGCCGCTGCGCGCGTAGCACACGGTCTGGTCCAGTTCGATGCCCGCGTCGCTCACGGCCACCACGGTGGCCTGGCAGTGGTCGAGGTAAGCGTCGTCGTCAAAACGCTTGGTCGTGGTGGCGGACATCGGGGGCTCCTTTGGTGTCGTTGCGGGGTTCTGGTGGTTCAGCGCAGGGTCTTGATGCCCGCTGGGGTTTCGATCTCGGCCGTCAGCAGAGGCGGGCCGTCCGCCTGTTCGATCTCGATCAGGCCGGTGGCGCCGATCCAGTCCAGCCCCTGCCGCAACAGCTCGGCGTGCGGATGCTGGCCGCGCAGGCGGCGCAGCGCCAGATCCTGCCGGGGCAGGCTCACGCCCGGGTGGTTGGGCACGTCCCACTGGATCAGCGTCGGGAACAGGCCGTCGCCGGCGCTGGCGGCCTCGCCATGCCACGCGGGCAGGCTGCCATCGTCGGGCACGGTCAGCCGCCAGTGCAGCGTGCCGCGGTCCATCGGAATGGCGGGGGCGATGCGGTCGGGATACTGCTGCTGCCAGCGCGAGAGGTCGGCCGGGCGCTCGACGCGCGCGGCCCAGTGCGCCAGGAACGGGCCATCGCGCAGGCGCTGTGCCGTCAGGTCGCTGTCCAGGCCGAACCAGCGCGGGCGCTGGGGCGCGGCAGCCTCCGGGTCGATGGCGATCACTTCCAGGTACATGCCGCCGAACATGCCCAGCACGCGGTTGTGCGTGCCCATGCGCGGGTGCGCGCCGCCGCCTTGCGGGGCGATGCCGAGCACGTCGGCCACATGTGCCGTGCCCGACGCAAGGTCGGGGGCGGCAATCACGAGATGGTCAATGGCAAGTTTCATTGTGGGTTGATGGTAGTCAAGGTAGTCGGTACAGTACCGATACAGTTCAGCAAGTCGTCTTCAGTACAGTTGCGGGAGCGCCACATGGAAGGCAGCCAGAAGAATAATCGGGCCGGCACGGACAGTGCCGGAGAGCGCACGGCATCCGGCCATGCATCGGGCTCTGCAGTTGGCTCGGCAGCCAGCCCGGCAGGCGGCACGCGGCCGCTGCGGCTGGTGATGCCGGCGGCCGGACAGGCCCATTTGCCCGATCCGATTCCCTCGGCGCAGATGACGCTGGTCGAGCAACTGACCGAATGGGCGCGCCTGCGCATCGACGAACGGGTGTTCCGCGCCGGCATGCGCATGCCGTCGATTCGCCAATTGGCGTCGGAAAAGGGCATCTCGCGCTTCACCGTGGTAGAGGCCTATGAACGCCTGGTGGCGCTGGGCTACCTGGAGTCGCGGCGCGGCTCGGGCTTCTACGTGCGCGACCGCCTGCCGCATCCGTCCGTGGTGCCGCCGCAGACGTCGCCGGCCATCCGCAATGTCGACGTCACCTGGCTGCTGCGCAGCATGTTCCATTCGGCCGAGAGCCACAAGGCGCCCGGGTGGGGCTTCCTGCCGAACGAATGGCTCGATGGCGAGCTGCTGTCCGGCGCCATGCGCAGCCTGGGCCGGCAGCCGGGCGGCCACTTCCTGTCCAGCGGCACGCCGCTGGGCTTCCTGCCGCTGCGGCAGCAGCTGCGCACGCGGCTGGAGGAACTGGAGATCGGCGTCACGCCCGACCAGATCGTGATGACATCGGGCATCACCCAGGCATTCGACCTGATCGCGCGCCAGTTCCTGCAACCGGGCGATACGGTGGTGGTGGGTGATCCGGCCTGGTTCGTGATGTTCGCGCGCTTTGCCACGCAGGGCGCCAACGTGATTGGCGTGCCCTATACCGCCGACGGCCCGGACCTGGAGGCGCTGGAGCGCATTGCCCAGGCGCACCGGCCCAAGCTGCTGGTGGTGAATTCGGTACTGCACAACCCCACGGGCACGTCGTTGTCGGCCGCGCGGGCGTTCCGGCTGCTGCAACTGGCCGAGCAATACGGCTTTACGATCGTCGAGGACGACATCTATTGCGATCTGTGCCCGCCCGGCCACGCGGCCACACGGCTGGCCAGCCTGGACCAGCTCCGGCGGGTGATCTACCTGGGCAGCTTCTCGAAGACGCTGGCCGCCAACCTGCGGGTGGGCTTTATCGCGGCCAGCCCGGAACTGGCCGAGAGCCTGACCGACAGCAAGCTCGTGACGGGCATGGCCACGCCGGAAATCAACGAGCGGGTGGTCTACAAGGTGCTGACCGAAGGCCACTACCGCAAGCACACCGAGCGCGTGCGGGTGCGGCTGGACCGGGCCCGCGACGACACGCGCGAGCAGCTGGAGCGGCTCGGCATCCGCATCTTTCCCGGGCAGGTGGCCGGCATGTACCTGTGGGCCGATACGGGCGTGGATACCAACGTGATTGCCACGGCCGGCCACGACCAGGGCTACCTGTTCGCGCCGGGCAGCCTGTTTTCGCCGTCGCAGATGCCGTCCACCTGGACCCGCTTCAACGTGGCCAGCAGCAGCGACCCTGGCATGCTGCGCTTCCTGGCCGGCCAGATGGACCGCCTGTCCGGGCAGCCCGGCGCGTCGGGCGCCTGACGCGGCATCGGGGAGAACCCGGAAGGGCTTGAAAAGCCGCCGGCCTGCCCCGATGTCCTGCCCCATCGATCCGGCCGCGCCAACGCGCGGGGCCGGGCAACCTTGATTGTCGGATTCGTTTTAAGAGGAGAACCATGACCGCACCGCACGAGACGATGAGCTTCCAGGCGGAAGTGAAGCAGCTGCTGCACCTGATGATCCACTCGCTGTACAGCAACAAGGAAATTTTCCTGCGCGAGCTGGTTTCGAACGCTTCGGACGCCACTGACAAGCTGCGCTTCGAGGCGATCGCGGATCCGTCCCTGCTCGAGAACGACGCCGACCTGGCCATCCGCATCGAGACCGACCCGGCCGCCCGCACGCTGAAGATCACCGACAACGGCATCGGCATGAGCCGCGACGAGGCGATCCGCAACCTGGGCACCATCGCCCGGTCGGGCACCAAGGAATTCTTCCAGCAGCTGTCGGGCGACCAGCAAAAGGACGCCGCGCTGATCGGGCAGTTCGGCGTGGGCTTCTACTCGGCCTTCATCGTCGCGGACAAGGTCACCGTGGAAACGCGTCGCGCGGGCCTGGGCGCCAGCGAAGCCGTGCGCTGGGAAAGCGCCGGCGATGGCGAGTTCACGATCGATGCGATTGACCGCGCCGAGCGCGGCACCACCATCACGCTGCACCTGCGCGAAGGCGAGGACGATTTCCTGTCGTCGTACCGCGTGCAGCACATCATCCGCAAGTACTCGGACCATATCTCGCTGCCGATCCGCATGCCCAAGGAAGAGTGGGATGCCGAGGCCCAGCAGCAGAAGCAGACGGGCGAGTGGGAAAGCGTGAACCAGGCCAGCGCGCTCTGGACGCGCGCCAAGTCCGACATCACCGACGAGCAGTACCAGGCGTTCTACCAGCACATCGCCCACGATCACGAGGCGCCGCTGGCCTGGACCCACAACCGCGTGGAAGGCCGCAGCGAATACACCCAGCTGCTGTACATCCCGGCCCGCGCGCCGTTCGACCTGTGGGACCGCAACCACAAGGCCGGCCTGAAGCTGTATGTGAAGCGTGTGTTCATCATGGATGACGCGGACAAACTGCTGCCGTCGTACCTGCGCTGGGTCAAGGGCGTGGTGGATTCGGCCGACCTGCCGCTGAACGTGTCGCGCGAGCTGCTGCAGGAAAGCCGCGACGTGAAGGCGATTCGCGAGGGCTGCACCAAGCGCGTGCTGTCGATGCTGGAGGCGCTGGCCGACAGCGAGGACGAAGCCGAGCGCGCCAAGTACAAGACGTTCTGGGAACAATTCGGCCAGGTGCTCAAGGAAGGCATGGGCGAAGACCAGGCCAACGCCGAACGCATTGCCAAGCTGCTGCGCTTTGCCACGACCCATCACGATACGGCCGAGCAGTCGGTCTCGCTGGGCGACTACGTGAGCCGCCTGAAGGAAGGCCAGGACAAGATCTATTACGTCACGGCCGATGCCTGGGTTGCGGCCAAGTCGAGCCCGCATCTGGAAGTGTTCCGCAAGAAGGGCATCGAGGTGGTGCTGCTGACGGACCGCGTCGACGAGTGGATGCTCTCGTACCTGCGCGAGTTCGACGGCAAGGAACTGGTGTCCGTGGCACGTGGCGACCTGGACCTGGGCGCGCTGGCCGACGAAAGCGAGAAGGCCGAGCAGGAACGCGCAACCACCGAATGGAAGGACGTGGTGGAACGCGCCAAGGCCGTGCTGGAAGGCCAGGCCAAGGACGTGCGCGTGACGCTGCGCCTGACCGATTCGGCATCGTGCCTGGTGTCAGATGACGGCGACATGAGCGGCTACCTGCAGCGCCTGCTGAAGCAGGCCGGGCAGAAGGCCCCCGACGCCCAGCCGATCCTGGAACTGAACCCCGAGCACGCGCTGGTGAAGAAGCTGCGCGACCTGCCCGAGGACGAAGCGTTTGGCGACCGCGTGCGTGTGCTGTTCGACCAGGCACTGCTGGCCGAAGGCGGCATGCTCGACGATCCGGCCGCGTACGTCCAGCGCGTGAACCGCCTGCTGGCCTGACGCGCGTCGGCGCGGCGCATTCCCTCTCCCCCGGCCCCTCTCCCGCGCGCGGGAGAGGGGAGCAAACCGGCAGCATCGGCTATGCCCTTGGTGTTCTCCCCTCTCCCGCAAGCGGGAGAGGGGCGGGGGAGAGGGCCAATCCTTCCCTCCACGACCACGCCCAATCCGATGACCACCAAACGCTGCTTCCCCCCGGTTGTCGACACCCAGACCCGCGTGCTCGTGCTCGGCAGCCTGCCGGGCGAAGTCTCCCTCGCGCAATCGCAGTACTACGCGCACAAGCAGAACCGTTTCTGGCACCTGATGAGCGACGTGCTCGACGTTGACCTGGTGGTTCTCGATTACGAACAACGGTTGAAAACGCTACGCCAGCATCGTGTGGGCCTGTGGGACGTGGTGGCCGAAGCCCGGCGCGATGGCAGCCTCGACAGCAGCATTCGCGACCACCAGGGCAATGACCTGACCGGGCTGGTTGCCACCCTGCCGAACCTCCGGGCGATTGCCTTCAACGGCGGCACGGCGGCGAAGATTGGTCAGAAGGCGCTGGGCGAACACGCTGACCAGCATGCCATCCTGAAGCTGCCGTCGAGCAGCCCGGCCTACACGCTGGCCTATGCCGAGAAGCTGATCGCGTGGCAGGCGCTGCGCACCTGGCTGGCCTGATCAGTCGAACTTCGGCTGCGTTGCGGCGTAGCTGGGCCGTGCGCGCATCACCGCGTGGCCGCGCCGGATGTTTGGGCGGGTTTCCAGCAGCGCCTGGCTCTCGGGGAACATGCCCAGGTACTCGACGATCGGCGCGAAGAACAGGTCGGCCATCGACAGCGCGTTGCCCACCAGATAGTCCCGCCCGGCGTACGCCTGTTCCAGCGCATCGAGCTGTCTGGCCATCTCCGGCACGGCGGCGTCGATGACCTGGCGGTCCGGCTGGCCGTTTTCCCCTTTCGGAAACACGTACTGAAGCACGTAGCGCCGCACCATCGTGTCGTAGGCGTGGCAGTTGATCAGGCTGATCCATTGCTCGCAGCGGGCGCGAGCCGTGGGGCCGGTCTGCGGGATCAGGTTGATGCCGCCGAAGACCTCGTTGATGTAGCTCAGGATCGCGCGCGTCTCGTAGAACCCGATCGGCCCGTCGGTGAACGCCGGAATGCGGCCGAACGGGTTGTGCGCGAGCAATGCCTCGTCGCGCGGTGTGAGCGGCGTGAGCGTATAGCGCAGGCCCTTTTCCTCCAGCGCCAGGCGCACGGTGCGCACGTAGGTGCTGCGCGCGTCGCCGAACACGGTGAGCGTGCCGGCGGTGCCTTCGGGGTCGAGGTAGTCGCTGAGGTTGTTGAACACGGACTGCCACCCGCTCACATGCGAATCGCGCAGGGCGGCGTCGGGGAAGCCGCTGTGGCGCATATGCAGGTGCGTGCCGCCGTCCTTGTCGGTCAGCGTGACCTCGATCAACGTCTTCATGCCGGACGGCAGCTCCTCACCCCCTTCCCACTCCCAGGTGTAGGCCAGGAAATCGGCGCGGTCGATCCGCTGGTACTGGCCGCCCGCGATGTGCTGCTCGCCGTCGCGCGCCCCCATCACCAGGCGGTAGGTGCCGCCCACGCGGGCATCGGCTTGCACTTCCAGCACCCGCATGCCGCGCGGGCAGTGCCAAGCGGCCAGCGCGGCCTGATCCGTGAAGGCATCGAACACCCGCTCGCGCGGCGCGCGGATCTGGCGGGTCATCTCCAGGTGAAAGGTTGCCGCTTCGCTCATGACTTGATCCCCTTCTTCGACGTGACTTCGGTGTCTGACTGCGTCTGCTCGACAAAGGCCACCAGCCTGTCGAGGTTGTCTTCCCAGTGCCGGCGATATGCCTCCAGCCAGCCGTGCGCGTCGCGCAGCGCACCAGGCCGCAAATGGCAGATCCGCCAGCGCGCATTCACTTCCCGCTCGATCAGCCCGGCATCGGCCAGCACCCGCAGGTGCCGGGAAATGGCCGGCGCAGACATCTGGAACGGCCGCGCAAGCTCGCTAACCGGCGCCTCGCCCTCGGCCAGACGCGCCAGAATCGCGCGGCGCGTGGGATCGGCCAGTGCGGCAAAGACGGATGAAAGCGGATCGGTGACATTGGGCATGTGGTCATTTAACGCATTGGTTAAATGAAGGGCAAGGGGTGTTACAAATGCGGGCCGGCGAAAAAGAGAAAAGGGGGGAAGGCGAAACGGCGAAACGGCGAAACGGCGAAACGGCGAAACGGCGAAACGGCGAAACGGCGAAACGGCGAAACGGCGAAACGGCGAAACGGCGAAACGGCGAAACCGCGCGTCGGCGCGTCGGCGCTTTCAGAGGAAGGGAGCGATGACAGGGGCTACGCCGTTGCGCGGTGCGGCACGGCGTGGCTGGCGGATTGCCGAGGCGCCGCGTGACGCCTCTCGGCGGATGGTGAGGTGTCGCGCACTCCCGGCAGCTTGCGCCGCCGGGAGATGCGTCGGGCGTCTCGGAGGAGAAAGGAGGGGCCGGTCAGGCCGTCGTGTTGACGATGTTGCCGGTGCTGCTGCCCGTGGCTTCCTGATAGGCTTCCGACAACTTGGCCATGGCTTCGGACAGCGCTGCCTGGGTGGCCGTTACGCCGGCCTGCAGCGTGCCGACCGTGCTGGCCTTGGACAACTCGTCGGTTGGCGCGGCCTGTGCGGCCTGTAGCTGGGCCATCTGGATGGCCAGCTGTTTCTGCAGCGCTTCGATTTGTTGCTTCAGGGCCTTGATGACGGCCGATTCGCTGTCTTCCTCGCTGCTTTCGGCGCCGCTGGCAGCGCCCGTGCCACCGGCCTTGCCGGTGCCGGCCGGGCCGGCAATGCGGCCGCTGGCGCTGGCCGAGGACGTGGAGGCGCCCGACGATGCCGACGATGCGTCGGAGGCGGTGGCCGTCTGGCCGTCGCCGGCCTGCGCCGTGGCGGCGTCCGGGGTTTGGGTATAGCGGCGGGTGTTGGCGACCGTCGCGTCAGTGCTCACCAGGATCTGGGGAGTCACGCTGCTGATGGATGTCATTGTTGGAGTCCGATCGAAGAGAGAGCCCACATCAGTCTTCGGCCGGTACTGCCAAAACTTTAGTGCGGCGGCCGTTGTCCTACCGGCTTCTGTCACAATCGCGGCTGTCCGGCGTTCGGACGCCCCTCACAGGATCGGTTTCCATGCTTTCCTCACTCGGTCTCGGCGGTATTGGCGGCATTGGCCTGCACGTCATCGTGGCGATCTTCTTCGCCGTGCACGCCGTGCGTACGCACCAGAACATGTACTGGCTGCTGCTGCTGTTCCTGTTCCCGGGGCTCGGCAGCATCGTCTATTTCTTCGCGATCTACCTGCCGGGGCTGCGCCAGACGCGCGGCGCGCAGGTGGCCAAGCGGGCCATCAACCAGATTGTGGATCCGCATCGCGCGGTGCGCGAGGCGCGTCAGGCGTTTGACCGCGCGCCGACTGTCGACCACCGGATGCGTCTGGGTGCCGCGTTGCTCGAAGTTGGCAATGCGGGCGAGGCGCTGGAGCACTACCAGGCGGCGGCCAATGGTCCGTTCGCGTCCGATCCGGCGCTACTGGAAGGGCTGGCGCGCGCGCAACTGGCCACAGGGCGCCATGCCGACGCCCAGGCCACGCTGGAAAAGCTGTTCGCGTCGAACCCGCGTGCGCGTGACCAGGCCGGACCGTCGCTGCTGTATGCCCAGGCGCTGGCCGCGCTGGGCGCGCCGGGCACCCGCGAGGCGTTCGAACGGGCGCTGACCAACGCCAGCGACGTGGCGGCGCGCTGCCTGTTTGCCGACTGGCTGGCACGCCAGCCCGAGGCAGCCGACCGCGAGCGGTCGAAGGCGCTCTATGCCGAAATCGTCCACGACGCGCGCCACTGGCCGCGTCATGCCCGCGAACACAATCGCGAATGGCTGCAACGCGCGCAAGCGGCGTTGGGCCAATGATCCGTGCCGCGGGCGCATTGTCTTCCGTACTGTTTTTCCTTATGACCCTTCTGAAACGCAAATCGATCGAGGCCGTGGCCTCGCGCCGCCCCGCGCGCGGCGACCGTGAATCCTCCCGCAAGAACCTATCCAGGGACGCCGACGAGAAGCGCATGAAGCCGCGCTTCGCACCGGTAACGTTCTCCGAGATGGACGGCGTGCGCTACCTGCATTTCGGCACGGAGTGGGTGCAGGGTGCGATGCGCCTGCGCAAGCCCGATGCCATCGAGCTCGAATACGCGCAGCAGATGATGGCCTGGCTGCTGTTCCTCTCGCCCTCGGCGCCCGATTTCCATGTCACGCAACTGGGCCTCGGCGCGGCCGCGCTGACCAAGTTCTGCCATCGCCATTTCGCCAAGGCGCGCGTCACGGCTGTGGAACTGAACCCGGCCGTGATCGTGGCCGGGCGCAGCATGTTTGGCCTGCGCGAGGACGACGCACGGCTGGCCGTGCGCGAGCAGGATGCATGGGACTACGTGATGGATGGCGCCAACACGGCGGCCATCGATGCGCTGCAGGTGGATCTGTACGACGCCACGGCGCGCGGCCCGGTGCTCGATACCACCGCGTTCTACCGCGCCTGCCGCCGCGTGCTGAAGGCGCCGGGCGTGATGACGATCAACCTGTTCGGCGATCACGACAGCTTCCCGAAGAACATCGAGCGGATCTGCGACGCGTTCGACAACCGGGTGCTGGTGTTCCCCGAAGTGCACGACGGCAACATCATTGCGCTGGCGTTCAACGGGCCGGCGATCGATGTCTCGTGGGAAACGCTGGAGGCGAGGGCGGAAGTGGTGGAATCCACCACGAAGCTGCCCGCGAAGGACTGGGTCAGGAAGCTGCGCGCCGCGAACGCGCGCCAGGAAGCGCGGCTGGTGATCTGAGCGGGTCCGGGCCTGTCCCCGCCGCTGCCGCGCGGCAGCGGGTACAGGCCCTCGGCAACTTTGCCGCGCTCACTCCTTGTGGAAGAACTGCGCCAGCGACCACTCGTCGGTGCGCGCCTCGTACTTGATGCCGCGGCGCATCGCCCACATCGCTAGCTGGCTGTGCGACGGAATGATGGCGTGGTCGTCCAGCGCGAACTTCGCGGCCACGCGGGCGTTCTGCTCGCGGTCCTTGTCGCTCGACACCGTCGTCAGCGATTTCTCGATCAGCGGATCGAGCTTCGGATTGCTGTACTTGCCCCAGTTCCACGTGCCATAGCCGGTCTTCGGGTTTGGCGTGCCGGTGATGGAGCGCAGCGCCACGTCGGCGGCGGCCGAGCCCCAGCCGAGCATCTCGAAGGCAAAATCGCCCTGTCGCGCCCGCGTGAAATAGGCGGCCACGGGAAGCGTCTCCACCTTGGTCTGGATGCCGATGCGCGTCAGCATGCCGGCGGTGGCCTGCGCCACCTGGGCGTCGTTCAGGTAGCGGTTGTTGGTGGCATGCAGCGTCAGCGCGAAGCCGTCCGGGTATCCGGCCTGCGCCAGCAGCTTCTTGGCGCCTTCCGGGTCGTAGGCGTCGGGCTTGGTGCCCGGGTGGCCAAAGATCTGCGGCGAGACGATGGACGAGGCCGGCACCGCCAGGCCCTCCATGATGCGGCTGACGATGGCGTCGCGGTTCAGCGCCTTGCTGATGGCGGCACGTACGCGCGCATCCTTGAACGGATTCTTGCCCAGCGGCTTGCCGGCCTTGTCGGTCACGAACGGCGGATTGTCGCGCGACTGGTCCATCTGCCAGAAGATCGTGCGCCACGACGTGGTCTGCTCGATCTTGAACTTCGGGTTCTGCTTGAGCTTGGCCACGTCGGCGGCCGGAATGGTTTCGATGACGTCGACGTCGCCGGCCAGCAGGGCGGCCGTGCGCGCGCCGTTGTCGGTCAGGATGCGGAAGATGGCGCGCTCGAATTCAGGCTTCGGGCCCCAGTAGTCGGGGTTGCGCTGCATCACGATTTCCTGCCCGCGCGCAAAGCGCACGAACTTGTACGGCCCGGTGCCGATCATGGCCTTGCCGGAGTCGAAGTCGGCCTGGTTCAGGTTCGCCGCGATCTTCTTCGGCATGATGGGCACGCTGTTCAGGTCGTTGGCCAGGTTCGCGTAGTTGGGCACGCTCATGGTCAGGCGCACGGTCAGCGCGTCCGGCGTGTCGATGCGGGCAATCGGCTTGGTGTAGCTGGTGAACGAGCCCGGCGCGTTGGTCAGCTTCTCGGGGCGCTCCAGCGAAGCCTTGACGTCCTCGCTGGTGAACGGCGCGCCGTCGTGCCATTTCACGTTCGGGCGCAGCTTGATTTCCCAGGTGATGGCATTGACCGGCTTCCACGACAGCGCCAGGCCGGGAATGTAGCGGGCGTTCTTGTCCATGAACACCAGCGATTCGAAGACGTGGAGCGCGATGGCGTTGTTCGGTCCCGCGTTGTTCCAGTGCGGATCCATCGAGGTGACATCGGCGGCCAGGCCGATGCGCAGGTCTTCGGCATGCGCAGCGCGCGCGGGCAGCAGCGTCAGCGCGGTGGCGCCCAGGGCGATCGACAGGGACGCTTGCAGCAGGGTGCGGCGGATCATCGTCTGGCTCCTCGTAGGGTCTGTGGGTAAGGCATGGGCGCTATTGTGCCGTCAAATGTACATCCATGTGCCAGACATGCCTTGGGCGCGCGGGGCGCCGGTACAATCGCGGCCATGTTTGCCAATTCCCGCACCATCTCGTCGGCGCAGACCGATATCCACGAACATCTGGCCGCGCGCGTGCAACGCCATCTGGACGAACCGTTCCGCAAGCCGATCGGCGCGCCCAGCCAACAGGCGTTTGATGCGGCCATCGACGCCTGGCAGCGCGCCGGCGGCCGGCCGCTGATCATCGACGCCGGATGCGGTATTGGTGAGAGCACGCTGCGGCTGGCCAGCACGTTTCCTGACCATTATGTGATCGGGGTGGACCAGTCGGAAAAGCGCCTGAGCGCCGGCAAGGACTGGTGGCACGCGCAGATGCCCACGAACTATCACTGGGCGCGGGCGGATCTGGTGGATGTGTGGCGCCTGCTCCAGGCCGGCAAGGTGCCGGTGACGCGCCACTACGTGCTGTATCCCAACCCGTGGCCCAAGATTGGCCACCTGGGGCGGCGCTGGCAAGGCCATGCGGTGTTTCCCGCGCTGGCCGCCTGCGGCGACTATCTGGAATGCCGCAGCAACTGGAAGATCTATATCGACGAATTCGCGGCGGCGCTGACCATGGTGGGGCGACCGACGCAGACGGAAGCATGGCAGCCTGCAGAATTCATGACGCCATTCGAGCGCAAGTACTCGGCATCGGGGCAGGCACTCTGGCGCTGTGTATCCGACGCCTCTCTGCCGCGAGGCGGCAGCGAGGCGTACACAAGGTAAGAGACGACGATCAGTGGAACAGCGGCTGCTGCGTGGGGGCGTCCTCGGGCAGTTCTGCGTGCACGATCTCGCCGGAGCGGTCCGCGTACAGCGGCGTGCCGCAGTCCTCGCAGTATTCGGGGTCGAACAGCGCGGCGTGGCGGAAGATGTCCTCGACGCCGGCGTTACGCAGTTCCTCGCAGATCTGCTCCACCGGGTTGCCTTTCTCCTCGGCGTCGATTTCGCCCGACTCGCGGCCATACACCGGCCAGACGATGCCGTAGATCACTTCCTTTTCGCCGCGCATCGTGAAGCCGACGCGGTATTCCTCGACTACTTCCTCGCCAAAGCCAGCCACCACGGCGGCCAGCTGGCCAGCCGGGATGTCGAGCGTGCCGCACAGGTAGTTCACGGCGGCGCGCACGGTCAGCGGGCGGATGCTCTTGTCGGACTCGCGGCACGACAGGAAGAATGCATCGGGCAGCAGCAGTTCGAATTCGCAGCCCGGCAGCAGCACGGCCACGGTCGGCTGCACCTGGTTGCGCCATTGCTCCAGGCATACCGAGCGCTCGGCGTGGTGCTCCTTGGCGTCTTCCTGCCAGCGGAACAGGGCGCCCTCGTGCGGCGCGACCACCACGGCCAGCAGGTAGCGCGGATCGGCCAGGATCGGGGCGGTCTCGGGCAGGTCGCGCATGTCTACCTTCGGCATCGAGCCGGCTAGCGCCGCCGAAGCCAGCTTGTGCGTCAGCGCGAACGTGTCGCTGTGGCTGCGCGGCAGCTGGTCGATGCTGTAGAGATAGGGCGACAGCGCAACCTGGGTATGGGTGGCCAGCACATGGGCCTGCAAGTGCACGGCCAGCGTCTGGGCCAGCTCGGGCTTCAGCGCGCCGGACGGGATGGCGTAGCGGGTATGGGCCAGGATCGGCGCCGCGATCAGCAGCGCGTCGTGCTTGACGCCATCGATCTCGATGGTGGCCGATTCGGCCAGGGTCTCGGCCTGTTCGGCCAGCACGTCGGACGCGTCGGCATTGTGCTTGAACAGGTGTTCGAGCGCCGCGTCGAGGGCGGTCTGGCTGCCGTTTTTCAGCAGGCGATGGAGCCGCTGCGACAGCCGGCGCTCCCAGTACCCGTCCTCCATGCGGCTGCCCGAGGCATCCAGGGCCAGCGCATCGGCGACCAGACGCTCGGCGTCAGGCGAGAGTCGGGAAGAAGACTTGGGGCGAAAACCTGCCATATGTAGAAGACGTCCGTTTTTTCGTAAAACGGTATTCTACTCGTTGCGTTGACAGGTGCAGTTCTCGCGAACCCTTGTTATCTCAAGTTACTTCTGCGGCGCCGGGGCATGCGATTCGGTGGTGGTGTGGGACTCGCCGCCCATCGACACGTCTCCGCCGCCCTTGGTCAGCAGGTACAGGGCCGCGCCGGCCACCACGACGAATGCAATCAGGATCTTGACCATCTGTTGTCTCCAAATCTGTAGGTATCAGTCACGCGGCAACGCGCGGAGTCAGTCTGGCAGTACAGGCTTGCGCGGAACTTACGCGGCGGGGTGGGGATTACCCCGAAACGGTCCGGAAACGAAAAGGGGAGAGGACGGTGGCGTTTGATACGCCTCGTCCTCTCCCCTGGCCCCCGCTGCCCGCGTGAAGCGGGAGCGGGGGCATACGCCAGGCCGTGCCCGGCTGTGCCCGGTCAGGCCACCAGCAGCTGGCGCAGCACGAAGGGCAGGATGCCCCCGTGGTTGTAGTAGTCCACCTCGATCGGCGTGTCGATGCGCAGCAGCACCGGCACGCGTTGCGTGTCGCCATTGGCGCGGTGGATCACCAGCACCACGTCCTGCTGCGGCTTCAGCTCGCCTTCGATGCCTTCCACGTCGAAGGTCTCGTTGCCGATGATGCCCAGCGACTGCACGCTGTCGCTGCCCTTGAACTGCAGCGGCAGCACGCCCATGCCCACCAGGTTCGAACGGTGGATGCGCTCGAAGCTGCGCGTGATCACGGCTTTCACACCCAGCAGCTGGGTACCCTTGGCGGCCCAGTCGCGCGACGAGCCGGTGCCGTACTCCTCGCCACCGAACACCACCGTCGGCGTGCCTTCGGCGATGTACTTCATCGCGGCGTCGTAGATCGACATCTCGTCGCCGGTCGGCTGGTGCAGCGTGATGCCGCCTTCCACGCGCGAGCCGTCGGCCTTCGGCGGGATCATCAGGTTCTTGATGCGCACGTTGGCGAACGTGCCGCGCATCATCACCTCATGGTTGCCGCGGCGCGAGCCGTAGCTGTTGAAGTCGGCCTTCAGCACGCCATGCTCGAGCAGGTACTTGCCGGCCGGCGAGGTGTCCTTGATCGAGCCGGCCGGCGAGATGTGGTCGGTCGTCACGGAGTCGCCGAACACCCCCAGCGCGCGGGCGCCGCGGATCGTCACGGCTTCGTTGCCCGGCTCGATCGTGAAGTCCTCGAAGAATGGCGGTTCGGCGATGTAGGTGGACTTCGGCCAGTCGTACACCTGGCCCTTGGTGCCCTTGATGTTCGCCCACAGCTTGCTGGGCTTCTTCACCTGCTCGTAGTTGCCCTTGAACGTCTTGGCGTCCAGCGCGAACTTCAGCAGCGCGTGGATTTCTTCCGAGGTCGGCCAGATGTCGCCCAGCCAGATGTCCTTGCCGCCGCGGCCCTTGCCCACCGGCTCGGTCATCAGATCGCGCGTGATGGTGCCGGCGATGGCATAGGCCACCACCAGCGGCGGCGAGGCCAGGAAGTTGGCGCGGATGTTCGGGTGGATGCGTGCCTCGAAATTGCGGTTGCCGGACAGTACGGCGGCGGCCACGATGTCGTTCTGGACGATGGTCTCGTTCAGCGCCGGGGTCAGGTCGCCCGCGTTGCCGATGCAGGTGGTGCAGCCGTAGGCGGTTACGCCGAAGCCAAGCTTTTCCAGGTACGGCAGCAGGCCGGTGGCGGTCAGGTACTCGGTCACCACGCGGCTGCCCGGGGCCAGCGACGTCTTGATGTGCGGCGCCACGTTCAGGCCCGCTTCCACCGCCTTCTTGGCCAGCAGGCCGGCGGCCAGCAGCACGCTCGGGTTGGACGTGTTCGTGCACGAGGTGATGGCCGCGATCAGAACGTCGCCGCTCTTGACCTTCACGCCATCGGCGTTGACGAACTCCTTCGACAGGTCGGCGGCGTCCTTGTTGAAGCCGTTTTCGGCCACCGGCTTCGAGTACAGCGAGGCGAAGGTGCTCTTCACATGGCCGATCTCGATGCGGTCCTGCGGACGCTTCGGGCCGGCCAGCGACGGCGCCACGGTACCCAGGTCCAGCGTCAGCGTCTTGGTGTAGTCGATCTCGCCGGTGCCCGGCACGCCGAACATTTCCTGGGCACGGAAGTAGCCCTCGAAGGCGGCGATTTCCTCGTCGGTGCGGCCGGTGCCGCGGAAGTAGTCGATCGTCTTCTCGTCGACCGGGAAGAAACCCATCGTCGCGCCATATTCCGGCGCCATGTTGCCGATGGTGGCGCGGTCTGGCGTGGTCAGGCTGGCGGTGCCTTCGCCGAAGAATTCCACGAACTTGCCCACCACTTTCTCGCGGCGCAGCATCTCGGTGATCGTCAGCACCAGGTCGGTGGCGGTCACGCCCTCGCGCAGGCGGCCCTTCAGCTCCACGCCCACCACGTCAGGCGTCAGGAAATACACGGGCTGGCCCAGCATGCCGGCTTCCGCCTCGATGCCGCCCACGCCCCAGCCCACCACGCCAATGCCGTTGATCATCGTGGTATGCGAGTCGGTGCCAACGAGCGTGTCCGGATAGTAGACGCCGTCCTTCTTGTGCACGCCGCGGGCCAGGTATTCCAGGTTCACCTGGTGCACGATGCCGAAGCCCGGTTGCACCACGCCGAAGGTGTCGAACGCCTGCATGCCCCACTTCATGAACTGGTAGCGCTCGTTGTTGCGCTGGAATTCCAGCTGCATGTTGAGGTCCAGCGCCTTCTTCTCGCGGAAGTGGTCGATCTGCACCGAGTGGTCGACCACCAGGTCCACCGGCACCAGCGGCTCGATCTTCTTGGGGTTCTTGCCCATCTTCTCGGCCACGTTGCGCATGGCGGCCAGATCGGCCAGCAGCGGCACGCCCGTGAAGTCCTGCAGCACCACGCGTGCCACGACGAACGGGATTTCATCCACGCGGTCGGCGGTGGGCTTCCAGTTGGCCAGTTGCCGTACGTGTTCTTCGGTGACCTTCTTGCCGTCGCAGTTGCGCAGCACGGATTCGAGCACCAGCCGGATCGAGATCGGCAGGCGTTCGATTTTCACGCCCAGCGCCTTTCCCAGTTGGGGCAGGGAGTAATACTGGCCGCTGCCGCCGGTGGCGAGCTTGAATTCCTTGAGGGTGTTATTGAGGTTGTGGGGCATTGCCTGACTCCAATCGAGGGATGACGCGGGACTCTGCTTTTTCGGTACTTCTTTTTCTTCAGACCCCGGTGCGCGAGAGGGTTCCGCCGATTCAAGCGTGGCGGCGTGGCCGGCAGGCCCTGGACGCGCACCGAAACAACGATTCGGTGCAGCCAATACCCGCGCGGCGAGCGACCATCATGCCGCGCGGATGTTTAGGCAAGGTGAAACTTTACTGCTTCGGCGCGGCTTGTGCAGCAGGTGCGGCGGCATCGGCGGGCTGGGCAGCCGGCTGGGCCGGTGCCATCAGCAGCGGGGTGGTCACCGGGGCGCGCAGCGCGCCAGCCTGCGTGGGGGCCGAGCCGCCGGCCAGCATGTCGGCGCTCTGGCATTCGTCGGCCAGGCGCTGGCCCAGGTTCTTGTTGAACAGCATGGCCTTGCTCGGGATCACGACCAGGTCCAGGCCGGAGCTGGCGTCGTAGTAGCGGTCGGCGCCGGTGACGGTGCTCTGGCGCGGCAGGCGGTAGTCACGGCCTTGCCAGTGCACGGTCAGCACTTCGTCGCGCAGCATGTTGCCGCTGATCCAGATGGCGTTGCCCAGTTCGCACTGCCACTTGTCGCCCTTCGGCTCCACCGCTGCCGGCGCGGCGGCGGCGGTCTTCTTCGCGCTCGTCTTCTTGGCCGGTGCCTTCTTGGTGGCGGCAGGCTTCTTGGCGGGTTCCTGGGCCAGCGCGGCGCCGGCGGAGGTCAGGGTCAGGGCGCCAATGCAGGCTGCCAGCACGATCTGTTTCATGTGGGTTCCTTCCGGATTGCTATTGATCAAAGGGGGGCTCGTTGTGGCAAACAGTCCGGGGGCGATTTCGCGCGGATGTTACGAAAACGCCCCCGGAAACTTTCCGCCGCTATTCTCTACGATTTGCCGGAACGGGCGAAGCACGTCAGATATTGGTTACACAATCACCCGCCGACGGTTTGTCATCGGTCACTTGGTGGCAAAAATGAGCAGCGCGCGCGCGTCATGCCGGCCTTTGGCGTGCCGTCACGCGAAGAACAATTCGGCCACGGCCGCCGGCAGGTGGGTGCCCGTGGCATGGGCGCGCTGCAGCAAAGACCAGTAGTAGCGATAGCTGGCGCGGTCATGCAACTGGCCGTCGTGGCGAATCGGCGCCCAGTTGTTTTCATGCGCGGCCAGCAGGATTTGGCTGGCCGCGCCGATTTCCCCGTCGCTCGGACGGAACGCGGCGACGATCGGCTCGATCTGGCCCGGATGGATGCTCCATTTGCGCAGGTAGCCAAACTCGGCGCGCGCGCGGCGCGCATCGTCGCCGGCCCGCTCGGGCGCCTGCACGTCGGTGCTGACATTGTGCGAGGGCACCTTGCCGTGACGGTGGCAGGCGGCCGAGATCTCGAGCATGGCGCGGCGGATCAGCGGATGTTCGAACTGTTCCGGCGAGCGCATGGCGCTGCCCGGAATGGCCCCGTGATGGGCCGAAACGAAGTCCATCAGCCCGAAACTCAGGCATTCCACCTGGACCAGCGAGGCGATATCGAACACCTGCTCCAGTGCGGAATGTGTCTCGATCAGCACATGAATCGGGATATGCCGGGCGATGCCGGCCGAGCGCGCCACCTGGTTGACGTGGTCGGTCACGCGCGCCACCTCCACCACGTCGGCCACTTTCGGGATCACGACGTAGGCCAGCCGGGTGCCGGCGGCCGACACCAGGACATCCACGTCCTCGCGCCAGCTTGGGTGGGCCGGGTCGTGGATGCGCACGCCCACACGATTGTGCGCGTTGTCGGCGCTGTTGATCAGCTGGGCGCAGAGCAGGGCGTGCTCGCGTTCGAGCCCGACGGCGGCGCCGTCTTCGCAGTCGAACGTGATGTCGAACACGGGCCCAAGCGCTTGCTGCAGGGCCAGCGACTTGCGCATGAGCTTTTCGCTGCCTGCATAGTGGTCACACACCGGCAACTGGACCGGAATGGCTTCGCCCTGGAACAAGACCTCGGATGGATGCACGTTGATTTACGTTTGAAGCGGGGGGTTATTGTGAAGACAAAGCTGGCGCCCAAAGAAAAACCGGGGTCCGCGCCGATTGTTCAATCGATGCGGACCCCGGTTTCATGTGCGGGAGACTCTAAGAATCAGCCCAGCAGGTGCTGCACGCCAGCACGCTCTTCTTCCAGTTCCTTGAGCGTGATGTTGATCTTTTCCTGGCTGTAGGCGTCGATTTCCAGGCCTTGCACGATTTCGTACTTGCCGTTGGCCGTGGTCACCGGGTAGCCGAACATGACGTCCTTCGGAATGCCGTATTCGCCGTTCGACGGGATGCCCATCGTCACGACCTTGCCGTTCGAACCCAGTACCCAGTCGTGCACGTGGTCGATGGCGGCGTTGGCAGCCGAGGCAGCCGACGACAGGCCACGGGCCTCGATGATGGCGGCGCCGCGCTTGCCGACGGTCGGCAGGAACACGTCGTTGTTCCACACCGGATCGTTGATCAGGTCCTTGACGCTCTTGCCGTCGACGGTCGCGTAGCGGTAGTCGGCGTACATCGTCGGGCTGTGGTTGCCCCACACGAACATCTTCTCGATCGAGGCCACCGGCTTGCCGGTCTTGGCGGCGATCTGCGACAGGGCGCGGTTGTGGTCCAGGCGCAGCATGGCGGTGAAGTTCTCGCGCTTCAGGTTCGGCGCGCTCTTCATGGCGATGTAGGCGTTGGTGTTGGCCGGGTTGCCAACCACCAGCACCTTGACGTCGCGGCTGGCCACTTCGTCCAGTGCCTTGCCCTGCACCGTGAAGATCTGGGCGTTGGCTTCCAGCAGGTCCTTGCGTTCCATGCCCTTGCTACGCGGACGGGCGCCCACCAGCAGGGCAACGTCGGCGTCCTTGAAGGCAACCTTGGGGTCGTCGGTGATGACCACGCCGGCCAGCAGCGGGAACGCGCAGTCTTCCAGTTCCATCACCACGCCCTTGACGGCGGCCTGGGCTTGCGGGAGGTCGAGCAGTTGGAGGATGACCGGCTGGTCTTTGCCGAGCATGTCGCCGTTGGCGATGCGGAACAGCAGGGAATAGCCGATCTGGCCAGCGGCGCCGGTGACTGCGACGCGCATTGGGGCTTTAGCCATGAGTAAGTCTCCAAACGAAAAGAGGGGTAACCGGGCGGTGGCATCCGGCCATCCAGGGTATGGAGCGGGCCGGCGGCGCCACCGGGTGCTGGTTCGCGTGTCGCCACGGGCAGGCGGCCATCCGCCGGCAGCCCGCGGCTTGCGTCTGGCCGGCGACGAGGAGCGCGCGGGCCATGGGCAGGCATCGAGGGCGACAAGGCGTAAGTCTACTACTGCTGTGTGGTGCGCCGCATCCGGAAGGATTCATTTGATGGCCCGGGGCCCAGGATGAACATTTGCCGGGAGCGGCGGCGCGGACTGCGCGAGTGTAGGGTGCGCCCCCATTGATGTCAATTCATATGTCTTATATAAGACATAAGACAATTCATAGCAAGCTGGACGCGATTCCGGCTTTTGTGGTTGAATCCGGCCTATGTCATCGCTGCCCACGTCCCCGTCCGCCGCTGCCGCCCCCGGCTCGTCGGAAAATGGCGCCCCACAGGGTGGCGCCGGGACGCAGCCGTCCGCGCCCGTCACCCCGTCCGCCGCCCCCGCATCCGGTTCGCCGTCTCCCACGTTCAGCCCGCTCTACCAGCAGATCAAGGCCTTGATCATGCAGAGCCTGCAGACCGGCGAGTGGAAGCCCGGCGAGATGATCCCGAGCGAAATGGACCTGGCCGCGCGCTACAAGGTCAGCCAGGGCACGGTGCGCAAGGCCATCGACGAACTGGCCGCCGACAACCTGGTGGCACGCCGCCAGGGCAAGGGCACGTTCGTGACCACCCATCATGAGGACGTGGTGAAGTTCCGCTTTCTCCGGCTGGTGCCGGACGAAGGCGAGCCGCACTACGGCGCCAGCCGCGTGCTCGAATGCCGGCGGCTGCGGGCACCGGCCGAGATTGCCCGGCTGCTCGATATCCGCACCGGCGACAGCGTGGTGCAGATCCGCCGCGTCCTGACGTTTTCCAATGAAGCCACGGTGCTGGACGAGATCTGGCTGCTGGGCGCCAACTTCAAGGGCCTGACGGCCGAGAAGCTCAACGAGTGGAAGGGCCCGATGTATGCGCTCTTCGAGGCCGAATTCGGGACGCGGATGATTCGCGCCACGGAAAAGATTCGCGCGGTAGCTGCCGATAATACGGCTGCCGAGCTGTTGTCCGTGGCACCCGGTTCGCCGCTGCTGTCGGTGGAACGTGTGTCGTTCACCTACGGTGATCGCCCGGTGGAGGTTCGCCGTGGCTTGTATGTCACGACGCGGCACTATTATCAGAACGATCTGAGCTGAGCCGCAATGACCATGGAAAGTCTGTCTCGCACGCTGACTATTGTCTTGCGTGGATGGGACGTGCGTGGACCATTGCCGTTCGTGAATGGAATCGTGGGATTTAATGGCGTCGCGGCGGTGCAGGCATTGTCGCGTGCGATTGTCGGGCACGCCGTGCTGGTGCGCGATAGGCGAAAATTATTGGTGCGGCGCGCAACAAAGGCGCTAAAATCACGTGGATTTGCTCCCCTGCATCCATTTGCATCCAGTGGACCCACACATTTGATGCAATCTGGTGCATTCACGGTAACCGCTGTGCGGCGCCAATGCAATCGGGAGTAATGGCAGTGTCGTTCTTTTGCAGTTTTCTTTTCATCGCAAATGGGGTCTCGCATGGCTGAAGCCGCCAAACAAGCCAGGCCGGAGTTCCGGAACATCGGTATCGCGCAAATCTCGCGCTACCGGTTGCCCTGGGCCGGCAAGGTATCCATCCTGCATCGCGTAAGCGGTGCCCTGATGTTCCTGCTCCTTCCTTTCGTTCTGTACCTGTTCGAACAGAGCGTCACTTCCGAACTGAGCTTCGCGAAGTTCTCGGCCCTGCTGTCCAACGGCTTCGTCAAGCTGGTGATCCTGGCGCTGATCTGGGGTTACCTGCATCACTTCTGCGCCGGTATCCGCTTCCTGCTGCTCGACGTGCACGTCGGCGTGGCGAAGCCCGCTTCGGCCGCGTCGGCCAAGCTGGTGCTGGTTGTCAGCCTGCTGCTCACCCTGATTTTCGGGCTGAAGCTTTTCGGGCTGTTCTGAGGAGAGTCAAGTGGCAAACAATAATATCGGTCCCAAGCGTCTTGTCGTCGGTGCGCATTACGGTCTGAAAGACTGGCTCGCGCAACGCGTTACCGCAGTCATCATGGTGGTGTTCACCGTGGTGCTCGCCGTGGTGTATCTCGCCTTCGGCAATCCTTCTTACGAAGGCTGGTCGGGTCTCTTCGCCAATCAATGGATGAAGCTCCTGACGTTCCTCACCATCCTGTCGCTGCTGTTCCATGCATGGATCGGCATCCGCGATATCTGGATGGACTATGTGAAGCCGATGGCCGTGCGCCTCGTGCTGCAAGTTCTTACGATTCTGTGGCTCGTGGGTTGCGCGGGCTACGCTGCTCAGATTCTCTGGAGGGTGTAATAAATGGTCGCAGTCAAGACTGGATTGCCGCGTCGCAAATTTGACGTGGTCATCGTCGGGGCGGGCGGCGCCGGGATGCGCGCATCCCTCCAGCTCGCGGAAGCCGGCCTGAGCGTGGCCGTGCTGTCGAAGGTTTTCCCGACCCGCTCGCACACCGTTGCGGCGCAGGGCGGTATCGGTGCCTCGCTCGGCAACATGAGCGAGGACAACTGGCACTACCACTTCTACGACACCATCAAGGGCTCGGACTGGCTGGGCGACCAGGACGCCATCGAGTTCATGTGCCGTGAAGCCCCGAAGGTGGTGTACGAGCTCGAACACTTCGGCATGCCGTTCGACCGTAACGCCGACGGCACCATCTACCAGCGTCCGTTCGGTGGCCACACGGCCAACTACGGCGAAAAGCCGGTGCAACGCGCCTGCGCCGCGGCCGACCGTACCGGTCACGCGCTGCTGCACACGCTGTACCAGCGCAACGTGCGCGCCAAGACCCACTTCTTCGTGGAGTGGATGGCACTGGACCTGATTCGTGACGAAGAAGGCGACGTGCTGGGCGTGACCGCGCTGGAAATGGAAACCGGCGAAGTCTATATCCTCGAAGCCAAGACCACGCTGTTCGCGACCGGCGGTGCCGGCCGTATCTACGCGGCTTCCACCAACGCCTTCATCAATACCGGTGACGGCCTGGGCATGGCGGCGCGTGCCGGCATTCCGCTGGAAGACATGGAATTCTGGCAGTTCCACCCGACCGGCGTGGCCGGCGCGGGCGTGCTGATCACGGAAGGCGTGCGTGGCGAAGGCGGCATCCTGCGTAACAAGGACGGCGAGCGCTTCATGGAGCGCTATGCCCCGACGCTGAAGGATCTGGCGCCGCGTGACTTCGTGTCGCGCTCGATGGACCAGGAAATCAAGGAAGGCCGTGGCTGCGGCCCGAACGGCGACTACGTGCTGCTCGACCTGACGCACGTCGGTGCCGAGACCATCATGAAGCGCCTGCCGTCGATCCGCGAAATCGGCATGAAGTTCGCCAACGTCGACGCGATCAAGGAACCGATTCCCGTCGTGCCGACCATCCACTACCAGATGGGCGGTATTCCGACGAACTTCCACGGTCAGGTCGTGGTGCCGAAGAACGGCAACCCGAACGAAGTGGTCAACGGTTTCTACGCAATCGGCGAATGCTCCTGCGTGTCGGTGCACGGCGCCAACCGCCTGGGCACGAACTCGCTGCTGGACCTGGTGGTGTTCGGCCGCGCGGCCGGCAACCACATCGTGGCCAACGCCAGCAAGCAGAAGGAACACAAGCCGCTGCCGGCCGATGCCGCCGACCGCGCCATGGCCCGTCTGGCCAAGCTGCAGGCAACCACCTCGGGCGAGTACACCCAGGACGTGGCCAACGACATCCGCCGCAACATGCAGTCGCATGCCGGCGTGTTCCGTACGCAGAAGCTGATGGACGAAGGCGTGGAGCGCATCCTGGAAGTGGCGGAGCGTGCCGACAACATCCACCTGAAGGACAAGTCCAAGGTCTTCAACACCGCACTGGTGGAAGCCCTGGAAGTGGCCAACCTGGTGGAAGTGGCCAAGGCAACGATGATCTCGGCCGCGGCCCGCAAGGAATCGCGCGGTGCCCACGCCCACAGCGACTTCCCGAATCGCGACGACGACAACTGGCTCAAGCACACGCTGTTCTACAGCGAAGGCAACCGTCTCGACTACAAGCCGGTGAAGATGCAGCCGCTGACGGTGGAATCGGTTCCGCCGAAGGCCCGTACTTTCTAAGCGGCGCGAGATAACAGGACCCACAGAAATGAAGCGTATTTTTGAAGTCTACCGCTACGATCCGGACAAGGACGCAGCCCCCCGCATGCAGACCTACGAGGTCGAGCTCGACGGTCACGAGCGCATGCTGCTGGACGCGCTGGTCAAGCTGAAGAAGCTGGACGAGACCATCTCGTTCCGTCGCTCGTGCCGCGAAGGCGTGTGCGGCTCGGACGCGATGAACATCAACGGCAAGAACGGCCTGGCCTGCCTGACGAACATGCGCGAGCTGCCGGAACGCATCGTGCTGCGTCCGCTGCCCGGCCTGCCGGTGGTGCGCGACCTGATCGTCGACATGACGAACTTCTTCAAGCAGTACCACTCGATCAAGCCGTTCCTGATCAACGACGAGCCGCCGCCCGAGAAGGAGCGTCTGCAGTCGCCGCAGGAACGTGACGAACTCGACGGTCTGTACGAGTGCATTCTCTGCGCCAGCTGCTCGACGTCGTGCCCGTCGTTCTGGTGGAACCCGGACAAGTTCGTTGGCCCGGCCGGCCTGCTGCAAGCCTACCGCTTCATCGCGGACAGCCGCGACCAGGCCACCAGCGAACGTCTGGACAACCTGAACGACCCGTACCGCCTGTTCCGTTGCCACAGCATCATGAACTGCGTCGACGTGTGCCCGAAGGGTCTCAATCCGACGAAGGCGATTGGCAAGATCAAGGAACTGATGGTTCGCCGCGCTGTTTAATCGGCCGGTATAAACTGCCTTCTGCGCCCCCGCAGTATCTGCGCGGACAGGCAGTCTGCAGTTGATGTAGTTGATGTAAGCGGTGCGTCAGTCCGATGGGGTACAAGTCGGCTGGCGCTCCGGTCATAGAAGGCTGACCATGAGTCAATCCACCACATTCTCCCATCAGGCCGATCCGCACAAGCGTGCCCGGCTTCGCTGGCGCGCCCGCCGCGGCCTCCTGGAGAACGACATCATCGTCGAACGTTTCTTCAACCGTTACGAGGAGAGCCTGTCCGATGAGGACGTGGCATCGCTGGGCGAGCTGTTCGAGCTCAGCGACAACGAGTTGATGGACCTGCTGCTTGCCCGCAAGGAGCTGGACGGTGAGCTCGACACGCCCCCGATGCAAAGGGTCCTCAGCCTGCTGCGTTCGGTCTGAGTTTGGTCAACAATATTATTCACAGTATTTGAAGGAACCGACATGACGCCGTCCGATGTGAAAGCCACGCTATCGTTTTCCGATGGTTCCCCCAGCGTTGAGCTGCCGATCTACAAGGGCACCGTTGGCCCGGATGTGATCGACATTCGCAAGCTGTACGGACAAACCGGCAAGTTCACCTATGACCCGGGGTTCATGTCGACTGCGTCGTGCAACTCCAAGATCACCTACATCGATGGTGACAAGGGCGAACTGCTGTACCGCGGCTACCCGATCGAGCAACTCGCGCAGAAGTGCGATCACCTCGAGACCTGCTACCTGCTGCTGAAGGGCGAGCTGCCCAACGCCAAGCAGAAGGAAGAGTTCGTGAACTCGGTGATGAACCACACGATGGTTCACGAGCAACTGCAATTCTTCCTGCGTGGCTTCCGCCGCGACGCCCACCCGATGGCCGTGCTGACGGGCCTGGTGGGCGCGATGAGCGCGTTCTACCACGATGCGATGGACATCGACGATCCGCACCAGCGCGAAATCTCGGCCATCCGCCTGATCGCCAAGATGCCGACGCTGGTGGCCATGGCGTACAAGTACAACATCGGCCAGCCGTACGTCTACCCGCAGAACGACCTGTCCTACTCGGGCAACTTCATGCGCATGATGTTCGGCACGCCGTGCGCACCGTACACCGTGAACCCGGTGCTGGAGCGCGCGCTGGACCGCATCTTTATCCTGCACGCCGACCACGAGCAGAACGCGTCGACCTCGACCGTGCGCCTGGCCGGCTCGTCGGGCACGAACCCGTTCGCAGCCATCGCCGCCGGCGTGGCATGCCTGTGGGGTCCGGCCCACGGCGGCGCGAACGAAGCCGCGCTGAAGATGCTGGAAGAAATTGGCAGCGTCGATAACATCAACGAGTTCATCAAGCAGGTCAAGGACAAGAACTCGGGCGTGCGCCTGATGGGCTTTGGCCACCGCGTGTACAAGAATTACGATCCGCGCGCCAAGCTGATGCGCGAAACCTGCCATGAAGTGCTGAACGAACTGGGCCTGCACAACGACCCGCTGTTCAAGCTGGCCATGGAACTGGAAAAGATCGCGCTGGAAGACGAGTACTTCGTCAGCCGCAAGCTGTACCCGAACGTGGACTTCTACTCGGGTATCGTGCAGCGCGCGCTGGGCATCCCGACCTCGCTGTTCACCTGCATCTTCGCCCTGGCACGTACGCCGGGCTGGATCTCGCAGTGGGAAGAGATGATCACCGATCCGGAATACAAGATCGGCCGTCCGCGCCAGCTGTTCAACGGCAACGCCGCTCGCGACGTGCCGGACATGGCCAAGCGCTGATCCATCGCCTGCCTCGCGGCAGCCAGGACGCCCCGGAACCCCGGGGCGTTTTTTTTGTGCTTGCCATGGCGGAGTGGTGGGCGGCGAGCCCGGTTGCGATCGGTAGCGCAAAGCCATTCATACGCCACTTTATCGGCTATGCACAACTGTTGTGAAACGCCGTTTTCGCGACGCTTCCTGTCTTGCCGGGGTTGCAACGAGCTGCATAAGTTGTCGGATTTTCCCCAAAACCGAATAACTGCACTTCATCGGGGTGCAACTTTCCTTCTATAATGCGGGCTGCTTTGCCGACCGGCAGCCGGGCCACCCTTCCGGCCAGCCGCGTTGGAGAAGCGGGGCAGGCGAAGCGCTTGCGCAATAGAGAACGCATCAACGTTGTCTTTCCGAACTTACGGCGCATGCCGCATCCTCGCGATGCCAGGTGCGCGCCGACACATGCCGGGCCCCGCAACCGCTTCACTTCTTCACCGCAGGCCCGTGTTCCGCTTTGGGCCGTACCGTCCGCCACGTCAGGCGACGCTTCCTCCTCGCGGGTGTTGTTCGATTGCGCCGGTCATGCCGACTCTGCCCGGAATGACCCATACATAATCGAGGAGCTCCTGATGACGTTGTCCCGTCTCACGTCCACTGCCATGGCCGCCGTGCTTGCCACTGCCGGCCTCGCCGCCTTTACCTCGGCCAACGCCGAGACCGTCAAGATCGCCATCGCCGGCCCCATGAGCGGCTCGGTCGCCCAGTACGGCGACATGGTCAAGGCCGGTGCCCTGACCGCGATCGAACAGATCAATGCAGCTGGCGGTGCCAACGGCAACAAGTTCGAAGCGGTGCTGATGGACGACGCCTGCGAGCCGAAGCAGGCCGTGGGCGTGGCCAACAAGATCGTCAGCCAGGGCATCCACTACGTAATCGGTCACGTGTGCTCGGGTTCGACGATTCCGGCATCGGATATCTACGAAAACGAAGGCATCGTGATGGTCACGCCGTCGGCCACCGCGCCGCAGCTGACCGAGACGAAGAAGCGCAACTTCATCTTCCGCACGATCGGTCGCGACGACCAGCAAGGCCCGGCGGCCGCCCAGTACATCATCGGCAAGGTCAAGCCGAAGAAGGTTGCCGTGCTGCACGACAAGCAGTCGTACGGCCAGGGCATCGCCAGCTCGGTGAAGAAGGACCTCGAAGCGGCCAAGATTCCCGTGGCGGTTTTCGAAGGCATCAACGCCGGCGATTCCGACTACTCGGCCGTCATCACCAAGCTGAAGTCGCAAGGCGTGGACTTCGTCTACTTCGGCGGCTACCACCCGGAAATGGGCCTGCTGCTGCGCCAGGCGCGCGAGCAGGGCGTGAAGGCCACGTTCATGGGCCCCGAAGGCGTGGGCAACAAGGACGTGACGGCCATCGCTGGCCCGGCTTCGGAAGGCATGCTCGTGACGCTGCCGGCGGACTTCTCGGCTGACCCCGCCAACGCGGGTCTGGTGAAGGCCTTCGCCGACAAGAAGCGTGACGCCAACGGTCCGTTCCAGATGCCGGCCTACGCCGCCGTGAAGATCATTGGCGACGCCATCGCCGGTGCCAAGAGCACCGACCCGACCAAGGTGGCCGCGTACATGCACAAGAACGCGTTCACCACGCCGATCGGCAAGGTCGAGTACGACGCCAAGGGCGACCTGAAGTCGTTCAAGTTCGTGGTCTACACGTGGCACAAGGACGCCACGAAGACCGCCGCCAACTAAAACCGGCGCCACTCCTGGCGAAACGCCCCGCTGCCAACCGGCAGGCGGGGCGTTTTGGTATCGGTTCAATGTCGATTAACCGCCACATCAAGGCGGCCGGCGTCGCCATCGGACTCATCCGATCCACAAGGTCCCCCGCATGAACGAATTTCTTCCACAGTTCACCCAGCAGCTGGTCAACGGCCTGACGCTGGGTGCGATCTATGCGTTGATCGCCATCGGCTACACGATGGTCTACGGCATCATCGGCATGATCAACTTTGCCCACGGCGAGATCTACATGATTGGCGCCTACGTGGGTCTGGTCACGCTCACCGCCATTGGCGCGCAAGCCGGATATCCGCTGCCGCTGGTGCTGGGTGCGGCGCTGATCGTGGCCGTGGTCGTAACCGGCTGCTACGGCTTTGCCGTCGAGCGCGTGGCCTATCGCCCGCTGCGTGGCGGGCCACGGCTGGTGCCGCTGATCTCGGCCATCGGCATGTCGATCTTCCTGCAGAACTATGTCCAGATCGGGCAGGGCGCGCGTGACGTGTCGGTGCCGATCTTGATCTCGGGCGCCATTGAATTCCAGATGGGCGGCGATTTCACGGTGACCGTGCCGTATTCGCGCCTGCTGATCGTCGGCGTGACGCTGGTGCTGATGGTGGCGCTGACGCTGTTCATCGGCCATTCGCGCATGGGCCGCGCCTGCCGCGCCTGTGCCGAAGACATGCGCATGGCCAACCTGCTCGGCATCGACACGAACCGCGTGATCTCGTTCACGTTCGTGCTGGGCGCCATGCTGGCCGCCGTGGGCGGTGTGCTGATCGGGCTGACCATCGGCAAGCTCAATCCGTTCATCGGCTTCATCGCCGGCATCAAGGCGTTCACGGCCGCGGTGCTGGGCGGCATCGGCAGCATTCCGGGCGCGATGCTCGGCGGCGTGTTGCTGGGGCTGGCCGAGACGTTTGCTTCCGGCTACATGCCGGCCGAATACAAGGACGTGGTGGCGTTCGGCCTGCTGGTGCTGGTGCTGCTGTTCCGTCCCACGGGCCTGCTCGGCAAGCCCGATGTGGAAAAGGTGTAAGGGAGCCCGACATGACACAAGCGACTTCGATTTCGCGGGCGTCGGTCCCGCACACGTCGGTCTCCGACACGCTCAAGAACGCGGTGACGGCTGCCGTGCTCACCGCCATCCTGACCATTCCGGTGCTCGGCCTTCAGCTCAAGCTCGACGGCTACAAGGTCGTGCTGGAGCCGCACTGGCGCCCGGTGTGGATTGCCGTGGGCCTGGTGTTCTTGTTCCAGCTCTGCAAGCCGATGCTGATGCGCGCGCGCAGCGCCGTGACCCTGCCGTCGGTGCCCGCCATGGGCGCGCGACAGCAACGCACGGCGGTCTGGGTGCTGCTGGCCGTGGGCCTGATCTTCCCGTTCTTCGGCTCGCGCGGCGCGGTGGACGTGGCCACGCTGGCCCTGATCTACGTGATCCTGGGGCTGGGCCTGAACATCGTGGTGGGCTACGCCGGCCTGCTCGACCTGGGCTATGTGGGCTTCTACGCGGTGGGCGGCTACACCTACGCGCTGCTGAACCAGTATTTCGGTCTGACGTTCTGGGAATGCCTGCCGCTGTCGGCCGGGCTGGCCGCCACGTTCGGCTTCATCCTGGGCTTCCCGGTGCTGCGCCTGCGCGGCGACTACCTGGCCATCGTGACGCTGGGCTTCGGTGAAATCATCCGCCTGCTGCTGAACAACCTGACCAGCCTGACCGGCGGGCCGGACGGCGTGTCGGGCATTCCGAAGCCGACCGTGTTCGGCATCGAGATGGCGCGCAGCGCCAGCGTGGAAGGTGCCAAGACGTTCCATGACCTGATCGGCCTGCCGTATGCCGGCCAGCACATGGTGATCTTCCTGTACCTGCTGGCGCTGCTGCTGGTGGGCTTCACGCTGTTCGTCACCAGCCGCCTGATCCGCATGCCGATGGGCCGCGCGTGGGAAGCGCTGCGCGAGGACGAGATCGCCTGCCGCTCGCTGGGCCTGAACCCCACGCGCATCAAGCTGTCGGCGTTCACGCTGGGCGCTTCGTTCGCGGGGCTGGCCGGTGCGTTCTTTGCCGCGCGCCAGGGCCTGGTGAATCCGGAATCGTTCACCTTCATCGAATCGGCGCTGATCCTGGCCGTGGTGGTGCTGGGCGGCATGGGGTCGCAGCTGGGCGTGATCCTGGCGGCCATCCTGCTGACGGTGCTGCCCGAGGTGGCGCGCGACTTTGCCGAATACCGCATGCTGATTTTCGGCCTGGTAATGGTGTTGATGATGATGTGGCGTCCGCAGGGCCTGCTGCCCGCTAGCCGTCCCCACGTGGAGCTGCCGCGATGACGACTGAAATGCTGAAAGTATCTGGCCTGCAAATGCGCTTCGGCGGCTTGCTGGCCGTGGACGGCATCGAGTTCGATGTGCGTCGCGACGAGGTCTTCGCCATCATCGGCCCGAACGGCGCCGGCAAGACCACCGTGTTCAACTGCGTGGGCGGCTTCTACAAGCCCACCGCTGGCGAGGTGATGCTGGACGGCCATTCGATCGCGCGCAAGCCCAGCCACGTGGTGGCGCGCCATGGCCTGGTGCGCACATTCCAGAACATCCGCCTGTTCCGGCAACTGACCGTGGTGGAAAACCTGATGGTCGCGCAGCATCGCCAGGTCAAGGCCGGGCTGCTGCACGGTCTGCTGGCCACGCCGGCTTATCGCCGTGCCGAGCGCGAGGCGCTGGGCCGCGCGGGCGAGTGGCTGGAGCGCATGGGCCTGACCGACGTGGCCAACCGCGAGGCGGGCACGCTCTCGTACGGCCATCAGCGCCGCCTGGAAATCGCGCGCTGCATGATCACCCGGCCGCGCCTGCTGATGCTGGACGAGCCGGCAGCGGGCCTGAATCCGCAGGAAAAGATCGAGCTGCAGCAACTGATCGACAGCCTGCGCCGCGAGTTCAACATCTCGGTGCTGCTGATCGAGCACGACATGAGCCTGGTGATGGGCGTGTCCGACCGCATCCTGGTGATGGAGCACGGCAAGCCGATCATGATCGGCAAGCCCGAGGAAGTGCGCAACGACCCGCGCGTGATCAAGGCCTACCTGGGAGAGGACTGATGCTGAAGCTGGAACAGGTCCATACCCACTACGGCGCCGTGGAGGCGCTGTCTGGCGTATCGATCGAAGTCAACAAGGGAGAGATCGTCACCCTGATCGGCAGCAACGGTGCCGGCAAGACGACGCTGATGATGACCGTGTGCGGCACGCCGCGCGCCTCCAGCGGCCGCGTGCTGTTCGAAGGGCAGGACATCACGCGCCGGAACACGCACGAGATCATGCGCCTGGGCATGGCAATTTCGCCAGAAGGGCGGCGCGTGTTCCCGAGCCTGACCGTGCTGGAGAACCTCAAGATGGGTGGCTTCTTTGCCAGCCGTCACGAGATCGAGGCGGGCATCGAGCACGTGTTCAAGCTGTTTCCGCGCCTGAACCAGCGCGCGAGCCAGCGGGCGGGCACGATGTCGGGCGGCGAGCAGCAGATGCTGGCCATCGGCCGCGCGCTGATGAGCAAGCCCCGACTGCTGCTGCTGGACGAGCCCACGCTTGGCCTGGCGCCGCTGATCATCGCGCAGATCTTCGACATCATCCGCACCATCCGCGAGGAAGGCGTCACCGTCTTCCTGGTCGAGCAGAACGCCAACAAGGCGCTGCAGGTGGCCGACCGCGGCTACGTGCTGGAAACCGGCAAGGTGGTGCTGGCCGATACCGGCGCAAACCTGCTGGCCAACGACCGCATCCGCGCGGCGTATCTGGGCGGCTGAGAAGGGGAAGCCGTCGTGGTGTGCGGCCCTCGCCGATGAAAATGGGCAAGGGGTGGGGAAGGTACGAGGCGGTTTTTGCTTGGCGATCTGTTCCGGTTTGAACCGCCGTGCCCTCCCCCGATCCCTCTCCCGATCCCTCTCCCGCGTGCGGGAGAGGGAGTTGTAGTGGTCCAATTTCCTCAGACAGGTCGATAGGTGGAAAATCACGATCGACGAGGAAAGACGACATGACAAAGCAACGCCGCAAATTTGACGCCGCCTTCAAGCTGGAGGTGGTCCGG
>Ga0102595_100175_pt1 | contig 68011 bp, 62 predicted proteins | sample Araplaol_mTSA_r2_2_FD_76864 | JGI IMG/M metagenome (GOLD analysis project Ga0102595, IMG submission 76864) | Arabidopsis root microbial communities from North Carolina, USA - plate scrape MF_Col_mTSA_r2 (SPADES assembly) (version 2) | ecosystem: Host-associated > Plants > Roots > Endosphere... | reverse complement strand
CAAGCCCAACGTCCGCCTGCTGACCGACATGATCGCCTGCCCCGGCGGCGACTTCTGCTCGCTGGCCAATGCGCGCTCCATCCCCATCGCCGAGGCCATCACCGAGCGCTACCAGGACATGGACGAGCTGCACGATCTGGGCGAGATCGACCTGCACATCAGCGGCTGCATCAACTCCTGCGGCCACCACCACAGCGGCCACATCGGCATCCTGGGCGTGGACAAGGACGGCCTGGAGTGGTACCAGGTCTCGCTGGGCGGCTCCGACGGCTCCGCGCTGAGCGGCGCCTCGGTGCCCGGCAAGGTGGTGGGCCCCTCGTTCACCGGCGCCGAAGTTCCCGAAGTGATTGAAGCGGTGCTGGACACCTACCGCCAGCTGCGCGAAGACGGTGAAACCTTTATCGCGACCCTGCGCCGCATCGGCATGGAGCCCTACAAGGCCGCCGCCAAGGCCGCGCGCTTTGCCCCCAACACCGTCGCGCACTGAAAGGAATGACGATGAAACTGCTGCCTTTCAACGAACACAGCGGCACCGAACAAGCCGGTGTCCTGGCCATCGCGAACGACGCCGATCCCTTCGAGGTTTCGCTGGCCGGCGTTGCGCGCATAGACCTGCACTTCCCGAAATTCACCGACGGCCGTGCCTATAGCCAGGCCTTTTTGCTGCGCCGCCGCCGTGAATTCAAGGGCGAGATCCGCGCCACCGGCGACGTGCTGGTGGACCAGCTGGCGCAAATGGAGCGCAGCGGCTTTGACACCGCGGTGCTGCGCGCCGACCAGGACATGGCCATCGCCCAGCGCGTGCTGGCCAGCTACCCCGGCTACAGCGCGGGCCGCTACCAGGGCGACGCGGTGCACATTGCCCCCCACTTCAAGGAAGCGGCTGCCGCCTGAACACCATGAGCCTCGACCTTGCAAAAATCAATGCGGAACTCGGCCACAACGCGCAGGGCCTGGTGGCCTGGGCCGTGGGACTGGGCCGGCCCGCCATCGTCACCACCAATTTCCGCCCCTTCGAGGCGGTGATACTGCACATGGTGACGCGCGCCAATCCCCGCGTTCCCGTGGTCTGGATGGACAACGGCTACAACACCGAGGCCACCTACCGCTTCGCCGACGAAGTGACCCGGCTGCTGAAGCTGGACCTGCATATTTACCTGCCGCGCCGCTCCCGCGCGCACCGCGAGGCCGTGGAAGGCCCGACCCCGGCGCTGGACGATCCGCGCCACGCGGCCTTTACTGAAGAGGTGAAACTCGAGCCCTTTGCCCGCGCCCTGCGTGAAACCGCCCCCCAGGTCTGGTTCACGGCCCTGCGCGCCACCGACACCGCGGTGCGCGCCCAGATGGACCCGGTCAGCGTCAACCCCGACGGCCTGATCAAGGTTGCGCCGCTGCTGCACTGGTCTTCCAAGGACCTTTACCAGTACTGCGAAATCAACGGCCTGCCCAACAACTTCGACTATGTGGACCCCACCAAGGGCGAAGACAACCGCGAGTGCGGCCTGCACCTTGCGCACTGACAGCCCCTTCCCGATGCCCCCCATGCCCCACCCCGCAGACCTATGAACGCCCGCACACCCTCCCACCTGCTGCCAGCCGACCCGGCGACCTCCATCGCGCGGCTGTCAAACTCCCACCTCGATGCGCTGGAAGAAGAAACCATCTTCATCCTGCGCGAAGTGGCCGCGGCTTTCGAGCGCCCGGCCCTGCTGTTTTCGGGCGGCAAGGACTCGCTGGTGATGCTCAAGTGCGCCGAAAAGGCCTTTGGCGTGGGCCGCATCCCCTACCCGCTCTTGATGATTGACACCGGCCACAACTTCCATGAAGTGACCGATTTCCGCGATTTCCGCGCCAAGGAACTGGGCGCCGAGCTGATCGTGCGCAATGTCGAGGACTCGATGAAACGCGGCACCGTGCGCCTGGCCCATCCGGGCGAGTCGCGCAATGTGCACCAGTCGGTCACGCTGCTGGAGGCGATCGACGAATTCCGCTTTGACGCGCTGATAGGCGGCGCACGCCGCGACGAGGAAAAGGCCCGCGCCAAGGAGCGCATTTTTTCCCACCGCGACAGCTTCGGCCAGTGGCAGCCCAAGGCGCAGCGCCCCGAGCTCTGGACGCTGTTCAACACCCGGCTGCAGCCCGGCGAGCATTTCCGCGTGTTCCCGATCTCCAACTGGACCGAGCTCGACGTGTGGCAGTACATCGAACGCGAAAAAATCGCGTTACCCTCGCTGTACTACGCGCACCAGCGCAAGGTGGTCGAGCGCAAGGGCCTCTTGGTGCCGGTGACCGAGCTGACCCCCGCGCGCGACGGCGAACAGGTGGTGGAAAAAACCGTGCGTTTTCGCACTGTGGGCGACATCACCTGCACCTGCCCGGTGGACAGCCCGGCCGCCACGGCCGCCGAGATCGTGATTGAAACACTGGCCGCCGACGTGAGCGAGCGCGGCGCCACGCGCATGGACGACAAGACCTCCGACGCCTCCATGGAAAAGCGCAAGAAAGACGGGTATTTCTGATGAGCACGACTGATTTGACCGCCGGCGACGTGAAACTCGCGCCCCCCGGCCAGAACGACCTCAAGCCGGCGCTGAAATTCATCACCTGCGGCTCGGTCGACGACGGCAAAAGCACCTTGATAGGCCGCCTGCTGGTGGACAGCCGCGCGGTGCTGCAGGACCACCTGGCCGGCGTGCAGCGCGGCGGCGAGACCGACCTGGCCCTGCTGACTGACGGCCTGTCGGCCGAGCGCGAGCAAGGCATCACCATCGACGTGGCCTACCGCTACTTCGCCACCGAAAGCCGCAAGTTCATCATCGGTGACGCGCCCGGCCATGAGCAGTACACCCGCAACATGGTGACGGCCGCCTCCAGCGCCGACGCCGCGGTGGTGCTGGTCGACGCCACCAAGCTGGACTGGAAAAACCCCTCGCTGGAGCTGCTGCAGCAAACCCGCCGCCATTCGCTGCTGGTCAACCTGCTGCGCGTGCCCTCCATCGTGTTCGCGGTGAACAAGCTGGACGCCGTGGAAGACCCGGCACTGGCCTTCAAAAACATAACCGCCGCCCTGGCGGCCTTCGCCAAGGCCGCGCGCATCCCGGTCAAGGCAACCGTGCCGGTGTCGGCCCTCAAGGGCTACAACGTGGTCGACGCCAAGCCCGGCTGGTGCGGTTATGAAGGCCTGTCGCTGCTGCAGCTGCTGGAGCACCTGCCCGTCACGGCCGCCGAAAGCACCGAAGCCTTTTCGTTTCCGGTGCAATGGGTCGAAAAATTCTCGTCCTCGTCGGACACCTCGCAGGGCCGCCGCGTTTTCTGGGGCCGTGTCGCCACCGGCGGCGTGCAGCCTGGCCAGAGCGTGACCATCCTTCCCAGCGGCAAGACGGCGGTGGTGGCCCAGGTGCTGGACCATACCCGCCAGCCCAAGACCATACTGGCCGGCCACAGCGCGGGCATCGTGCTGGACCACGAAGTCGACGTGTCGCGCGGCGACTGGCTGCTGGCCGTGGACAGCTTCGAGCCCTCGCGCGAAATCTCGGCCACCGTGGCCTGGATGGACGACGAGCCGCTGGTCGCGGGCCGCGTCTACTGGACGCTGCATGGCCACCGCTGGGTCAAGGCCAAGGTCAAGCGCATCGTGCACAAGCTCGACGTAAACACCCTGGCCGAGGAAGACGCCGGCGAGCTGCCACCCAACGCCATCGGCCACATCGAGCTGAGCCTGCAGGAGCCGCTGGCCACCCTGCCCTATGCGCGTTCGCGCATCCTGGGCTCGCTGGTGCTGGTGGACACGGCCTCGCACAGAACCTCGGGCGCGGCGCTGGTCCTTTGAGCCGGCCTTCACGCGAAGCAGCCCGCGCTTCGCGTTCTTTGATAACCCTGTTGGCGGAAACCTCTTAAAATCAAGGGTTTCCACCGACTAGCCTAGAAAAAACATGACCCACATCGTCTCCGAATCCTGCATCCGCTGCAAATACACCGACTGTGTGGATGTCTGCCCCGTGGACTGCTTCCGCGAAGGCCCCAACATGCTGGTGATCGATCCGGACGAGTGCATTGACTGCGCCGTCTGCATCCCCGAATGCCCCGTGAACGCCATCTACGCCGAGGAAGACGTGCCGGCGGACCAGATCGCCTTCATCAAGCTCAATGTGGAATTGAGCCGCGCCGAGGGCTGGAAAAGCATTACCAAGCGCAAGGACGCCCTGCCCGACGCCGAGGAATGGAAAGACAAGACGGGCAAACTGTCCGAATTGATCCGCTAAGCCGACCCGGGGCCGCCGGCCCCAGGCCCTTGCCGGGCCCCGCCATGCGCCTTGCCGGGCGCCCCAGGAACCATGGAACCCCAACTGAACCAAGAAGTGATCAACACCGCAGCCGAGCACGACGGCCCCATCGAAACCGATGCGGTGATCGTGGGCGCCGGGCCCGTGGGACTGTTCCAGGTGTTCGAGCTGGGCCTGCTGGAGATCAAGGCGCATGTGATCGACTCGCTGGCCTACCCCGGCGGCCAGTGCATAGAGCTCTACCCCGACAAGCCGATTTACGACATTCCCGCCGTGCCCATGTGCACCGGCAAGGAGCTGACCGATAACCTGCTCAAGCAGATCGAGCCTTTCGGTGCGACCTTTCATTTCGGCCAGGAAGTCAGTACGGTCGAACGGCAGCAGGACGGCCGCTTTTTTGTCGAGACCTCCAAGGGCACGCGCTTCCTGACCAAAACCATCTTTATCGCGGCGGGGGTAGGCGCCTTCCAGCCCAAGCTGCTGCGCGTCGACGGCCTGGAGCAGTTTGACGGCAGCCAGCTGTTCTACCGTGTCAAGAACCCGGCCGACTTTGCCGGCAAAAACCTGGTGATCGTGGGCGGCGGCGACTCCGCGCTGGACTGGGCGCTGAATTTCGCGGCCGAGGGCCCGAACAAGGCCGAGAGCGTGATCCTGGTCCACCGGCGCGACGGCTTCCAGGCCGCGCCCGCCAGCGTGGCCAAAATGCGTGAACTCTGCGACGCCTACGAGATGCAGTTCATCGTGGGCCAGGTCACGGGCTACGAAGAAAAGCAAGGCCGGCTCACCGGCGCCAAGGTCACCGGCTCCGACGGCATCACGCGCGTGGTGCCGCTGGACCTGCTGCTGGTGTTCTTCGGCCTGTCACCCAAGCTGGGGCCGATCGCCGACTGGGGCCTGGACATCGAACGCAAACAGCTCAAGGTGGATACAGAGAAGTTCTCCACCAACATTCCGGGCATCTTCGCGGTGGGCGACATCAACACCTACCCTGGCAAGAAAAAGCTGATCCTCAGCGGCTTCCACGAGTGCGCGCTGGCGGCCTTTGGTGCGGCGCCCTTCATCTTCCCGGATAAAAAAATCCACCTGCAATACACCACGACCAGCCCGAAACTGCACAAGGTGCTGGGCGTCGAGTCGCCGGTGTTCGACGACTGAGCCGGGACAGCCCCTGTGCCCTCCAAGAGCCCGCCATGCGCGGGCTTTTTGCTGCGGCCCGAATCAAGCCCGAATCCATCCTACAATTTGCGCTGTGCCCGCAAGGGCGCTTTCGCTGGGGGTGTTGCCGCGGTTCGTGATTGCGAACGGCGGCGGCTGAGAAAGTCCCTTTGAACCTGATTTGAGGTAATCCTCGCGCAGGGAAGCATGTTCCGGATGTCCGCAGCGCTTGCGGGCTTCAAGCAGGCCGACCTGGCATTGAAGATCGGAACTGCTGATGACCACGCCCTCGACCTCCGCCACCGGCAACACCGCGCTCACGCCACTGCCTACAGGCGAGCGCCTGTTCGGCTGGAACGACCATGCCGCGCTCTGGCTCAGCCTGGGCGTGGGCCTGCTGGTCATGCAGATAGGCGCCTACCTGGTGCCGGCCCTGGGAACACAAACAGCGCTGGCAGTGATCGTCTGCGGCTCCATCCTGGGTGCGGGCCTGCTGGCCTGGACCGCCAAGATCGGCTGCGACAGCGGGCTTTCGAGCGCCGGGCTGATGCATGCGACCTACGGCAGCAGCTTCGCGCGCCTGCCGGTGCTGCTCAACATCGTGCAACTGATAGGCTGGACCACCTTCGAGTTGGTGGTGATGCGCGACGGCACCATCGCCATCGCGCGCCAGTCCGGCAGCTTTGCGGGCGCCGTGTGGCCCCTGCTGGCCACCCTGCTCTGGGGCGCGGTGCTGCTGGCGCTGCTGTCGGGCTCCATGGTCAGGCTGGTGCGCAAATTCATAGGCCGCTGGGGCCTGCCGCTGGTCATCGCCTCGCTGCTGTGGCTGAGCTGGCAGTTCCTGGCCAAGGCCAACAGCCAGGGCCTGGCCGCGCTGTGGAACCGCCCCGGCGAAGGCGGCATGGGCACGCTGTCGGCACTGGACCTGGTGATCGCGATGCCGGTTTCCTGGTTGCCGCTGGTGGCCGATTTCGCGCGCCATGGGCGCGACGGCAACAGCGCCCTGCGCGGCACCTGGCTGGGTTATGCGATTGCCAACATCTGGTGCTACGCGCTGGGCGTGCTGGTGGCCGTCACGACGCCCAGCACCGACCTGGTCGCCGCGCTGCTGCTGGCGCAGGGCGGGCTGCTCGCGCTGGGGCTGATCCTGATCGACGAAGTCGACAACGCTTACGGCGACCTGTACTCGGGCTCGGTGGCCGGCCACAGCCTGAAGCCGGCCTGGAGCGTGCGCCGCTGGGGCGTGGGCCTGGCCCTGCTGTGCACCGCGCTGGCGCTGGTGCTGCCCATGCACAGCCTGGAGCCGTTTTTGCTGATGCTCAGTTCGGTGTTTGTGCCTTTGTACGGCGTGATCCTGGCTCGGCTGGCCGGCACGCCCCATATCGCCTCGCTGGTGGCCGTACGCAAGGTAAACCCCAGCGCCGTCGCGATCTGGCTGCTGGGCATTGCCTGCTACCACCTGTGCGCCAAGCTGGCGCCCGACTGGGGCGCCGCGCTGCCGACGCTGGTGCTGACCTTTACCCTGGCGCGGCTCACGCGCGCCGGCTCTTCCGACTCCTCCGGCGCTTCCGGCGCTAGCGCAGCGGCTTGAGCCGCATCGCGAGGGGTGCGTGGCCGTGGTTCAGCGGCCCGCTGCCCTCGCCTGTGCGCACCCGGGCGCCGGCCTGCAGCGCCACGCGCACATAGGCGCGCGCCAGCTGCACGGCCCCCAGCAGGGGTTGGCCCAGGGCCAGGTGGGCGGCGATTGCAGATGACAGCGTGCAGCCGGTGCCGTGGGTGTTGGGGCTGGGAATACGCGGCCCGCGCATCCAGTGCAGCTCGCCGCTTTGGGTGGCCAGCAGGTCGCTCACCACGTCGCCGGGCAAATGCCCGCCCTTGAGCAGCACGGCGCGCGCGCCTTGGGCCAGCAGTTCCTGCGCCGCCGCCTGCATGGCTTCTTCATCGGCCAGCGGCCGGCCGACCAGCAGCGCCGCTTCATCGAGGTTGGGCGTGACGACCATCGCGCGCGGAAACAGCTCACGCACCAGCATCGCGATGGCCGGATTGTCGATCAGCACCGCGCCGCTGGTGGCGACCATGACCGGGTCCAGCACCACGTTCGGCAGCGCGTGGCGGTCTATGGCTTCAGCCACGGCCTGCACGATGTCGGGCGCGTGCAGCATGCCTATCTTCACCGCGTCCGCGCCTATGTCTTCGATGACAGCGTCAATCTGCTCGCCCAGCATTTGCGGCGGCACGCCGTGGATGGCGCGCACCCCGCGCGTGTTCTGCGCCGTCAGGGCGGTGATGGCCGTCATGCCGTAGCAGCCCAGCGCGGCGAAGGTTTTAAGGTCGGCCTGGATGCCGGCCCCGCCGCCGCTGTCGGAACCCGCGATGCTCAGGACGCGGGGATATTCATGGTCAAAGAGAGTGTCAGTCATTGGCTTATCCGTGGTTCTGGGGCATGGTCGCAAAGCGACCTCAGCGCGGCCGCCGCCGCGCGCGCGTCGTCGGCGGCGCACAGCGCGCTCACCACGGCCAGGCCGTCGGCACCCGCGCGCAGCACCTCGCGTGCGTTGCCGGCATGGATGCCGCCTATGGCCACCAGCGGCAGGCGGGTGGCGGCCCGTACAACGGCCAGCCCTTCCAGGCCCCAGGGGTCTTTGGTATCGGTTTTGGTGGGGGTCGAAAACACCGGGCTCACGCCCAGGTAATCGACCGGCAGCGCCGCGCTTTGCCGCACGTCGTCCATGGACTCGACCGACCAGCCTATGAACACGCTGGGCGGCAGCAGCTTGCGCGCCTCGTCGGCCGGCAGGTCGTTCTGCCCCAGGTGCACGCCGTCAGCGCCGCAAGCCAGGGCAATGTCGATGCGGTCGTTGATGACCAGCGGTATGCCTTGGGGTGCGAGCAGTGCTTTCAGGATCAGGGCCTGGGCCAGGAATTCGCGCGTGCCCAGCTGCTTTTCGCGCAGTTGCACGCAGCTGGCCCCGCCCTGCACAGCGGCAGCGACCACGTCGGCCAGGGGCTTGCCGCGCATCAGCGCCTGGTCGGTCACCAGGTAAAGCCGCAGGACTTCTGGGTTTAGCCGCGCCATGCCCTCGCCCCTCAACCGTTCGCCACGTCCAGCTTCAGGCGGGCAGTGAAGGTGGCCTTGTCCAGTAATTGCAGCTCATCGAGCAGTTGCACGGCCATGCTGCCCACGCCCAGGCCGCGCGCCTGGGTTTTTTCCGCCGCCACTTCGCCGGCAAGGCCCAGGAAGGCCATCGCCGCCGTGGTGGCGCGCCAGGCATCCGGCTGCACCGCGCAAAACGCGCCAATAAGGGCTGTGGCTGAGCAGCCGACACCGGTGATGCGGGTCATCCAGGGATGGCCGTTGGAAAGCCGGGCCCAGCGGCGGCCGGCATCCAGGACATGGTCGGTCTCGCCGCTCATGCAGACCACGCCCTCGGTGCGGGCGGCCAATGCCCGCGCGGCATCCAGCGCATCGCCGGCCGCGGCCCCGCTGTCGACGCCGCGCGTTTTCACGGCGGTGCCGGCCATGCTCATGATTTCAGAGCCGTTGCCGCGAACCACCGTAGGCGCGGCGACGGCCAGGAGGGCCTCCAGCGCGGCGTTGCGGTAAGGCGTGGCGCCCGCGCCGACCGGGTCGAGCACGCAGGGAATCCCGCGCGCCGAGGCGGCCGCCAAGGCCAGCTTCATGCTCTCGACCCAGTAGGGGTCCAGCGTGCCGATGTTCAGCACCAATGCCTGGGCGATGCCGGCCATGTCGCGCACCTCTTCATGGGCATGCGCCATGACGGGCGAGGCGCCCGCGGCCAGCAGCACATTGGCGTTGAAATTGATCACCACCAGGTTGGTGATGCAATGCACCAGCGGCGAACGCTCGCGAACCGACGCGAGGTCGGACCAGAGATCTGCAACAGAAAGATGGGAAGCCATGTGCGCTTGCTCTGATAACGATGCTGACGGGCGGCGCAATGCCGAGGACGGCTTCGGCCCGCGCCAAGGTTGCGGGGCCGTGTCAGGCAATTATCACGGATGCCGCCTCGCCGCAGGAGAAGCCGCTCCTAATTCACGCTACAAGGTTTCCAGCTTCAGTTTTTTTTGCCGGCACAGAAGCCCCCGCCCTTAAAACCGGCACGAGGCGCCTAGAATGATTTTCGGCACGCCCTGCGTTATGCTTTTCGAACCCAATTCCGAAAAGCCATCCCGGCAGGAACATCTCACTCCAAAGCCCAAACCCATGAGCCAAACCCCGATCCACGAATTTCATAACCAGCAACTCCTGGAAATCATTCCCTGGGGAGCCAGCAAGCTGATTGAAGTGGGCTGCAGTTCAGGCGCCCTGGCAAGAGAATTCAAAAAAATATCGCCAAGTTGCCATTATTTTGGGATCGAGATAGATCCAGACTATGCCAAGCTGGCTGACCGGTATTGCGACGAAACCCTGGTCATGGACATCGAGAATGCAGACGATGCATTCTGGAGAAAGCACGCGGACAGGGACTGCTGGATCTTCGGCGACTGCCTGGAACATCTTAGGGATCCCTGGAATATCCTGCGAAAAGTGCGCCAGGCCATGCCACCGAGGGCCAGCATCGCGGCCTGCATCCCCAATGCGCAGCACTGGTCACTCCAGGCCCGGTTGAGTATTGGTGACTTTCGCTATGAAGAAGACGGCTTGCTGGACAAAACCCATCTACGTTTTTTCACCAGGCAAACCATCCTGGAAATGTTTGACAACACGGGTTTTACGGTCACAGAATGCGTCCGCAGAATGATTTCCCCGGACCCCGAGAGGGATCAATTTCTTCCCGTGATTGAACAGCTCGCAAGACTGTCAGGCGCGGATCCACAAACCGCGGTAGAAGATGCAATACCCATTCAGTACGTTGTTAGGGCTGAACCCCGATAACGCCGACTCGGCCTGGATAAGCGGCGAAAGCTAAGACCAGATCTTCAGCATCTGCGCTTGACTTACGTAGGGAAAATCCACCTGCTCGGTCATGCCATCACTTGCCTCTGCCGGCAAATGATCCTTGTATTTTTCCCGAAATCTGCTCGCGTAGGTTTTATAGACACCCTCAAAATCTCCGACAGTTGATTTATGGGCAATCAGGATGTCCTTGCATACCGCCACTTCAAAGCCGCGCAAAAAAGCCGCGTAAGTGAAGTCCGTGTCATACCCGTGAAAACCATCAAAAGTTTCTTCATCGAATCTCACTGAATCGACGACACGGCGATTGGCAGCGATAAAAAATCCGTCTAGCGCCTGTATGCCCTTAATCTGCGTCAGCTCTCCTCCGCCCCACACCGAAACATGGAAAAGGTCACTGGGCCAGGCGTTGGCGACCGGGTAGGCGAGCACGCCATGGACATAAGGGTCGCCGCTGCTCATCCACTTGCTATCCTTGAGCCGGCTCGTACCGGCGCACCCTATGACATCGAAGGTTTGCAAATGCGTGCGAAGCAAGCTGGAAAAACTCGGCGAAATGATCTCTATGTCGTCATGGCAAAAAACCAGAATATCGCCCCGGCTTTTCTCGATGCCTCTGTTGTACCCCTCACACAGCGATTTGGCATCATGTATGCCAATGACTTCGTACGGTGAATCACCGAAACGCTCTCTTAAGTTGCCGCACACCAGCTCATACTTGACCGGATCAATGCTGCAGATGATGACGGATACCAACGAGTCCTTTTTCTCCGCTTCATTGGCACCAACACCAGGGTCGACCAGATTCTGAGGAATTTCCGCAAAACGCGCGGCAGTACGGTAAATCAGCCCCGTAAGCAAGAGCACCACGAAAATGAGCGCAGCCGGCAGATACTTCTGCCACAGCAAACATGAGACCAGTGCGATAGCGCAGCACGCCCAAAAAATTCTAAAAATGATTCTGCGGATTACCCAGCTGCGGGCTGGAAGATTTGTTTGGAAAGACTGCATATTGGCGTAGGTTATCACCGGCCAGGAGTTGGCTTTCCGCATGGAACACCGCGTCGCGCGGCCATGCCTAAAGGCACGATCAACGTGACTTGCAAGCCCAACCCTTTTGGCGAAACTAAAATGCTATCAATAAAATAGCAAAGCACACTCTCGCTACGAGGGTCTGTATGCCCCAACGCAAAGAAGTCACCTGGTAAATAACTGGGGCTTAAAAAGTTCAAAAATTGACGCTATAATCTAAGGCTTCATTCCTCAATAGCTCAGTTGGTAGAGCGCCGGACTGTTAATCCGTAGGTCCCTGGTTCGAGCCCAGGTTGAGGAGCCAGTGAATTTCCGAAATGGGCACCCTTGCGGTGCCCATTTCTTTTTCCGCGGTACAAATCCGCACGCTCGGCGCGCACACAGCGCCATCGCCTGCAGGCCTTGCCGCCGCACCCCACTCAGCTACCATGTGCGCATGCCCTTCCCGGCCTGCTGTTTCCGCGGTTTCATGCCCATGCGCTTTTAAGCCATGGGAAAACTCCCGCGCCCTGTCCCCTGGCTTGCCGCCGGAGAAAGCTTTCCGCCGCTTGAACAAGCCTGGGGACATCACGACCCCGCCCCCGGCCTGCTGGCTGCAGGCGCCGCGCTGGATGTGCCCACGCTGGTACAGGCCTATTCGCAAGGCATATTTCCGTGGTTCAGCCTGGGTCAGCCACCGCTGTGGTGGAGCCCCGATCCGCGCATGGTCTTGCAGACGCGACATTTCAGGCTGCATCGTTCGCTGCGCAAAACGCTGACCCGCTTCCAGGCGCAGACCGGCTGCGAGATTCGTTTTGACAGCGCTTTTAAGCAGGTTATCCATGCCTGCGCGAGCAAACCCCGCGAGGGCCAGCCGGGCACCTGGATTGTCCCGGACATGGTGCAGGCCTACACCTGCCTTCACCGGGCCGGCCATGCCCATAGCGTGGAAACCTGGGTGGACGGCGAGCTGGCCGGCGGCCTTTACTGCGTCAACCTGGGCCTCATGGTGTTCGGCGAATCGATGTTCGCCCACCAGACCGACGCCTCCAAGATCGCGCTGGCAGCGCTGGTAGCTTTTTGCCGCGCCCGCGAGATGGCCATGATCGACTGCCAGCAAAACACCCGGCACTTGGCCTCGCTTGGCGCGGGTGAAATCAGCCGCGCGGAATTTGTCTCCCATCTCGCCGCAAACGTGAACAAAACCGCACCCCTCTGGGAGTTCAAACCCGTATACTGGAATCAGCTTCTGACGACGGGAATGACAGACCTACCGTGACGCACCTCAAAGACTTGCCCCTGCAAACCTTGCAGTTCTATGCAACGGCGCCCTACCCCTGCAGCTACCTGCCAGGCAAGCAGGCCCGTTCGCAGGTCGCAACGCCCAGCCACCTGATCCACAACGACGCCTATTCGGACCTAGTGACCAACGGCTTCAGGCGCAGCGGCATGTTCACCTACCGCCCCTACTGCGACGGCTGCCAGGCCTGCGTGCCGCTGCGAGTGCCCGTCAAGCTCTTCAGCCCGGACCGCAGCCAGCGCCGCGCCTGGAAGCGGCACCATGCGCTGCACGCCCGCATCCTCAAGCTGTGCTTCATGCCCGAGCACTACCAGCTCTACCTGCGCTACCAGAACGGCCGCCACGCCGGCGGCGGCATGGACCATGACAGCATCGACCAGTACACCCAGTTCCTGCTGCAAAGCCGCGTCAATTCACGCCTGGTGGAGTTCCGCGAAACCCTGCCCAACGGCGAGTCGGGCGCGCTCAAGATGGTGTCCATCCTGGACGTGCTGGAAGACGGCATTTCGGCGGTCTACACTTTTTATGAGCCTGACGCCCGCGCGAGCTACGGCAACTACAGCGTGCTCTGGCAGATCGAGCAGGCACGGCGCCTGGAGCTGCCCTATGTCTACCTGGGTTACTGGATCGCCGAGAGCCCCAAGATGAACTACAAGGCGGGGTTCAAACCCAACGAAGTACTGCTGAGCGGCCGCTGGGTGCTCTCCACAACACCTGCAGCTGCCAGCCCGGGCGCCAGCGAACATCCCGACCCGGCCTGAGCCCGCCGCCCCGCATGCGTCACCAGACGCATCTGCATTTCACAGGGTAAAATTTGCAGCAGAAAGCCTGCACATGAAAAAGCCCGACTCCGCCCCTTCCGCCACACCGACCGTTCAGGTCATCGAGAGAATGTTCACCTTGCTCGAAATCCTGGCAAACCGCGAGGAGGCCTTGTCGCTCAAGGAAATCAGCGAAAAATCAGGCCTGCACCCCTCCACGGCCCACCGCATCCTGAACGACCTGGCCACCGGACGTTTTGTCGACCGCCCCGCGGCGGGCAGCTACCGGCTGGGCATGCGCCTGCTCGAACTGGGCAACCTCGTGAAGGCGCGCCTGGATGTGCGCGAAGCGGCACTGATCCCCATGCGCGAGTTGCACAAGATCACGCAGCAGCCGGTGAATCTGAGCATGCGCCAGGGTGACGAAATCGTGTACGTGGAGCGCGCCTACAGCGAACGCTCCGGCATGCAGGTGGTGCGCGCCATAGGCGGCCGCGCGCCGCTGCATCTAACCTCCGTGGGCAAGCTGTTCCTGGCCTTTGACGATCCCCAGCGCCTGCGCACCTATGCGACGCGTACCGGGCTGTCGGGACAGACGCGCAACAGCATCACCCAGTTGCCGGTGCTCGAGCGCGAACTCTCCAAGGCGCGCCAGTACGGCATTGCGCGCGACAATGAGGAACTGGAATTGGGGGTGCGCTGCATGGCCGCCGGCATTTATGACGACCAGAACAAGCTGGTGGCGGGTTTGTCGATCTCGGCGCCGGCGGACCGGCTCGACGAGCATTGGCTGCCCAAACTGCAGGCAACGGCCAATGAGATTTCAGCGGCGCTGGGCTACAGGCCCAAATAAGAAAGAAGAAAGAGAGCCGCCTTTGGCGTTGCCCGCGGCGAAAATACTCAGCCGTTGGCTTGTTTGGCCGAAGCGCTGACGTTGACCTTGGGCTCGGTCACCGGATTGGACTCCACCCAGCGGCGCACGCGCTCGGCATCGCCCAGGCGGCTCAGCTTGCCGGCGGAATCCAGGAACACCATGATCAGCTTGCGGCCCGCAATTTTGGTCTGCATGACCAGGCACTGGCCGGCTTCGGAGATGTAGCCGGTTTTCTGCAGGCCAATGTCCCAATCGGGGTTCTTCACGAGGCGGTTGGTATTGTTGTACTGCAGCGTGCGGCTGCCGACGGCGACCTGGTAGCCGGTGGAGGTCGACAGTTCACGCAGCATGGGGTCGCCGTGGGCGGCATTGACCAGCGTTGCCAGGTCTTGCGCGCTGGACTGATTGCGGCTGGACAGGCCCGTGGGCTCCACGTAGCTGGTGTCGGTCATGCCCAGCATCTTGGCCTTGGCGTTCATCAGGCTCACGAAGGTGGCCATACCGCCGGGATAGGTGCGGCCCAGGGCATGCGCCGCGCGGTTTTCGCTAGACATCAGAGCCAGGTGCAGCAGTTCGCCGCGGGTCAGCGTGGTGCCGACCTTCAGGCGCGAGCTGCTGCCCTTTTCGGTGTCCACGTCATCCTGCGTCACGGTGATCATCTCGTCCATGGGCAGCTTGGCGCCGCTGATGATGACGCCGGTCATCAGTTTGGTGAGGGACGCGATAGGCAGCACCGCATGGTCGTTCTTGCTGAACAGCACTTCGCGCGTGTCCTGGTCAATCACCAGTGCCACGCTGGACTTGAGTTCGAGTGGATCCTGCGCGCTGTGCAAGCCGGCGATCTGCCCGAAAGACGGTTTCGCCGGCACCGAAGCGCGGATGATGCCGCGGCGCTTGGTAGCTGCAACAAAACGTACGCTCTTGCGCGTGGAGACAACTTTTTTGGAAGCCGACGCCTTCGAAGAGGCATGCTGCTTTTTGACAATGGTATTTTTGGCGGTCGCCGCATTGGCGGCGGGCACTGCAAAGGCGGCTATCAAAGCCACGAATCCAACGATTTTTAATGCGCGATTGAAAATCTGATGAGACATGGTGAATATTGCCTGCGTGGATTGCAATGATGGGATGGCTGGAGTGTATACAAATAGAAAAAGTCACGCAATATCAAAAACTTGCGTGACTTTCCTAAAAATACACTCAATTCGTGCGATTTTTCCGCCTAGCCTCCCGATTTGCACCCAGACTCGGCGCCAAGTCGTTGAATTTAAACGACTTTATTTCCCGAATTGTTACATCAACCCTGCGCGGCCACCCGATCAGCTTTACTTTGGAGCTTGTTCAGGGCGCTCAGATAGGCCTTGGCCGAGGCCACCACGATGTCCGGATCGGCGCCTACCCCATTGACAACCCGACCGCTGTTCTGCAGGCGTACCGTCACTTCCCCCTGGCTTTCCGTCGACCCGCTGATGGCGTTCACAGAGTAAAGCACCATCTCGGCACCGCTTTTGACGTGTGATTCGATGGCCTTGAGGGAAGCGTCCACGGGGCCGTTGCCGTCCGACTCGCCTTTGACTTCCTTGCCGGCCACCGTGAACACGACGCAGGCCTGGGGGCGTTCGCCGGTTTCACTGTGCTGCGACAGGGACACAAAGCCATACTGCTCGTTGTCGTGGGAAGCGCTTTCATCGCTGGCCAGCGCCAGGATGTCTTCGTCGAAAATTTCGCTCTTGCGGTCGGCGAGTTCCTTGAATTTGGCAAAGGCGTTGTTGATGTCGGCCTCGCTCTCCATGGCGACGCCGAGCTCGAGCAATCGCTGCTTGAAGGCGTTGCGCCCGCTCAGCTTGCCCAGCACGATCTTGTTGGCGCTCCAGCCCACGTCTTCGGCGCGCATGATTTCATAGGTGTCGCGCGCCTTGAGCACGCCGTCCTGGTGGATGCCCGAGGCGTGCGCAAACGCGTTGGCGCCGACTACAGCCTTGTTCGGCTGCACCACAAAGCCGGTGGTCTGACTCACCATGCGGCTGGCCGCGAGGATGTGCTGGGTGTCTATACCCAGCTCCAGGCCGAAATAGTCCTTGCGGGTCTTGACGGCCATCACCACTTCTTCGAGCGAGCAGTTGCCGGCGCGCTCGCCCAGGCCGTTGATGGTGCATTCCACTTGCCGCGCGCCGCCGATTTTCACGCCAGCCAGCGAGTTGGCTACGGCCATGCCCAGGTCGTTGTGGCAGTGCACGGACCAGACGGCCTTGTCGCTGTTGGGAATGCGCTCGCGCAGGTTCTTGATGAAGTTGCCGTAAAGCTCGGGGATGGCGTAGCCCACGGTGTCGGGCACGTTGATGGTGGTCGCGCCCTCCTTGATCACGGCTTCCAGCACGCGGCACAGAAAATCGGGCTCGGAGCGATAGCCGTCTTCAGGGCTGAACTCGATATCGCCCATCAGGTTTTTGGCAAAACGCACCGAGAGTTTGGCCTGCTCGAACACCTGGTCGGGCGTCATGCGCAGCTTCTTTTCCATGTGCAGCGGGCTGGTCGCCAGGAACAGGTGCAGGCGCCCGGAAGCGGCCGGTTTCAAGGCCTCGGCGGCACGGGAAATGTCCCTGTCATTGGCGCGCGCCAGCGAGCAGACCGTGGAGTCCTTGACGACTTCCGCGATTGCCTTGACGCACTCGAAGTCGCCGTTGGAGCTGGCGGCAAAGCCGGCTTCGATCACGTCGACCTTCAGGCGCTCCAACTGGCGGGCGATGCGCAGCTTTTCGTCCCGGGTCATGGAGGCGCCGGGCGACTGCTCGCCGTCGCGCAAGGTGGTGTCGAAAATAATGAGTTTGTCGGTCATGGTGAGGCTCCTGAAGCTGAAGATTTTTTAGTTGGACGAGGCCAAAGCGGCGCAAGACGTATTTTCGCTCGAAGCCTTGCGCATTTGCGCGCGTTGCCATCCGGACAGGATGGCCTTCAAGGACGCCGAGACGATATTCGCGTCCATGCCGACGCCAAACACCGTATGCCGTTCGTCGACGCGCAATTCCAGGTAGGCCACGGCGCGGGCATCGGCACCGGAGCCGAGGGCGTGCTCATGGTAGTCCAGCACGCGCACCGTGGTGCCCAGCGCGGCGTTCAAGCCGTTGACGAAGGCCTCGATAGGCCCGGCGCCCTGCCCCGCAATCTGTCGCGTCTGGCCGGCGATTTGCACCTGGGCCGTCAAAGCCACGCCGTCCGCCGACACACTTTGCTGGACCTGCGGCGCCGCGGCGCCGGCCATGCCGTATTCGTCCTGAAACAACTGCCAGAGATCTTGCGCCGTCAATTCCTTGCCCTCGCTGTCCATCACTGACTGCACGGCCTGGCTGAATTCGATCTGCAGCCGGCGCGGCAATTCGAGGCCGTATTCGCTTTCCAGCAAATACGCGATGCCGCCCTTGCCCGACTGGCTGTTGACGCGAATCACCGCCTCGTAGCTGCGTCCCAAGTCCTTCGGGTCTATGGGCAGGTAGGGAACGGCCCAGGCGGCGCCTTCTTTTTGAACGGCGAAGGCTTTTTTGATGGCGTCCTGGTGGGTGCCGGAGAACGAGGTGTAGACCAGCTCACCGACATAGGGGTGGCGCGGATGCACCGGCAGCTGGTTGCAATGCTCCACCGTGCGGCGTATCTCGTCGATGCTGGAGAAATCGAGATTGGGCGGAACGCCCTGGGTGTACAGATTGAGCGCCACATTGACGATATCGAGGTTGCCGGTGCGCTCACCGTTGCCGAACAAACAGCCTTCAACCCGCTGCGCGCCGGCCATCAAGGCCAATTCGGCGGCCGCCACACCAGTACCGCGATCGTTGTGCGGGTGCACCGACAACACCACCGCGTCTCGCCTGGCGATGTGGCGGTGCATCCACTCGATCATGTCGGCGAAAACGTTGGGGGTCGAATGCTCCACCGTGGTCGGCAGGTTGATGATGCAGGGACGTTCGGCCGTGGGCTGCCACACCTCGGTGACCGCATCGACCACACGCTTGGAAAACGCCAATTCGGTGCCAGAGAAATGCTCGGGCGAATACTGGAAAATCCACTGCGTATCGGGCTGGGTGCGCGCCAGATCCTGAATCAGCCGCGCATGGCTGGTCGCCAATTCCACGATCTGGTCCGGATCCATGCCCAGGACCACTTCGCGCATCAAGGGCGAGGTGGCGTTGTACAGGTGCACGATCACTCGTTTGGCGCCGGCCACCGCTTCCATGGTGCGGCGTATCAAGGGCTCTTTGGCGGGCGTCATCACCTGGAGGGTGACATCGTCGGGAACCATGTTGTTGTCGATCAGGTGGCGGACAAAATCGAACTCAACCTGCGACGCGGCCGGAAAACCGACCTCAATTTCCTTGAAGCCGATCCGCAGCAGCTGCCCATACATCCGCAGCTTGCGTGCTATGTCCATGGGCTCAATCAGCGCCTGGTTGCCGTCACGCAGGTCGGTGCTGAGCCAAACGGGTGCTTGTGTAAGGACAGCGTCGGGCCAGGTACGGTCGCGCAAGCCAATGGGTGCGAAGGCGGCATATTTGCTGGCAGGTTGCTTCAACATGGTTTTCCTCTCTCGAAATCCGAAATCAAGAACCAGCAACCCAAAGAAAAACGGCCCGTTGCTGGTGCAAACGGGCCGTTGAATCAGGTGTACGCGTGCGCTACCGTCTCCGCCCGTTGGCAGATAGCAGTAGTGCTAGCGAAATTTGTTTCATCTGGTCAATGTACCACAATTATTTGTGGAGGCCGCGTTCGTCCGGTTCGTCGGTGGACGTCGAGATCACGCTGGTCTGCAGACCCTTGGCCTTGCGCCAGCCGTACAGCACATAGCCCGAAAGGCCATAAAGCACGAACAGGCCGAACATCACGGTAGGCGGGTGGATATTGATCACGGCGATCCCCAGGGCAATCAGCACGATAGCCGCGAAAGGCACGCTGCGCTTCATCTGCACGTCCTTGAAGCTGTAGAACGGCACATTGGTGACCATGGTCAGGCCCGCGTAAAGCGTGAGGCCGAAAGTCACCCAGCGCACTTCCATCCCACTGATGCCGGCATCAGTCATCAGCCAGATAAAGCCGGCCACCAGGGCCGCGGCGGCCGGCGACGGCAGGCCCTGGAAGAAGCGCTTGTCGACCACCGCCGTGTTCACGTTAAAACGGGCCAGGCGCAGCGCGGCGCAGGCACAGTACACAAACGCGCCTATCCAGCCCCAGCGACCCAAGCTGGTTAAAGCCCAGACATAGGCAATCAGGGCCGGAGCGGCGCCGAAAGACACCATGTCCGAGAGCGAATCCATCTGCTCGCCAAAAGCACTCTGCGTATTGGTCATGCGGGCGACGCGCCCGTCCAGGCTGTCGAGCACCATGGCGCAAAACACGCCGATGGCGGCCTGGTCGAAGCGCCCGTTCATCGCCATGACGATGGCGTAAAAGCCGCCAAACAAGGCGGCCAGCGTGAAAAGGTTGGGCAATATGTAAATGCCCTTGCGGCGCTTGCGTATCACGACCTCCTGGTCGTTACCCGCGGATTCTTCGCCATCATGCATAAAAAACTCCTGAAGCACAGCTGGTGCGCGCAAATAGCTATCAAAATCATAGCATCCGAGGACACCACAGGGAAGCCGGCCCGCCCGCCAGGGGCTTTCAATTGCCGGTCCAAGGCGCCAAGGATACCAATATCGGCAACCCATAAATTTCCGGAACACGCCCGAGTTTGAGCTTCCCAGAAAAAAAGCCGCGCAGGAACTTTGCGCGGCTTTTTGCAGGACAAGGCCCTGGCGGGCCTTCCCCATCAGTTGCGGGTCTGGTCGACCAGCTTGTTTTTGGCGATCCAGGGCATCATCGCGCGCAGCTTTTCGCCCACCACTTCGATCTGGTGTTCGGCATTGAGGCGGCGGCGGCTCAGCAGGGTTGGCGCACCAGCCTGATTCTCCAGCAGGAAGCTCTTGGCGTACTCGCCCGTCTGGATGTCCTTCAGGCACTTGCGCATGGCGTCCTTCGTGGCCGAAGTCACGATGTTGGGGCCCGTCACGTATTCGCCGTACTCGGCGTTGTTCGAGATCGAGTAGTTCATGTTGGCGATGCCGCCTTCATAGATCAGGTCGACGATCAGCTTGAGCTCGTGCAGGCATTCGAAGTAGGCCATTTCGGGCGCATAGCCGGCTTCCACCAGCGTTTCGAAGCCGGCCTTGATCAGTTCGACGGTGCCGCCGCACAGAACGGCCTGCTCGCCGAACAGATCGGTTTCGGTCTCTTCGCGGAAATTGGTTTCAATGATGCCGGCCTTGCCGCCGCCATTGGCCATGGCGTAGCTCAGGGCCAGGTCGCGGGCCTTGCCGGACTTGTCCTGGTGCACCGCCACCAGGTGAGGCACGCCGCCGCCCTGGGTGTAGGTGTTGCGCACCGTGTGGCCGGGCGCCTTGGGGGCGACCATCCAGACGTCGAGGTCGGCGCGCGGAATCACGGCGCCGTAGTGCACGTTGAAACCGTGGGCAAACACCAGGGAAGCGCCCTGCTTGATGTTGGGGGCCACGTCGTTCTTGTAGACCGCGCCGATCTGCTCGTCGGGCAGCAGAATCATGACCACGTCGGCAGCCTTGACCGCCTCCGCGACTTCAGCGACCTTCAGGCCGGCTTTTTCGACCTTGGGCCAGGAAGCGCCGCCCTTGCGCAGGCCGACGACCACTTTGACGCCGCTGTCGTTCAGGTTTTGCGCGTGGGCATGGCCCTGGCTGCCGTAGCCGATGATGGCGACCGTCTTGCCCTTGATCAGGCTCAAATCACAATCTTTGTCGTAAAAAACTTTCATTTTTCTCTCCAGAATAGGTATTGGCGAAAATGCCCTTCGACAGGCTCAGGGCGAACGGTAAACGCATATCGCCACTCAAAATCCGTTCGCGTTGAGCCTGTCGAAACGCGCGCACGGACGACTTAAATCAAACCCGCAAAATCCGCTCGCCGCGGCCTATGCCGCTGGAGCCGGTTCGCACCGTCTCCAGGATGGCACTGCGGTCTATGGCTTCCAGGAAGGCATCGTTCTTGGACTGGTCGCCGGTCAGCTCGATGGTGTAGCTCTTCTCCGTGACGTCGATGATTCGCCCGCGGAATATATCAGCCATGCGCTTCATCTCCTCGCGCTCCTTGCCGACCGCGCGCACTTTGACCATCATGAGCTCACGTTCGGTGTAGGCGCCCTCGGTCAGGTCAACCACCTTGACCACCTCGATCAGACGGTTCAGGTGCTTGGTGATCTGCTCGATGACGTCGTCGGAGCCCGTGGTCTGTATCGTCATGCGCGACAGGCTCGGGTCCTCGGTAGGGGCGACGGTCAGGCTTTCGATGTTGTAACCGCGCGCTGAAAACAGGCCGACCACGCGGGAAAGAGCGCCCGGCTCGTTTTCCAGCAAAACTGCAATGATGTGTTTCATAAGAAGATTCCTCTTTTCGCTGCCCTCCCCTGCGCACGGTAATGCGCAGGCTCGGCAGACAATAGATTCGTCAGGTGACGGTGAATGAATGGGTGTGTGGCGGCTTGAGGCTTAGAGGTCTTCCGACCCCAGCAGCATCTCGGTAATGCCCTTGCCGGCCTGCACCATCGGGAACACGTTTTCGGTCGGGTCCGTGCGGAAATCCATGAACACCGTGCGGTCCTTGAGCTTGCGGGCTTCGCGCAGCGCGGGCTCCACGTCCTGCGGCTTTTCAATCAGCATGCCGACGTGGCCGTAGGCCTCGGCCAGCTTGACGAAATTGGGCAGCGCGTCCATGTAGCTGCTGCTGTAGCGCCCGGCGTATTCCACTTCCTGCCACTGGCGCACCATGCCCAGGTAGCGGTTGTTCAACGACACGATCTTGATAGGCGTGTTGTACTGCAGGCAGGTAGAGAGTTCCTGGATGCACATCTGGACCGAGCCTTCGCCTGTGATGCAGAACACCTCGGAGTCAGGCTTGGCCAGCTTGATGCCCATGGCGTAGGGAATACCGACGCCCATGGTGCCCAGGCCGCCCGAGTTGATCCAGCGGCGCGGTTCGTTGAACTTGTAGTATTGCGCGGCCCACATCTGGTGCTGGCCCACGTCCGACGTGATGTAGGTGTCGGCGTCCTTGGTCAGGTTCCAGAGGGTCTCGACCACATGCTGGGGCTTGATGACGTCGCCCTTGCCCATGCTGTATTTCATGCAGTCGCGCTTGCGCCAGCCTTCGATCGTGTCCCACCAGCCGCCCAGCGCGTTGGCATCGGGCTTGAGGCCGGACTCCTTGATCATGCTGATCAGCTCGGTGAGCACGTCCTTCACGTCGCCCACGATGGGGATGTCGACCCGCACGCGCTTGGAGATGCTCGAAGGGTCGATGTCGATGTGGATGATCTTGCGCTCGTTCTGAGCGAAATGCTTGGGGTTGCCGATCACGCGGTCGTCAAAGCGGGCACCGACGGCCAGCAGCACGTCGCAGTTCTGCATCGCGTTGTTGGCTTCGATGGTGCCGTGCATGCCCAGCATGCCGAGGAATTTTTTGTCGGTGGCCGGGTAGGCGCCCAGGCCCATCAGGGTGTTGGTGCAGGGGTAGCCCAGCATGTCGACCAGGGTGCGCAGCTCTTGCGAGGCATTGCTGAGCAGCACGCCGCCGCCGGTATAGATGTAGGGCCGCTTGGCCGAAAGCAGCAGCTGCAGGGCCTTGCGGATCTGCCCGCCGTGGCCTTTGCGAACCGGATTGTAGGAACGCATCTCCACGGTTTGCGGATAGCCGCTATAGGGAACCTTGTTGAAGGACACGTCCTTGGGGATGTCCACCACCACGGGGCCGGGGCGGCCGCTGCGGGCGATGTGAAAGGCCTTTTTCAGGGTCTCGGCCATCTGCCGCGCATCCTTGACCAGGAAGTTGTGCTTCACGATGGGCCGGGTGATGCCGACCGTGTCGCACTCCTGAAAGGCATCCAGGCCGATGGCGTGGGTGGGGACTTGGCCCGTGATGATGACCATCGGGATGCTGTCCATATAGGCCGTCGCGATGCCGGTCACCGCATTGGTCACGCCAGGGCCCGAGGTGACCAGGGCCACGCCCACGTCGCCTGTGGCGCGGGCATAGCCGTCCGCCGCGTGCACGGCCGCCTGCTCGTGGCGCACCAGGATGTGCTGGATCGAGTCCTGCTTGTAGAAGGCGTCGTAAATGTGAAGGACCGCGCCGCCGGGATAGCCCCAAACGTACTTGACACCTTCAGCCTGAAGCGACTTGATGAGGATTTCCGCGCCGCGGAGCTCCTGGGAATTTGTGTGTGCAGACGCTGCTGCCGCGGAAGCGATTTCCGCCTTGGAGATTTCCATGATGAACCTTTGTGAATTTCTCTAACGAAATACCTTGGGTGCCTCTTCGCCCACTCTTGTGAAGCGGCGTCGAGACTTGAGGCCAGAACCATAAGCGGAAACATAAACCGCCGAGCCATGACCCGTTTGCCTTTTGAATTGCAGGGCATATTATGACATTTCGCGTTGCGCAATGGCCGCAGGCCCCGAAAAAGGGCCGGCCAGGGCCGGCCGTGATGCGATAATTTTCCAGCGGCATCCCAAGGATGCATGCTGATCGGCACAGGACCCGCGGCGACCGCGGGCCATCCCCGCAGCACTGGACGAACCGGAACCCCATACCGTTGGCAACTGAACAAGAACTCTCGGATTTCCTGAAAAACGTTGAAAAACGGGCTTTCAAGCGCAGCATTTACCACGTCAGGGACGAAGAAGCTGCGCTCGACATCGTTCAGGACAGCATGATGAAGCTGGCGCAGCACTACGGCGACAAGCCCGCCGCGGAGCTGCCCATGCTGTTCCAGCGCATCCTGGCCAATACCACGCTGGACTGGTTCCGCCGCCGCAAGACCCGAAACGCGCTGTTTTCCAACATGAGCGACTTCGAGTCGCCCGGGGAAGACGGAGATTTCGACCTTCTGGAAACTTTAGAGACCTTGACCAACTCAGAAGGTACGGAGAGCGCCCAGGATGCGACGGAGCGGGCTCAGATATTGCATGAGATCGAACTGCAGGTAAAGGAGTTGCCGGGCCGTCAACGGGAAGCCTTTCTGATGCGTTACTGGGAGGAAATGGACGTCGCTGAAACAGCAGCCGCCATGGGCTGTTCGGAGGGTAGTGTCAAAACGCACTGTTCGCGCGCGGTTCACGCTCTCAGCAAAGCCCTGAGCGCCAAAGGTATAAAACTATGACTAATTCACTACAAAAAAGAGCCGATATCCTGCAGGACCGCTTTGGCCTGAAAACCGCCTCCTACCTGTCCGCAGGCGCGGCAGACTTGCCTTACGACATTTCGGAGCGCCTGCGCGCTGCGCGCTTCCAGGCCGTCTCTAACCGTAAAGTGGCAAAAGCCCAAACCGCCGGCGGCATTGTGGGCAATGGCGGCAGCGCCGCCCTGACCTGGGGCTCCGACGACGGCCTGAGCTGGTGGGCCCGGATTGGCTCGGTCCTGCCCCTGGTGGCCCTGGTTGTGGGCCTGCTGGTCATCAATTCCATCCAGAACGACAACCGCGCCCAGGAACTGGCCGAAGTCGACGTGGCGCTGCTTACCGACGAACTCCCGCCCGCGGCCTTTGCCGATCCCGGTTTTGTCCAGTATCTCAAAGTGACGCGCCAAGCCCCCACGGTCCAATGACCCGTCCCGCAGGCGCCCGGCGCCTTCCCCTGCCTCTTGAACCTTCAAGCCGCTTGAAGCTGCTATGGCTGTCGTTCGGGCTCGTGGCGGCCGCCCTGCTCGCCGCGCCGGCCTTGGGTTTCGCCCAGGCTCCCAAACCGGCAGCTCCCGCCAGCGCGCCTGCCGCAAAGCCAGCTGCAAGTGCGCCCGCCAAAACGGTCGTTTCCAAGCCCACCTGGGCGGAACTCAGCCCCATGCAGCAGAAGGCGCTCGCGCCCCTGGCTTCGAGCTGGCACGACATCAGCGAGCAGCAAAAGCGCAAATGGCTGGAAATCTCCAAAAACTACCCTTCGCTGCCTCCTGAAGGCCAGGCTAACCTGCACAGCCGCATGAACGAATGGGTCACCCTGAGCCCCCAGCAGCGCGCCCAGGCTCGGTTGAATTTCGGCAAGACCAAAGAACTCTCCAAGCAGCTCACGCCTGAAGAGAAAAAAGCCAAATGGGAAACCTACCAGGCCCTGAGCCCGGAGGAAAAACAAAAGCTGGCGGCCAAGGCCAGCCCCAAGCCCACAGGGGCCGCAACCGCCGTCAAGCCGGTTGCCCCGCAAAAATTAGCGCCTGTTCCGCCGCACCCGGTCAAGGCCAGCAGCAAGGCTGCGCCTAAAATCAATGCTTCACAACCGGCAGCCGCCGCCACGCCCGCAGCACTGCCCGCCAGTGCCCCAGGCGCCACGCCCTAGCGTTGACACGCCGCCGGCGGCAGCAGGCCGGACTTATTGGCCGCTCCGGCAATTTCTGCCCGCGAGCATTGAAGAGCGACTCATTTGACAGCCACCGACACCCCCTCAATACCGTCCATCCCCCGGCGCATGGCCTGCTGGATGTACGAAGGCATGCTGATGTTCGGCGTGGTTTTTCTGGCCGGCTACCTCTTCAGCACCTTGAGCCAGACCCGCAACGCGCTGGACAACCGCCATGCGTTGCAGGCTTTTGTGTTTGTGGTTTTCGGCATCTACTTTGTGTGGTTCTGGGCCAAGGGCCAGACGCTGGCGATGAAAACCTGGAACATCCGCGTGGTCGACGCCCACGGCGCGCCCATCACCCAGAAACGCGCCCTGCTGCGCTATATGCTGAGCTGGCTGTGGTTCCTGCCGCCGCTGGCCGTCAGCTGGCTGTTGGCATTGCCCGGCCGCGAAGGCGCCGTGCTGACGCTGGGATGGGTGGCCATCTGGGCCATCCTGGCGCGCTTTCATCCGCAAAAGCAGTTCTGGCACGACGTCTGGGCGGGCACCCGGCTGATCACCTGGGTAGCGCCCGAAAAACCCCGCCGCAAGGACAAAGGCATGACAGGCGCGGGTGCATAACATCAACATGCCATAAAGCTGCGCGACAATCGCCCCATGCCCGAACAAGTTCCGCTTTCCGCCTCCGCGCCAGCTTCCATCAGCACCGCCTGCGCCGCGCCCCTCGATGGGCCGGTCAATCCCCAAAAACACCGCAAGGGCCTGAGCCGCGTCTGGCATGCCACGGGCTACTCCATCGCCGGCCTGCGTGCCGGCTGGCATGAAACCGCCTTCCGCCAGGAGGCCATCGCCTCCATTGTGCTGATACCCGCCGCCTTCTGGCTGGGCCGCAGCTGGGTGGAAACCGTGCTGCTGGCCGGCACCGTGATCCTCATCATGATCGTGGAACTGCTCAACACCGGCATCGAAACCGCCATAGACCGCATAGGCCCCGAATGGCATGACCTTTCCAAGCGCGCCAAGGACATGGGCAGCGCCGCCGTCCTGCTCAGCCTGCTGCTGTGCGCGGGCACCTGGGCCATGGCGCTCTGGCAACGCTTTGCAGCATGAACAACGACAACACCGAAGTGACAGATACCTCCAAACCCGCTTTCTCCCTTTGCGTCTACTGCGGCTCACGCACGGGCGCCCAGCCTGAATTCGCAGCGATCGCCGCCCTCGTCGGCACCTGGATAGGCCAGCATGGCGGCCAACTGGTCTACGGCGGCGGCCGCAACGGCCTCATGGGCATACTGGCCGACGCGGCGCTCGCCGCGGGTGCGCGGGTCGTGGGTGTGATCCCCAAGGCGCTGGTCGAAAAGGAATGGGCCCATACCGGCTGCACCGAGTTGCACATCGTGGAAAACATGCACGAGCGCAAACGCATCATGGCCGAGCATGCCGACGCCTTTCTGGCCCTGCCCGGCGGCATAGGCACGCTGGAAGAATTTTTTGAAGTCTGGACCTGGCGCCAGCTGGGCTACCACGACAAGCCGGTCGGCCTGCTCAACATGGGCGGCTACTACGACAGCCTGCTGGCCTTCCTGGCCTCATCGGTAAAGGCCGGCTTCATGAACGACTGGCTGATGGACCTGATACGCACCGGCAGCGAGGCGGAGCCGCTGCTCGAAACCCTGGTGCAGGCCGCCGGCATGACACCCGCCGCCACCCGCCTCGACCAGATTTAAGCGGCGAAGCGGCTCTCAGACCGCCGCTTCGTCTTCCTCACCCGTGCGAATACGCACCACGCGCTCCACGCTGGTGATGAAAATCTTGCCGTCGCCGATCTTGCCGGTGCGCGCGGCGCGCACGATGGCGTCCACGCAACGCTCCACATCCTCGGTTTTCACGACGACTTCGACCTTGACCTTGGGCAGGAAGTCGACCACGTACTCGGCGCCGCGATAGAGCTCGGTATGGCCCTTCTGGCGGCCGAAACCCTTGACTTCAGTGACGGTCAGCCCGGTCACGCCGCATTCGGCCAACGCCTCGCGGACTTCTTCGAGTTTGAAAGGCTTGAGGACGGCGGTAATTTGTTTCACTGAATATCTCCGGTAGTTAAAAAATAAGGCCCCCACGCTCCCCACTGCGTGTGGTTCGCTGCCCCCCCGAGGGGGCCGCCCGCCTGCGGCCCGGCAAAGCCGGTTCCGCGGCTCATGCTGGTATGGGAGGAGGCATCCCGTGCTTTTCTACTGTCTAAATTTGCTCGTAATAGGATAGCGCCAATCCTTGCCAAAGCTCCTGTGGGTGACCCTGATTCCCACCGGCGCCTGTCGCCGCTTGTATTCATTGATCCGGATCAGCTGGGCGACGCGCACGACCAATGCGCGGTCAAACCCGGCAGCGACGATGGCGTCCACGCCCTGGTCGTTCTCCATGTACCGCTCCAGGATGGCATCGAGCACTTCGTAAGGCGGCAAGCTGTCCTGGTCGGTCTGGTCGGGGCGCAGCTCGGCGCTGGGCGGACGCGTGATGATGCGCTCGGGAATCGGGTTGCTGCCGGTGCCGTAAGGGTCGTTGGCATTGCGCCAGCGCGCCAGCCGGAACACCGAGGTCTTGAGCACGTCCTTGATCACCGCGAAGCCGCCGGCCATGTCGCCATACAGCGTGCAATAGCCGGTGGCCATCTCGCTCTTGTTGCCGGTGGTCAGCACGATGGAGCCGAACTTGTTGGACAGCGCCATCAAAAACACGCCGCGTATGCGCGCCTGGATGTTTTCCTCGGTCGTGTCTTCCTTCAGGCCTTTGAACTCGCCGGCCAGCGAGGCCTTGAAGGCCTCGAACTCGGGCACGATGGAGATCTCGTCGTAACGCACCCTCACGCGCTCGGCCATCTCTCGCGCGTCTATCCACGAGATATCGGCGGTATAGGGCGAAGGCATCATCACCGCACGCACCTTGTCCGCACCCAGCGCATCCACCGCGATCGCCAGCACCAGGGCCGAGTCGATGCCGCCCGACAGGCCCAGGATGGCGCCCGGAAACCCGTTTTTTCCCAGGTAGTCGCGCACACCCAGCACCAGCGCGTCCCACAAATCGGCCTCGGGACTGCGCTCGGGCGCCGTATCCGCCGCCAATACAACCGCGCGCCCCGCGCGCCCGGCGCGGATGGCAAACAGCTTTTCCTTGAAACTCTCGGCCCGCCCGGCCAGCGTGCCGTCAGCCTGCAGCGCAAAAGAGCGTCCTTCAAACACGATTTCGTCCTGCCCTCCCACCAGGTGGGCATAAACCAGCGGCAACCCGGTAGCCAGGCAGCGGTTTTGCATCATCTGCTCGCGCTCGCCGCCCTTGCCCACATGGAAAGGCGAGGCATTGATGACCACCAGCAGCTCGGCGCCGGCTTCCCTGGCCAGCCGCGCAGGCTCTTCAAACCAGGCGTCTTCGCAGATCAGCAGGCCTATGCTGATGGCCTCATCACCCTCGCCGGCCTGGAACACACAGCTTCCCTGGCCCGGCGTGAAGTAGCGTCGTTCGTCAAACACCTGGTAATTGGGCAGCTCGCGCTTGGCGTAGCTTTCGATGACGCGGCCTTCGCGCAGCACCCGGGCCGCGTTGTGCCGCTGCTGCACCTCCACACTTTTGGTGCGCAGGCCCTTGCCGTTGTCGCCGTGGGTGGGCGTGCCCACCACCACCGTCAGGCCTTTTAACCCGGCCAGCTCGCGGGCCACTTGATTCACGGCATCATCACAGGCCTGGATGAAAGAGGGGCGTAAAAACAGGTCTTCAGCCGCATAGCCGCAAATCGCCAGTTCCGGTGTCAGCACCAGCCGCACACCATCCTGGTAGGCGACGCGGGCGGCCTCGATGATCTTTTGCGCATTGCCGGGCATGTCTCCCACGCAGTAGTTCAGTTGGGCAACGCAGATTTTGAGTGGCATGTAGAAGTAAAACCCCAAAAACACGTGAAAAAAGACTCAAACGATTATGTCATCCGCGTGCTGGATTCGCCGCTGAAGGTGAATGCCTCCGAGTGGAACGCCCTGCTGGCGGCGCAAAGCCCTGGCGAAGCCGCCAACCCCTTTATGCGCCACGAGTACCTGGCGGCACTGCACGAAAGCGGCAGCGCCACCCCCGAAACCGGCTGGACGCCGCGCTTTATCACCCTCTGGCAGGGCAAGACCCTGGCCGGGGCCTGCCCGCTATACCTCAAGGCCCACTCCTACGGCGAATACGTCTTCGACTGGGCCTGGGCCAATGCCTACCAGCAGCACGGCCTCCACTACTACCCCAAGGCCTTGGCCGCTGTGCCCTTCACGCCCGTGCCGGGCGCCCGGCTGCTGGCGCGCACCGCCGCAGAGCGCACCTTGCTGGTCAAGGCACTGCTTGCCTGGTGCGGCGATGAAAAGCTGTCGTCGCTGCACCTGCTGTTTACGGCCGATGAAGATGTCGCTGCCTGCGAAGAAGCCGGCCTCATGCTGCGCCACACAGTCCAATTCCACTGGACCGCGCCGCCCCCCGGCTACCGTGACTTCGACGACTTCCTGATGTCGCTGAATCAGGAAAAGCGCAAAAAAATCCGCCAGGAGCGCCGCAAGGTGCACGATGCCGGCATCCACTTTCGCTGGTCGCTGGGCAAGGACATCAGCCAGGCCGACTGGGACTTCTTTTACCGCTGCTACGAGCGCACCTACCATGAGCACGGCAACGCGCCCTATCTGAGTCGCGACTTCTTCCGGCGCATGCAGGACACCATGCCGGAAAACTGGCTGCTGTTTGTGGCAGAAGGCACGCCAGGCGGCGAACGCCGGCCCATCGCGGCCAGCCTCATCGCGGTCAACGCCCCGCCTTCATCGCCGGGCGCGGCCGCTCCCCCGCTGGCCGCCTACGGCCGCTACTGGGGCGCCCTGGCCCGTGTCGACTGCCTGCACTTCGAAGCCTGCTACTACCAGCCGCTGCAGTGGTGCATAGAGCACGGCTACCAGCGCTTTGAAGGCGGCGCCCAGGGAGAGCACAAAATGGCGCGCGCCCTGCTGCCCGTCAAGACCACCAGCGCCCACTGGCTGGCCCATCCTTCCTTCGCCGACGCGGTAGAACGTTTCCTGGAGCGTGAAGGCGCCGGCATCCAGAGTTATATGGACGACTTGGAACGGCGCAACCCGTTCAAGGCATCCCCTAAATAGAGGACTTGCAACATAGCCATCAAGTCAATTTATTCGGAATCGACATACAGGGTGTTACAAACACAGGTATGCTTGGCGCCGGTTTCTCATGTTTCACCCTTCTGAAAGAATTTCGATGAAAAAGGTTTTCCTGGCTGGCGCAATCGCCGCAGCGTTCGTGGCGATGCCGGCTTCGGCCCAGTGGTATATCGGTGGCGGCGTCGGATCGTCCAAAGTCACTGGCGCAGACGGCACCGCGCCCACGACTCCTCCACTCACGCTCACCGGCGCTGACTCCAACAAAGCTTCCGTCAAGATTTATGGCGGCTACCAGATCACCCCTAACTGGGGCGTCGAAGCTCAATACGCCGACCTCGGCAACCGCGATTTCGCGATCCGCAACGGTGCCGGCGTTCCGCTCGCCACGGGTAGCCTGAAAGCAACGCAGTTCAGCATTGCCGGGACCGGCACGCTGCCACTGGCCAACAACTTCTCGCTGTTTGGCAAGCTGGGCATCTCCAGCAACCATGGAAAAATCAGCGCCGCTGGCATCTCCGACCGCGGCAGCAAGACTTCCCCCTTGATCGGTGTGGGCGCCCTTTATAACGTCACCCCGAAACTCGCCGTTCGCCTCGAGTACGAAGACTTCGGCAAGTTCTCCAATGACGGCGGCGCAAGCGGCGGTGCGATTCGCGCCAACAACTTCGGTCTCAGCCTGCAATACGCATTCTGATCTGATAATCTTGCTGACCTGACCAAAAGCCGGGCTCGTCCCGGCTTTTTTAATCCAGCCGCCCCTCATCCTTCACGTTATGCGAGGAATCCAAATGGCCGCCTACAAGGTCAACCTGGTTGAATGCCCCACTCTCAGCGCCGAGCAGCGCGCAGCCGCGGAATTGCGCTTTCGCATGGCGCTTGAATTCGCGGTGGGTGGGCCGGAGTATGTGCTGCCCTCTCTTCAGGCTTACATGCTGGCGCAGACCCTGAGCGAAGGCCTGCCGCTGCAAGGCGCTTCGCAGGCCGAAGAGCAGGTCATCGCACTGTGGCAAAACGCCGAGACCGACGCCATCCTGGCCGCCATGCGGCCGCTGGGTGACAACCTGGACAACGCGCGCTTCGAGATTCTTCCGCTCTGAATACCCCAGGTGCCGGAGTCCACACCATGAGCAGCGCCGCCCTCCCACTTGCCAGCGTCCCGGCATCCACCGCGCCGGCCGCCAACGACAGCGCGCTGGGAACAACGCCGCCGCTGGGCCGCCCCCATGCCCGGCGCCTGCGCGAGGTCTACCGCTCCGCCGGCTGGCCCTGCCAGGACCTGCTGGAAATCGAACTGCTCGCCACCGGCATGCTGCAGCGTGTGGCCGGACCCGCTGGCCACGAAACCCTGCGCGTCACTGACGCTGGCATTGCCTACCTGGCGGCCACGCTGCTGCGCAACCGCTCGGCCCTGTCCAAGCATGAAGCCCTGGTCGAGCAGGTGGCCGGCGAGATGGTGCGCGCCGGCCGCATCACCTGGCGCGGCCTGGGGCTACGCGCCCAGTTGCCACCGGACACCGAAGGCGGCAAGGCCCGCTGGTGCATCGCCAGGCCCGACGTGTTTTCCATCCGCAACACCACGGTGCAGGAATACGTGGACCCCATCGTCCACGAGATCAAGGTGCACCGCTCCGATCTGCTGGGCGACCTGCGCCGCCCCGAAAAGCGCGCCGCCTACCTGGACCTGGGCGGCGAATGCTGGTACGTGCTGGGTTGCGATGCCAAGGGACGGCCTATAGGCGCGGCCGATGAAGTGCCGGCCGAATGCGGCGTGATGCTGATGGAAGGCCGGCGCCTCGTCGTGGCCCGCGCGGCGCCGCGGCGCTCGCGCCAGGCCTTGCCGCTGGGTGTCTGGATGGCGCTGGCCAAGGCAACACCGGTGGCCGGGCTCAATGACGATGAGCAAGGCATGCTGGGCGACTGCGAAGCTTGAACGCGATCATGGCCGCGCGCTGAGCCCGGCGCGACAGCCGCGGCTACGGCAAACCCTAGTGCCGCGGCCCGGCCCGCTCGGTTAAGGTCTCCCCACGGAGACAACACAACCATGAAATCCCTGACCGGCCTGGACGCGACCTTTCTTTACCTCGAAACCCCTGAAATGCCCATGCACGTGGGCTCGCTCAACCTCTGCGAACTGCCGGCCGGCTTCAAGGGCAGCTTTCACAAGGCCGTCAAAAACCACATCGCCAAGCGCATGCACCTGGCGCCGGTGTTCAGCCGCAAGCTGGTGTTCATGCCGCTGGACCTGGGCCACCCGCTGTGGGTGGAGGCCGATTCGGTGGACATCGACTTCCATATCCGCCGCGCCGACCCCAGCAAAAAAGGCGCGGCGCCCATGACGCTGGCCGAGGTGCACAAGCTCTGCGCCCAGCTGCACGGCGAGGTCATAGACCGCGACTTCCCGCTCTGGGAGTTTTACATTTTCGACCGCATCCAGCTGCCCGAATCCCAGGGTGGCGGCATCGTGGCGGGCTTCTTCTCCAAGATCCACCATGCCGCGCTGGACGGCAAAGGCGGCGTGATGCTGGCCAATGCCATGCTGGACCTGAGCCCCGAGCCGCGTGAGGTCGCGCCGCCCGACCCCGACAGGCGCCGCAAGCTGGAGGCCGACCTCAAGCTGGGCAAGATGATCGGCTCGGTGTTCTCCAGCTCGCTGGGCCAGCTGGCCAAGGTCGCCAAGTCGCTGCCCGCCGCGGCCAGCACCTTCGGCAGCACGCTGGCCAAACAGTCCATGGGCAGTTCGGCCACCGGCGTCAAACCCAAGATGCCGATGAAGCTGGCGCCGCCCACACCTTTCAACGCGGGCATAGGCACGGGCCGCGTGTTTGTCACCGCCACCATCCCGCTGGCGGAAACCAAGGCCATGGGCAAGGCGGTGGGAGGTTCGTTCAATGACATGGTGCTGTGGATCTGCTCGACCGCGCTGCGCAACTACCTCACGCAGCACCACAGCCTGCCGAAAAAATCGCTGGTGGCCGCCATGCCGGTGTCGCTGCGCGAAGCCGGCGCCACCGATGCCAGCAACCTGGGCAACCAGGTCAGCATGAGCCTGGTCGAGCTGGGCACCCACCTGGCGCACCCGCTCAAGCGCATGAACGCCATCATGGCCTCCACCGCCAAGGTCAAGACTTCCATGCAAAGCCTCAAAGGCCTGCTGCCGACCGATTACCCCTCGCTGCTGGCGCCCTGGCTGGTCGGCGGTGCCGCCAAGATGGCGCTCAATGCCTATGGCAAAAGCGGCATGGCCAGCCGCCTGCCCATGGTGGCCAACCTGGCGATTTCCAACGTGCCGGGCCCGCCGGTGCCGCTGTACCTGGCCGGCGCGAAATTCCTGACCTTCCATCCCCTGTCCATCATCCTGCACGGCCTGGCGCTCAACATCACCATACAGACCTACGCCGGCCATGTGGACTTCGGCATCATTGCCGACAAAAAAGCGCTGCCGCATGCCAGGGACCTGGCCAAGGCCATTGAGGACGCCTTCGTGGAAGCGCAGGCGCTGATGGCTGCCCCGGCACCGGCCGTACCCGCGCCCCGCAAGACCGCCAAGCCCGCCGCGAAAAAGGCCGCGGTGAAAGCCGCCCCGGTAAAAACCCGAAAGGCCGCTGTCACGAAGGCGACGAAAACCGCGGCGAAGCGATGAAGTTAGAGGCGCCTCCCTCTGTAAAAACCTGTAAGCGCCGCCATACTGTTCCTGTCTGGAACCAACACAAAAGTATCCAATGCTGCAAGCCATGGCAAGCCCGTCATCCAAGCGAAATCCGTCTTCCTCCTCCCAGAATCCCTCAAAACCGGCTCCGCACGATGTCCCGCCCAGCGCCTGGCTGCTCGCACTCGAGTTGCGTGCATTCTGGGAATTCGGCGCCCTGCTGCCCGCCTGGCCCCTGCTGGCCCGCGCGCCGCGCGGCGACGGCCATGCCGTGATGGTGTTCCCGGGCCTGTCGGCCAACGACGCCACCACCGTGCCGCTGCGCCAGTACCTGCAGTCGCTCAATTACAAACCCTGGGGCTGGGAACAAGGCTTTAACTTCGGCCCGCGTGCCGGTGTGCTCGAAGAAGCCCGCGACAGCCTCATCCGCACCTTCGAGGCCACGGGCCGCAAGGTCAGCCTGATCGGCTGGAGCCTGGGCGGCGTCTATGCGCGCGAACTGGCCAAGGAAATGCCGGACAAGGTCCGCTGCGTGATCACGCTGGGCACGCCTTTCGCGGGCTCGCACAAGGCCACCAATGCCTGGCGTGTCTATGAACTCACCAGCGGGCGCAGCGTGGAACGTGAGTCCGAAAACTACGACCTGCCCGCCGCCCCGCCCGTGCCGACCACCAGCATTTATTCGCGCAGCGACGGCGTGGTGGCCTGGCAGGCCAGCATCCAGGCGCCCAGCGCAAGCAACCCGCAGACCGAAAACATCGAAGTGCTGGCCAGCCATATCGGAATGGGCGTGAACCCCAGCGCCTGGTGGGCGGTAGCCGACCGGCTGGCCCAGCCCGAAGGCCAGTGGAAACCCTTCTCGCGCGAGGACAAGGGCCGGCTGCACGGCCTGGTCTACCCGGTGCCCGCGCAAGCAGCTTAAAACCGCGCCAGGCATGAAAAAAGCGCCTGCAGGTTTTCCTGCAGGCGCTTTTTTTGTGGGAACCCGAAATCAGGCGGCCTTGGCGTAGTTGGCGATGCCGTCGGTGATTTCCTTCTTGGCCGCATCGGGGCCTTCCCAGCCCAACACCTTGACCCACTTGCCTTCTTCCAGGTCTTTGTAGTGTTCAAAGAAATGGGAGATGGTTTTCAGCCGCAGCGGGTTCATGTCTTCAGGTTTTTGCCACTGGGTGTACAGCGAGCATTTCTTGTCCACCGGCACGGCCAGCACCTTGCCGTCTTCGCCGGCTTCGTCCTGCATCTTCAGGATGCCGATGGCGCGGCAGGTTACCACCACGCCGGGGATCAGCGGCACCGGCGTGATCACCAGCACGTCGACGGGGTCGCCGTCGCCGCTGATGGTCTTGGGCACATAGCCGTAGTTGGTCGGGTAGTGCATGGACGTGCTCATGAAGCGGTCCACAAAAATCGCGCCGGACTCCTTGTCCACCTCGTACTTCACCGGGTCGGCGTTCATCGGGATTTCGATGATCACGTTAAAGGATTCGGGCACGTTTTTACCGGGGGAAACTTTATCGAGGGACATGGTCGCTTGAAGTGTGTATTGAAGGGAAAGAGATGAAATGAAAGGCTTCAGCCTGCATGGGCGACCGCGCAAAGGGCGCGGAAGTTAATACTCTGCGGCTACCGGCAGCTCGGTATTTACCCTCATTTTACTGATTCGGGGCTTACGCATCGCGAACTTGTCATGTTTTCACGTTAAATTTCGCGAGTTGGCCAATCGACTTGTCTCCATACGTGGCACAAGCAACGAGGAAGCAACGCAGCGGGGGCACCGCTCGCGTGGCACCCCCTCCAAGCGAAAAACAACGTAGGAGAATTTCAATGTCAGCTATGACAGGCAACTCGGCGCTCATTCTTGCGCTGGTCTGCGGACTGATCGCCGTCGGGTACGGTATCTGGGCACGCAGCTGGATTCTTTCCCAGGACGCAGGCAATGCGCGCATGCAGGAAATCGCGGCCGCGATCCAGACAGGCGCCGCCGCCTACCTCGCGCGGCAATACAAAACCATCGCCATCGTCGGTGTCGTCCTCGCGGTACTCATCGGCTTCTTTCTGGACGGCAAGACCGCCGTCGGCTTTGTGGTCGGCGCGGTGCTCTCGGGCGCCTGCGGCTTTATCGGCATGAACGTCTCGGTGCGCGCCAACGTGCGCACCGCGCAGGCCGCCACCAGAGGCATTGGCCCGGCCCTGGACGTCGCTTTCCGCGGCGGCGCCATCACCGGCATGCTGGTCGTGGGCCTGGGCCTGCTGGGCGTGAGCGGTTTTTACTGGTTCCTGGTGGGCAACGGCAACTACACGCCCGACCTCAAGCTGGCCAACCTGCTCAACCCGCTGATCGGCTTTGCCTTCGGCTCCTCGCTGATCTCCATCTTCGCCCGGCTGGGCGGCGGCATCTTCACCAAGGGCGCCGACGTCGGCGCCGACCTGGTGGGCAAGGTCGAAGCCGGCATCCCCGAAGACGACCCGCGCAATCCGGCCGTGATTGCCGACAACGTCGGCGACAACGTGGGCGACTGCGCGGGCATGGCCGCCGACCTGTTTGAAACCTATGCGGTGACGCTGATCGCCACCATGGTGCTGGGCGCCCTGCTGCTGTCCAGCGCCGGCGCCACCGCCGCGGTCTATCCGCTGGCGCTGGGCGGCGTGTCCATCATCGCCTCCATCATCGGCTGCTTCTTCGTCAAGGCCTCGCCCGGCATGAAGAACGTGATGCCGGCCCTCTACAAGGGCCTGGCGATTGCCGGCGTGCTGTCGCTCATCGCCTTCTACTTCGTCACCGTGTGGCTGATGCCCGACAACGCCGTGACGGCCACTGGCACGCAGATGCGCCTGTTCGGCGCCTGCGCGGTCGGCCTGGTCCTGACCGGCGCGCTCTGCTGGGTCACCGAGTACTACACCGGCACGCAGTACAAGCCCGTGCGCCACATCGCGCAGGCCTCGACCACCGGCCACGGCACCAACATCATCGCCGGCCTGGGCGTATCCATGCGCTCCACCGCCTGGCCCGTGGTGTTTGTCTGCATCGCGATCCTGGTCGCCTTCAAACTGGCGGGCCTCTACGGCATCGCGATCGCGGCGACCTCCATGCTGAGCATGGCCGGCATCGTGGTCGCGCTGGACGCCTACGGCCCCATCACCGACAACGCCGGCGGCATCGCCGAGATGGCCGAGCTGCCCAGCAGCGTGCGCGACATCACCGACCCGCTGGACGCCGTGGGCAATACCACCAAGGCCGTGACCAAGGGCTATGCCATCGGCTCGGCCGGCCTGGCCGCGCTGGTGCTGTTCGCCGACTACACGCACAAGCTCGAGGCCTACGGCAACGCCATCAGCTTCGACCTGAGCAACCCCTACGTCATCATCGGCCTCTTCATCGGCGGGCTGATTCCCTACCTCTTCGGCGCCATGGCCATGGAGGCCGTGGGCCGCGCCGCCGGCGCCGTGGTGGTCGAAGTGCGCCGCCAGTTCCGCGACATCAAGGGCATCATGGACGGCACGGGCAAGCCCGAGTACGACACCGCGGTCGACATGCTGACCACGGCCGCCATCAAGGAAATGATGATTCCCTCGCTGCTGCCCGTGGTGGTTCCCATCGTGGTCGGCCTGGCGCTCGGGCCCCAGGCACTGGGCGGCCTGCTGATGGGCACCATCGTGACCGGCCTGTTTGTCGCGATCTCCATGTGCACCGGCGGCGGCGCCTGGGACAACGCCAAAAAGTACATTGAAGACGGCAACCACGGCGGCAAGGGCTCGGAGGCGCACAAGGCCGCCGTGACCGGCGACACCGTGGGCGACCCCTACAAGGACACGGCCGGCCCGGCCGTCAACCCGCTGATCAAGATCATCAACATCGTGGCCCTGCTGATCGTGCCGCTGGTGATGAAATTCCACAGCGGTCCCGCGCAAGCCGCGCCCAGCGCGCCCATGGCGGAACCCGCCGCCGTGAGCGCACCGGCCGCCACCCCGACGGCGCCCGCCATGCCCGCCCCGGCCCCCACGCAGGCGCCCAACGCGGCGGCCACGCCGACGCCGGCCGCACCGGCCTCGGCAGCATCACGCTAAACCGCGACAGCCATGCAAAAAGCCCTGCACTGCAGGGCTTTTTCTTTGTACGCACACAGCAAGGCTGCAGCGGCGTGGCCGCCGGCCGGTCAAGCCGGCATCAGTTGGCCCGCCTCTTGGCCAACCGCCAGCAACGCCGGCGTCGCGAGGAATTCAAAGCGGCGAATCTCGCTCAGCGCTTCGCTGAGCGTCATCTCACCGGATCGCATCAGGCACCCGGTCAGGTGCTCCGTCAGGCCGGTGTATTGCGCCAGGACAGCCTTGGTTTCGCCGTAAAGCCGTTCGCTCTGGGCCTCCATGATGTTGCGCGTCTCCTCGTCAGGCGGCGCCGTGCCGCCGTCCTTGACGAGCGCCGCATAGTTCAGCCGGGTCTTGCGGTACATGCCCATTTCCGCCACCGCATGGTGCAGCAGCCGGGTCACGCGCGTGATGTCGTTGTGGGCGCCGCCCGTGGTGCCGTCCTCTCCGAAGAAAAGCTCTTCATTGGCCATGCCGCCCAGCAGCACGCGCACTTCATGCTCCATGTCGCCTTTTGTCTTGAGGAGGTTGCTGTCCTGTTTGTGCAGCACAAAGCCCAGCGCGTTGTTGCGCGGATTGGCTTTGAGTGAAATCTTGATGGTGTTCATGTCGGCTTGCAGGGCATCCCAGCTGCCGCCTGCCAGCTTGCGCTGGTGGTGAAAGTCCATCAGGAAGTGGCCCCACTCGTGCACGGCGATGATGCGCCGGTCCCGCTCGCGCTCCTTGGTGGTGTGGTCGTTAACGTTGCCGACCAGCACGCGCTCGGCGGCCTGCATCAGGGTGTGCGCGCCTATCATCTGGCCCGACTGCACCGCGAGTATGCCCGCCTGGTTGACCATGGTTTCCAGGTCCGCCGGGCTGCAGCCCTCGGTCAGTTCGACAAAATGGCGCAGGTCCAGGTCCGGCAGGACCTTGTCGGCACGCTGGCGCAGGTAGTGGCCGGTGATGGCCAGGCGCTCCTGCTGGTTGGGCATGCGGAAGTCGACCTTCATCTGGAAGCGGCGCAGCATGGCCTCGTCCATCTGCAGGTTGGCCGAATTGAAATTGGACGCCACGATCCAGATGATTTCCGCGTCCGACTTGGTGCGCACGCCGTCCAGGATGGCCAGCAGCATGTTCTGCGTGTCGTCGTCGTATTTCCGGTTGCCGCCGCGCCGCATGAAGAGGTCCTGCGCCTCGTCGAGGAACACGATGCAGCGCTTGCGCCGCGTGGCCAGCGCGAGAATGCGCGACAGGGTGTTGGAGCCCCCGGCGACATAGCCGGTTTCCAGGTTGGCGGCCGAATGAAAAAGAATCGGCAGGTTCAACTCCTTGGCCAGGTAGCTGGCCAGCTTGGTCTTGCCGGTGCCCGCCGGGCCGCTGAACATCACGTTGAACGGCTTGTTCACGCCGTAGGCGGCGTATTCGAGGCGGCGCTCGTACTGGTCGCGGATCTGCGCGACCTCGGCCTTGATGTCGTCCATGCCGACCAGGTCGTCGATGTCGCCGCTGATCTGCTGCGGCGAGATGAACTTCAGCGACTTGCGCTGGCCGCCGACCTGGTACCACAGGAAGGCCAGCAGGCCCAGGGTCAGGGTGGCGGACACCAGCGCGCTGGCGCCGCCTTTCCAGGCGTCCTGCTCGGATTGCGGACGCGCCTCGCCGAAACGCTGCTCAAGCCGCGCCAGCATGTCCTTGCTGGCGCCGTCAAGCGCGGCCTGGGGCACAAAAGTCAGCTTACCGCCCCAGGGTGCCGTCACGGCCTTGTCGGCCAGTATCTTGGTCTCCATGTCCGAGGGGTAATACGCGTACTGCCGGCCTTGCGACTCCACCAGCACAAAGCGCTCGGAAACGGTCCAGAGAATCGGACGGTAAATAATGGTGATGCGCGCGACCGGGTGGGTCTCGAGAAAACTCAGCACCGAGCCGCTGCCGAAGACGACCGGCAGCGCGGTGTTGTAGGCCCAGGCCGCTTCGGCGCCTTGCCCCGCCGCCATTGCCTTGACCTCCAGGCTCAGTTTCTGCTGGCGCTCCAGGGTGGACCAGGCGTAGTACGCGCTGGCGGGAATCATCAGCGCCACGCCCAGCACCGCGAGTTTCATGCCCGGCGTCTGAATGGCCAGCCAGTCGCGCAAGCGCGCCGCGGTGGCTTTAAACCAGGCCCGCGTGCCAGAGCCGGCCGCAGGTGCCTCGCCGGTGGAAGCTGCATCGTTCGCGCATGGGGTGGGGTCGCTCATCGCTGTATGTGTCCAGAGTGCGAACCGCAGTTGCCGGCTGCTGCCGCTGTCAGCGCCCGCCGGGCGCAATGAGGGCACCCTTCCATTTGTAGGAATTGGCGAGGTGCGTGTGTAGGTTTGATCCTACAGAAAGTACGATTCCCACACAGCAAAAATGTTGTAAACGGCACCTCGCCACGCCACACCAGGGCGTGAAAAACGCACGCTTTTTGAGACCGTTACGCGGGGCCCGGCGGCACGGGTCCGCCGCCACCGTTGCAGCCGCTTTCAAGCAAAATCAGGCGATGCAGCTCAATTACATCGCCAACGCCTCCCTCCCCTCCGTCTCCGGCAAGACCATTCCCGTCATAGACCCGTCCGACGGCCAGGTGTTTGACGAGATCCAGCGCAGCAACGCGCACGACATCGACACCGCCGTGCGCAGCGCGCGCGAATGCCTGGAACTGGTGTGGAGCCGCTTCAACGCCGCCGAGCGCGGGCGCCTGCTGATGCGTCTGTCGGCCAAGGTGGCCGAGCATGCCGAGGAACTGGCCCAGCTGGAGCAGCGCGACTGCGGCAAGCCCACCAAACAGGCGCGCGCCGACGCGGCGGCCCTGGCGCGCTACTTCGAGTTCTATGCCGGCGCCTGCGACAAGCTGCATGGCGACACCATTCCCTACCTGGACGGCTACAGCGTGATGACCTGGCGCGAGCCACACGGCGTTACCGGCCATGTCATCCCCTGGAACTACCCCATGCAGATCTTCGGCCGCAGCGTGGGCGGCGCGCTCGCCGCGGGCAATGTCTGCGTGGTCAAGCCGGCCGAGGACGCCTGCCTGTCGCTGATCCGCGTGGCGCAGCTGGCCGCCGAAGTCGGCTTTCCGGCCGGCGCCATCAACATCGTGACCGGTTACGGCCATGAAGTGGGCGACGCGCTGGCGCGCCACAAGGGCATAGACCACATCAGCTTCACCGGCAGCCCCGCGGTAGGCACGCTGATCCAGCAAGCGGCGGCCGAGCGCCATTGCCCGGTCACGCTGGAGCTGGGCGGCAAAAGCCCGCAAATCGTCTTTGCCGACGCCGACCTGGACGCCGCGATTCCCGCCATCATCAATGCCATCGTGCAGAACGCCGGCCAGACCTGCTCGGCGGGTTCCCGCCTGCTGGTGGAGCAGGCGATTTACGAGCCGCTGCTGCAGCGCCTGGGCCACGCCTTCGAAAACCTGCGCGTCGGCCCCGCCGCCATGGACCTTGACGTCGGCCCCCTGATCCGGCAAAGCCAGCAGCAGCGCGTCTGGGATTTTTTGAGCGACGCGCAGGTCGCCAACATCGCCATGGTGGCCCAGGGCCAGATCGTCGATGAAGCGCCCGACACCGGCTTTTACCAGGCCCCCACCCTGCTGCGCGACGTGCCGGCCACGCACCGGCTGGCCCAGGAAGAAGTCTTCGGCCCGGTGCTGTGCGCCATGAGCTTCAAGGACGAGAACCACGCCGTGGAACTCGCCAACGCCACCCAGTTCGGACTGGTTGCCGGCATCTGGACGCGCGACGGCGCGCGCCAGTTCCGCATGGCCAGGCGCGTCAGGAGCGGCCAGGTCTTCATCAACAACTACGGCGCCGGCGGCGGCGTAGAGCTGCCTTTCGGCGGCGTGAAGTCCTCGGGCTACGGGCGCGAAAAAGGCTTTGAAGCGCTGTACGGCTTCACCACGCTGAAGACCGTGGCAGTGCGGCATGGCTGAACGCGCCGCATCCGGTCCCAATACCCGCCGCGGCCCCGGGGCCGGGATGTAATAAGCTCACGTATCAGTTCGATAAATTCAAAATACCTGGAGACAAACCCATGCGGGTCAAAGACAAGTCCATCATCGTCACCGGCTCCGGAGGCGGTATCGGTGAAGGCATCGCCCGGCGGCTGGCGGCCGAGGGCGCCAAGGTCATCGTCAACGACATCAACATCGCCCTGGGCGAAAAAGTCGTGGCCGCCATCACCAAGGCCGGCGGCACGGCCTCCTTCTTCGCGGCCGACGTGACGAAGTCCGCCGAGGTCAAGGCCCTGGTCGACGCCGCCGTGCAGCGCTACGGCCGGCTCGACGTGATGGTCAGCAACGCCGGCTGGACGCATCGCAACCAGCCCGCGCTGGACGTCAGCGAAGAGGATTTCGACAAGTGCTACGCCATCAACGTCAAAAGCATTTACCTGGCCACCCTCCACGCCACGCCGGTGTTCCGCCGCCTGGGGGGCGGCAGCTTCATCAACATCGCTTCCACGGCCGGCGTGCGCCCGCGCCCGGGCCTGACCTGGTACAACGGCTCCAAGGGCGCCGTCATCACCACCTCCAAATCGCTGGCAGCCGAACTCGGTCCCGACAACATCCGCGTCAACTGCGTCAATCCGGTGTTCAACCCCGACACCGGACTTTCGGCCGAATTCGCCGGCGGCCCGCTGGACGAGGAGCGCAAGGCCCGTTTTCGCGCCAGCATCCCGCTGGGGCGCTTTTCGACCGCGCTGGATGTGGCCAACGCCGTCCTTTACCTGGCCAGCGATGAGGCGGACTTTATAAGCGGCATATGCCTGGAGGTCGACGGCGCTAGATGTGTGTAGAGATCAGTGGCTCCACACGAAATTCTTCCGCCAGCCGGGGCCGCGGAACCGGCTTTGCCGGGCCGCAGGCGCAGCGGCCCCCTCGGGGGGCAGGGAGCTACACGCAGTGAGCGACCGTGGGGGCCCAATAGTGTGCATCCTTTGGGGATAAGGCCTCTTTTTAACGCCTTGGAAGGACCAATGGAGTAAATTCTCCCTTTGGGCCCCTCACGATGACGACCGAAAAAATCATTCCGCTGGCAGATATCCGCTACGCAAGCCGCGTGCCGCACATCCCTGCCCGGGTCACGGCGCCCACGGGCCTCTTGAGCGACACGCGGGGCCGGCCGCTGCGGGACTTGCGCATCAGCGTGACCGACCGCTGCAATTTCCGCTGCAGCTACTGCATGCCGCGCGAGGTCTTCGACAAGGATTACGCCTTCCTGCCGCAAAGCTCGCTGCTGAGCTTTGAGGAAATCACCCGCCTGGCCAAGATCTTCGTGGCGCATGGGGTGGAAAAAATCCGGCTGACCGGTGGCGAACCACTGCTGCGCAAGCACCTGGAGGTGCTGGTTGAAATGCTGGCCAGGCTGCAGACGCCGCAGGGCAAGCCGCTGGACATCACGCTGACCACCAACGCCTCGCTGCTCGCCAAAAAAGCCCAGTCGCTCAAGGACGCCGGCCTGCAACGCGTCACCGTGAGCCTGGACGCGCTGGACGACGCCACCTTCCGCCGCATGAACGACGTGGATTTCCCGGTCGCCGACGTGCTCAAGGGCATAGAAGCCGCGCAAAAAGTGGGCCTGGCGCCGCTCAAGGTCAACATGGTGGTCAAGCGCGGCACCAATGACGCGGAAATCCTGCCCATGGCCCGGCATTTCCGCCATACCGGCGCGGTGCTGCGCTTCATCGAATACATGGACGTAGGCGCCACCAACGGCTGGCGCATGGACGAGGTGCTGCCCTCGGCCCAGGTGGTGGAGCGCCTGAACGCTGAATTTCCGCTCACAGCCGTCGACCCCAACTACAGCGGCGAGACCGCCGAGCGCTGGCGCTATGCCGACGGCGCGGGCGAGATCGGCGTGATCAGCAGCGTGACCCAGGCTTTTTGCAGCGACTGCAACCGGGCGCGCCTGTCCACCGAAGGCAAGCTCTTTCTCTGCCTGTTCGCCAGCCAGGGCCAGGATTTGCGCGCCCTGCTGCGCGGCGGTTATGCCGACGAGCAGATCGCGGCGGCCGTGGCCCATATCTGGCAGGGGCGCGATGACCGCTATTCTGAGCTGCGTGCCGCGCTGCCGGCCGACACCAGCATGCCCGACAGCCAGGCCAAACGCGTCGAGATGAGCTACATCGGTGGCTAGCATGACAAGCAACAGCCACAACACCTCGCTGCACGCCGAAGCCATCACCGGCCTGATCCTGGCCGGCGGGCGCGGTTCGCGCATGGGTGGCGTCGACAAGGGCCTGCAGAATTTCAACGGCGTGCCGCTGGCCCTGCACACGCTGATGCGGCTCTCGCCCCAGGTCGGCGAGGTCATGATCAATGCCAACCGCAACCTGGCCGCCTATGAGGCTTTCGGCGTGCCGGTCTGGCCCGACAGCACCGGCCTGGGCGAATTCGCCGGGCCGCTGGCGGGTTTCCTCACCGGCCTGGAGCGCTGTGAAACGCCCTACCTGCTCACCGTGCCCTGCGACACGCCGCTGTTCCCTGACGACCTGGTGGCGCGCCTGGCCGAAGCCTATGTGCGCGAAGGGGCCGACTTCGCCGTGGCCGCCGCGCCCGAGGAAGACGGCCAGCTCAGGCCGCAGCCGGTGTTTTGCCTGATGGGCACCCACATGCTCGAAAGCCTGGTGCGCTTCACCCATGGCGGCGGCCGCAAGATAGACGCCTGGACAACGCAGCACAAAACCGTGTCCGTGCCCTTTGACCGGCCCGGCGACGACGCGCACGGTTTTTTCAACGCCAACACCCTGGCCGAGCTGCACCAGCTCGAATCGCGCCTGCCGTGAAGACGCTGGACCAGATCGCGGCCGAACTGCAGGGCTACGACCCGCAAGCCCTGTCGGCCGGCCAGGTGCTGGATTTCCTCTCGCGCCTGGTGGCGCCGGTCCAGGACGCGATCAAGCTGCCGCTGTTTGAAGCCCTGGGCCGCGTGCTGGCCGAGGACGTGGTCTCGCCCTTTGACGTACCGCCCCATGACAACTCGGCCATGGACGGCTTTGCCTTTGACGGCAGCCAGCTGGCCGCCGGCACGGCGCTGGAACTGCGGGTCGCGGACGGCACGGCGCTGGCCGGCAAAGCCTGGCAAGGCAGCATGCAAACCGGCCAGTGCGTGAAGATCATGACAGGCGCCATCATGCCCGCCGGCCTGGACACCGTGGTGCCCCAGGAATTCGTCAAACAGCACCCGGACGGCAGCATCAGCATCCCGCCCGGCCTGCTGCGCGCCGGCGACAACCGCCGCCTGCGCGGCGAGGACCTGACGCAAGGGCTGCCGGCGCTGCGCAGGGGCGAGATCCTCACGCCGGCCCGGCTGGGCCTGGCGGCCTCCCTGGGCCTGCCCACCCTGCCGGTCTGGCGGCCGTTGCGCGTGGCCTACTTTTCCACCGGCGATGAAATCCTCTCGCTCGGCGAAGCGCCGCGCGAAGGCGCGGTCTACGACAGCAACCGCTACACCGTCTTCGGTATGCTGCGCCGGCTCGGCTGCGAAGTCATCGACATGGGCGTGGTGCGCGACGAGCCGGCCCTGCTCGAAGCCGCGTTCACCGAGGCCGCCGCACGGGCCGATGCCATCATCACCTCGGGTGGCGTCAGCGTGGGCGAGGCCGACTTCACCAAGGCCATGATGAAAAAACTCGGCGACGTCGCTTTCTGGCGCATCGCCATGCGGCCCGGCCGGCCCATGGCTGTGGGGCGTATACCCCCTGCCGCGCAGGGCAGAGCCAACAACCCCAACGGCGCGATCCTGTTCGGACTGCCCGGCAACCCGGTTGCCGTGATGGTGACCTTTCTGGCCTTTGTGCGCCCCGCCCTGCTGCAGATGATGGGCGCCGGCGCCGCGCAGCCGCCGCTGCTCAAGGCCCGCAGCCTGGAGCCCATGCGCAAAAAAGCCGGGCGCACCGAATACCAGCGCGGCTGGGTTTCCACCGCGGCCGATGGTTCACTGCAGGTCAAGACCACAGGCAGCCAGGGCTCGGGCGTGCTGCGCTCCATGGCCGAGGCCAACGGCTTGATCGTGCTGCACCACGCGCAAGGCAATGTGGCCGTGGGTGATGAAGTCGATGTGCTGATGTTTGAGGGCGCCCTGTAAACCCATCGGATGCGCGCCGCCGACAGGCCTCAGTCGTTGCGGGAAGCTGGTAGCGGGGGCAAGTCTTCGTAACCGAAAAAATAGGGCACGACCCGGAAACCCATCAGCAAGCCGCCCTTTTCGGGCGAGGCATTCAGGCGCTCATAGTCCTGCGCGCCCAGGTGCTGTATTTTTTCGGCGTCACGGTGCCGGCTGAAAACGTCGTGACGCCACTGATAGACCTCACTGAGTTTTTCCAGGTAGGTGTAGTGGTGGTCGTTGTCGTTGTAATAGTCGTCAAACCGGTTGCCTCCCAGGTAGATGGCGTTGGAACCCTCGTACCCTGTTTTCTGGCTGGTGCGCGAGTCGGTGTTCAGGAAATACACCCAATCGCCCGGAACAAAGTTGCCGGGGGCAACATCGCCCACCATGCGCAAGACCTTGCCCGGCCGATCAAGCTCCAGCGGATCAAAATCAGCTTCAAAACTCCACATGCGGCCGGGCTCCAGGTCAACCAGGGGCTCCCCATCGGCCAATAGCCGCCGTTCCACGCCGCGCGCCTTGCCGGCATCCCTTTTGACGCGGCGAAAGTAATCCAGCGCACCTTGCGCAAACACCACCTTGGTCGCGGCGTAGCAGCCTATGTCGTATTTCCCCTGCTCAAAAAACATGTCATTCAGGGCTTTGTGCAAGGGGGTACGTAGCCGGGGCGTTCCATTGGCCCAATAACGGGCATTCCATTTGGCGGGGCCGCCCTCGGGCCAGCCCCACTCCAGCACCTCGGCCCAGGCCACGGTGTTCTGGCGAACGCCGACATGGTCGGCCAGGGCCTGCACATCGCAGGCCTTTCCCCTGAATTCGGTCAAGCGGCCCGGGTGCAGCAAGGCCAGCAGGATCTCTTTTTGGGAGACCGTCCTGAGCTTGCGCGTCTTGTTGTTTTTCACCGGCATCAGCAGCACCTCGTCCTGGATGGCCAGCTCAGTGCGTTGCGCCAGGAACAAGGTGCTCACGGCCGTGCCCGAGCCCAGCAGGGAATAGGTCATCGCCCCCCGGGGCTTATCGACGGTCTCCTTCACCAGGCGGGCCGGAATGCCGAGCCGCTGGAGGTAACGAAACATCTTGGGGCTGAGCTGCGCCAGCTGGGGCGGTGAGCAGAGGAACTGCACACCGTAGGTTCCGGCCTCCGGCGCCTCCTGGGCTTGCGCGAAGGCCGTATGGGCCGCTGCAAGCAGGAATGCAATCAGAAAAGAAGCAGTGGTACGGATCCGGCCCGTGCGGGTCGCGGTCAAAACGGCTTTCTCACCACCATGCCAAGGGCCCGGCCAGGAGTATGCGGCGCCTTCCGGTCATTTCGCCACGTACTCCGGATGTTCATGGTGCGCATCCGGTTCTTCTTTCGCGACCGCCTTGTTCGCGCCAGGAATGGCCTTGCGCGCAAACAGGGTGTACATGGTGGGCACCACAAACACGGTGAGCAAGGTGCCCAGGGACATGCCGCCGACGATGACCCAGCCGATCTGGATGCGGCTTTCGGCGCCCGCGCCCTTGGCCAGGGCCAGCGGCAAGGCGCCCAGCACCATGGCACCGGTGGTCATCATGATGGGGCGCAGGCGCTGGGCCGAAGCCTTGACCAGCGCGTCTATCATCTCCATCCCCTGGCCGCGCAGCTGGTTGGTGAATTCGACGATCAGGATGCCGTGCTTGGTGATCAGGCCCACCAGCGTGATCAGGCCGATCTGCGAATACACATTGAGCGAGCCGCCCGACCATTTGAGCGCGAGCAGGGCCCCAATCATGGACAGCGGCACCGAGAGCATGATGACCAGGGGGTCGATAAAGCTCTCGAACTGCGCCGACAGCACCAGGAAAATAAACAGCAGCGCGAGCACAAAGACGATGGCCAGCGCGCCCTGGGAGCTCCGGAATTCGCGCGAGGTGCCGTTGAGGTCGGTGCTGTAGCCGGTCTTGAGCACCTTGGCGGCGGTCTGGTCCATGAACTTGAGCGCCTCGCCCAGCGAATAGTCGCTGGCCAGGCTGGCCGTGATGGAGACCGAGCGGCGCTGGCCGAAGTGGTTGAGCTCCCGCGGCGAGACGCTTTCACGCACCTTGACCAGCGCCGACAGCGGGATCATGGCGTCGTTGCGGCCGCGCACGTAAATGCGGTCTATGTTCTCGGGCGTGATGCGCCCGCTGGCCTCGGTCTGCACGATCACGTCGTACTGCTCGGCATCGCGCTTGTAACGCGTCACATTGCGCCCGCCCAGCAGGGTCTCGATAGCCTTGGCGACCACCTGCACGCTCACGCCCAGGTCGGCCGCCTTGTCGCGCTCGACCTCGATGCGCAGCTCGGGCTTGTTCAGCCGCAGGTCCACGTCGGGCGAGACGATGCCGGGGTTTTTGGCGATCTCGTCCAGCATCTGGCGCACCACGGTGTTCAGGTTCTGGTAGCTGTCGGAGGTCTGGATCACAAAATTGAGCGGCCGTTCGCGAAAGCCCTGGCCCAGCGAAGGCGGCGTGATCGGAAAGGCGGTAACCCCCGGCAGTGCGTTGAATTTGGGCTGCAGCTCGCGCGCCATGTCCAGGGTGGAGCGCGAGCGCTTGTCCCAGTCGACCGTGCGGTAGACCACGCTGGCCTGGGCCACCGTGGGGTTGCCGACGTTGGCGAAAATCCGGTCGAACTCGGGGAAGGGCTCGCCCATCTTCTCGAGCGCCTTCGCATAGCGGTTGGTGTAGTCCAGCGTCGCGCCGTCCGGCGCATTGACGTTGGCCAGGATCACGCCGCGGTCCTCGATCGGCGAAAGCTCCTGCTTCATGCTCGGGAACACCAGCGCGATGGCCAGTGCGCTGAGCAGCATCACGCCGATGACGATCCAGCGCGCCTGCAACGCCATGCCCTTGAGCCGCTGGGCCAGCGAGGGCCGGCTGCCCTCTTCCACCTCCGGCACATAGCGCGTGGTGACCACCCAGCGCAGCACCGCGCCGTAACGGTCGGAAATCGCGGTCAGGGCCCGCTCCATGTAGCGGTCAAAACGGTTGGGCTTGGGGTTGTGCTTGAGCAGCTGGGTGCACATCATGGGCGTGAGCGTGAGCGCCACAAAGCCCGACACCACCACCGCGCCGGCCAGCGCCAGTGCGAACTCCACGAAGAGGCGCCCGGTGCGGCCCGGCGTGAAGGCCAGCGGCGCGTACACGGCCACCAGCGTGGCCGTCATGGTGACCACGGCGAAACCGATCTCGCGCGCGCCCTTGATGCCGGCCGAGAACGGGTCCATGCCCTCCTCGATGTGGCGGAAGATGTTCTCCAGCATCACGATGGCGTCGTCCACCACCAGGCCGATGGCCAGCACCAGCGCCAGCAGGGTCAGCGTGTTGATGGTGAAGCCCGCCAGGGCCATCATGGCGAAGGTGCCTATCAGGCTCACCGGAATGGTGACGATGGGGATGATGGAGGCGCGCAGCGTGCGCAGGAAGACAAAAATCACCAGGGCCACCAGCACGATGGCCTCGGCGATGGTGTGGTACACATTGTTGACCGAGCGGTCGATGAACACCGAGTTGTCGTTGGCGACGTCGATCAGCATGTCGGCCGGCAGGTCCGCCTTGAGCTTGGGAAAGACCTCCCGCACGCCCTTGGACAGGTCCAGCGGGTTGGCCGTAGCCTGGCGGATGACGCCGACCGCCACCGCCGAGCGGCCGTTGAGCCTGACCGCCGTGCGTTCGTCGGCCGCGCCCTCCTCCACGCGCGCGACGTCGCGCACCTTGACGGAAAAGCCGTTGACGTTCTTGATGACGATCTCGCGGAACTGCGCGGGCCTGACCAGGTCGGTCTGCGAGGTCACGCTGAATTCGCGCTGCTGCGACTCGATGCGGCCGGCCGGCAGCTCCAGGTTGCTGCGGCTGATGGCGTCCTCCACGTCCTGCGTGGTCAGCTTGTAGGAGGCGAGCTTGTCGGTGTCCAGCCAGATGCGCATGGCGTACTTGCGCTCGCCGAAGATGCGCACGTCGGCCACGCCGGTCACGGTCTGCAGGCGCGGCTTGACAATGCGGTTGACTAGGTCGTTGATCTGCAGCGGCGTCAGCGAATCGCTGGAAAAAGCCACCTGGATGACCGGGAAGGCGTCGGCCTCGACTTTGGCAATCACCGGCTCTTCAATCGCCTGCGGCAGGCGGTTGCGCACGCGCGAGGTGCGGTCACGCACCTCGGCGGCGGCCGAATCGGCGTCTTTCTCAAGGCGAAAGCGCACGCTGATCTGCGCCTGGTCGGCCCGGCTGATGGAGGTGATCACGTCCACCGCGTCGATGCCGGCGATGGAGTCTTCCAGCGGCTTGGTGACCTGCGACTCGATCACCTCGGCCGACGCGCCGGCGTAGCGCACGCTGACGGTCACCACGGGTTCGTCGATCTTGGGGTACTCGCGCACGGCCAGGCGGTTGAAACTGACCGCCCCGATGAGCACGATCAGCAGGGACAGCACGGTGGCAAAGACCGGGCGGCGTATGGAGACTTCAGCGAGTTGCATGGGAATCTATGGAAACCGGGCCGGCCGCTCAGGTGGGGTCGCGCGCCGGCGGGCCCGCGGGAATGCGCTCGGCCGGGCTCAGGCTGCGCACCGGCACCAGGCCCCGCGGGGCCTCGGACACAACGACGCCGCAGGGGTTGGGGCCGGACAGCGGCGCCTGGGCCGCGGGCTCCGCGGCAGCGGCTTTCACCGGGGCGGGTGCTGCGCTGGCGGCGGCAGGCGTAGCGGCCGCAGGGGCCGAAGCGCCCGCGACCGGAGCGGCGGCTTTTGCATTGCCCGCGCGGGCCGAAGCACCCGCTGCCAGGTCCACCACGGTGACCAGCGTGCCGTCGCGCTGCACGCGCTGCTGGCCGGCCGCGACCACGGTGTCGCCGGCCTCCAGGCCTTCAAGAATCTCGACCTTGCCCGGGCTGCGCAGGCCGACCTTGACCTCCACGCGCTTGGTCGTGCGGGTCTGCTCGTTCGGGCCTTCCAGCAGCTTGATGACGAACTGCCGTCCGCCCTGCGGAACAATGGCCTCCTCGGGCACCACACGGGCGTTCTCGCGCACACCGAAAACGGTGTTGACGCGGGCGAACATGCCGGGGCGCAGCTGCAGCTGGCGGTTGTCTATGCAGCCGCGCACGCCTATGGAGCGGCCGTTGGCGTCGATCAGGGGATCTATGGCCTGGATCTGCGCGTTGTACTTGCGGCCGGGCAAGGCGTCGATGTCGAGCACGGCCGTCTGTCCGCGCTTGACCTTGTTCTGGAAACGCTCGGGCAGGCGGAAGTCGACAAAAATCGCCTCGATGTCCTCGATGTTGACGATATCCGCGCCGTCCTTGAGGTAGTCGCCCACGTTGACCAGGCGTATGCCGGCGATGCCGTCAAAAGGCGCGACGATTTTCAGGCGCGCCGCCGTGGCCTTGGCCAGCGAGAGCTTGGCTTCTGCCACCTGCAGGTTGGCCGCGCTTTCATCGAGGGAGCGCTGGCTGATGAAGTTTTGCGCCACCAGTTCCTGGTTGCGCTTCTGGTTGGCCCGGGCGATGGAGAGTTCCGCCTGGCTTTGCTGCACCTGGGCCAGCGGCAGCTGGTCGTCGAACTGCACCAGCACCTGGCCTTTGCGCACGCGCTGGCCGTCGGTGAAATTGAGCTGGGTGATGCGCCCGCTGACCTCGGGCCGCAAGACCACGCCGCGGCGTGAACGCAGGCTGCCCACGGCTTGCGTGTCGTCCGACAGCCGGGCCAGTTCCACTTTGGCGGCTTCCACCGTGACCGGTTTCCCCGAATTGGCGCCATTGCCGTTACCGGCTGCTGAAGGTGTGGCGTTTGCGGCATCCGGCGCCTTGGGTTTCTGGAGCCACCAGGCGGCGCCCGATGCGACCGCAATGCCCGCGACGGCGACAGCTGTATAGATTGCTTTGGATGCCATGGGGAAGGAACTTGTAATACAAAGAGATACAAACTTCCAATGTAGCAGGACACCATGGCGCGCGCAGCCTTTTCTCGCCCTTGCCAGGGGCAAGCGCGGTAGCTTTACAACGGCTTTACCAAAGGCCGGCGGCCGCCGTGGGCCGGATGCTACGTACGCTTATGGTGCATGCCGGCGCGCGGACATCGGCGCCGGCCGTTCCTGCTTGGGTCGCGTTTTTTAGCGCATGTTCCCGCCGCCGCCCGCGGCCCACCCGGGCGCTTGTTACAAGCGGCCCAGCGCGCGCTCCACGCCCTTGTTGGCCAGCGCGTCGGCGCGCTCGTTGCCGGGGTCGCCGGCGTGGCCCTTGACCCAGCGCCAGTCGATCTTGTGGCCGCTGCTGCTCACCAGCGCGTCCAGGCGCTGCCACAGGTCCACGTTCTTGACGGGGGCCTTTGCCGCCGTGCGCCAGCCCCTGGCCTTCCAGCCGTGGATCCACTCGGTGATGCCCTTGCGCACGTACTCGCTGTCGAGGTACAAGGTCACACTGCAGGGCCGCTTGAGCGCCGCCAGGGCCTCGATGACGGCCGTCATTTCCATGCGGTTGTTGGTGGTGCCCAGCTCGCCGCCGAACAGTTCTTTCTGGGTGCCGCCCTGGGTCAGCAGCACACCCCAGCCGCCAGGCCCGGGATTACCCTTACATGCGCCGTCGGTGTAGATCACGACGGGCTGGGATGCGGCGGCGGGGCTGGTGGATAAGTCGGTCATGCGTTGCTTGCTGCTTATGAAAAAACACCGGGCCCTACGGCACCCGGCAGTTGAAAGAAAGAAAAAAAGACCGGCTCAGGCCGGCGGCCGCAGCCGCACAGCCGGCTCCTTGTTGGCCACCGCGGCCGGCGCCGCGGCCGGGGCCTTGCGCGCCTTCCACGCGGGCTCCAGCAGCCGCACGCCACGCACACGCTTGATCGCCGCGAGAAAGTACACGGCGCCGAAGATAGGCCACCAGCGCGCGCCTGCCGCGTCCATCCATTCGAAGCGGTCCAGCCAGGCCTGGCTGGTCAGCGCCGGGCGGTAGCAACCGAAGCGCCCCGACTCTACCTCAAAGTCCAGCAGCCTGAGCCAGTCGCGCAGCCGCCAGTAGCCGATGAATTCTCCCGTCTTGGGCAGGAACAGGCTGTCGTAGCCCCAGCGCTGGTACAGGTGGCCGCGCCGCTGGCGCAGGCCCCAGAGGCTGGTGGGATTGAGCCCGCTGATCACCACGCGGCCCTCGGGCACCAGCACCCGGCTGACCTCGCGCAGGGTGGCATGCGGGTCGCGGCTGAGCTCCAGCGTGTGCGGCAGCACCACCAGGTCCAGGCTGCTTTCCGGAAACGGCAACGCGCCCGAGTCGGTCAACAAAGCCGCGCGCCGGGAACTTGCCGCGGGGGCGCCGGTCGCACCATCAGCGTGCGCGGGCGAGGAAGGCGCCGACTCCAGCGCCAGCCATTTGTGCGGCATGCGGTTGGCCTGCAGGGCATCGAGTTCCGGCAAGCCCAGTTGCAGCGCGTGGTAGCCGAAGACGTCGCTGACGGCCTGGTCGAAATGCGCGCGCTCCCAGCCCAGCAGGTAAGCGCCAGGCGGCGTCGCCAGCCAGTCCGTCAAACCTATAATTTCAGAGCTCATCGAACCACCGCATGTATTTGATCCCCATCCCCGCCTTCAATGACAACTACCTCTGGTTGTTGCATGACGGCAAGCGCGCCCTGGTCGTGGACCCGGGAGATGCCGGGCCGGTGCAGCGCGCCCTGGATGAGCACGCATTGCAACTGGAGTCGATTCTAGTCACGCACCACCATGCGGACCACACGGGTGGTGCGGATGCCCTTCGCGAAGCCACGGGCGCCCAGGTCTGGGGCCCGGCCACCGAGCGCATTCCGCAGCCTTATACGCACCTCAAAGGTGGCGATACCGCGCAGGCCCTCGGGCTTGAATTCCAGGTAATTGACGTGCCGGGCCACACAGCGGGCCACATTGCTTATTACGCACCCGAGGTGAACGGCAAACCCCTGCTGTTCTGCGGCGACACGCTGTTCTCGGGCGGCTGCGGGCGCTTGTTTGAAGGCACGCCCGCGCAGATGCTGGCCTCGCTCGACAAGCTCGCCGCCCTGCCCGGCAACACCGTGGTCTGCTGCACCCATGAATACACGCTGTCCAACCTGCGCTTTGCCATGGCCGTGGAGCCCGGCAACGCGGAACTGGCGGCCTACCAGGCCAAATGCATCCACCTGCGCGAGCAGGGACAACCGACCTTGCCGAGCTCCATCGCGCAGGAACTGCTGGTTAACCCCTTTTTGCGAACCCGGCAAGCCACTATCATGCAGGCTGCCCGGCACTTTGATGCGTCGGCCCATGACGACACCACCGTATTTGCCGCCATCCGGCAGTGGAAAAACCAATTCAAATGACGCCACACCCCCGCACCACTGCAGTTGCCAGCCTTTCGAGCTTTTCCGGCCCTTCGAATCCTTTCTCCTCCTCACTTTTTCGCCTTGCTTCGCTGGCCTTGCTGCTGGCGGCATCGCTGCTCGCGGGCTGCGCCACGCAGGCGCCAGGCCTGCCCAGCGACCCGGTGCTGACCACCGGCGGCGCGCCGGCCGCCAAGCCGCTGCTGCCCAGCGGCCCGCTGCAGGCCATCACGCCGGGCCAGGCCGGCTCGCGCCAGATCGCTTCAACCGAGCCGCCCAAGGAGCTCTGGGACCGCATACGCCGCGGCTTTGCCATGCCCGACCTGCAAAACGAGCTGGTGACCGACCGCGAGCAGTGGTATGCCAGCCGGCCCGACTACATCCAGCGCATGACCGAGCGCTCCAGCAAATACCTGTTCCACATTGTTGAGGAACTCGAGCGCCGCCAGATGCCCACCGAGCTGGCCCTGCTGCCCTTCATCGAAAGCGCCTTCAACCCGCAGGCCGTCTCCAGCGCCAAGGCCGCCGGCATGTGGCAGTTCATGCCGGCCACCGGCAAGTATTTCGACCTCAAGCAAAACGCCTTCCGCGACGACCGCCGCGACGTGCTGGCCTCCACCCGCGCCGCGCTGGACTACCTGCAAAAACTCTACGGCATGTTCGGCGACTGGCACCTGGCGCTGGCCGCCTACAACTGGGGTGAAGGCAGCGTGGCCCGCGCCATCGCCAAAAACCAGCGGGCCGGCCTGGGCACCAGCTACGCCGACCTCAACATGCCGGCCGAAACCCGCCTCTACGTGCCCAAGCTGCAGGCCGTCAAGAACATCGTCGCCAACCCGCAGGCTTTCCGCACCGAGCTGCCGCTGATCGAGAACCATCCCTACTTCCAGCAGGTGCTGATCACGCGCGACATCGACGTGGCCCTGGCCGCGCGCCTGGCCGACGTCAAGATCGAGGACTTCAAGGCACTGAACCCTTCGGCGCACCGCCCCGTCATCATCGCCGCCGGCACGCCGCAAATCCTGCTGCCCTGGGACAACGCCACGGTGTTCCAGCGCAACTTCGAGGCCTACAGCCAGGGCCAGTACGCAAGCTGGACGGCCTGGACCGCGCCCAGCACCATGAGCCCGGGCGAGGCGGCGCGCCGCACCGGCATGAGCGAGACCGACCTGCGCGGCGTCAACAACATCCCGCCGCGCATGCTGATCAAGGCCGGCTCCACCCTGCTGGTGCCGCGCTCGGCCAAGGTTGAAACCGACGTCACCCCGCATGTCGCCGACACCGCCCAGGTGTCCTTCGCGCCCGAAGTCGTCACGCGCCGCACCACCGTGAAAGCCCGCAAGGGTGAATCGGTGGCGACCATCGCCAAGCGCTACGGCCTGAGCGCCGCCAATGTGGCCGAGTGGAACCATGTCAGCGCCTCCAGCGCCTTCAAGCTGGGCCACCCGGTGGTGGTCTTCCTGCCGGTCAAAAGCCATGCCGCCTCGGCCAGCCACGGCCGCGGCAAGGCCGGCGTCAAGGCCGTCAAGCGCGGCTCGGCCAAGCCTGTGGTGAAAGCCAAAAAGCGTTAAGGCGACGCCTTCACGCCCCGGGCGGCTAAAGCTTGAGCGTGCCCACGCCGAACAGGCCCACCAGGCCGATGACGATCAGGTAGATGGCCACGATGTAGTTGAGCAGGCGCGGAATGATCAGGATCAGGATGCCGGCGATCAGGGACATCAGCGGCCCTATGCTGAGCGAGAGGTTCATGGCGTTTTCCTTGGAGTTTTGGATGCCGGCTTGCCCGCCGCCCCTGGCGCGGCGGCCAGGGCGTGGAACGGTGCAAGCCCGGTTTTGACTCTAGGGAAACGCCCCGCCCGGCGCTGTAGGACGGCAGGAAGAATTGCCGTGCACGGAAAGCCTTAGAAGCTGCTCCTAGAGCTTTTCCGTCTCGCCGCTGCGCGGCTGCCACTTCATGAGGCGCTTTTCGAGCCGGCCCACAATGCCGTCCAGCACCAGCGCAAAGGCCGTCAGCACCACAATGCCGGCGAACACCGTGTTGACGTCAAAGGTGCCCTCGGCCTGCAAAATCAGGTAGCCCACGCCACGCGCCGAGCCCAGGTATTCACCGACCACCGCGCCCACAAAAGCCAGGCCCACCGAGGTGTGCAGGCTGGAGAACACCCAACTGGTGGCGCTGGGTAGGTACACGGTGCGCAGCAGCTGGCGCTGGTTGGCGCCCAGCATGCGGGCATTGGCCAGCACCACCGGGCTGACTTCCTTCACGCCCTGGTAGACATTGAAGAACACGATAAAAAACACCAGCGTGACGGCCAGCGCCACCTTGCTCCAGATGCCCAGGCCCAGCCACAGTGAAAAGATGGGCGCGAGGATCACGCGCGGCATGGAGTTGGCGGCCTTGATGTAGGGGTCCAGGATGGCGCTGGCCGTGGGCGCAAGCGCCAGCCACAGGCCGCAGGCCAGGCCCAGCACCGTGCCTATGCCGAAGGCCAGCACCGTCTCCAGCAAGGTGGTGCCCAGGTGCAGGTAAATGTCGGCATTGCCGGACAGTCCTTCGGGAAACAGCGCACTGGGGCCGAAGCCGAAAGGCATGAACCAGCTCCAGACCCGGCCCGCCACCTTGATCGGCTCACCCAGGAAAAACGCGGTCTTCTGGTTGCGCGAAGCGGCGTGCCAGACCAGCAGGATGACGACCAGCAAACCCACTTGCCAGGCGCGCAGGTTTTTTTCGGAAGGTTTCAGGGAAGACCACATACTCATGCGGCCTTCTTCAATTGCTGGGCATAACCCTTGAGCACCTCGTCACGCAGCACATTCCAGATCTGCGTGTGCAGCTCGACAAAACGCGGGTGGTGGCGCACCTCCGCCACGTCGCGCGGGCGCGGCAGGTCTATCGCGAACTCGCCTATGGGATGCGTGCCCGGGCCGGCCGAGAGCACGACCACGCGGTCGCTCATGGCGATGGCTTCGTCAAGGTCATGGGTGATAAAAAGCACGGCCTTCTTTTTGGCGGCCCAGAGCGCCAGCACTTCGTTTTCCATGAGCTGGCGCGTCTGGATATCGAGCGCGCTAAAGGGCTCGTCCATCAGGATGATGTCCGGGTCCAGCGCCAGCACCTGGGCCAGCGCGGTGCGCTTGCGCATGCCGCCCGAAAGCTGGTGCGGGTAGCGATCGCCGAACTCGGCCAGGCCCACACGCTCCAGCCAGCCCTGGGCCTGGCGGCGTGCCTCCGCATCCGGAACCCCGCGATACTGCAGGCCCATCATCACATTGGCCAGCGCGCTGCGCCAAGGCATCAAGGCCTCGGTCTGGAACATATAACCGGCGCGGGTGTTGATGCCGGCCAGCGGCGCGCCAAAGACTTTCACCTCGCCCGACGAGGCCTGCAGCAGGCCGGCGCCTATATTGAGCAGCGTGGACTTGCCGCAGCCCGTGGGCCCCACGACCGAGACAAACTCGCCCGCGTTGATGCGCAAGGTGGTGTTGCTGACGGCGGTATAACGCTGGGCCGCATCGTCGCGTGAGCGGAAGGTGCAGCTGATGTCGATCAGCTCGAGGGCACAGGCGTTGTCGGGTTCGGGCATGGCGGGAGCTTACAACAAGCTGCCTGCGCGGAGATAGGCCCCCACGCTTTTCACTTCGCCTTCGGCTTCGTGTAATGCGCTGCCCCCCAAGGGGGCGCTGCGCCTGCGGTCTGGCAAAGCCAGTCCCGCGGCCCCTGCTGGCAAAGACGGGCCCCAAATTTTTCGCTTCGTGTATTTTCGACATAAGCCCCGGGCGGCCTCGACCACCAGCAGGGGCGGGGCTAGGCTTTGAATCGCTCTTTGGCCCGTTTTGCAAACTCGTTGGTATAGGTCTTGGCGATGTCTATCTTGTCGGCCCTGATGCTGGGGTCAAAACTGGCCAGCGCCTTGAGCGCGGTGCGCGCGCCGTCGTCGGGAATGATGCCGTCCAGCGAGATCGACTCGCGCACCTTGTTGAAGGACGCCAGGTAGAGCGCGCGGTCGCCCAGCAAATAACTTTCGGGCACGGTCTTGATGATGTCGCCCGGCCCGGCGGTCTGCAGCCACTTGAGGCCATGCACGATGGCATTGGCCATGGCCTGGCAGGTGTTGGGATGCTTTTGCACAAACTCCAGCGGCGCATAGAGGCAGCCCGCCGGCATGGAGCCGCCGAACACCTCCGTCGTGCCCTTGAGGGTGCGCGTGTCGCTGATGATCTTGACCTCGCCTTTTTGCTCCAGCATGGTCATCACCGGGTCGGTGTTGCTCATGGCGTCAATCTGGCCCGAGCGCAGCGCGGTCAGCGCGCCGGCGGCCGTGCCCACGCCGATAAAACTCACGTCGCTGGGCTTGAGGCCGGCGCGCGAAAGCACCAGGTTGGCCATCATATTGGTCGACGAGCCCGGCGCCGACACGCCAATCTTCTTTCCCTTGAGGTCGGCCACGCTCTTGTAGTTGGGCATGTTTTTGGTCGAGATGCCGAAGGCGATCTGCGGCGCTCTGCCCTGCAGCACAAAGGCCTGGAACATCTGGTTCTTGGCCTGCAGGTTGATGGTGTGCTCAAACGCGCCCGAGCACACGTCGGCCGAGCCGCCGACCACGGCCTGCAGTGCGCGCGCGCCGCCCGCGAAATCGCTGATCTCGATGTCCAGGCCCTCGGCCTTGAAGTAGCCCAATTGTTCGGAAATCGTGAGCGGCAGGTAATAAAACGCGGCCTTGCCGCCGACGGCAATCGCGATCTTGCTTTTTTCGAGTTTGGGCTGGGCCCGCAGCGACGGGATGGCCAGCGTCGCCGCGGCCAGCGCGGCGCCGCCGGCAAAGCTGCGGCGCGAAATCAGGGGTGGGCGGTTCATGCAAAGCCTCTTTTCTTGTGGATGGCACAAGCTTATCGAGACGTAAAAAAGCCCGCATCGGTATCATCCCGTGCGGGTTTTTACCAAAAATACGGCGCTGTGGTTACTAAAGGTTACGGCACGCGCCGCGGCGCTGCTTCAACGGTAAGCCGAAAGAAGAATCAGGATGTTGACGAAGAGCGCGACGGCCCAGACTGCCGAGCGCGCCTTGGCCAGGTCGGCCACGTACATCATGATGTAGGCGATGCGCAGGAAGACGAACAGCAGCGCCATGATGTCCAGCCGCGTCTGCGCGGCCTGAAGTATGTGCGCGATGATGACGGCCGCGAAGAAAAACGGCAGCGCTTCAAACGTATTCTGCTGCGCCGCGTTGGCGCGGCCGCGCCAGTCGGTCTGCTTGGCCAGCCAGCCGCGCGGGTTGTGGTTGTCAAAGCCGCCGTCGCGCCGGGGCGTGCTCATCATGCCGTACTTGGCGAGCGCCGCGCAGGCGATCGGCAATAGCGCCGCGATCAGCACACACCAGTAGGCAATGGTGAAACGTGCGAATGTCATGTTGGGGTTCCTTCCGTATGTTGTTGTGTTGTCGCGGGCGCCCCTCAGCGCCTGTCCACCAGCGCATGGGCAATCGTGCCCAGGTCCACGTATTCAAGTTCGCTGCCCACCGGCACGCCGCGCGCCAGGCGCGTGACCTGCACGCCGCGGCTTTTGAGCGCCTGGGCGATCACATGCGCCGTGGCCTCGCCCTCGGCCGTGAAGTTGGTCGCCAGGATCACCTCCTGCACCTCGCGTGAGGCCGGTGGCAACGCCTCGCCGCGCGCGTCCTTGGGCACCACGCGGTCGAACAGCTTTTGCAGGCCTATGTCATTCGGGCCTATGCCGTCCAGCGGGCTCAGCTTGCCCATGAGCACAAAGTACAGGCCCTTGTAGGCCAGCGTGCGCTCCAGCGCCGCCTGGTCGGCCGGGGTCTCGACCACGCAGAGCTTGCTGCGGTCGCGCTGCGGGTTCGCGCAGGTGCTGCAAAGCGCCTGCTCGGTCAGCGTGTTGCACAGGCTGCAGTGCCGCACGCTGCCCACCGCATGCTCGAGCGCGCGCGCGATCTGCAAGGCGCCCGGCTTGTCATGCTGCAACAGGTGAAAAGCCATGCGCGCGGCCGACTTGGCGCCCACGCCCGGCAGCTTGCGCAGCGCCTGGGTCAGGCCTTCAAGAGCATTGGAGTCAGCCATACATCAGCCCCCACGTTCGCTCACTGCGTGTAGCTCTCTGCCCCCCGAGGGGGCGCTGCGCCTGCGGTCTGGCAAAGCCAGTCCCGCGGCCCCTGCTTGCGAATGCGTAGACCAAAGTTAGAAGGGTAATTTCATGCCCGGGGGAAGGCCGGCGGTCAGCTTGCCCATTTTTTCCTGGCTGACTTCCTCGGCCTTGCGCACGGCGGCGTTAAAAGCCGCGGCCACCAGGTCTTCCAGCATGTCCTTGTCGTCGGCCAGCAGGCTGGGGTCGATCTCGATGCGCTTGACGTCGTGCTTGCAGGTCATGGTGACCTTCACCAGGCCGGAACCGGCCTCGGCCGTCACTTCCACAAAAGCCAGTTCGTCCTGGGCTTTCTTGATGTTGTCCTGCATGGCCTGCGCCTGCTTCATGAGGCCTGCGAGTTGTCCTTTGTTAAACATGGATTTTTCCTTCTGAGTCTTTGAGTCTGGGTTTGTGTTTCGTCACTCGAACATGGGTTTGATCATATCGACTTGGCCGCCAGCGGCCGTATGCTGCCGGGGACAATTTTCGCCCCCCAGTCGCGCATCATGTCCTGCACCAGCGGGTCGTTCTGGATCATTTCTTCGGCCGCGCGCTGGCGCTCGGCGGCCGCGGCGCCATTGCGGCGCGCCGGGGTGTCGGTGACCGGGCCGACCTCCACCACGAGCTTGAGGGCGGGGTCGCCCACATGGGTTTGCAGCGCTACCTGCAGCTTTTCGCGCGCGGCCGCCTGGTTCAGCGATTCGCGCTCCACACGCAGCGTCCACAGGCTGCCGTCCTGGCTGCGCAGCTCCGACTGCAGGCCCAGCTCGCGCGTCAGCGCCGCCACGGCCTCGGCCGCGACCAGCTGGTTGACCGTCTGGCCCCAGGCTTCGCCCAGCGGCACGGGCACCAGCGGCGGCGGTGTGGTGGAAGGCGCGCTGGCCGGTGGGCGTGGCTGTGACGGTACAGCCTGCACCGGCGCAGGCTCGGGCATGGCCGGAGCGCTGGCGCTGAAATGGGGTGCGGGCTGCGCGCGCTCGGCTTGCGCGACGGGCGCTGGAGGCGCCACAGGCGGCCTTCTTTCGACAGCCGGCGCAACCGATGCGGCCGGCGCGGCAGCGGCAGCGGCAGCCACAGGCATGGGGGCCGGCGCGGGCGCTACGGCCCGCGTCAGCTCAGGCTGAGGCTTTTTTCCGGGCTCGGCGGCACCCCCCGCATGGCTGGGGGCGGCCGAAGCCGAGGGCTTGAAGGCCAGCAGGCGCAGCAGCACCATGGTCAGGCCCGCGTATTCGTCGGGCGCCAGGCCCAGCTCGCCGCGGCCGTGCAGGCACAGGCTGTAAAGCAGCTGGGTCTCGTCGGCCGGCAGCACGCGCGCCAGCCGCGCTGTCTCGGCGATGTCCGGGTCGGCATCGTCGCCGCCCTCCCCCATCTCGGGCACGGCCTGCAGCACCGCCATGCGCTGCAGCACCGTCGTCATTTCTTCCAGCGTGGAGGCCGCGCTCAGGCCGTTGAGCCGCAGCGCCTCCGAGGTTTCCACCACCGTCTTGCCGTCGCCGCGCGCCAGCGCGTCCAGCAGGCGGTAGACATAGCTGCGGTCCACACTGCCCAGCATGGTGCGCACGCTGGCTTCCTCGAGCGAACCCGAGCCGAAAGCAATCGCCTGGTCGGTCAGCGAGAGCGCGTCGCGCATGGAACCGCGTGCCGCGCGCGCCAGCAGGCGCAGGGCCTGCGGCTCGGCCGGCACGTTTTCCACGCCCAGCACCTGGGTCAAATGTTCGAGCACCGTCTCGGGCGCCATGGGCCGCAGGTTGAACTGCAGGCAGCGTGACAGCACCGTGGCCGGCACCTTCTGCGGGTCGGTCGTGGCCAGCACAAACTTCAGGTATTCGGGCGGCTCCTCCAGCGTCTTGAGCATGGCGTTGAAGGCCGTGTTCGTGAGCATGTGGACTTCGTCGATCATGAAGACCTTGAAGCGGCCCACCACGGGTTTGTAAACCGCCTGCTCCAGCAACTGCGCGATTTCATCGACACCGCGGTTGGACGCGGCGTCCAGCTCGGTGTAGTCGACAAAACGCCCGCTGTCGATGTCGGTGCAGGCCTGGCACACGCCGCAGGGCGTGGCGGTGATGCCGCCCTGCCCGTCCGGGCCCAGGCAGTTCAGCGACTTGGCCAGGATGCGCGAGATCGTCGTCTTGCCCACGCCCCGCGTACCGGTAAACAGGTAAGCATGGTGCAAACGCTGGGTCGCCAGCGCATTGCCCAAAGCCTGCACCACATGCGACTGCCCCACCATTTCAGAGAAATTTTTGGGGCGGTATTTGCGGGCGAGAACGAGATAGGACATCCGGCCATTCTAATTTGCCGAGGCGGTGTTTCGGGGAGCGTTGCAGGACCATGTTCCCCACAACGCAAGGGTCATTCCCAAGTCCCTTACAATCGAGGGTGACGGGCCTTCCCGCATGGTGAAGCGGCCAACCGGGTCAGGTGGGGAACCAAGCAGCCCTAACTGTGGAGCCAGTGCCGGGGTCAAGGCTCGTCACCTTATTCATCTCAAATCCGCGATTCTCGCGGATTTCGTGCCTAGAGCGACTTCCGCTGCTACCTGTGTCACCTGAGTGTGTCACTTCATTAGTGTGCGAAGCAGGAAAAGACATGGCCTAGGTCGAAGGGCGGAACTTCCGGGGCTCTCTATGGTGCGTGGGAATCTTAGTTCGCTCCTCTGGGCCTATACATCCCCTAAAGCGCCTAGATTCATGGAGCAAGTAGTGACTCAGCGCCCAAGAGATTGGGCAATGCTTGCAAGATCGTCGATAACCTCCTTGGCTGAAGCTAGTAAAGCAGCCTTAGCTCGCTCTGCGTCTTGATCCAGCCACACTCGAACATCGTCCAGGAGTAAGCGCTTTGCTTCGCGCTTTTGTTTTTTATCCGGTATAGCAAGCGTTTCAGCAACTCGGTCTCTGAACTGATTTGGATAGTAGTGTTCAAACTGAGGCTGGCTAAAGCAACTGAAATGTGATGGCTCCCATGTTGAGTAACGTCGCCGTAACTCAGCAACTATTACCTGACCAGACTCATCGCCATCCGTTCGCACCCATGCGGCACCTTTATAGGCGTCCTCTAAATGCGTAAAGCGAACAAGTCGATTGAAATCTTCAAATGTGGCCTGTATCTGATTCACACCGTTAGTAGAAAGTGTCCGGACACGCGCCAGCTTTGGCACGAACCATGGAATTAAATAATCTCGAATGAGCCTTTCGGCTGACGACTCCTCTAATACAAGCCATCCATCCCACAGCTCAAAATCTGAAAAAGAATAACCAAGATCACGCAGAACAGATAGGCGAGCCTCGGGCGTGGGATCAATCGACACGACGGTTGATTCCAAGGGGAGCTTTCCTCGTGTCGAGTTGACGCTGTACAAGCGACTACCATCAGTCGAACACAGATAGCTCACAACTATGTTTGAGTGTGTAGAGATGACAAATTGATTTTTACTAGAGCTTTCCAACACCAACGCCAACAGTGCTTTAAGTGCTGCTGGGTGCAAATCGTTTTCTGGCTCCTCAATCAAAAAGAGTTTGCCTTCGGACAACGCCAGATCAGCAAGAAGGCCTACGATGTTGGGAACCCCTTCCCCCATTTGGTCGATCGGAAGCGTGGCAGTGCTTGTCAAATAGGCACCAGGCCGCTGTCCATTTTGCGAGGGAATCGCGGTAACCATAAAGCCCAGAATTTCCGTGCAGGTATCACGATACTGAACGTGGCCAGGAAAAGAAGGATTTGAAATCCTAGACAGTTTTGCTGCCAAGTACATCAGACTGGAGGAAATCGCCAAAGCATGATCTTGGCGCACGTCCTCACTGTAGTTCGCCGTCTTTCTCTTCGAGAGGTACGGGATAACAAAGTGTTCGGGCTCATGCGCAAGCAGGGGGCGGACTTGCTCAACGCCGCGCCCAGGGCTAGATAGTTGTAGCGCTATACCAATACTCCGACGGTCTTGGCTACCGGTGAGCTGAATGTCGAGTCGAGCGGATTCGGCATTCGCGTATGTCCCCCACCTCGCTACGCCCCTGATTTCAGTCAGTCCAATACTTATTGAGCCCTTCGTAGTCCCAATGCGGACATCAAGCGGCGATATCTCAACTCCCTCTTGCATCGCATGAATTGCTTTTAGGATAGATGATTTTCCTGCATTATTTGCCCCAATTAGCACCGTGATAGGACCAAACTCTAGGGATTGGTCCATATTTTTAAAGGAACGGAAATTCTTGATATCGATTGCTGTAATTTGCATCGCGGCTCTCGTTGTTTTAACCACTCCCAAAAGGCAATTTTTTAGCGCAATAGAGCTATAAAAAATTCGACTCTGCTTTAAATTTCGCCACCCATTCCTCAGCATAGGATGCCACTGTTGAAACTACAACGCCTCGATTGGCTATAGTTTGGATTCGACTAGCAACATCTTTATCAGGATTAATGACTTGAACAGTTGCATCGCCTGTCGCAGGAGTCCGTCCACGTGGTCCGATCAGCCCTTCACGCTGATTATGGAATCCGCACCGCAAGATGAATTTTGCTTGGAGATCATCCGCTGGGAGCGAGTAGCCAATAAACACAATCTTTCTCGCGGTACTTAGAACTTCAGTGGTCTGTTTCCATAGATGACGAAAAATGGGCTTATCGAAATCTTTGATGTAAGTTGGAGGAACTAGTAAAGGTGAATAATTTCTGGAAGTCCTGGATTTAATAGCCCGTGGCGGAATAAACAATTCAATAGCATCCGAAGGAGTTTTCCATTCAAATAGAACTCTGCGCTTCTCTGGTCTGGCTCTGTTCAGTTCCTCCGTAGAGTACCAATTAAGTGACCCATGAGGTTTCAAAATTAGAGGTCCAACTTTTGGTAATTCGTCCAGCAAGCCGTAATGTTGACTTTGAATTTCCTCACCAAGCAGCTCATGATCCAATAAGAGATCCCAATTGAACGTAATAACGGCCGCATTCTGCTCGTTAACTATGTTCACAAAATCCTTTAGCCAAGGCGTTTTTCGTGCGGATTGATATAACTCATGAAACCACTGAGCAATAGTAGTGAGCAGCGCTGACCTTGTCTCTTGGAGTTGCTCTTCCTTGAAATTCCCGGCATAGCGGCGGCTTCCGTCATAGAGATCAGCGTTCACTTTCATTTCGGTTAGTAACTGCTCGATCAAGGGGAAGCTTTTGGCATCATTCAAGATGAAGTTGGGATGATGAAACTGAATGATTTTTAAAAGGCTCTTTTGATCTTTTGCTTTGAGCCGCTCCCATACTTGGGGTAAAAGATCTCTTGTCAACGGATACCCACAACCCTTGGAAAATCCAGCCCCCAAAACATAAACAGTTTCTCGAATTCGATTAGTCAAAACTAACTCCCTCAGCATCGGCTTCTGAAAATGCGAACGCTAACCTGGAGTAAGTCCTGTAGCACGTGGACTTTCTCTAGTCTTTCCAACTAGCGCACTTCCCATTCGGTTTCCGATATCCCGGTCCGCCTTTGGACCCGCAGCCCCCACCTCCGCTGCCGCCGCTGCGGCCTCCGGAACTCCTGCGCTTCCCGCCGCTTCTGCCCTTCGCCACCGCCTCGTTACCAACCCAAGCAGCCACTATCCACGCGGCAAACAATCGCCGCTTCACTTCTTAGTCCCCTCTTTGCCGGTATAGGGATTGGTGTTTCCCTTGTGCGTGTAGTTGTCTTGGGTGGTCGAGTTGGGATTGGTCGCGTGGCTGGGTGCGACATAGGTGCCGTCCTTTTTGGTGTAGCCGTGTATCGAGTGATTCTGGCTGTTCACGTGTCCGGAGGAACTGTGACGGGAGGAGGTGCTGGAGTGGCTTCCCGAGCTGAGATGCCCACCGCCACCGCCTTTTGCGTAAGCCCCTAGGGAAATAGTGCAAAGCACCAAAAGAATCAGAGTTGTTTTCATGCGCGTATCCCATGTCGCCCGGAATGGGCGCCCTGAGTCTGCGCTTTAGTTTTGTGGTGGACATCATCTACTTGGACGAGATGATGGAGAAACCGGGGGTTTTCCTGGGGCCTGATCCCGCTACAACCGCCGCTCCACATACCGCATCAACCCCTCGCAAGCATCTTCCACCAGGTCCAGCACATGCTCAAAGCCGTCCTTGCCGCCGTAGTAGGGATCGGGCACCACCGGGCTGTCGTGCTTTAGACAAAACTCCGTGAGCCTGCGCACCTTGCCCAGGTGTTCCGCGGGACACTCTTCCTGGATCAGCGCTAGGTTGTCCCAGTCCATGGCCAGGATCAGGTCATGGCGCTCAAAATCCGCGTCTGAAATCTGCCGGGCTCTCAAGCCTGAGAGGTCATAACCCCGCCTGGCCGCATGCGCCTGGGAGCGCTCGTCGGGCGGGTTGCCGGGGTGGTAGTTGTGGGTGCCGGCGGAGTCGACCTGCACTTGCTTGCCGAGGCCTCGCTCCATAACTTTGCGCTGGAACACGCCATGGGCCGTGGGGCTGCGGCAGATATTGCCCATGCAGACAAAGAGGATGGAATAGGGTTTCATGTGAGGGGTATGGGCCGAAAACTGCCCTTTGGGGCCTGCCCTGCGGCCTTAATCTACCAGAGCGGCTTCAGGTTTTCCGCCCTGCCCCGCGCTCACCCGAGCCGCCGGGCACGCCGAAAGGGCCATAGCCACAGCCCCCCCCCATGCGTATACAGTCCACTGAACAGGGGACAACAATGCCATGCTGATGACCTGCATAGGGGGCCCGCTTCACGGGCTGCAAGTGGGACTTGCCGACGACGCCCGGGTGTATGAGGTGCAGGATGGCAAGCCGCGCGCGCGTTATTTGCGCCAGGTGCCCTTGCAGCACTACGACCCGCAAACGGGCAACGCGGGCTCCACGGCCTTCTTTGCGCTAAGTTCGCTGAGCGGCAT
>Ga0102595_100174_pt1 | contig 68334 bp, 63 predicted proteins | sample Araplaol_mTSA_r2_2_FD_76864 | JGI IMG/M metagenome (GOLD analysis project Ga0102595, IMG submission 76864) | Arabidopsis root microbial communities from North Carolina, USA - plate scrape MF_Col_mTSA_r2 (SPADES assembly) (version 2) | ecosystem: Host-associated > Plants > Roots > Endosphere... | reverse complement strand
CAACTACGTGGTGCGCAACGTCAAAAAAATGGTGCCGGCCTTCAACCTGCCGGGCGCTGTGCGCTTCAACGACGCCGTGGCCCAGGGCACGCGCCTGACACTCAAGCGCCCCGACATCAAACCCGACGACGTGGCCGTGCTGCAGTACACCGGCGGCACCACCGGCGTGTCCAAGGGCGCGGTGCTGCTGCACCGCAATGTGATCGCCAACGTGCTGCAGTCCGAGGCCTGGAACGGCCCGGCCATGGCCAGCATGCAGCCGGGCCACCAGCCCACTTACGTCTGCGCGCTGCCGCTGTACCACATCTTCGCCTTCACCGTGAACATGATGCTGGGCATGCGCACCGGCGGCAAGAACATCCTGATCCCCAACCCGCGCGACCTGCCCGCGGTACTCAAGGAACTCTCCAAACACAAGGTCAACAGCTTCCCGGCCGTCAACACGCTGTTCAACGGCCTGGCCAACCACCCGGACTTCAACACGGTGGACTGGTCGCACCTGAAGATTTCGCTGGGCGGCGGCATGGCCGTGCAAAGCGCGGTGGCCAAGCTCTGGCTCGAAAAAACCGGCTGCCCGGTCTGCGAGGGCTACGGCCTGTCCGAGACCTCGCCCTCGGCCAGCTGCAACCCGACCAACAGCAAGGCCTTCACCGGCACCATAGGCGTGCCGATTCCAGGCACCTACTTCAAGCTGCTCGACGACGACGGCAACGAAGTGCCGCAGGGCCAGCCCGGCGAGATCGCCATCAAGGGCCCGCAGGTCATGGCCGGCTACTGGCAGCGCCCCGACGAAACCGCCAAGGTCATGACGCCGGACGGCTACTTCAAGTCGGGCGACATTGGCGTGCTTGATGAAAACGGCTTCTTCAGGATCGTCGACCGCAAGAAGGACATGATCCTGGTGAGCGGCTTCAACGTCTACCCGAACGAGATCGAGGACGTGGTGGCCAAGCTGGCCGGCGTGATGGAATGCGCCTGCGTGGGCGTGGCCGACGACAAGTCCGGCGAAGCCGTCAAGCTGGTGATCGTCAAGAAAAACCCGGACCTCACCGAAGCCCAGGTGCGCGAATACTGCAAGACCAACCTGACCGGCTACAAGCAGCCCAAGGTGGTGGAGTTCCGCACCGAGCTGCCCAAGACACCGGTCGGCAAGATTCTGCGGCGCGAGCTGCGGGACAAGAAATGAAGCCTTGCTTCATTTCTTGCAGCGAAGGCTTACAACTGCCCTGCTTGCAGGGCTTGTTAGGCCGGAGCTACAAGAAGTAGCCAACTGGCAAACTTTTTTTAGAGCCTGCAAAGGTTTTCTAGAGGGCGGCGTGAGTCGCCCTTTTTTGCGCCCGTACGCGCCTGTACAGGCTTTGTGGGCACAATCCTGCCATGCCGAATCGCTCCGCCTCCCCCACCCCCGTCGCCATCCTCAGTGCCCTGCTGCAGGAGCAGCAAGGCCTCATGGAGCTGCTGCACCGGCCGCACAAGGTGGCGCACGCCGGCCGCGACTTCTGGCTGGGCGAGCTGCACGGCCGGCCCGTGGTGCTGGCCTTGTCGAAAATCGGCAAGGTGGCGGCCGCCACCACGGCGACCGCGCTGATCGAGCGCTTCGGCGTGCGCCGCATGGTGTTCACCGGCGTGGCCGGCGGCCTGGGCGCGGGGGTGAATGTGGGTGACGTCGTGGTGGCCAGCGATTTTGTGCAGCACGACCTCGATGCTTCGCCGCTGTTTCCGCGCTACGAGGTGCCGCTGTACGGCCGCAGCCGCTTCGAGGGCGACGCGGCGCTCACGGCCTTGCTGTTCAAGGCGGCGTCGGCGGCATTGGGTGATGGCGGCATTGGCGGAGCCGGCGCGGCCTTTGCGGGCGCGCGCGCGCACCTCGGGCTGATCGCCAGCGGCGACCGTTTTGTCTCAGGCGCCAGCGAGTCGCGCGGCCTGCATGCCGCGCTCACGGGCGCGGGCCACGAGGTGCTCGCGGTCGAGATGGAGGGCGCGGCCGTGGCGCAGGTCTGCCACGACTACGGTGTGCCCTTCGCCGCGGTGCGCACCATCTCGGACCGCGCGGACGACAGCGCGCATGTGGACTTCCCGCGCTTTGTCGAGGAAGTGGCAAGCCGCTATGCGCATGCGATTGTGGAGAAGCTGCTGCTGTCGCTGGAGCCTTGACCGCGGCGGAAAAGCTTCAGCCCGCGCCGTGGCACTTCTTGTATTTTTTCCCGCTGCCGCAGTAGCAGAGGTCATTGCGCCCTGGCGTGGCCTGGGCGCGCACCGTCTCCACTTTGGGCCCCAGCGTCTTCCACAGCTCGCGCAGGTCGTACACCGCCCAGATGGCCTCGCCAAAAGCATTGAGCCGGGCGATGCTGGTGCTGGGCGCGCCGTCTTCGCTCAGCGGTGAAACCTCGGGCGCGGCCGTGTCGTCCTCGGTCATGGCCACCACGGCCTGCAGCGCGCCGTCCAGCCATTTGGCGGCGTCCTTGTCGCGCGGCGCCATCCATTCGTCGGGCCAGCTTTCGACCGCGAACATAAAACCCAGTGCCCAGACCTGGGCAAAGGCCGGCAGGTCCTCGCCCTTGAAGGCGGCGCGTTCCTCGGGCGCCATTTCGGCCACGGCACCGCGTATGTCCATCACCTCGGGGTGGTAGCAGTTGTCGTCTTCCAGCGAGTCGACCTCCGAATCCAGCGCGACGGCAACTTCCTGCCAGCGCCGGTTCCACAGCGTGAGGAAGCGCTCACGTTGGCCATCGTCCGCGAAGGAGCCGCCTTCCGGGTCCGGCGCCTCGCCCTCGGCGGGCACGGCCAGCAGCACGGGCAGGTATTCGTCGGCGGCGATGGGCCGGCGCGAGCAGATCACGGCGGCCATAAAGCCTTCGCAAAACTCCCACTGCGGTGTCTCGTCGTAGCGGGTGCGCAAGTCGTCGAGGATGGCGTCGAGCGCGTCAAAGTCCTCGGCTTCGAGGAAAGCCGTTGAGGGGGTGGTGGATTTGGGGGTGGGCTTCATGAAAAACAGTCCTGAGCCTCACGCGAGGCTCTTATGATGCAAAGTGTATCTGCCGCGTCGCGGTTATTCTGCCCCTCCCCCACGGAAGCGCCACCATGTTCCTCCAGCGTCTGGATGCCCGGTTCCCGGTTCGTTACTCCTTCATGGCCTTGTGCGCGCTGGGCGTGCTGCTGGCGCTGTTCAGCCTGGCGGTCTTCGGCGTGGGCCGGCTGACCCTGCTGGCCCTGCTGGCGTTCATCGCGCTGGTTGGCGTGGGCGTGCATGACCTGCGGCAAACCCGGCACGCGGTGCTGCGCAACTACCCGGTCATAGGCCATATGCGCTTTCTGTTCGAGTTCATACGGCCCGAGATGCGCCAGTACTTCATTGAAAGCGACAGCGAGGCCACGCCGTTTTCGCGCGCCCAGCGCTCGCTGGTCTACCAGCGCGCCAAGGGCGAGCCCGACAACCGGCCCTTCGGCACGCAGCTCGACGTGGGCGCGCAGGGTTATGAATGGGTCAACCATTCGATGTCGCCAACCAAACTGGCCTCGCACGACTTCCGCGTCTGGATAGGCGGCTCGCCCGGCCACCCCTCGCCCTCGGTCGAGCCCTGCACCCAGCCCTACCATGCCAGCGTCTTCAACATCTCGGCGCTGAGCTTCGGCTCGCTGTCGGCCAACGCCATCATGGCGCTCAACAAGGGTGCCAAGCTGGGCGGGTTCGCGCACGACACGGGCGAGGGTTCGATCTCGCAGCACCACCGGCTGCACGGCGGCGACCTGATCTGGGAAATCGGCTCGGGCTACTTCGGCTGCCGCAACGAGGACGGCAGCTTCAGCGAGGAGCGTTTCGCCGCCAACGCGCGCGACCCGCAGGTCAAGCTGATCGAGCTCAAGATGAGCCAGGGCGCCAAACCCGGCCACGGCGGCATACTGCCCGGCCCCAAGGTCACCGCGGAGATCGCCGCCGCGCGCGGCGTGCCACAGGGCAAGGACTGCATCTCGCCTTCCAGCCACAGCGCGTTTTCCACGCCGGTGGAAATGATGCATTTCATCGCCAGGCTGCGAAAGCTCTCGGGCGGCAAGCCGACCGGCTTCAAGTTCTGCATAGGCCACCCCTGGGAGTGGTTCGCCATCGTCAAGGCCATGCTGGAGACCGGCATCACGCCGGACTTCATCGTGGTGGATGGCGCCGAGGGCGGCACCGGCGCCGCGCCGGTGGAATTCACCGACCATGTGGGCGCGCCGCTGCAGGAAGGCCTGCTGCTGGTGCACAACACGCTGATCGGCGTGAACCTGCGCAGCCGCATCTCCATAGGCGCGGCCGGCAAGGTCGTCAGTGCTTTCGACATGGTGCGGCTGATGGCGCTGGGCGCCGACTGGTGCAATGCCGGGCGCGGCTTCATGATGGCGCTGGGCTGCATCCAGGCGCAGAGCTGCCACACCGGCAAATGCCCGACCGGCGTCACCACGCAGGACCCGGTGCGCCAGCAGGCCCTGGTGGTGCCCGACAAGGCCGAGCGCGTGCGCAACTTCCACCGCAGCACGCTGCATGCGCTGCAGGAGCTGGTGCAGGCCGCGGGCCTGTGCCATCCGCGCGAGGTCAACGCCCACCACATCGTGCGGCGCCTGACCGACACCGAGGTGCGTCTGCTCAGCAACCTCATCATGCAGGTGGAGCCCGGCGCGCTGCTGGGTTCGCTGGAAAAACAGAACACCGTGTTCAGCTACTACTGGCCGCTGGCCAGCGCGCACAGCTTTCGCGCCAATGGCGCGGCCATGCAGGCCCCGGCAGGGCCTGACGGCGCCATGGCTCCGGGCGCCGGCGTCGCGGCGGCCTGAACAGGTCTGCCCGCCTGCCGCTAGGGCTGCATGGCGCTCTGCGCTCTGACGCCGAGGCTGCCTAGCCGTTTGGCCATGGAGAGCACGTCCTGGTCCTTGCTTAACAACAGGGCTTTGGCCGCCACCGCCAGATCTATGAATTTCTGGTCGTCGGCATCGCTGCAGGTGACGCCGGCCTTGGGCGCCACCTCCATCAGCCGGACGTGGCGGTCAAAGGCCGCGAGCACGTCGTCGGCGCTCAACTGGTAAAACGCCAGGCGCGGCGCGATCTGTGGATAGGCCAGCACGCGCGCCAGTTCATCGCGCATGGGCCCAGTGGCCAGCCAGTCGAGCTCGCCGGCTTGCAGCGCCTGCTTCAGCGGCTGCGCGGCCGCATCGTTGAAGACAAACAGGTCGAGGACGATGTTGGTGTCCAGCACCACGGGCTGGCGCGCCAGCGCGGTCACGGCGCCGGCTCGCGCGTCGCGCCCGGCTTGCCGCGCGCGGAGCCGGCCACCATGTCGAAGCGAAACAGCCGGCATTCGATGGGGCCGTTCCACATGGGCACGCGGCGCGATTCCTTCAGGCGCATCTTGCCGGGCAGCTTGAGGTCGGGCGTGAGCACGTGGGCCGTCCAGCCCGCGTAATTTTTCTTCCAGTGCGCGGCCAGCTGCGGAAAGAAGTCGGCGGCTTCCTCGCCCCAGGCGTTCTGCGCCTGTTCGCGGCCCGGGTTGGCCGAGCGGTCGCGCGAGGTCTCGAAGGCGGGCTCTTCACGCGTGTCGCCGCTGTCGGGCCTCAAGGGCTGGCCGAATTCGTCAATCGGCTGGTTGCGGTGGTCGTGCTGCACGCGCCCGTCGGCATGTCCTTGCTGGCGGCGCTGGTCGCGGCCCTGCACGCCGGTGATGCCGGCCACACCGGCAACGTCGATGCGCTCGCCATAAGGCGGGTTCACCAGCATCACGCCCGAAGGCGCGGGCGGCATGCGCTGCAGCGCGTCGCCGCCGCGGAACTCCACCGCATTGGCCACGCCGGCACGCTCGGCATTGCGCTCGGCGAAGTCGACCATGCGAAAAGACACGTCGCTGCCGAACACCGGCGCCGTGGGCTCGGTGATGGCGGCTTCGGCCTGGTCCAGCAGGCCGTCCCACACATGGCCCTGGAAGGGCAAATACTTCTGGAAGGCAAAGCGCCGGTTGATGCCGGGCGCGATGTTGCAGGCGATTTGCGCCGCCTCGATGGCGATGGTGCCCGAGCCGCAGCAGGGGTCGTAAAGCGGCACGCCATCCTTGCAGAGCTGGTCCCAGCCGCTGGCGGCGATCATCGCGGCGGCCAGGGTTTCCTTCAGCGGCGCGTCGCCCTTGTCCTCGCGCCAGCCGCGCTTGAAGAGGGGCTCGCCCGAGGTGTCGATGTAAATCGTGACGGTGTCCGTCGTCAGGTGCACGTAGACACGCACGTCGGGCCAGCGCGTGTCGACGCTGGGCCGCACGTCATCGAACTTGGCGCGAAAACGGTCGGCGATCGCGTCCTTGATCTTCAGCGCCGCGAAGTTCAGGCTGGTCAGCGGGCTGTGCTGGGCGGTGATCTCGACCTTGAAGGTCTGTTTGGGCGTGAACCAGATCTCCCAGGCCACGTTGGCGGCGGCGTTGTAGAGGTCTTGCTCGCCGCGGTACTGGTTGTGCTGCAGCTCGATGAGCACACGCTGCGCCAGGCGGCTGTGCAGGTTGAGCTGCAGCGCGTCGCGCCAGGAGGCCTGCAATTGCACACCGGCGCGCCAGGCCTTGCCCTGGATGCCGGTGATGCGCTGCACCTCGGTGGCCAGCAGGGCTTCGACGCCGGCGGCGCAGGGTAAAAAGAGTTGAAGTTGGTTCATGACTGACTTTGAGGGACGGGGCAGCGCTGCCTGATCGCGGCTAGAGTGATTTGCGTAAATTAGCCGGCGCGATGCGCAGCGCTTCGCGGTACTTGGCCACGGTGCGGCGCGCGCATTCGATGCCCTGCTCCTTGAGCATTTCAGAAATCTGGTTGTCGCTGAGCGGTTTTTTCGCGCTCTCGGAGGAGACAAACTGCTTGATCAGCGCGCGCACCGCCGTGCTCGAGGCGTTGCCGCCGGTCTCGGTGCCCAGCGCGGAGCCGAAGAAATACTTCAGCTCAAAGGTGCCGAAGGGCGTGCCCATGTACTTGGCGGTGGTCACGCGTGAAATCGTGGATTCGTGCAGGCCCAGTTCGTCGGCGATTTCGCGCAGCACCAGCGGGCGCATCGCGAGTTCGCCGTGCGTGAAGAAACTCTTTTGCCGCTCGACGATGGCGCTGCTCACGCGCAATATGGTGTCAAAGCGCTGCTGGATGTTCTTGATGAACCAGCGCGCCTCCTGCAGGCGCTGCTGCAGCGCCTGGCCGTCCTGGCCCTTGTGCTGCTTGAGGGCGTTGGCGTAGATGTCGTGCACGCGCAGGCGCGGCATCACGTCGCCGTTGAGCGTGACCTTGAAGCCCCGGCCCGACTTCACGACGATGACGTCAGGCACGATGAGGTTGCGTTCCACGTTCACGAAGCGGCGCCCGGGTTTGGGATCGAGCCGGCCTATCACGGCGATCGCGCCCTTGATGGCCGCCTCGGTGAACCCGCACAGGTAGGACAAGCGCTTGACGTCGCGTTTGGCCAGCAGCTCCATCGGATGTTTGCACACGGCGATGGCGGCGCGGGTCTCCTCACAGTCCTTGCAGTCGAGCAACTGCAGGCCCAGGCACTCGGCCAGGTTGCGCGCGCCCACGCCGGCCGGCTCCATGTGGTGCAGCAGCTTGAGCGCCATGGAAAAACGCTGCTCGAGCTCCTCGGCCTGTTCCATGTCGCCGCCGGCCAGGCCGGCGGCGAGCGAGGCCAGGCTGTCTTCGAGGTAGCCGTCATCGTTGAGCGACTCGATCAGGAAATGCAGGGCCGCGCGGTCTTCCTCGGACAGGCGCAGGCCCAGCGACTGGCGGTGCAAATGGTCTTGCAGCGACTCATGGCCGCCCGTGAGGTCCGAGGCCTCGGCCTCGCTTTCCTCGTTGTTGTTCTTGCGCGGCGGCGCGTCGCTGCCCCATTCGCTGTCGTCGGGCGTGGTCTCCACCGTGCCGTCGCCTTCCCAGCTTTCCTCGAGCTTGGGTTCCGCGCTGACCTCGGCTTCGCCGGCCGTCGAAAGGCCCGCGTCTTCCGCGCCGCCGGCTGTTGCATCGGCGGCGGATTCAAACTCGCGGCTGTCCTGGCTGACCGGCGTGTTGACATGCTCCAGGCCGAACTCCTCGCGCACCGCGGTTTCGTCCGACACCTCGAGAAACGGGTTTTCGTCGAGCATCTGCTCGACTTCCTGGCTCAACTCGAGCGTGGACAGCTGCAGCAGGCGTATCGACTGCTGCAGCTGGGGCGTCAGCGCAAGATGCTGCGAGACGCGGAGCGAGAGACCCTGCTTCATGTCAAGGAGCTTTGATGGGAGCGCAGAAAAAGTTCGAGCAGGGGCCGCGGAACCGGCTTAGCCGGGCCGCAGGCGCCGCCCCCTCGAGGGGGGAGGGCGCTACACGAAGTGAGCGACAACGGGGGGGAGCCATCTTACATTTTGAAGTGCTCGCCCAGATAGACGCGGCGCACATCGGCGTTGTTCACGATCTCGGACGGTGTGCCCTGGGCCAGCACATGGCCGTCGCTGATGATGTAGGCGTGGTCGCAGATGCCCAGCGTCTCGCGCACATTGTGGTCGGTGATCAGCACACCGATGCCGCGCGACTTCAGGAAGCCGATGATGCGCTGGATCTCGATCACGGCGATGGGGTCTATGCCGGCGAAGGGTTCGTCAAGCAGGATGAAGCGCGGCTGGGTCGCCAGGGCGCGGGCGATCTCGACGCGGCGGCGCTCGCCGCCCGACAGCGCCGGCGCCGGCGAATTGCGCAAATGGTCTACCCGCAAGTCCTGCAGCAGGGCATCGAGCCGCGACTCGGTGTCGGCGCGGCCCAGCGGCTTGCCGTTCGCGTCCAGCTGCAATTCCAGCACGGCGCGCACGTTCTCTTCCACCGTGAGCTTGCGGAAAATCGAGGCTTCCTGCGGCAGGTAGCTCAGGCCCAGGCGGGCGCGCAGGTGGATGGGCATGTGCTCGACCGACTGGCCGTCGATGGAAATCTCGCCGGCATCGGCGCGCACCAGGCCCACGATCATGTAGAAGGAGGTCGTCTTGCCGGCGCCGTTGGGGCCCAGCAGGCCCACGACCTCGCCTTTTTGCACGGCCACCGAAACGTCCTGCACAACCTTGCGGCTGCCGTAGGATTTTTGCAGCCCCTGCGCCACCAGGCGGCTGGGGGTTGCGGCCTTGGCCGCCGAAGTGTCAGTCACCACATCCATCTGTGCAGGTTCTTTCTATTTCTTTTCACCGCCCAGCGTGGTGCTGGGGCGCAAGGCAGCGGGCGGGGCTGCGGGGGCGGGCGCGGCGCCCGGGGCTGACGCGGCGGCGCGCGGCGACAGCATGGCGCGTATGCGCCCGCTCGGGTTGGCGGCGGTGCTGTTCTGCGCGCCGCCGTCCACGGTGAAGACGTCGGTGTTGTTGTCGTAGACGATCATGGCGCCCGTGGTTTCATCCACCAAGGTGGCGCCGTTGTAGCGGCGCACCACGGCGCGCTTGATGAATTTGACGAGGTCGGCGCGGCTGTCGTATTCGATGCGTTCGCCCTCGCCTTCGATGTATTCGTCCACGCCGTCGCGTTTCTTGCGGTAGAAAGCCAGCTTGCCGGGCGCCGCGATGGCGATCGCCTGCTGGTAGCCCTCGGGGTCCTGGCTCACGTCGACCCGCGCGCCGCGCACGATGGTGGTGCCCTTGGTGATCACCACGTTGCCGGTGAACACGCTGGTCTGCTTCAGGTCGTCATAACGCAGGGCATCGGCCTCCGCGTTCATGGGCTTGTCCCGGTCGGCTTTTTCGGCCCAGGCCGGAAACGCCGCCCCCAGCGCCAAAGCGGCCGGCAGGACGAGGGAATAAAGGGGGTGTTTCATAAGGCACGAATCTTGCTGCTTTGGGTTGGGCCATTGTAGCCATGCAAGCTGTGGGAATGGCTTGCACGGGTGAATATTAGGGGCATAAAAAAACCCGCCTGGAACGAGGCGGGTTTTTGGCGTGGGCCGCTGCGGCCCTGGACGGAAGGTTTATTTCTTGCCGCGCGACTGCGCGATCAGGTAGTCGGTGACTTGCAGCGCGCGGACCATGCTCTGGGCCAGAGTGGCCGAGGTGTAGTAACGCCCCGCAATGCCCAGCGCCGGTACACCGTCAACCTTGTAGATGTCCTGCAGCTGGGTGGCCTTGCGGGCCTTGGTGGTGACCGTGAAGGAGTTGTACATCTCGATGAACTTGGCCTTGTCCAGGCCTTGTTTCTCTGCCCAGGCGGCGATGGAGTCGGCGGTGTTGAGCGCGAACTTTTCCACGTGGATCGCGTAAAACACCTTTTTGTGGAGTTCCTCGACCTTGCCCATGGCCTCGAGCACATAAAAAAGGCGCTGCTGGGGCTCGAAATCGGGGCGGAAGGCGACCGGCACGCGCCGCACCGTCACGTCCTTGGGCGCCTGCTTCATCCAGGCCTCGAGCGTCGGCTCAAAGGCATTGCAATGCGGGCAGCTGTACCAGAAGAACTCCACCACCTCGACCTGGCCCGCGGGAACCTCGGTGGGCGCCGGCTTGTCCAGCGTCACGTAGTCGGCGCCATCCTTGGGGGCCTTGGCCTGGGCTTGCGCCAGCGTGGGAAGGGCGATGCCGCCCAGGCTGGCGACGGCCGCCGAGGCGGCTGAAAACGAAAACTCACGGCGTTGCATCAGATTCTTCTCCTGGTATGACAGAAATGGTGGGTAAGCCGCCCCTGCGGACGGCGGCCTCGTGGTGCGGGGCACAGGGGTTTGTACACCGGCCCCGTGAAAAGTTCAGCTTATCGGCAGCGCAGGGGGTCAGCGCTGCACGCGGACCAGCGCCGTTTCAATGGAATTGTTGTCCAGCCGCTCCTTGGCCTTGTCGGCATCTTCCTTTTTGTCGAAAGGCCCGAGGCGCACGCGGTACACGGTGCGGCCGGCCTGTTCGCGCTCGGTGACCTTGGCCTGCATGCCCAGCAACAGCAGCTTGGCGCGCTGCTGCTCGGCGTCTTCAGGCGTGCGGAAGGCGCCGGCCTGGATGAAGTAGCTGAAAGGGTCGACGCTGGGGCCGGACGACAGGCCTTCGACCTTGGCCTTGGCCAGGTCGCCCAGCGGGTCGGCCGCGGGGGCGGGCTTGGCGGCGGCGGCTTTGGCGGGCGCCGAGGCGGCGGCCTTGGGCGCGGCGGGGTCGGGAACGGCAACACCGGGCACTTCAGGGTTGGCCGCGCCTGGCGGCGGCTTGGGCTGGTTCTTGCCGGCCAGCGGCGCGTTCGGGTTCCAGTCCTTGTTCTTCTTGGCTTCCGCGGCGTCGCTGTCGGGATTGCGCGCCTGGCTCTTGTTCATGAAAGGCACGGGCACCTTGGTGATGTAGACCGCCACGGCCAGCGCGGCGCCCAGGCCTATCAGCGCGCCAATGATCAAACCCAGCAGCGTCCCGCCTCGTTGTGTATTCATACCCTTGCCCACGTTCATTGCCTTGTCCTGAAAATCCGGTTGCTACCGGCGTTCTTACATCTTGCGCGGGGCGCTCACGCCCAGCACCGCCAGGCCATTGTGCAACACCTGCGCGGTCGCGGCGACCAGTGCCAGCCGGGCGCGCTTGACGGCCTCGTCATCGACCAGGATGCGCTCGGCATCGTAATAGCTGTGGTAGCAGGCGGCCAGCTCGCGCAGGTAAAACGCCACGTCGTGCGGTGCCAGGCCGGCGGCCGCATTGGCCAGCATTTCGGGGTATTTGGCCAGCAGCAGCATCAGCGCCTGGGCCTGCGGGCTGTCCAGCGCCGAGAGGTCGGCCGACTTCAGGCTGGCTTCGTCGCCGCCCTGCTCGGCCCAGGTGGTGAGGATGGAGCAGATGCGCGCGTGCGCGTACTGCACGTAGTACACCGGGTTCTCGTTGTTCTTGGCCAGCGCCAGGTCGATGTCGAAGATGTACTCGGTGTCCGGCTTGCGGCTGAGCAAAAAGAAACGCACGGCATCGGCGCTGGTCCATTCGATCAGGTCGCGCAGCGTGACGTAGCTGCCGGCGCGCTTGGAGATCTTGACCTCCTCGCCGTTGCGCATGACGCGCACCATGGTGTGCAGCACGTAGTCGGGGTAGCCTTGGGGAATGCCCTCGCCGGCGGCCTGCAGCCCCGCGCGCACGCGGGCGATGGTGCCGTGGTGGTCCATGCCCTGGATGTTGATTGCCTTGCCGAAGCCGCGCTCCCACTTGGCCAGGTGGTAGGCCACGTCGGGCACGAAGTAGGTGTAGCTGCCGTCGCTCTTTTTCATCACGCGGTCTTTGTCGTCGCCGTAATCGGTCGACTTCAGCCACAGCGCGCCGTCCTGTTCATAGGTCTTGCCGGCGTTTTTCAGTTTCGCCACCGTGGCGTCGACGCGGCCCGAGCTGTACAGGCTGGACTCGAGGTAATAGTTGTCGAACTTGACCGAGAAGGCTTTGAGGTCCAGGTCCTGCTCGTGGCGCAGGTAGGCCACGGCGAACTGGCGTATCGAGTCCATGTCGTCCACGTCGCCGGAGGCGGTGAACTCGCGGTCGTCCGATTTGACGGTTTTTTTCGCCAGGAAGTCGGCCGCGATGTCGGCGATGTAGTCGCCGTTGTAGGCCGATTCGGGCCAGCCGGCATCACCGGGCTTGAGGCCCTTGGCGCGCGCCTGCGTGCTGGCGGCCAGGGTCTGGATCTGCACGCCCGCGTCGTTGTAATAGAACTCGCGCCAGACCTGCGCGCCCTGGGTGGCGAACAGGTTGCAGATCGCGTCTCCCAGCGCCGCCTGCCGGCCGTGGCCCACATGCAGCGGCCCGGTCGGGTTGGCTGAAACGAATTCGACGATCATGCGCCGCCCGCTGCCTGCGGCCTGCGTGCCGTAGGCGGCGCCGGCCTGCAGCACCTCGCGCACGGTTTCCTGCTTGGCGGCGGGCTTGAGGCGGATGTTGATGAAGCCGGGGCCGGCGATCTCGATGGCGTCCACCCAGCGCTCGAAGGCCGGGGCCTTGAGCAAAATGGCGCGCAGGTTTTCGGCGAGCTGGCGCGGATTGAGCTTGAGCGGCTTGGCCAGCTGCATCGCGGCCGTGCAGGCGAAGTCGCCGTGGGCCGCCACCTTGGGGGATTCAAACGCGGCTTTGTCGCCCGCGCCGGGGGAAAGTTCTTCCAGGCCCGCGGCCAGGGCCGCGAGCAGGTCTTTTTTAATCGAGAGCATGGGCTGATTTTACGGTTAAGCCATGCGCCGCCCGGCGCGCGCGCATGCCCGGTCATCGAATTTGCCTGGCCCGGCGTTATGTGTTGGAATTCCAGCCGGAACTCAATCCCGATTCCCAACCCATTGGAGCCACCATGAAAAAGCTGTTATCCCTGACCGCCTTCGCTTTTGCCGCCACCATGATCCTGTCTCCGGTGGCGCATGCCCAGGACGCTCCCGCCAAGACCGCGCAGCAAACCAAGATGGGCACTTGCAACAAGGATGCCGAGGGCAAGAAGGGCGACGAACGCAAGGCCTTCATGAAGGAATGCCTGAGCGCCAAGAAGGCCACGCAGCAAGACAAGATGAAAAGCTGCAACGTCGACGCCAAGGGCAAAAAGGGCGACGAGCGCAAGGCTTTCATGAAAGAGTGCCTGAGCAAATAAAGCCGCTCTGCTTCTCACAAACAGCCTGCCAGGGACGACCCGGCAGGCTTTTTTTTGCCGGCCTCAGTCCTGCAGCAGCTGCTCCTTCGCAGCCTGCCTGACGGCCTGCGTCAGCCGCTGCGCCGCCAGCGGCTCGCGCGCCCAGTGCTGCCAATACAGCCGCACGTCGACCGCGCAGCCCGGCAACACCTCCTGCAGCGGCGGACGGTGCGCGCGCGCCGCCAGCAGGATGTCGGGCACCATGCCCCAGCCCATGCCCAGCTCCAGCGCGAGCTCGAAGGCATCGACGGCCGGCACGAAGTGGCGCGGGTAGAGCGCGCCCTTGAGCTTGAAATGCTGGGCCAGGAAAGTGTCCTGCAGCGCGTCCTTGCGGTTGAAGATCACGGCCGGGCTGGCCAGCAGGCGATGGGCCAGGCGGTTAGGCCCCTGCGCCTTGCCTCCCAGCGCAGGCTCGCTCCATTGCGCAACCAGCGCCGGCGAGGCCATGCAGCGGTAGCGCATCACGCCCAGGGGCTCGGCCACGCAGCCGCGCATGGCTTGGGCCAGTGTGGTCACGCAGCCGGTGACGTCGCCGCTCTTGAGCGCGTCGTGGGTGTGGTCCTGGTCGTCCACCACCACGTCCAGCAGCAGGCCGTGGTCCTGCAGCACAGGCGCCACGCCGGGCAAAAACCAGCTGCTCAGGGAGTCGGCGTTGACCGCCACGCTCAGGCTTTGCAGGCGCCCGGCCTTGCCGCCGCCCTGCAGGCCTGCCAGCAGGTCGGACTCCATCAGCCGCAACTGCCGCACATGGCCCAGCAAGGCCTGGCCGGCCGGCGTGGCGCGCACCTGCTTGCCCCGCACCAGCAGGCGCTGGCCCAGCTCGCCTTCCAGCGACTTGATGCGCAGCGAGACGGCGGCCAGCGTCAGGCTCAGGGTTTTGGCGGCCTCGCCAAAGCTGCCGTGCTCAATCACGGCGGCCAGGGCATCGAGTTGTCGGGCGTCGAGCATCGGTGGGTTTGAATCAAGTATTAATTGATCAATCTGAGTTTTAGTTAACTTTGTTTAAGCATTATGGGCTTTGCCCGACACTGCGTGCAAGCCGACTCTCATGAACCTTTGAAGAACCGTATGAACCCGCTTGCCGCCCCCGCTTTCCTGACCGGTATGGTCCTGAGCCTCTCGCTGATCATGGCCATAGGCCCGCAAAACGCCCACGTCATACGCATGGGCCTGCTGCGCCAGCACCTGTGGCTCACGGTCGCCCTCTGCGTGTTGACCGACGTGGCGCTGATCGCCCTGGGGGTGATGGGGCTGGCGCAGCTGGGCGGCCTGTCCGACAAGCTGCTGGGCGCGATGACGGGCGCGGGCGCGCTGGTGCTGCTGGTCTACGGCGCCCAGGCGATGCGCCGTTTTTTGCAGCCGGCGCCGCGGTCGGCTGACGGTGCGCCGGCCGCCGCCGAGATCATTTCGCGCCGCAAGGCGGTCGGCCTGGCGCTGGCGCTGTCCTGGCTCAATCCCCATGCCTGGCTGGACACGGCCGTGGTCATAGGCACGGCCTCGCTGGCCTATGCGCAGCCCGACAACGCGGTGTTCGGCCTGGGCGCCATCACCGGTTCGCTGCTGTGGTTCACCGGCCTGGGTGTGGCGCTGTGGTGCGTGGGGCGCCGGCTCAACTCACCGGCCGTCTGGCGCGCCATGGACTTGCTGGTGGCGCTGATGATGTGGGGCACCGCCTTCTGGCTGGTGCGCGGTCTTCTTTAGCCAAAGCCCCGCGCGAGGAACACCGCCACCAGCGGGATAAACGGCAGGATGTGCGCCTGCACCATCACCAGTCGGCGTGCTTTTTTGACCTCCACCGCATCGGGCAGGGCGCCATTGGCGCGCAGCGCGCGCCGCCAGCGCACAAACATCAGCGTCGGCTTGATGGAGATCAGCCCTATCACCAGGAACATCGCCAGTTTTAAGTAGAGCAGGGGGTTGTGCGCATACCAGGCCGCGCCCTTGCTGCCCAGGAACACGCGCGCCAGGCCGGTCGCCAGGACCAGGCCCGCGGAGATACCGTAGACCATGTCTATCTTGCCCAGCCGCTCGACCACTGCGGCGTTCAGCCATTCGACGCGGCACAGCGCCGCCTCGCTCGCGAGAAAAACCACCATGGTGAGAATCGCCAGCAGGTGGGCATAGGCCAGCAGGGCTTCGAGCGTCATCGCGGGGTCCTTTATTCCTTGTGGGGTTTGTCAGGGCTTGAGGGCGGCGGCGGTGGCCGCCGGGCTGCGCCAGAATTCGGGCTGGCTGTAGTGGTGCTTGAGAAAGTCTACCCACAGCCGCACCCGCAGCGGCAAATGTTTGCGCTGCGGGAACACGGCGTAAATGCCGTTGGGTGGCGCGGCAAAGTCTTCGAGCACCGCCGTCAGCCGCCCGGCGGCGATCTCCGATTCGACCTCCCAGGTGCTGCGCCAGGCAATGCCGCAGTCGGCCAGGCACCAGTCGTGCAGGACCTGGCCGTCGGAGCAGTCGAGCGGCCCGCCCGGCTTGAGGTGCACCAGCTCGCCGCCCACCTGGAAGGCCCAGCCCCGCGTCTGCGAGGCGTCGCTGGACAGCGTGAGGCAGTCAAAACGCGCCAGCTCGCTGGGGTGCTGCGGCGTGCCGTGGGTCTTCAGGTAGCGCGGCGTGGCCACGCACAGGCGCCGGTTGTCGGCCATGCGCACGCTGACCAGCGAGGAATCGGGCAGGTCGCCCACGCGCACGGCGCAGTCAAAGCCTTCGCCCGCCAGGTCGACCACGCGGTCGCTGAGGTTCAGCGAGATCGTCACGTCGGCATGCTGCTCGCGAAAGCGGGTCACCAGCGGCGCGACGTGCCGGCGCCCGAAGCCCGCCGGCGCGGTGATGCGCAGATGCCCGCTGGCCTTGACGCCGCCGGCCGACACGCTGGCCTCCGCATTGGCCAGGTCGGCCAGCAGGCGCTGGCAGTCTTCCAGGAAGGCGCTGCCTTCATGCGTGAGCGCGATGCGCCGCGTGGTGCGCACCAGCAGCTTCACGCCCAGCCGCTCTTCCAGCGCGTCCAGCCGCCGGCCCATGATGGCCGGCGCCACGCCTTCGGATTTGGCGGCCGCCGTCAGGCTGCCGCGCGCCACCACCGAGACAAAGGATTCCAGCTGTTTGAGTTTGTCCATGCGCCTTCATTATGCGCATGAATGTCAGTAATCAACAGAGAATCTCTGCTTATTCCGCTGCTCATTCCGGAGTGTCGTGTGAATACAAAAGCTGGCCCGGCGCGGGCAGCTCCGCCGTCAGCACGCTGCCGGTCTGTGATTCCGTCATGAGCAGTTCGCGTGTGCCCGGCCGGAAGGCGACATTGGTGACCGTGGCGCCCACGGGGCTGCGCACGAAATGCGTGACTTCGCCGCGCGCATTGAGCACAAAAGCGCCGCCCAGGCTGGCATGCGCGACCACCAGCCGGCCCTCAGCGTCCAGCGCCATGCCGTCGGGGCCGCTGGCGCCAAAGAAAGTCTGGAAGGCGCCCATCTTGGAGATGGAGCCGTCGGGCAGCAGCGGCGCGCGCCACACCGCGTTGCCGCGCGTCACGGCGACAGACAGCAGCTTGCCGTCAGCGCTCAGCGCGAGGCCGTTGGGGCTGGGCGCGTTTCCCAGCAGCAGGTCGAGCTGGCCGTTTTCGCGCAGCCGGTAGACGCGGCCCGTGGGGTCGTGCAGGCCGGTCTGCCCCTGGTCGGTGAAATAGCACTGGCCTTGCGCGTCGAAAGCAAGGTCGTTCACCCCTTTGAAGGACTCGCTGTTGCGGTGGCCCAGAACCGTGTCCACGCGGCCTGTGGCCGGGTCCAGCCTGAGGATGCCGCGCCGGTAGTCCGCGATCCAGACGCTGCCGTCGCGGTGCACCGCCAGGCCGTTGGGCCAGCCCTCGTACTGCGCGACTTGCGTCCATTGCAGCTCGGGGCTCACGCGCAAGATGCGGCCGTAGGGAATGTCGACCAAGTACAGGTTGCCGGCGCGGTCGAAGGCCGGGCCCTCGAGAAAGCTGTCCATGACGTGGCCGGGCTTGTTGGCATCCACCCAGGCTGTGGGCCGGGGCTGGCGCAGGCTGTCCGGCAGGCGGGTCAGCACCCGGGCTTCAATGACTTGCGGTGGCGTGAAGGACAGGTTCCACATGCTGCGCGGCCCTTATTCGGGCTTCACGCCGGCGAGTTTGGCGACCGTGCCCCAGATCAGGGTTTCCTGCTTGATGAAACCGGCAAAGTCGGCCGGCGCCATGCCGCCGGGCTGCGCGCCCTGCTGCGCCAGGCGTTCGCGCAGGGCCGGGTCGGCCAGCGCTTTTTTGACTTCTGCCTGCAGCTTGCCGACCAGCTCGGGCGGCGTACCCTTGGGTGCCACCAGGCCGAACCAGTTGGTGACCGTGTAACCGCGCAGGCCCGCTTCCCGGAAGGTGGGCACATCGGGCAGGCTGGACAGGCGCTTGTCGCCGGTGACGGCCAGCGCGCGCAGCTTGCCGCCCTTGACCTGCGGGATCGCCGTGGGGCTGGCGGTGACCAGCACGTCGACCTGGCCCGACACCACCGCCAGCATGGCTTCGCCGGCGCCCTTGTAGGGGATGTGGGTCATGAAGAACTTGCCTTCCTTCTTGAGCAGTTCGGCCGACAGGTGGGTGGAGCTGCCCGGGCCGCCCGAGCCGAAATTGAGTTTGCCCGGGTTCTTCTGGGCGAAGGCCAGCAGTTCGGCCAGCGTCTTGTAGGGCGAGTTGACGCCCACCACCAGCACCACCGGCGTCAGCGCGATGGTGGTCACCGGCACCAGGCCGTTGGCATGGTCCCAGGGCAGCTTGTTGAACAGCGAAGGCAGCATCGCATAGGTGGTGTCGTTGGTCAGCAGGGTATAGCCGTCGGGCGCGGCCTTGGCCACCAGGTCCGTGCCTATGGTGCCGCTGGCGCCGGCCTTGTTTTCGACATAAAAGGACTGTTTGGTCTGTTCGGTGAGTTTTTGCGCGATCTGCCGCGCCGCATAGTCGGTGGTGCCGCCGGGCGCGTAGGGCACGATGATGCGCACCGGCTTTTCGGGCCAGGCGGTTTGCGCCCCCGCCGTGAGCTGGGCCAGGCCCAGGCCCGCGGCGATAAAAATGGTTTTCAGGTTTTTGTTCATGCGTGTCTCCGTTGATGTCGTATGGCGGTGCCGCCGCTCAAGGGGCCCGTTCAGTCCGGCTTGACGTGCGCAAGCTGGATCACCTTGCCCCATTTGTCCTGCTCAAGGCGCTGGAACGCGGCCAGTTTCTCCGGCGTGCCTCCGGCGGGTATGGCACCCAGGTCCGTCAGGCGTTTGGCCACTGCCGGCTGCTTGAGCGCCGCGTCCACCTCGGCGGACAGGCGCTTGACGATGTCGGGCGGCGTGCCGGCGGGCGCATAGAGCGCATACCAGGACGAGGCCTCGAAATCCTTCATGTTCAGCGCCTCCGCGACTGTGGGCACATCGGGGTACTGCGGCAGGCGCTGCGCGGTGGTGACGCCCAGCATCCTGAGCTTGCCGCTTTTCACAAAGGGCGTGCTGGTCAGCAGGGTGTCAAACATCAGTTGCACCTGGCCCGCCACCACGTCGCCGATAGCGGGACCCGAGCCCTTGTAGGGAATGTGCGTCATGAAAGTGCCCGTGCGGTACTTGAAGTACTCCGGCACCAGGTGTGAGGAGCCGCCGTTGCCGGCCGACGCAAAATTGATCTTGCCGGGGTTGGCCTTGAGCCGCTCCACGAGTTCCGGCAAGGTCGCCACCGGCAGCACCCGCGGATTGGCCACCACCACGATAGGCACGGTCACCACCAGCGACACGGGTGCGAAATCCTTGTTGGCGTCGTAAGGAATCTTCTCGTGCAGCCTGGGGTTGATGGCCATGGTGCCTATGCTGGCCATCATCAGGGTGTAGCCGTCGGCCGGTGCTTTGGCCGCCTCGCCCACGCCAATGAAACCGTGGCCGCCCGCCTTGTTTTCCACAATCACCGGCGTCTTGAGCGACTCGCCGATGGCCTGGCCCAGGACGCGCGCCGTGATGTCGGTCGGCCCGCCCGCCGGGAAGGGCACGATGATGCGGATGGTCTTGGCGGGCCAGGCGGTTTGCGCCCCTGCCGTGAGCTGGGCCAGGCCCAGGCCGGCGGCCAGCAAAACCGCTTTCAGCTTGTTGTTCATGTCTGTCTCCGTGGGTGTTCTGTGGTTTTGTTCTGGAATGCTCAGCGCGTGATGCCGCCGGCCTGCAAGGCTGCGATCGCCTCGCCTGAATAGCCAAGCTCCTGCAGCAGCTCCCGCGTGTGCTCGCCCAGCCGCGGCGGGTTCATGCGCACGCCCGGCCGTTCGCCGCCCAGCGTGAGCGGCAGCAGCACGGTGGAAGTGGTTTGCCCCGCGCGCTCGCCGTCGGCCAGCGTGATGGGCGCCAGGCCGCCGGTGGCCTTGAGGTGCGGGTCCTCGAACAGGTCTTGCGGCCGCGTGATGGGCGCAAACGGCAGCGCGTGTTTTTCGAACACCGCGCCAAGCTCGGCGGCACTGTGCCCTGCCAGCTGCGAGCGCAGCAGCGGCATCAGCCAGTCGCGCGCGCGCACGCGGTCGTTGTTGCTTTGCAGCCGCGGGTCGGCCCGCAGCTCCTGCAGGCCGAAGGCCTCGCAAAAAACCGCCCACTGCGTGTCGCTGACCACGGCCAGGAAGATCTGTTCGCCGTCCTTGACCGTGAACACGTCGTAGACCGCCCAGGCCGAGATCCGGCTGGGCATGGGCGCGGCGGGCTGGCCGGTCACGGCGAACTGCATCATGTGCTGGGCCACCAGAAAGACGTTGTTCTCGAACAGCGCGGCCTGCACCTCCTGGCCCTTGCCGGTTTTTTCGCGCGCGGCCAGTGCCGCCATCGCGCCTATCGCGCCGAACATGCCGCCCATGATGTCGTTGACGCTGCTGCCGGCGCGCAGCGGGTCGCCGGCGCGGCCCGTCATATAGGCCAGGCCGCCCATCATCTGCACCACCTCATCGAGCGCCGTGCGGTGGTCGTAAGGGCCAGGCAGGAAACCCTTGTGGCTCACGTAGATGAGCCGCTCGTTGAGCTTGCTGAGCGAGGCATAGTCCAGGCCCAGCTTTTTCATGGTGCCGGGCTTGAAGTTTTCGCTGACCACGTCGGCCGTGGCGACCAGCTTGAGCACCAGCTCGCGTCCCTCAGGCGTCTGCAGGTCCACGGCAAGGCTTTTTTTGTTGCGGTTGAACATCGGGAAAAAGCCCGCGCCCGAGCCGATCAGCTTGCGCGTGTTGTCCCCGGCAATCGGCTCGACCTTGATGACCTCGGCCCCCAGGTCGGCCAGCAGCATGCCGCAGGTCGGCCCCATGACCATGTGGGTGAATTCGACGACGCGCAGGCCGGCATAAGGCAGGGCCTTGGCGGGCCCGTTCGGTGGCGTGCCGGTTTCCGGCATGTCAGGCATGGACGGCTCCCTGCACAAAACCCTTGGGCAAACCCGCCTCGGGTGTCATGCCGTAAATCGCCTCGCGCGGCAGCCCGGCCCGCAGCGGCTCCCGCGCGGCCATCAGCCTGGCGAGGTCCACGCCGGTCGAAACGCCCATGGCCTCGAACATGAAGACCAGGTCTTCGGTGACCACATTGCCCGAGGCGCCCGGCGCATAAGGGCAGCCGCCCAGGCCGCCCAGCGATGAATCAAAGGTGCGCACGCCTTCCTCGTAGGCCGCCAGGCAGTTGGCCAGGCCCAGGCCGCGCGTGTTGTGCATATGGGCCGCGCCGGCGTGCTCGCCGATTTCCGCGCGCAGCCGGCGGAACAAACGCCTGACCTGCGCCGGGTTGGCATAACCCGTGGTGTCCGACAGGCCTGATTCGTCTGCGCCCGCCGCAATGCACTGCGCGGCCAGGCGTATCACCTCGTCCTCGGCGACCTCGCCCTGCAGCGTGCAGCCGAAGGCGGTGGAAATACCGGCCTCGACTTTGACGTGCGGCGCGGTGTCGCGCCGCAGCGCCGCGATGGCGCGCACCTCTTCGACCATCTCTTCGCGGCTCTTGTGCACATTGGCCAGCGAATGTGCGGCGCTGGCCGACACCGGCAGGGTAAGCTTGTGCACGCCGGCCGCCAGGGCCGCCTGCGCGCCGCGCAGGTTGGGCACCAGCGCCATGACGGTCAGGCCGGGCAAGGTCAGGGCATGCCGCACCACCTCGGCCGCGTCGGCCATCTGCGGCAGCAGCCTGGCCGGCACAAACGATGCGACTTCGATCTCGCGCAGGCCAGCTTCGTAGAGGGCGCTGATCCAGCGCAGCTTGTGCTCCGTCGGCATCACGGCCTTGACCGATTGCAGGCCGTCGCGCGGGCCGACTTCGCTGATCAGCACTTCGGGAGGCGGCCGGGATGCCCGGGAGGTGCTTGCATTCGTGGTCATAGTTCTGTAAGATAGAATATAGTTCTCTCTAATGAAATATTCGGCGCTAAACGCCGGCTTGTCAAGCCGCGCGCTGCGCCAAGCCTTGAAAGCTGCGTATGCCCCGTAAAGCCCAGATCGAATCCCTGGCCGACAGCCACGCCGCACCCGGCGGCGCCGCCGCGGTGGACCGCGCCCTGACTCTGCTGTCGGCCTTCCGCGCGGGCGACACCTCGCTGAGCCTGGCGGAACTCGCAAGCCGCACGCAGCTGTACAAAAGCACGACGCTGCGCCTCTTGGCCTCGCTGGAGCACGCGCGCCTGGTGCAGCGGCTGGACGACGGCAGTTACGGGCTGGGCAACGAGGTGGCGCGCCTCAACGCGGTGTATGCCGCCTCGTTTTCGCTGGACCGCGTGGTGCTGCCGGTGCTGCGCCAGCTGGTCGCGGCCACCGGCGAGAGCGCGGCCTACCATGTGCGCCAGGGCGAGGCCCGCCTGTGCCTGTACCGGGTGGACTCGCCGCAGCCGATCCGCGACCACATCCGGGCTGGCGATCTGCTGCCCGCCGACCGCGGCACAGGCGCCCGCATCCTGATTGCCTTCGACACTGACAGGGCAAAGGCCGCCGCACGAAAAGACCACCCGCTCTACGCCAGGATCCGCGAGCAGGGTTACTACACGGCCGTTGGCGACCGGCTGGCCGAGGTGGCCGGCATTTCAGCACCGGTGTTCAAGGCCGACGGCGTGCTGGCGGGCGCGGTGACGCTGACCATGCCGGCCAATCGTTACAGCGAAACCTATGTCAAGCCGGTGCTTGAGGCCGCCCGCCGCCTGACGGGCCAGGTTTAAAGCTCTGTCTAGGCTCAGCCCTGCGCGGCCAGGGGTTCGATGCGCCACTGGATGTTGAGCGAAAACTGTTCCCCCGCCCCCAGCACACGCAGGCCGGGCTGGCCCGGCAGGTGGAAAGCGTCGATGGGCTGCGTGATGGGCTCAAAACAAAAGGCGGTCCCCTGCGGCGGTCGGTAGACCAGGCAGAAGTGCCGCGCGGCGCCGCCGTCGCGCTCAAAGTCCGGCATGCCGGCCGTGACCTGCAGTCCCAGTTCGGGCCAGGCGATGCTGGCCTTGCCGCCCCAGCCGGTGTAGCCGTTGTCGATGAGCGGTCCGTTGGCCGGCGCGCCGCTGTTCAGGTCCCAGCCCGCAGGGAAGTCGGTGGTGTGCGCCACCGGCAGCGGGTCGTCACCGCACAGCCAAAGGCCTTGCACAGGCGCGGTGATCCGCGTCTGCGGCGTGCGCGGGAACCAGGGGTGCACGCCCAGGCCGTAGGGCAGCGGCGCGACGCCCAGATGGCGCACCTGCACCTGCTGGTCCAGCCCGCCGTCGACCAGCCGGAAAGTCTGCACGGCTTCATAGTCATAAGGGTTGCCGTCGAAGCCGTGCGACACCAGTGTCATCACCAACGTGTCCTCGGCGGGCTGCGAGAGCTCCCAGGGCTGCAGCCAGCCGTCGCCATGGATGGGATAGGGCTCGCCCTTGCGGTTGGGCCGCATCGCGTGAAACTGCCCCGCGTGTTGGAAGCCGCCGCCGCTGATGCGGTTGGACCACGGCACCATGGCAAACGAAGCGGTCTGGTAGAGGTCTGCGGTTTTGCCGTCCCAGGGCCGCCAGAGATCCAGCGGCCCTTGTGGACGCTCGAGCTGCCAGGCGGCGACGCTACCGCCCAGCGAGGGCAGCAGTCCCAGGCGCTGGCCGGCGTGGCGCAACCAGGCAACAGGGTGTGCGGAATCGGTCATCGAAGGTCTTTCACGGTGAAGGCGGGTGGATGCGGGTGGAGGTGCTTTGCTCACGGCATCAGCCGCCGAACAAGCCGGCCGGCATGCCCGGGCTGTCCATGGCCACCGCGAACAGGCCGCCGGCCAACGGCTGCTCGGCGAGCTGCTCCGGTGTGAGCCCGGTGCGGGCCGTGCTGATAAAAAGCGTGCGCAGGTCCGGCCCGCCGAAGGCGCAGTTGGTCACATGGCTGGTGGGCAGCGGCACGCGGCACAGCTCCTGCGCGGTGACCGGGTCATGGCAGCTGACGCAGGCCCCTCCCCAGTGGGCGATCCACAGGCGGCCTGCCGCGTCGGTGGTCATCCCGTCGGGCACACCGTCGCCGGCCGCAAAGGCAAGCCAGAGCCGCTTGTTCGACAAGGTCCCCGCCGCACTGTCGAAGTCGTAGGCATGGATGCGGCCGTTGACGGTGTCGTTGAAATACAGACAGCGCCCGTCGGCCGACCAGGTCGGGCCGTTGGTCACCGCAAAACCCTGGTCATGGCAGGTGCAGCGGCCGTCGGGGTCGTAGCGGTACAGCCCGCCGGTGGGGGCCACGCAGTCAAAGTCCATGGTGCCCGCCCAGAAGCTGCCCTGTGCGTCGCACTTGCCGTCATTAAAACGATTGCCCGGCAAGGCAAGCTCCGGCTGGTGCAGGTAGTGCGGCTCGCCGCCCGTAGCCGGGTCAAACAGCGCAAAGCCGCGCCGCAGGGTGACGATCAGGCCGGGCGCATGGGCCCGTTCGGCCAGCGCGGAGATTTCCTCGCCAAAAGACCAGCTTTTGCGTTCGCCGGTGGCCGGGTCAAAGCGGTGCAGGCGGCGCCCCAGAATGTCCACCCAGTACAGGGCCTTTTCACGCGGCGACCACAAAGTGCCTTCGCCCAGCAAGGCCCCCGCCGGGTCAACACAATGCGCTATGCCGGGCACCGGTGTAGCCAGTTGCGGCCTGTGCATGTCCGCGGGGGTATCCTGAATCAATGTCACTGATGTCTCCCTGTTGCGGGCCTGTGCATGGGCGCCCTGGCTCTTGACGCGGTGCATGATATCAATGCATAGTGATGTTGAAAACCTATTGTTTTTAAATCAATCTATATACAAATTGCAATGTCAAACATTTCGAGCCCTGTCTCCATGCGTTCCGCTCCCGCGAGCCACACCCTCTCCGTCTTTCCCAGCCTGAAAAACCGGTCGGTGTTTGTCACCGGCGGCGGCAGCGGCATAGGCGCCGCCATCGTGACGGCGTTTGCCCAGCAGGGCGCGCATGTCGCATTCATTGATGTCGCGAAGGAGGCCAGCGAGGCGCTGGCCCAGCAACTGGCCGATGCCGGGCATGCCCGCCCCTGGTGGCGCGTTTGCGACGTGCGGGACGTGGCCGCGCTGCAAGCGGCGATTGCCGAAGCGGCGCAGTCGCTGGGCGATTTCTCGGTGCTGGTCAACAACGTGGCCAGCGATGACCGCCACAGCCTGGAATCCGTGACGCCCGCCTACTACGACGAGCGCATCGCGATCAACGAGCGGCCCGCCTTTTTTGCGATCCAGTCGGTGGTGCCCGGCATGCAGCGGCTGGGCGCCGGCTCCATCATCAACCTGGGCTCCACCGGTTGGCAGGGCAAGGGCGCCGGCTACCCATGCTATGCCATCGCCAAGTCTTCGGTGAACGGCCTGACGCGCGGCCTGGCGAAAACACTGGGCCGCGACCGTATCCGCGTCAACACCGTGTCGCCGGGCTGGGTCATGACCGAGCGGCAGATCAAGCTCTGGCTGGATGCCGAAGGCGAGAAGGAGCTCGAGCGCAACCAGTGCCTGCCCGACAAGCTGCTGCCCCACGACATTGCGCGCATGGTGCTGTTCCTGGCCTCCGACGACGCCGCCATGTGCACCGCGCAGGAGTTCAAGGTGGATGCCGGCTGGGTTTGACACCCTCCCCCCCGGGGCGCCTTCGGCGCCTCCCCCTCAAGGGGGCTGAGGACCGCGGCTCCAAGCCTGCCTGCGCAGGCTTGGACGGTACGAAGAGTCAGCGACTCTGACGCTGACGCGGCCTGCAAGGCACACTGGCGGCCCGGCAAAGCCGGTTCCGCGGTGTCCCTGGCCTGGGCCGTGTAGGTTTTTAATCCGCTTCCAGCCTTCGGCCGTACAGCGTGAGGCTCGCCGCCTTGAGCGCCTTCATCATGACCTTGGCGGCGGGTGAAGGCAGCCGGTCGGTGCGGGTGATGATGCCGAAGGCGTCCATATGGCAGGGCATGTCCAGCGGCAGCATGGCGACGATGCCGTGCGCCGCGTAATAGCGCGCCACGTCGGCCGCGACCACGGCCACCATGTCGCTTTGCTGCAGCATGCGCGTGATGAAAAGCAGCGCCGAAGACTCGACCACGTTGATGGGCGGCGCCAGCCCGTCTTCCTGGAACATCAGCTCGAAGCGGTGCCTCAGCACGCTGCCCGCGGGCGGCACGATCCAGGAGGCCGCCACCACGTCGCGCAGGGTCAGGCCCGACACCCCCAGCAAGGGATGGCCCGGCCTGGCCATGGCGCACACCGGCTCCTCGACCAGGGGTTCATAACGCAAATGGGTCTTGTCATGCTCGGCAAAAAGGCGCGCCACCAGGATGTCGAGCTTGCCCTGCTCGAGCCGCTCCAGCAGCACCGGGCTGGTTTCGATGTCCAGCGAAATGCGCAGGCTGGGGTGCTCCTGCTTGACCACGGCCACCGCAGGCGGCAGCAAGGCCAGCCCCGGCGAGGTGATCGCGCCAACGGCGACATGGCCGAAGTGCCCGGTCTTGAGCGCGGTGAGTTCGTCATGCGCCTGGTTCAGGCTGGCCAGCGCCATGCGCGCATGCCGGATCATGGTCTCGCCATACCAGGTCGGCCGCATGCCGCGGGGCAGGCGCTCGAACAGCGGCACTTCCAGGACGTCTTCCAGGTCCTTGAGCAGCTTGGAAGCCGCAGGCTGAGTCATGCTGAGCACCTGCGCCGCGCGGTGGATGTTGCCTTCCTCGGCCAGCGCGACCAGCAGCAGCAACTGCCGGGTTTTGAGCCTTGCGCGTATGAACCAGTGGTTGTAGGTGGTCATCGGGTTTTCCAGAATGCGTAGAACGATATCAATTTTGTCAAAAAAACGATTAGATTGATATCAAAATCGATTCTAGACTGCGTCGTTATGAAAAAGCATCTCTTCTCATGAGATTCGGCGAACCGCAGCACACCGCCCGGCATTACATCAATGGGCGCTGGGAAACCGGCACCACCACGGGCATCAGCAGCAACCCCTCGGACACCCGCGAAGTGGTGAGCGAGTATGCGCGCGCCGACCGCAACCAGACCGAAGTGGCGATCCGCGCGGCCTCCGAGGCCTTGCCGCACTGGAGCCACAGCACCCCGCAGCGCCGCGCCGACGTGCTCGACCAGATAGGCAGCGAGATCCTGGCGCGCAAGGATGAACTGGGCATGCTGCTGGCGCGGGAAGAAGGCAAGACCTTGCCCGAAGGCGTGGGCGAAGCCGCGCGGGCGGGCCAGATCTTCAAGTTTTTCGCGGGCGAGGCGCTGCGTGTCCAGGGCGAGACCCTGGCGTCGGTGCGGCCCGGCATCCAGGTGGACGTGACGCGCGAACCCGTCGGCGTGGTGGGCATCATCGCGCCGTGGAATTTTCCGCTGGCGATCCCGGCCTGGAAGATCGCGCCGGCATTGGCCTACGGCAACACGGTGGTCTTCAAGCCGGCCGAACTGGTCGCCACCTGCGCCTGGGCGCTGGCCGACATCATCAGCCGCTGCGGGCTGCCCGCCGGCGTGTTCAACCTGGTCATGGGCAGCGGCCGGGAAGTCGGGCAGGCGCTGGTCGACTATCCCCTGGTCAACGCGCTGAGTTTTACGGGCTCGGTGGCGACCGGCGAGCGCATCCTGCAGTCCGCGGCCGCGCGCCGCGCCAAGGTGCAGCTTGAAATGGGCGGCAAAAACCCGCTGGTGGTGCTGGCCGATGCCGACCTCGACCAGGCCGTCGAATGCGCGGTGCAGGGCTCGTATTTTTCGACCGGCCAACGCTGCACCGCCTCAAGCCGCCTGATTGTGGAGGCGCCCGTGCACGACGCTTTTGTCGCCCGGCTGCGCCACCGCATCGCCTCGCTCAAGGTGGGCCACGCGCTGGAGCAAGGCATGGAAATAGGGCCGGTGGTCGACCAGGGCCAGCTGGACAACAACCTGTCCTACCTGGAGATAGGGCGCAACGAGGGCGCCGAGCATGTCTGGGGCGGCGAGCTGCTCGAACGCGCCACACCGGGGCATTACATGAGCCCGGCGCTTTTCCTGGCCAAGCCTGAGCACCGCATCGCGCGCGAAGAGATCTTCGGGCCGGTGGCCTGTGTGCTGCAGGCCGATGACTTCGACCACGCGCTGGCCCTGGCCAACGACACGCCCTTCGGCCTGTGCGCGGGCATCTGCACCACGTCCCTGAAGCACGCCACGCATTTCAAGCGCAACGCCGAGGTCGGCATGACCATGGTCAACCTGCCGACCGCGGGCGTCGATTTTCATGTGCCTTTCGGCGGGCGCAAGGGCTCGAGTTACGGCCCGCGCGAGCAGGGCCGCTATGCCGCGGAGTTTTACACGACGGTCAAGACCGGCTACGTGCTGGCCTGAACCACTTCGGATCACGGGAGATTTGTCAGTTTAATTTCAACCAAAGGAGACAACATGAAGATCCAACGCCGTACCCTCGCCGCCGCGCTCGCCTGCGCCCCCCTTGCCGGTCTGCTGCCGGCTTCCGCTTGGGCGCAAAAAGCCATCGTGCTGGGTTTCAGCCAGGTGGGCGCCGAAAGCGAGTGGCGCACCGCCAACACCGAATCCATCAAATCGGCCGCCAAGGATGCCGGCATCGAGCTCAAGTTTTCGGATGCCCAGCAAAAGCAGGAGAACCAGATCAAGGCCATCCGCTCCTTCATCACGCAAAAGGTGGACGTGATCGCCTTCTCGCCGGTTGTCGAGTCGGGCTGGGAAACCGTGCTGCGCGAAGCCAAGGCGGCGAAGATCCCGGTGGTGCTGACCGACCGCTCCGTCAATGTGAAGGACACCTCGCTGTATGTCTCCTTCATGGGCTCCGACTTTGTGGAAGAAGGCCGCAAGGCGGGCCGCTGGCTGGTGGAAAAAATGAAGGGCACCAGCGGCCAGGTCAACATCGTCGAGCTGCAGGGCACCGTGGGTTCCGCGCCGGCCATAGACCGCAAAAAAGGTTTTGAGGAAATCATCAAGGCCGACCCGAAGTTCAAGATCATCCGCTCGCAGACCGGCGACTTCACGCGGGCCAAGGGCAAGGAAGTGATGGAAGCTTTCCTCAAGGCCGAGGGCAAGAAGATCAATGTGCTCTATGCACACAACGACGACATGGCCATAGGCGCGATTCAGGCGATCGAGGAAGCCGGCATGAAGCCGGCGAAAGACATCACCATCATCTCCATCGACGCCGTCAAGGGCGCCTTCGAGGCCATGATGGCCGGCAAGCTCAACGTCTCCGTGGAATGCAGCCCCTTGCTGGGCCCCCAGCTGATGGCCGCGGTGAAAGACATCAAGGCCGGCAAGCCGGTCCAGAAACGAATCGTTACTGAAGAGGGGATTTTTCCGATGGAAGTGGCAGCCGCGGAATTTCCCAAGCGTAAGTACTGATGGGGCGCCAGCAATGGCGCGCGGATACTGCAAGAATCATTGACAACAGACAAGGAGACAATTCATGAAGCGTATTTTTCTGAAGACTTTGCTGGCCAGCCTGGCCCTGGCCGCCGTCGGTATCGCACCGCTGGCCCATGCGCAGGACAAGGGCAGCATAGGCATCTCGATGCCGACCAAGTCCTCTGCCCGCTGGATCGCCGACGGCGACAACATGGTCAAGGTGCTCAAGGAGCGCGGCTACAAGACCGACCTGCAGTACGCCGAGGACGACATCCCGAACCAGCTCGCCCAGATCGAGAACATGATCACCAAGGGCGTGAAGGTGCTGGTGATTGCCTCGATTGACGGCACCACCTTGTCCAAGGCCCTGCAAAACGCGGCCGACAAAGGCATCAAGGTCATTGCCTACGACCGCCTGATCAAGGGCTCCAAGAACGTGGACTACTACGCCACCTTCGACAACTTCCAGGTCGGCGTGCTGCAGGCCACCAGCATCGTCGACAAGCTGGGCCTCAAGCAGGGCAAAGGCCCCTTCAACATTGAGCTTTTCGGCGGTTCACCCGACGACAATAACGCTTTCTTCTTCTACGACGGCGCCATGAGCGTGCTAAAGCCCTACATCGACAGCGGCAAGCTGGTGGTGCGCAGCAAGCAGATGGGCATGAACAAGGTGGGCACCCTGCGCTGGGACGGCGCCGTGGCGCAAGCGCGCATGGACAACCTGCTGTCGGCCTACTACGGCAAGGAAAAAGTCCACGCGGTGCTGTCGCCGTATGACGGCCTGTCCATCGGCATCCTGTCTTCCCTGAAGGGCGTGGGTTATTGCACCGCGCAGCAACCCTGCCCGGTGGTCAGCGGCCAGGACGCGGAAATCGCTTCCGTCAAGTCCATCCTGAAAGGCGAGCAGTACTCGACCATCTTCAAGGACACGCGTGAACTCGCCAAGGTCACGGCCAACATGGTGGATGCCATGCTGTCCGGCAAGCAGCCCGAGATCAACGACACCAAGACTTACAACAACGGCGTGAAAGTGGTGCCCTCCTATCTGCTCAAACCCGTGGCCGTCGATGCGTCCAACTGGAACCAGGTGCTGATCGGCAGCGGTTACTACAAAGAATCCCAGATCAAGTAAGCATTCGCTGAAAAAAAACGGAACAAACGGCCCCGCGCCGCAAGGCGCGGGGCCGTCAACGCCAAGAGGTGGCAATCACCTTGCATCAAAGGACAGGCATTGGAAACGATTCTGGAGATGCGCGACATCCGCAAGACCTTTCCAGGTGTTGTCGCGCTGAACAAGGTCAACCTGCGCGTGCGCGCGGGTGAGATCCATGCCATCGTCGGCGAAAACGGCGCCGGAAAATCGACCTTGATGAAGGTCCTCTCCGGTGTCTACCCGCATGGCTCTTACAGCGGCGACATCGTCTACGAAGGGCAGGAGCGCCGCTTCCTCGGCATCCACGACAGCGAGCAACTGGGCGTCATCATCATCCATCAGGAGCTGGCCCTGGTTCCGCTGCTGTCCATTGCCGAGAACATCTTTCTGGGCAACGAAACCGCGCAGCACGGCGTGATCGACTGGATGGCCGCGCACAGCAAGACGCAGGCTCTGCTGAAAAAAGTCGGCCTCAAGGAATCCCCCGCCACGCTGATCACGGACATCGGCGTGGGCAAACAGCAACTGGTGGAAATCGCCAAGGCCTTGTCCAGGCAGGTCAAGCTGCTCATCCTCGACGAGCCCACGGCCAGCCTCAACGAAAACGACAGCCAGGCGCTGCTCGACCTGTTGCTGGAACTCAAGGGCCATGGCATCACCTGCATTCTGATTTCGCACAAGCTCAATGAAATCTCCCGCGTGGCCGATGCGATCACCATCCTGCGTGACGGCAGCACCGTGGAAACGCTGGACTGCCGCGAAGAGGCCGTCAGCGAGGACCGCGTCATTCGCGGCATGGTGGGCCGCGAGATGGCCGACCGCTACCCGCCGCGCCAGCCGGAAATCGGCGAGACCGTGTTTGAGGTGCGCGACTGGAACGTCTACCACCCGCTGCACACCGACAGGAAATTCATCAAGGGCGTGAGCCTGCAGGTGCGGCGCGGCGAGATCGTCGGCATTGCCGGGCTGATGGGGTCGGGGCGCACGGAGCTTGCCATGAGCATCTTCGGCCGTTCCTGGGGTCGCCGAATCAGCGGCCAGGTGCTGCTGAACGGCAAGCCCGTCGATGTGGGCACGGTGGAAAAAGCCGTCCGCCACGGCCTGGCCTATGTGACCGAAGACCGCAAGGGCAACGGGCTGGTGCTGAACGAAGACATCCAGTTCAATGTGTCGCTGGCCAATCTCGAAGGCGTGTCGACCGCCGCGGTGATCGATAGCGGCAGCGAATACCAGGTCGCGCAGCGCTACCGGGAAAAACTGCGCATACGCTGCTCCGGCGTCGGCCAGAAAGTCCTCAACCTCTCGGGCGGGAACCAGCAAAAGGTGGTGCTCGGGAAATGGCTGTTCACCAGCCCCGAGGTGCTCATCCTCGACGAGCCCACGCGCGGTATCGACGTGGGCGCCAAGTACGAAATCTATACCCTGATGGCCCAGCTTGCGGCCGAGGGGAAATGCATCATCGTCATTTCTTCGGAAATGCCGGAACTGCTGGGTATGACGGATCGCATCTACGTCATGAATGAAGGCCGTTTCATCGCCGAGATGCCGACGGCCGAAGCCTCCCAGGAAAAGATCATGCGCGCGATCGTGAAAGCAAGCTGAAATGAAGAACGAATCCTCCAACGCCACCATGCCACCGGCCAAAGCCGCGTCCGCAGGCGACAAATCACCGCTGGACTACCTGAAGCACAACTTCCGCGAGTACGGCATGCTGGTCACGCTGGTGGCCATCATGGCTTTCTTCCAGTACATGACCGAGGGCACGCTGATGCAGCCCCTCAACCTGACCAACCTGGTGCTGCAAAACAGCTACATCGTCATCATGGCGCTGGGCATGCTGCTGGTCATCGTGGCGGGGCATATCGACCTGTCGGTGGGCTCGGTCTGCGGCTTCATAGGCGCGATGGCCGCCGTGCTGATGGTGCAGTACGACTGGCACTTCGTGCCCGCCTCGCTGCTGTGCCTGGGCTGCGGCGCGCTGATAGGCGCGCTGCAGGGGTGGTTCGTCGCCTTCTTCCGCATTCCCTCCTTTATCGTCACGCTGGCGGGCATGCTGGTGTTCAAGGGGCTTGCGCTGGCGCTGCTGCAGGGCCAGTCGGTGGGCCCCTTCCCCGAATCCTTCCAGAAGCTCAGCTCCGGCTTCATGCCGGACCTGCTGAGCAGCGAAGGCCTGCGCATGACTTCGCTGCTGCTGGGCGTGGTGCTTGCCGCCGTGCTGGCGGCCGCCGGCCTGCGCGCGCGGGCCCGCCAGGTCAAGCACGGCATCCAGGCCGAGCCCGCCGCCATCTTTTTTGTCAAAACCGCGCTGTTCGCTGCGCTGCTGGTGTATTTCAGCTACCTGCTGGCGTCCTACCAGGGCCTGCCCAACGTGCTGATCGTGATGGCCGTGCTGATCTTCCTGTTCCACTTCATCACGGGGCATACCACGATAGGGCGGCGCATCTATGCGCTGGGCGGCAACGAAAAGGCGGCCAAGCTCTCGGGCATCAAGACCGAACGCCTGGCTTTCTACACCTTCGTCAACATGGGGGTGCTGTCGGCGCTGGCGGGGCTTGTGTTCGCCGCGCGCCTGAACACCGCCACGCCCAAGGCAGGCCTGGGTTTTGAACTCGACGTCATTGCCGCCTGCTTTATCGGCGGGGCTTCGGCCTCGGGCGGCGTCGGCAAGGTCATGGGCGCGGTGATAGGCGCGTTCGTGATGGGCGTGATGAACAACGGCATGTCCATCCTGGGCGTCGGCATCGACTACCAGCAGGTCATCAAGGGCGTGGTGCTGCTGGCCGCCGTGTTTGTCGACGTCTATAACAAAAACAAGGCATGAGCCCTGCGGCCGTCCTCAAGGCGAATACCGCAGCGCTTGGCGCCAAGCTTGCCCCATGACCCCGGCCGATACCCTCACCGACGTCGCTCCCGTGCTGGAGCTCTCGGGCATCCACAAGCAGTTTGCCGGCATTGATGCGCTGCGCGACGTGCGCTTGCGCCTGTATCCCGGTGAGATCCATGCCCTGATGGGGCAAAACGGCGCGGGCAAGTCCACGCTCATCAAGGTCCTGACCGGCGTGCTTGAAGCCAGCGGTGGCCAGATGCGCCTGGCCGGCCAGGCGGTGTGGCCGGCGTCTCCCCTGGCCGCGCAGCGCCTGGGCATCAGCACGGTCTACCAGGAAGTCAATCTCTGCCCCAACCTGTCCGTGGCGGAAAACATTTTCGCGGGCCGCTATCCGCGGCGCGGCTTTGCGCAGGGATACGGCATCGCCTGGGCCGAGCTGAACCGACGCGCCCGCGAACTCGTCGCGCGCGTCGGCCTGGACATCGACGTCACGCGCCTCTTGTCCAGCTTCCCGGTCGCGGTGCAGCAGCTGGTGGCCATCGCGCGCGCCATCAGCATCGAGGCCAAGGTGCTGATCCTCGACGAGCCCACTTCCAGCCTCGACGACGACGAAGTGCAAAAACTCTTTGAGGTCTTGCGCCGCCTGCGCGGCGAGGGCCTGGCCATTGTTTTTGTGACCCATTTCCTGAACCAGGTCTATGCGGTGTCCGACCGCATCACGGTGCTGCGCAACGGCGGCTGGGTCGGGGAGTGGCGGGCCAGCGAGCTGGGGCCGCAGGCATTGATCGCGGCCATGCTGGGCCGGGAGCTGGCCGCGCAATCCGCAAGCGCCCCGGCAAGTTCCGCGTTTGATGACGCGCAGCCGGCGCTCTTGCAAGCAGAAGGCCTGGGCCAAAGCGGCCAGTTGCAGCCCGTGGACCTGCGCGTGCGTGCCGGCGAGGTGCTGGGCCTTGCCGGCTTGCTGGGCGCCGGCCGCACGGAGCTGGCGCGCCTGCTGTTCGGCCTGGAGGCGCCGGACCGTGGGGTGCTCAGGATCGACGGCGAGACAGTGGCTTTTTCCAGCCCCGCCGACGCGATCCGCCATGGCCTGGCCCTGTGCCCCGAGGAGCGCAAGACCGATGGCATTGTGGCCGAGCTGTCGCTGCGCGAAAACATCGCGCTGGCGCTGCAAGCCCGCATGGGCATGCGCCGGTTTTTGTCGCGGGCCGAGCAGACCGCGCTGGCCGAACGTTTTGTCCAGGCCATGGGCATCAAGACCGCGAGTGTGGACACGCCCATAGGCTTGCTGTCGGGCGGCAACCAGCAAAAAGCCATGATCGCGCGCTGGCTCGCGACCGAGCCGCGCCTCTTGATCCTCGACGAGCCGACGCGCGGCATCGACGTGGCCGCCAAGCAGGAAATCATGGAGCAGATCCTGCGCCTGGCGCAGGCCGGCATGGCCGTGATCTTTATCTCCTCCGAAATGAGCGAGGTGGTTCGCGTGGCGCACCGCATCGTGGTGTTGCGCGACCGTCGCAAGGTGGGCGAGCTGCCGGCGGGCAGCAGCGAAGACGCCGTCTATGAACTGATCGCCGCTGAACATGTCTGAAAAGAAAACCCCACTGAGCGTCATGCGGCACCGGCTGGCCTGGCCGCTGCTCACACTGTTCCTGCTGTTGGTGGTGAACACGGTGTTCAATGCCAGCTTTCTGCACGTCGAGTGGCGCGACGGCCATCTCTACGGCAGCCTCATCGACATCCTCAACCGGGCCGCGCCGCTGGTGCTGGTGTCGCTGGGCATGACCATGGTGATCGCCACCCGCGGCATCGACATTTCCGTGGGGGCCGTGGTGGCCATCGCCGCCGCGCTGGCCGCCTGGATGATTGGCGGCTCGGTGTCGGCGGGCGTGAGCCGCTTCCCGATGCCGCTGGCGATTCTTGCGGCGCTGGGCATCGCGCTGCTGTGCGGGCTGTGGAACGGGCTGCTGGTCGCCAGGGTGGGCATGCAGCCCATCATCGCCACGCTGATCCTCATGGTGGCGGGCCGCGGCATCGCGCAGCTCATCACCGGCGGGCAGATCATCACCATTTATTACGCGCCGTTTTTCTTCCTGGGCAGCGGCTACCTGCTGGGCCTGCCTTTCTCGCTGTTTATCGTGGTGGCGGTGTTTGCCCTGCTGTACCTGGCAGTGGCGCGCACTGCCCTCGGGCTGTTCATCCAGGCCGTGGGCATCAACCCGACCGCGGCGCGCGTCGCCGGTGTGCAGGCGCGGCGCCTGATCGTCGCGGCCTACGCTTTTTGCGGCCTGTGCGCGGGCATTGCGGGCCTGCTGATCAGCTCCAACGTCAAAAGCGCCGACGGGAACAATGCGGGCCAGCTGCTCGAGCTTGACGCCATCCTGGCGGTCACGCTGGGCGGCACCGCGCTCACCGGCGGGCGCTTCAGCCTGGTGGGCAGCGTGATAGGCGCGCTGATCATCCAGACCCTGACCTATGCCATTTATTCGCTGGGCGTGCCGCCCGAGATCAACCTGGTGGTCAAGGCCGTCGTGGTGTTTGTCGTGATGCTGCTGCAGTCGCCGGAGTTTCGGGCCGAGATCGCCATCTGGGTACGGCGGCCGGCCCTGCGGGGGATGCGGCCATGAGCGCGACGCTGAAAGCACCCGGCGCAAAAGCCGCGGCCCGGCCGCCGCTGCCGGCCGCAGCGGCTTCGCGCTTTAACCCCAAATACCTGCCGCTGGCGGCCACCATTTCGCTGTTTGTCGCCATGGCGAGCCTGGGCTCGGTGCTCTACACCGGCTTTTTTTCCGCGCAGGTCTTCCTCAACCTGCTGGTGGACAACGCCTTCCTGGTCATCGTCGCCGTGGGCATGACTTTTGTCATTCTTTCGGGCGGCATAGACCTGTCCGTGGGTTCCGTGGTGGCGCTGACCACCATGGTGTCGGCCGCGCTGGTGGAGCACCACGGCTGGAGCCCGGCGGCGGTGATCCCGCTGGTACTGCTCATGGGCACGGCCTTCGGCGCCTTCATGGGGTTTTTGATCGAGCGTTTTCGCCTGCAGCCCTTTATCGTGACGCTGGCCGGAATGTTTCTGGCGCGCGGCCTGTGCTACCTGATCAGCGTCGACTCCATCAGCATCACCAACGAGTTTTATTCGGAGGTCTCGCAGCTGCGCATTCCCCTGTGGGAAGACGCCTCGCTGTCGATCAGCGCCCTGATCGCAGCCCTGGTGCTGCTGGCGGCGGTGTTCATCGCGCACTGCACGCCTTTCGGCCGCACCGTCTATGCCGTCGGCGGCAATGAGCAGTCCGCGTTGCTGATGGGCTTGCCGGTGCGCCGCACGCTGGTGGGGGTCTACACGCTTTCCGGTTTTTGCTCGGCGCTGGCCGGCGTGGTTTTCACCTTCTACATGCTGTCGGGCTACGGGCTGCACGCCACCGGCCTTGAGCTGGATGCCATCGCTGCCGTGGTCATCGGCGGCACCCTGCTCAGCGGCGGCGTGGGTTATGTGGCCGGCACCCTGTTCGGCGTGTTGATGCTGGGCATCATCCAGACCCTGATTTCTTTCGACGGCAGCCTGAGTTCCTGGTGGACGCGCATTGTCGTCGGCGTCCTGCTGTTTGTTTTTTGCCTGCTGCAACGGCTGCTGGTGAAGCGCACATCCACCTCTTCCTGAAACGACCCCACACCACCCCATGACAAGTACCAAGAAAAAATTGCGTTCCACCGAATGGTTCGGCTCGGCCGACAAAAACGGCTTTATGTACCGCAGCTGGATGAAGAACCAGGGCATTCCCGACCATGAGTTCGACGGCCGGCCCATCATCGGCATCTGCAACACCTGGTCGGAACTCACGCCCTGCAATGCGCACTTTCGCAAGATCGCCGAGCATGTCAAGCGCGGCATTTCGGAGGCGGGCGGCTTTCCGGTGGAGTTCCCGGTGTTCTCCAACGGCGAGTCCAACCTGCGGCCCACCGCCATGCTCACGCGCAACCTGGCCAGCATGGATGTGGAAGAAGCGATTCGCGGCAACCCGATTGATGCCGTGGTGCTGCTCACCGGCTGCGACAAGACCACGCCCGCATTGCTGATGGGCGCGGCGAGCTGCGACATCCCGGCCATTGTGGTGACCGGCGGGCCCATGCTCAACGGCAAGCTTGAAGGCAAAAACATAGGCTCCGGCACGGCCGTGTGGCAGCTGCACGAGTCGCTGAAGGCGGGCGAAATCCAGCTGCACCAGTTCCTGGCGGCCGAAGGCGGCATGTCGCGCTCCGCCGGCACCTGCAACACCATGGGCACGGCCTCCACCATGGCCTGCATGGCCGAGGCGCTGGGCACTTCCCTGCCGCACAACGCGGCGATTCCCGCGGTCGATGCGCGCCGCTATGTGCTGGCGCAGATGTCGGGCGCGCGTGCCGTCGAGATGGCGCGCGAAGGGCTGACGCTGTCGAAAATTCTCACGCGCGAAGCTTTCGAAAATGCGATCCGCGTCAACGCCGCCATAGGCGGCTCCACCAACGCGGTGATTCACCTCAAGGCCATCGCCGGCCGCATCGGCGTGCAGCTGGACCTGGAAGACTGGACGCGCATAGGCCGCAACACGCCCACCCTGGTCGACCTGCAGCCCTCCGGCCGTTTCCTGATGGAAGAGTTCTACTACGCCGGCGGCCTGCCCGCGGTGTTGCGCCGCCTGGGGGAGAACGGCCTGCTGCCGCATCCCAATGCGCTCACCGTCAACGGCCGGGCTATATGGGACAACGTGCGCGAGGCCCCGCAGTACAACGACGAGGTGATTCGCCCGCTGGACAATCCCTTGATCGCCGACGGCGGCATTTGCATACTGCGCGGCAACCTGGCGCCGCGCGGCGCGGTGCTCAAACCTTCCGCGGCCTCACCGGAGCTGCTCAAGCACCGCGGCCGTGCGGTCGTGTTCGAGAACCTGGAACACTACAAGGAGCGCATCGTCGACGAGAACCTCGACATTGACGCCAGCTGTGTCATGGTCATGAAAAACTGCGGCCCCAAGGGCTACCCCGGCATGGCCGAGGTCGGCAACATGGGCCTGCCGCCCAAGCTGCTGCGCCAGGGCGTCAAGGACATGGTGCGCATCTCCGACGCGCGCATGAGCGGCACCGCCTACGGCACCGTGGTGCTGCATGTGGCGCCCGAGGCCGCGGCCGGCGGGCCGCTGGCCGCCGTGCGCGACGGCGACTGGATAGAGCTCGACTGCGAGCAGGGCCGCCTGCACCTGGACATCAGCGATGCCGAACTCGCCGAACGCCTCGCGGCGCTGCAGGGCAAGGCCGCCGCGGGCATGCGCGGCGGCTACCAGCGCCTGTACGTCGACCACGTGCTGCAAGCCGACGAGGGCTGCGATTTCGATTTCCTGGTCGGCTGCCGCGGCTCCGAAGTTCCCCGCCATTCCCACTAGGCACCCGGTCTGCGAACCCGTGAAGCTTCCTACCAACTCAGATCCCCTACCTCTATGACCACGCCCCGCCAGCCGCGCTACCGCGGCATCTTCCCCGTCGCCCCCACCACCTTCACCGAAACCGGCGAGCTGGACCTTGAGAGCCAGAAGCGCTGCGTCGACTTCATGATCGACGCCGGCTCCGACGGCATCTGCATCCTGGCCAACTTTTCCGAGCAGTTCGTGTTGTCGGACGAAGAGCGTGAAACCCTGACCCGCACCGTCCTCGAACACGTGGCCGGGCGCGTGCCGGTGATTGTGACCACCACCCACTTCGGCACCAAGATCTGCGCCGAACGCAGCCGCCGCGCGCAGGACATGGGCGCCGCCATGTTGATGGTCATGCCGCCCTACCACGGCGCGACTTTTCGCGTGAGCGAGCCGCAGATCTACGAGTTTTATGCGCGCCTGTCGGATGCGGTGAACATCCCCATCATGATCCAGGATGCGCCCGCCAGCGGCACTGTGCTGTCGGCCTGCTTCCTCGCGCGCATGGCCCGCGAGATTGAACATGTCGCCTATTTCAAGATCGAGACGGCCGGCGCGGCGTCCAAGCTGCGCGAGCTGATCCGCCTGGGCGGCCGCGCCGTGGAGGGTCCGTGGGACGGCGAGGAGGCCATCACCCTGCTGCCCGACCTTGACGCGGGCGCGACCGGCTCCATGACCGGCGGCGGCTACCCCGACGGCATTCGCCCCATCATCGAGGCGCACCGCGCCGGCGACCACGAAAAGGCCTATGCCCTTTACCAGCAGTGGCTGCCCTTGATCAATTTCGAGAACCGCCAGGCGGGCCTGCTGGCCGCCAAGGCCTTGATGAAGGAAGGCGGCGTGATCGCCTGCGAGGCGCCGCGCCATCCTTTCCCAGCCATGCATCCGGATACGCGCGCCGGGCTGCTGGCCACCGCCAGGCGGCTGGATCCGTTGGTGTTGCGCTGGGGTCGCTAGGCCGCCGGGGCTGCCTGGGCGCGGGCCCTGGCCTGCGCCGTTCCTACCAGCCAATGGCCTGTTGGCGAAATTACGTCCATAAATGTCATGGATAAAGCGATTTCGCGTTAATTAATCATGGTCCTTGTATCAAATACAGTAGAGGGCCATGGAAAAGCCCCGTTCCCACCCGCCTGCCGCGCTACGCGCGGTGCTGTTCGACGCCTACGGCACGCTGTTCGACGTCTACAGCGTGGGCCTGCTGGCCGAGCAGCTGTTCCCCGGAAAAGGCGAAGCGCTGGGCGTGCTCTGGCGCGACAAGCAGATTGAATACACACGGCTGGTGACCACCAGCAACGGCGGCGCGCACTACCAGCCGTTCTGGGAGCTCACGCGCGCCGGCCTGCGTTATGCCTGCAAGCGCCTGGGCCTGGAGCTGGGGCCGGGCCAGGAAGAGCAGCTCATGAACCAGTACCGCCACCTGTCGGCTTTCCCGGAAAACCGGGAAGTGCTGCAGGCGCTGAAGGCGCGCGGTGTGGTCACCGGCATCCTGTCCAACGGCGACCCGTCCATGCTGGGCGTGGCCGTGCGCTCCGCCGGTCTGGAGGGCCTGCTGGACCACGTGATCAGCGTGGACGGCATCCGCAAATACAAGACCGCTCCCGAGGCCTATGCGCTGGGGCTTGAGGCCACCGGGCTGGAGGCCAGGCAGATTGCCTTTGTGAGCTGCAACGGCTGGGACGCGCTGGCCGCCACCTGGTACGGCTATCGCACGCTGTGGGTCAACCGCTACCAGCTGCCGTTTGAAGAACTGGGCACGCAGCCCGTGTACACCGGCAGCAGCCTGCGCGATGTGCTGGCGTTGCCTTTCCACTGACATCCGTTTTACGTTTTATTCTTGGCTTATTGAAAAAAGGGACAACACCATGAGCACCAGCACCGCCAGCAACACCGCGCGCACCCCCAGCTACCGCCTGCAGGTCGCGACGGAGCTTTACCGCTTCATCGAGGACCATGTGCTGCCCGGCACTGGCGTGGCCAGCAGCGCGTTCTGGAAAGGCTTTGACGGTATCGTCGCCGACCTGGCCCCGAAAAACATCGCCCTGCTGGCCGAGCGCGACCGCCTGCAGGCCGAACTCGACACCTGGCACAAGGCCAACCCCGGCCCCATCGCCGACATGGCGGCTTACCGCGGCTTCCTGGAAAAGATCGGCTACCTGGTGCCGCAGCCCAAAAAAGTCGGCATCACGACGGCCAAGGTGGACGACGAGCTGGCCCTGCAGGCCGGCCCCCAGCTTGTGGTGCCCATCCTGAACGCGCGCTACGCGCTCAACGCCGCCAACGCGCGCTGGGGCAGCCTCTATGACGCGCTCTACGGCACCGATGTGATCGCCGAAACCGACGGCGCTGAAAAAGGCAAGGGCTACAACCCGGTGCGCGGCGCCAAGGTGATTGAATACGCGCGTTACGTGCTGGACCGCACCGCGCCGCTGAAAAAAGGCTCCCACATCGACTCGACCGGCTACGCGGTCAGGGGCGGCGAGCTGGTCGTCACGCTCAAGGACGGCAAAAAGGGCACAAAAACCACCGTGCTGCAGGACGCCGCCCAGTTCATCGGCTACCAGGGCGAGGCCTCGGCGCCCTCGTCGGTGCTGCTGCAGCACAACGGCCTGCACCTGGACATCCGCATGGACCGCGACACGCCCATAGGCCGCACGGACGCGGCCGGCGTGAGCGACCTGGTTGTCGAAGCGGCGCTGTCGACCATCCTGGACCTGGAAGATTCGGTCGCCGTGGTCGACGCCCAGGACAAGGTACTGGCCTACCGCAACTGGCTGGGCATTTTGCAGGGCACGCTGACCGAAAGCGTGACCAAGGACGGCAAGACTTTCACCCGCGGCCTGAACCCGGACCGCGAATACACCTCGCCCAAGGGCCAGCCCGTGACGCTGCACGGCCGCTCGCTGATGTTCGTGCGCAATGTCGGCCACCTGATGACCAACCCGGCGGTGCTGTACACGGGCGCGGACGGCGCCACCCGCGAAATCCCCGAAGGCATCCTGGACGCCGTGGTCACGACCACGATCGCCATCCACGACCTCAAGCGCAAGGGCAAGCCCGGCATCAAGAATTCGCGCAAAGGCTCGGTCTACATCGTCAAGCCCAAGATGCACGGCCCGGCCGAGGTCGCGTTTGCCGCCGAACTTTTCAGCCGCGTTGAAAAAATGCTGGGCCTGCCGGCCAGCACCGTCAAGCTCGGCATCATGGACGAAGAGCGCCGCACCAGCGTCAACCTCAAGGCCTGCATCGCCGCCGCTTCCAGCCGGGTGGCCTTCATCAACACCGGCTTCCTGGACCGCACCGGCGACGAGATGCATACCGCCATGCATGCAGGCCCCATGATCCGCAAGGGCGACATGAAGACCAGCGCCTGGATCGCGGCCTATGAGAAAAACAACGTGCTGGTGGGCCTGTCCTGCGGCCTGCGCGGCAAGGCGCAGATCGGCAAGGGCATGTGGGCCATGCCCGACCTCATGAAGGCCATGATGGAGCAGAAGATCGCCCACCCCAAAGCCGGCGCCAACACCGCCTGGGTGCCCAGCCCCACGGGCGCCACGCTGCACGCGCTGCACTACCACCAGGTCAAGGTCGGCAAGGTGCAAAGAGAGCTGGAGAGGGTGGACGTCAACAAGGAGCGCGACGCGCTGCTCAACGGCTTGTTGCAAATCCCCGTGACACGCACGCCGGCCTGGAGCGCTGAAGCCAAACAGCAGGAGCTGGACAACAACGCCCAGGGCATCCTCGGTTATGTGGTGCGCTGGATAGACCAGGGCGTGGGCTGCTCCAAGGTGCCCGACATCCACAACGTGGGCCTGATGGAAGACCGCGCCACGCTGCGCATTTCAAGCCAGCACATGGCCAACTGGCTGCTGCACGGCGTGGTGAGCAAGGCGCAGGTGACGGAAACCTTTGAACGCATGGCCGCCGTGGTCGATAGGCAGAACGCCGGCGACCCGCTGTACCAACCCATGGCCGGGCACTTTGAGACCTCGGCGGCCTACAAGGCAGCCTGCGACCTGGTCTTCAAGGGCCTGGTGCAGCCCAGCGGCTACACCGAGCCCTTGCTGCACGCCTGGCGGCTCAAGGTGAAGGCCGGGACAGCTTAAAGCTCGCCCGCATCCACCAGCTGCCGCTGGCGGATGACAACGCGCAGGCTGGGATGGCCCGGCCTGCCCGAGCGGAACAGCATCACGTCGGCATCCGCGCCGGCCCACGACGCACTGTCGGCCATGGCGCCCGGCGCGGCGCCGAAGGCGGCCAGTTCCGGGCCCAGCTTTGCGCGCAGCGCCTGCAGCACGGCCGCCTGGGCTTTGGCCAGCGCTTCTTCGGCGCCCGGGCCGGAGTCGGGGTTGAGCAGCACCAAGTCCATCTGCGCGAGCTTCTGGTGCGCGAAAAACAGGGTCTGCTCGAAATGGGCGCCCTCGCAGAGCGCGTCGGGCACACGCAGCGAGCCCAGCGCGCCCGAAGGCAAACGGCGCGGGGACCGCACCGGCTGGGCGCCGGGCAGGGCGGCGGCGACCTGGTCGGGGCTCATGCCCAGCAAGGCGGTGTTCTCCAGCACGGTGTGGGACCAGGCGCTGGCGCATAGCCAGAGCGCACCGGCCGCCAGCCAGGGAAGCCGGAAACCGGCGAAAACAGGCCCAAATGACGCCAAAACAGGCTCCGTGGAGGTTCAGGGCCGCCGCGGCGCTGAAAGTGTTGCGCCGAACCGACCTTTACAAAGAAGCGCCGATCTTACAAAAAACCCTCCTCCAGCCGTGCGTTCGGGGGATTTAAGCGGCAGCTTGCGCCGAGTTGCCCCAAGAGCGCGGCACAAATCGTATGTGTACAGGAGAAACCAAATGAAACACTTTGCAAGCATCTCAAAGGAAACACGGTTGGCCTTTACCCTAGACATCTGTCTGGCCCCCGGCACGTATGGTTGCAAGCTGGCTGGCTGAGCGCTCTCACCTTTTATTTCCGGAAATCCTGGCTCCAGATGGCTTCGCAACCTGACGTTCTTCAATCCTGTCTCCAGTCGGCAGCCACAGCGGCGCGGTCTGCCCTGGAAAAGTGCGTGGAAGATGCCGTGGCGGGCCTGCAGGTGGCCGAAACCCAAAGCGGCAAGGTGGCCGAACGCGACGAACTGGCCACGGCCTGGCGCGAGCTGCTCAAAAACAAGGCCGCCTGGAGCGTGCAATACCCCGCCGACCTGCTGGTCCGTTTCAAGGCCAATGTGGCCGCCGCGGCCCAGGCGGCGCGAGCCCCCGAGGCTTCAAGCGAGCAACTGGCCGCTTCGGCCGCGGCCTCGTCCAGCGCCTTCGCCGCCCTGAACCATGCGAGCTTCTCGCTGGTCGACGACCACGACGTCTCCAAGGCGATTGAGTCCTCCCGGCTGCTCCAGCAGGTGTTGCCGGCCGTCGACCACGTCCTGGCCGAACTCAACAAACTGATCAGCACGGTGCAGGGCCTGCCCAATGTGAGGCCGGAACTCAACCCGCTGCGTCCCGAAGTCTTTGCGCAAACCCTGCGCGAAATGGCGCTGGCGAGCAAGGCCGAGCCGGCGGTGGTCTCGCTGTGGCTCAAGTACATGGCCGACCCGTTGGGCCGTGAGCTCAAGCGGCTTTATGAACGGCTGGTGAACCAGCTCGAACTCGCCAACGTCCAGGGCGCCAGCTACCGTGTGCTGCCCACGCCGGCCAGCGTGGGCCGCGGACGCGGGCGCGGCGGCAACGGCTCCAGCCCCGTGGGCCCCGGCGGCGCTGTCGAAGGTGACGCAAACGGTGGTGGTGGCGGTGGTGGCGAAGTCGGCTTTGGCGAGGGTGGCGGCCAGCCCACGCCGCAATACGCCGACCTGTCCAACTACGAAATCCGGGACGAGTTGTTCCAGGACTTTTTGTTCAACGGCGGCAGCAATGCCCATCACGGCCTGGCGCCGTCTTATTACGAGACCGTCGAAGAGGAGCTCGCCGCCCTCCACGCCACGCCCGACTCCGGTCCCGCGCCGCTGGCCGAGTCACGCCCCGGCTACATGTCTGACTATGAGGGCATGCCGGCCGTGGACCGGCCGCAGCGCCTGGTTGATGAGCGCAGCCAGCTCAGCTCGCAGGTCTGGGGCTCGTATGCCAAACCGCGGGAGCGCGCCATCGTGCGCACCCAGCTCAAGAAGGAAGCCCGCCAGGTCGGCCAAGTGCTGGGCCTGGAGGTGGTGCGCAAGCTGGTCAACCAGGTGGCGCAGGACCCGCGCCTCCTGGTGCCGGTGCGCGAGGCTATCGTGGCGCTGGAGCCTTCGCTGCTGCGCCTGGCCATGGTGGACCCGCGCTTTTTCAGCGACGAAGGCCATGCCGGGCGCCGCGTCATGGAGCGGGTGGCGCAGCGCAGCTTCAAGTACAACGACGAATTCAGCCCCGAGTTCCTGGCCTTTTTCGAGCCGGTTACCCACGCCTTCAACGAGCTCAACAGCCAGGCGATTGAAGATGCCCAGCCCTTCGGCATGGCGCTGGCCAAACTTGAGTACGGCTGGGACGAACAGGACCAGCTCGAGGCGGAAAACCGCAACAACGTGCTGCAGGCCCTGCGTTTCGCCGAAGAGCGCCAGACGCAGGCCGACCAGATTGCCTTTGAACTCAGCACGCGCTCTGACCTGGACAAGGTGCCCGGCCTGGTGCTCGATTTCCTGTTCGGCCCCTGGGCGCTGGCCATGGCCCACGCCAAGCTCATCGACACGCGCAACCAGATAGACCCCATGGGCTTCGGCTCGGTGGTGCCCGACCTGCTCTGGAGCGTCAAGCGGGAAGTGACCCTCAAGCGTCCGGCCAAGCTGATCGAGATGATCCCCAGCCTGCTGGCCAAGCTGCACGAGGGGCTGGAATTGCTGGGGCAGGATCCGCGCGAGAGCGAGCCCTTTTTTGAGGGCCTGATGAAACTGCACCGGCCGGTGCTCAAGCTGCGCCGCCTCAAAAGCCAGCGCGACGCCGAAGAGTCGGGCGCCATGCCGCTGGAGCCCGAGGAGCTGCCGGCCACGCCCGAGCAGCGCCTGGCCAAAGCGGCTGCCCACCCCTGGCTGGCGCGCGACGAACTCGATGCCGCGGGCTTTGAAGACACGCTGCCGACGGCGCCGGGCGAACTCATGCCGCTGGAGGAAGAACACGAAACATCCTCGGGCATGGAGACCGCAGACTCTGTTGGGGAAGAAGTTGACTCTTCCCATGCCGAACTGATCGCCGAGCAGGAAGCTTCGCCCAGTGCCGCACCGGCCCTGGCCCAGGGCGATGCCGAGCGCCTGCTGATGAGCCTGCGGGCCGGCCACTGGGTCGACCTGTACTCGCGCCGCCGCTGGCTGCGCGCCCAGCTGATCTGGGCCAGCACCAAGGGCACGCTGTTCATGTTCGTGAGCCACGGCGGCCAGCCGCACTCCATGACCAAACGCAGTTGCGAACGGCTGCTGCGGGAACGCCTGCTCAGGCCGGTGGACAGTCAGGGCGTGGTGGCGCAGGCACTGGACGCGGTGGCCTCGGAAGTCGTTTCGCCGGCCACCCAGGCCGAGCCGGAAACCGCGTAAAGCCCCCAAGGCGCCGCAAAGCGGCGCTCAGGCCTGCCAGACCCCGTAGCCCGCTTCGCGCAGGCCTATGCCCAGTTCGACCTCCATCTCGCGCGCCGCATCGTAGGGCATGGGGTTGTACATCTCGTAAAGCCGGGGCAGCAGGCGCACACCGAAATCGCGCGCGAAGCGGTTGGACTGTATGCCGGCCTTGTGCTTGTCAAAGCGCACGTCGGGGTCCAGCCCGGTCATGCCCACATAGACAAAAGGTTTGCCCAGCTGGTAGTCCGGGTTGGCGCGGCGAAAGCGCGGCACGTCCCAGACCTCGGGCGCGAGCTCGATCACATAGACGCTGTAGTGATGGCTTTTGGGGCGGCGCGGCATGGCGCCACCACTGTAGCGCACGCGCTGCGCTGACCGCGCACTCACCCCGCCGGCTGCCCTTGCGGCGCTTCTTGTGCCTGCTCCTGTCCTTGCGCTTGGGCCGCCTGGCTTGCCTCCTGCTCGTTTGCCTCTTGCCCGTGCCAGCTGCCCGAGGTCACCAGCAGGTGAATGAACTGCAGCTTGCCCACCGCGTCCAGGGGCAGCACAAAAGGATAAAAGTCGGGCTGGCCCATGCTGCGCGACATCTCGTTGAGCATGGTGGTCAGCCGGGTCCAGTGGTTGATGAAGGCCAGGAACTGCGCCGCATCCGGGTGCTCCGGCTGGTACAGCGCATCCAGCGTGAAGGGCGTGAACTCGAGGTCGAAGCGGTCCACGCTCAGGCCGAAGCTCAGCGCGGTGTCGATGGCGTCGCGCATGTGCATGTAGTGCGCCCAGCATTCGGCCCAGTCTTCCCAGGGGTGGGTGCTGGCATAGGCGCTCACGAAATGCAGCGGCCAGTCGGAGGGCGGGCCTTCATCGTAGTTGCGCTGCAGGGCGGCCGCGTAGTCCAGCGTCTCGTCGCCGAAGAGCTGGTGAAAGCCCTCCAGCCAGGGCGTGCCGGCCACCAGCCGGTCCCAGTAATAGTGGCCTACCTCGTGGCGCAAGTGGCCCAGCAGGGTGCGGTAGGGCTCGCGCATGGCCTTGCGCACCGCCTCGCGCTTGGCGTCGTCGGCCTCGTCGATATTGAGCGTGATCAGGCCGGTGTTGTGCCCGGTCATGATGTGTGGCCCATTGACCGGTGAACGCAGGAAATCGAACATCAGGCCGCGTTCAGGGTCCTCGCTCATGCGCGAGGCCACCGGCAGCCCCAGCAGGATCAGCGAGGACACCAGCCGCCGCTTGGCCAGCTCTATGCGTCCCCAGAGGTAGCCATTGTCGGGCTGTTCCGGGTTCGTCAGGTCGGGAATCGTGCGGTTCAGCCGGCAGGCCCGGCACATGTCCGCGGGGTCGTGCCAGGCCACAAGCCAGTTGCAGGAGGCGGGGGTGGAGAGGTTGAGGCAGCGCTTGTAGGTTGGCACAGCGTCGTCATCGCCGGCTTCGCCATCCAGTTCGGCGGACGGTGCCGGCGCGGCGCTGGGCGCGGACTCCTGGCCGGGAATCTCATCCAGCGAGGGGGGCTGCGTATCGTCGGGCGGCGGCGTAGCCGGCGCGGCGCCCGCCTGCCACTCGCGCCAGCTGCCTTTGTGCGGCCCAGGCATCAGGGGCAGCAGCAGGCCGCGCTCGCAGTCATAGCCCAGCGGCGTGTTGCAGGCCAGGCATTTGCTGTTGCGAAAGAACACCGGCTGCCCGCATTGGCAGCGGTAGTTGCGGCCCGCCAGCAGGGGCAGGGGCGGCTCGGTGGAGGTGGACGGGTTGGTGAAGAACAAGTGCTTGCCCGGATGAGGCTTGCGGAGAGCGCGCGCGAGCGCCCGGCAGGCCGGAACAAGCAGTGTCCCATGGATTGCCGCGCGGGCCTGCGGCGGCACCACCCGTCAGCCTGTCAGCGCAGGCCGACAAAACCGCCCGCGGCGCTTGCTTTTATCATCGGGTATTCACACGCCCCGCGGCAATCCCGCCGCAGGCACTTCATTCCAGAGGAAACCATGCCCACTTACCACGTCGAAATGATGGAAGGCCGCACCATCGAGCAGAAGAAAAAGCTCGTCGAGGCCATCACCCGCGTCAGCGTTGAAATCCTGGGCGGCCAGCCCGAGTCGGTGGACATCCTGATCACCGACGTCAAGCGCGAGAACTGGGCCACCGGCGGCAAGCTCTGGTCCGAACCCAGGGACTAAAGGCCAGGCCGGCGCATGTCCGCTTCCCTCGCCGGCCTGCAGGCGCGCCACGGCCCGCGTTACCGCTGGCTGCTCCTGCTGTCGGTCATGATAGGCACGATGGCTTCCATCATGTCGTCGACCATCGTCAACGTGGCGATCCCCGACATGAGCCAGCACTTCACGCTGGGGCAGGAGCGCGCGCAATGGGTCAGCTCGGGCTTTATGGTGGCCATGACGGTCTCCATGCTGACCACGCCCTGGCTGCTGGCGCGCTACGGCTATCGCCGCACGTACGCGGGCACCATGCTGCTGCTCATGGCCGGCGGTATCGTGGGCGGCCTGTCCAACCATTTCAGCCTGGTGCTGGGCGCGCGCGTGGCCGAGGGCCTGGCGGCCGGCGTGGTGCAGCCGATTCCCGCCATCATCATCATGCGCGCCTTCGGGCCGCATGAGCAAGGCCGCGCCAGCGGCCTCTTCGGCATGGGCGTGGTGCTGGCGCCGGCCGTGGGGCCCAGCATAGGCGGCGTGCTGGTCGACCTGTTCGGCTGGCGCTCGATTTTTTTCATGGTGATCCCGCTGTGCCTCGTCTCGCTATGGATGGCCTACCGCTATGTGCCCGATACCGCGCCCGGCGGCGTGGCGGCCAACCGCAACACGGCCATGATCGACTGGCGCGGCCTCTTGCTGGGCGCGCTGGGCACGCTGTGCCTGCTCAACGGCATGGTCCAGCTGCATGGCGCGGGCGGCGGCGCTCAGGCTTTTGTGTTGCTCGGCGGCGCGGCGGCCGCGCTCGCGGCTTTTGTCTGGTGGCAGCGCCGCCTGGCCGCCAATGGCGGCGCACCGCTGATGAACCTCGCGCTTTTCGGCTACCGGCCTTTCGCCATGGGCAGCATCGTCGCCTTTATTTACGGCACGGCCCTGTTTGGCTCGACCTACCTGCTGCCAGTTTATTTGCAGCTGGGCCTGAAGCTCTCGGCCTCGCATGTGGGCACCATACTGCTGCCGGCTGGGCTGGTGCTGGCCGCGACGATTGCCGGCGTGGGCCGCCTGGCCGACAAGCACCCGACCTGGCTGCTGGTCAGCACAGGCCTGGCGCTGCTGGCCGCCTCGTTTGCGCTGATGCTCACGGTGAGCCTGGCCTCCGGCCTGTGGATGCTGGTGGCCTGGGCCACGCTGGGCCGCATAGGCCTGGGTTTTATTCTGCCTTCGCTGAACCTCGGCTCGCTGCGGCCGCTGCATGAGCATCTGCTCTCGCAGGGCGCGAGCGCGATCAACTTTTTGCGCATGCTGGGCGGCGCCATCGGCGTGAGCCTGTGCGGCATCGTGCTCGAATGGCGGCTGGCGGCCCATGGTGATTCATTGGCCAATACCAGCAGCAGCCCAGCGCGCCTGGCAGCTTTTAACGAAGCGTTCCTGATGCTGGCCGCCCTGTGCCTGCTGGCCATGGTGGCGGCCTGGCAGCTTCGCGTGCCCGTGAACAGCCTTCCCATCGACCCACAGAAAGCAGGCTGACCATGTGCCAACTCCTGGGCATGAACTGCAACGCCCCCACCGACGTGACCTTCAGCTTTCGCGGCTTCGCGCAGCGCGGCGGCCACACCGACCACCACGCCGACGGCTGGGGCATCGCTTTTTTTGAGGGCGACGACAGCGTGGCCGGCGCCGGCGACAAGGGCCTGCGTCACTTTGTCGACCACCAGCCGGCCAGCAGCTCACCGGTGGCTGAGCTGATCAGCCGCTACCCCATCAAAAGCCGCAACGTGATTTCGCACATCCGCAAGGCCACGCAGGGCCGCGTGGCGCTGGAGAACTGCCACCCCTTTGTGCGCGAGCTCTGGGGCCGCTACTGGGTGTTCGCGCACAACGGCGACCTGAAGGATTTTTCGCCGCGCCTGCACGGCAGTTTCCGGCCCGTGGGCTCCACCGACAGCGAGCGCGCCTTTTGCTGGATCATGCAGGAGATGGCCAAATCGCACGCCGGTGTCCCCAGCGTGCGGGAGCTCAGCATCACGCTGCGCGAACTCGCGGCGCAGATCGCCGGCCACGGCACTTTCAACTTCTTGCTCAGCAACGGCCAGGCGCTGTGGGCGCATGCCTCCACGAACCTGTATTACGTCGAGCGCAAGCACCCCTTTGCCCATGCTACGCTGAGCGATGAAGACGTGAGCGTGAACTTCGCCGAGCACACCCGGCCCACCGACAAGGTGGCCGTGGTCGTCACGGCGCCGCTGACCACCAACGAGCAATGGACGGCCTTCGCGCCGGGCGAGCTCAAGGTGTTTGAGGACGGCGCGTTGTCGGCCGCCTAGCTTTCCAGATTTCTAGGGCTTGGGGCAGGCCGCGGCCTGGCCGTCAAGCTGCTGCTGCTCATGGCGAAAACTCGCCACGGCCTTGCCACCGTCGCGCTGCACGGTCAGCACATAAATGCTGTCGAAGTCGCCGCCCTTCCAGTGCGGCACGGCGCCGGGCTGGCCGCCCATGCCCGCCAGCATGGCCTTGACCAGGTCTTCGAGCTTTTTATGCTCCCAGGCGACCAGCACCACCGCGTTCTGGTAGCGCGGCGCCGCCAGCTCCCGCTGCAGCCCCTTGATGTCCTCGAAGCCGAAAGAGGTATTGATCGGCAAGCCGGCCTGCACGGCCGTGGGCGCGACGGTCAGCAGCGGCCGCACATAGTTGTACAGCTGGCCGCCGTCGGGTTTTTTCTCGTGCGGGTCGGACGCGAACACAAAATCCGGCTTGCCAAATTTCGCCAGCAACACCGCCGGCAGGGCCAGCGCGCGGTTCAGGCCCTGGCAGTTGAGCTGGCCCAGGCCCTGGTCGGGTTTCTCCGCGTGGCGTATGAAGATGATTTTTTGCTCGGCCGCCTGCGCCAGCAGCGGCGGCGCGGTGCAGGCGAGCAGGACAAGCGGGCGCAGCGCGCGGCGCAATGAAGGGAGTTGGCGGGCGGGTTTCATGGCTCAGGCCTCGTGGAAAGTGCCTGCCAGCTTAACCGGCGCGCCGGCGGCGTCAAGCCTTCAGCGCCGCCTCCAGCGCATCGATAAACATGGCCGCCACGTCAAAGCCGGCCTGGTCGTGGATTTCCTGGAAGCAGGTCGGGCTGGTGACGTTGATCTCGGTCACGTAGTCGCCGATCACGTCGACGCCGGCCAGCAGCAGGCCGCGCGCGGCCAGCACCGGGCCCAGCGCCTCGGCGATTTCAAAGTCGCGTTTGGACAGCGGCTGCGCCACGCCCAGGCCGCCGGCCGCCAGGTTGCCGCGCACCTCGCTGCCTTGGGGGATGCGCGCCAGGCTGAAGGGCACGGGCTTGCCGCCTATGACCAGCACGCGCTTGTCGCCCTTGGCGATCTCGGGCAGGAACTTTTGCACCATCACGCTTTGCGCGCCGTCACGGTTCAGCGTTTCGGTGATGCTGCCCAGGTTCAGGCCGTCTTCCTTGACCCGGAAGATGCCCATGCCGCCCATGCCGTCCAGCGGCTTGAGGATGATGTCCTTGTGTTCGGCATGAAAACGTTTGATGTCGGCCGCGCTGCGCGTGACCAGCGTCGGGCCGCTGAATTGCGCGAACTCGAGGATGGCGAGCTTTTCCGGGTGGTCGCGCAGCGCGCGCGGCTTGTTGAAGACCTTGGCGCCCTCGCGCTCGGCCTGCTCCAGCAGGTGGGTGCTGTAGAAATACTCGCTGTCGAAGGGCGGGTCCTTGCGCATCACCACCGCGTCAAAACCGGCGACGGCTTCGCGCGCATCGGGGCGTGACGGGTCCGCCGTGAACCAGGTGTCGGCGTCGCCCGTCAGCCGGATGTGGCGCACCTGGGCCGTGACCTTGGCGCCGGTCTGCCAGTTCATGTCGGCCGGCAGGCAGGCGCTGATGCGGTGGCCGCGCTTTTGCGCCTCGCGCATCATCGCGAAGGTGGTGTCCTTGTAGATCTTGAAGGACTCGAGCGGATCGGCGACAAAAAGAAGGTTCATGGTTTGGAAATGGTTCGGGCGTCCGGCGCCGGGGCGGACAGGGATTCACGGCCTTGCTGGCCGTATTGTTGTACAAACAGCGCCAGTGCGCCCGCCACCACCCCCCAAAAGGCCGAACCCACACCGGCTATTACCACGCCCGACAGGGTGACAAGAAACGTGATAAGCGCGGCCTCGCGGTGCGACTCGTCCTTTACCGCCGCCGCCAGCCCGCTGCCTATGGAGCCCAGCAGCGCCAGTCCCGCGATGGCCACCACCAGTTCCTTGGGGAAGGCCGTGAGCAGGCCGGTGATGGCCGCGCCGAAAATGCCGATCACGATGTACATCGCGCCGCAGGAGACCGCCGCCGTGTAGCGCCTGGCCGGGTCCTCGTGCGCTTCCCTGCCCATACAGATAGCCGCGGTGATGGCGCCCAGGTTGAGCGCAAAGGCGCCGAAAGGCGCCAGCACCAGCGTGGCAATGCCGCTCAGCGTGATGACCTTGGAGATCGGGATGCCGCCGTCCGCGCTGTCCGGCCCGTAGCCAGCCGCGTAAATGGCCGCCACCCCCGGCAGGTTTTGCGAGGCCATGGTCACCACAAACAGCGGAATCGCCAGGCTCACGATGGCCGCGAAGCTGAACTTGGGCATCACGAACACCGGCATGGCGAAAGAAAACGCTATTTCCGACCAGGCCAGCTGCCCGCGCGCGGCCACAAACACCACCGCGCCGACCAGCGTCAGCACCACGGCATAACGCGGCAACAGGCGCTTGCCGAGCAGATAGATGGCCAGCATCAGCAGCACCAGTGGTAGCGCCGTCTGCGCCGCCGAAAAAGCCTGGATGCCGAAACGCGCCAGCACGCCGGCCAGCAGCGCCGAGGCAATCGCCACGGGAATCCGGTTCATGGCTTTTTCAAACCAGCCGGTGATGCCGAACAGCGCGATCAGCGCGGCGCTGACCATAAAGGCCGCCACCGCCTCCCCCATCGAAAACCCGCCGGCCAGCCCGGCCGTGGCCAGCACGGCAGCGCCCGGCGTGGACCAGGCCACCATCACCGGCTTTTTGAGCCACAGCGAGGGAATCACCGAGCACAGCCCCATACCCATGCCCAGCGCCCACATCCACGAGGCGATTTCAGCCGGCGTGGCATGGAAGGCCTGCGCGGCCTGGAACACGATGGCAACCGAACTGGTGAAGCCGACCAGCACGGCCACAAAGCCGGCGGTGAAGGCAGAGAGGTTGAGGTCTTTGAAAAATTGCATTTTGGGATTTTGGCAGGGGTTGAGGTGCCGGGTCTTGCTCCGGCTGGGCGCGCTCTCCCCCTTCTCTCCTTCTCCTCTCTTCGTCTTTCTGTTTTCTCTGCTGAGGCTTGTTGGCCGGGGTTGCCCGGCGGCAACTCACTTTTCTTTTGCTTCGCCAAAAGAAAAGTAAGCAAAAGAAAAGGCGACCCTGGTGTCTGCGTCCCTTCGCTTCGCTACGGGCAACCTGCGGTGCTCGGTCCAGCCGGGGTCTGGCTAAACTCGCTACGCTGCGCTTCGCTCAGACAACGCCAGCCCTTATCCGTCTGGACCTCCGCTCCTCGGCGCATACACAAGGGGTGGGGAAAAGAATACCAATACCGAATACCTGAAGAAACAAGGACACGCCTTGGCGTGTCCTTGTTTGTATTTGTCTTCTTTGTCTTTCGGTATTCGGTTCCCGATTGCCCCGTCCTGGCTGGGCCGAGGAGCGCAGAGACAAGCGGATCAGGGCTGGCGTTGTCTGAGCCGAAGGCGAGTTTAGCCAGACCCCGCTTGGCTCGAGCACCGCAGGTTGCCCCGTAGCGCAGCGTAGGGGACCCAGACTGCGGGTCGCCTTTCTTTTGGGTACTTTTCTTTGGCGAAGCAAAGAAAAGTGCCTCGCCCGCCGGGGCGAGACCCGGCCAGCAGAACTAAAAAGAGGAAAGAGGAGGATGAAGAGGAAGAGCGCGAAGGCCGGAGCAAGACCCGGCCCTCCATCTGCAGCATCGGGCCGAATCTTGCACAATCAAACCACCTCTCATAGCGCCACATTCATTGCCGTCCTTGCGGCGTTTCATGCAAACCCGACACTTCCTCCAGCTCATCGCGATGTCTGCCCTCTGGGGCGCATCATTTCCCCTTCTGCGCATTGCCAGCCCGGCCTTGGGGCCGTGGGTGGTGGCGGCCGCGCGCTGCATCCTGGCGTCCATGGTGCTGGGCCTGCTGATGGTCTCGCTGCGCGGCCGCTGGCCGCCGCGCCAGGCCTGGCCGCGGCTGGCCTTGCTGAGCATGCTGTCGGTGGTGATGCCTTTTGTGCTGTACAACTGGGCGGCGCTGGTCATCCCGTCGGGTTACTCGGCGGTGCTCAATGCCACGGTGCCGCTTTTCGGCGTGATGGCCGCCGCGCTGGCCGGCGAGGAAAAACTCACCCGTATCCGCCTGCTCGGCTGCGCGGTGGGTTTTGCCGGCGTCGCGCTGCTGGTGCAACTGGGGCCCGTGGCCGTCACACCCAGGGTGATTCTGGCGGCGCTGGCCTGCGTGGCCGCGTCGGCCAGCTACGGTTTTGGCGCCGTCCTCATGAAGCGCGCCACCATGGCCTATTCGCCGCTGCCCTCGTCGGCCGTGGTGCACATTGCCGCTGCCCTGATCCTGCTGCTGCCGGGCGGGATCGCCGGGCCCTCGGCCGAGCTGACGCCCGGCGCGGTGGCCGCGGTAACCGTGCTGGGCACCTTCACCTCGGGTTTTATGTACTGGATCAGCATGCGGCTGATGCGCGAGATTCCGGCCAGCGCCACCACCTCGGCGGCCTTCATGATCCCGCTGTTCGGCGTGACCTGGGGCGGGCTGTTCCTGGGCGAGCCGGTCACGGCCAGCATGCTGCCCGGCTGCATCCTCGTGCTGTCGGCCACCGCGCTGATCACGGGCTTTAACCCGTTTCGCTCGGCGCCGCCCGAGCCTTAAAAAGGCTAGCTCGGTTTTGCCCGGCTGATGTTGGGAGTGGTGACAACAACATCGGCGTTTTGCGCCCGCTGGCGCAGCGCATGCTCCATCACCACCAGCGCCAGCAGCGCTTCGGCAATCGGTGTGGCGCGTATGCCCACACAGGGGTCGTGGCGGCCCTTTGTCACCACCTCGGCCGGGTTGCCGGCCGTGTCTATCGACTGGCGCGGCGTGATGATGGAGCTGGTCGGCTTGATCGCGATCGAAACTTCCAGGTCCTGGCCGGTGCTGATGCCGCCCAGTACGCCACCGGCGTTGTTCGACAGAAATCCCTCGGGCGCCAGCGAATCGCCGTGCATGGTGCCGCGCTGCGTGACGCTCGCGAAACCCGCGCCGATTTCCACGCCCTTGACCGCATTGATGCCCATCATGGCAAAGGCGATGTCGGCGTCCAGCTTGTCATACAGCGGCTCGCCCAGGCCCACCGGCACACCCGAGGCCGTCACGCGTATGCGCGCACCGCAGGAATCGCCGGCCTTGCGCAGCGCGTCCATATAGTTTTCCAGCTTGGCCACATCGGCCACCGGCGCGAAGAAAGGATTGTTGGGCACATGCTCCCAGGACTCGAAGGGGATGACTTCATCGCCGACCTGCGTCATGCAGCCGCGAAACACCGTGCCGTATTTTTCGGCCAGCCATTTTTTGGCGACGGCGCCGGCCGCCACCGTGGGCGCCGTCAGCCGCGCCGACGAGCGACCGCCGCCGCGTGGGTCGCGCAAGCCGTATTTGTGCAGGTAGCTGTAGTCGGCATGGCCGGGGCGGAAGGTTTCCAGGATGTTGCTGTAGTCCTTGCTGCGCTGGTCGGTGTTGCGTATCAGCAGGCAGATAGGCGTGCCGGTGGTCTTGCCCTGGTAGACGCCGGAGAGGATCTCGACGGCATCGGGCTCGTTGCGCTGCGTCACATGGCGGCTGGTGCCGGGACGGCGGCGGTCCAGGTCGGCCTGGATGTCGGCCTCGCTCAATTCCATGCCCGGCGGGCAGCCGTCAATCACGCAACCAATGGCCGGGCCGTGGGATTCACCGAAATTGGTGACCGCGAATAGGGTTCCTAAGGTATTTCCGCTCATGGGGGGATTATCCCAGAGGGGGCTGAAGGCTGGATTTCTTTCTTGACTGCCCGATCTTCACGGCATGGTATGCGCAGGAGCATTTTTGTAGCTGGCGCGTGGAACCGCGCGTTCTTCCAGGCTCTCGACCAAAGCGTCAATCGATGACGACGACGCTGAGAGGGTGGATTTTGGTACCAACGCCCACAGTCCATTCTTGAGCCGGATGCCGAGAACATTGCGGTGCAGAAAGAAAGACTCGACGGACGGCCAAGGTACAAATGATTCAACCCCTCCATCTGTTTCATGAAGACCTTGGTCGGTCACAAGCAGTTTGATGGACTTGCTGGGCTTCTGGCGCAGGGACTCTCGAAGCACGAACATGGCCTTGCGCAGCGACAGGAAGTGCGAGACAAGCATGACGGCCTTCCAGAGGGCCAATCCAGTTGCCAGTACGGCGAGCGCCCATTGATGCGTAAGAGCCGCCAGAAGCGCCAAGGCCGCTGAAACAAGAAGCCAGACCATTTCGTTCAGGCGAGCCTTCCAGCTGAGCTTGATGAACTCGGCAGATCCAATATGGAATCGAAACAATGCGCTGCGAATGCGCCAGTCGTAGACGTACTCATAGGACAGTGGTGTCGGCATTCTCGGCCTAGGGTTGGGAGACATTGAGTCGAATGGGCGGCGGGTTTGGCCTTTGCCGGACTATAGCTTTACATCGGGCCATCATCGGTACGGCCTTGCCTTTTCGGCCAGCGTCGCGGCACATACCGCACCCGATCTGGAACACTTCATGCTTGCTGCACCGCACCAATCCCGATTGGATGTCTTGGTGGAACAGGAGCACCCCATGCTGGACCGCAGCGCGACCAAGTTTTCCCACGTCAAACCCGGCGACACGCAGTTTGTCTCCGGCGGCTTGCGCGATTTCTTTTTGTACCGCGACCTCGGCATTGCCGACGCCACCAACGGCCAGGTGATCGCGCACCTTGTCAAGGCGAACATGGCACCGGAAACGGGCACCGGATGGCACCGTCATGAGGCGGATTTCCAGATCGTCATCATGGTCAAAGGCTGGGCCCGCTTTATGTACGAAGACAAGGAAACCCTGGTCGAGGCCGGCGACGTGGTGCACCAGCGGCCGGGCATCAAACACTTCCTGTTCGACTATTCGCCCGACATGGAATACCTGGAAATTGTCGGGCCGGCGGATTTCAAGTCGATCGACGTCGACCCGGTCTGCAATATCCCACCTCCCACTCCATGGAAATAACCGTCCTCTGGTAGACCCGCCTTATTCCAGTGACATCGCGGAACCGGCTTTGCCGGGCCGCAGGTGTCGCCCCCTGCAAGGGGGGAACAGGCTACACGCAGTGAGCCTGGACGGGGGTGTTCAAAATTCAGCATCGAGTTCATCGATGTCGTCGGGCTCTTTCTTGGCTTCGGCCACCCACTCCTTCATCGCCGGCAACTCCATGATGCGCTTGCAATACGCCGTGCAGGCCTTGTCCAGTGGGACGTCGTAAGTCAGAAGGCGGGTCACCACGGGCGCATACATGGCATCGGCCACCGACAGCTGCTTGCCGAACAGGTAGGGGCCGCCGTAGGCGCCCAGGCATTCCTTCCAGATCTCCAGCACCCGGTCTATGTCGGCCTGCGCGCGGGACCAGACCTTGAAGCCGGGGAAGTGGGCCTTGATGTTCATGGGCAGCGCGGCGCGCAGCGAGGCAAAGCCCGAATGCATTTCACCGCAGACCGCGCGGCAGTGCGCCCGCAGCTTGACGTCCGCCGGTAGCAGCTGCGCCTTGGGCTTGATTTCATTGAGGTATTCGGCAATCGCCAGCGTGTCCCAGACCTTGACGCCGTTGTGCTGCAGCGAAGGCACCAGCATGCTGGACGAGAGCAGCAGCATTTCGGCCTTCATGGCCGGGTCGTCGGGCGGGATCACTTTTTCGGTGAACTCCAGCCCGGCAAACTTCGCCAGCAGCCAGCCGCGCAGCGCCCAGGCGCCGTAGTTTTTGCTGCTGATCGTCAGGACGGCCTTGGCCATGAGATTGCTCCTTGAACCGCAAAGTTGGCCCCCACTGCCCGGGGCCGGCAACACTCCGCAAGCCCTGTGCCAGCGCGCGGGGCGGCGGCTACTGGCCCGTAACTTGCCTGCATGCCGGCTACCTGGGCCACAAGCCCGAACCCAGCCAGGAAAACCATGCTTTACCAGGCCTACCAGCTCCAGTCCGACCTGCTGTCCCCGCTTCGCCTGCTGGCGCAGGGCGGCAGCGCGGCCCTCTGGCTGGGCAAAACCGAAGGCAGCCTGCTGCGCAAGCTGTCGGCGTCCATGGAGGTGTTTTCGCGGCTGCGCCTGACGCACTCACGGCCGGCTTACGGCATCAGCTCGGTGAAGGTGGGTGAGCGCGAACTTGCCGTGACCGAGGAGGCTGTCCTCAGCATGCCTTTCGGCACTTTGCTGCGCTTTAAAAAAGAGCTGCCGGCCGATCTGCCTTACCAGCCGCCGGTGCTGCTGGTGGCCCCGCTGTCGGGCCACTTCGCGACGCTGCTGCGCGAGACCGTGCGCACGCTGCTGCAGGACCATGACGTCTACATCACCGACTGGCACAACGCGCGCGACGTCGCCCTGCGCCATGGGCCCTTCGCGCTGGACGACTACATCGACCACATGATCCGTTTCACCCGGGCCATAGGCCCCGGCACCCACGTGGTGGCGGTGTGCCAGCCCTGCGTGGCGGCGCTGGCGGCCGCGGCCATCATGGCCGAAGACGATGACCCGGCCCAGCCGCGCAGCCTGACCCTGATGGCCGGGCCGGTGGACTGCCGCGTGAACCCGACCGGCGTCAACACACTGGCCACCAGCAAGCCGATTGAGTGGTTCGAGAAAAATCTGATCAGCCACGTGCCGCTGCCGCACGCGGGCTATATGCGGCGCGTCTACCCGGGCTTTGTGCAGCTCAGCGCCTTCCTGAGCATGAACCTGGACCGGCACAAAAAATCCTTCCAGGACATGTACCAGCACCTGCTGGACGGCGACCTGGAAAAGGCCAACGTCATCCGCGTGTTCTACGACGAGTACCTGGCCGTCAACGACCTGCCCGCCGAGTTCTACCTGGAGACCGTCGAGAAAGTGTTCCAGACCTACGAGCTGCCGCTGGGCAAGCTCAGCTACCGCGGCCGCCTCGTCAAGCCCGCGGCGATCCGGCGCACCGCGCTGATGACAGTAGAGGGCGAGCGCGACGACATCTGCTCAGTCGGGCAGACGGTGGCGGCGCAAGACCTTTGCACCGGCATACGGCCTTACATGAAGACACACCATGTGCAGACGGGGGTGGGGCACTATGGCGTGTTCAGCGGGCGCAAATGGAACCAGCAGATTTATCCGCGGGTCAGGGAGATGATTCATTCGAGTCTGGGTTAAGGTCGGCTCACCGCCCCCGCCTACCCCACGCCACCAATCCTCCAATCACCCCCATCACCAACACCAACCCCAAAATCACCCCCCGCCCCTCCATCACCCCGGCAAACACCCCCACCAGCATGCCGGCCAGCGGTTGCGACAGGTTGTTGAACATCACGATCACGCCGGTGGTCTTGCCCAGGTCCTTGGGCGGGATGAGCTTTTGGCGCAGGCTGCGGATGTAGACGTTGAACATCTTGTCAAAACCGATCACCAGCAAAAACCCGGCGGTGTAGACCCAGAAGTTGCCGGCCAGCCCGGTGAGCAGCCCGCCGGCCAGCATCACGGTGTAGGACACCAGGCCCAGGGTGCGCAGCGGCAGCACGGTGCGGGCAATCACCAGCAGGATGATCACGGTGGCCACGGCGCCCGCCGTTTGCAGCACGGCATAGTCGCCGGCCGAGCGCTGCAGCAGGCCGGTTACCATGGCGGCCGAGGTGGCCAGGGTGACGCCTATCACCAGGTTGACACCCGCCGCCAGGGCAATTACCTGCTTCAAGCCCGGCAGGTGCAACACCTGCGACAAGGCGGTGCGCATGGGCGCGGTCCAGTGGCCGGGGGCCGGCTCAGGTGCGGCCAGGGTGACGGCGCTTCGGCGCTGCCACCAAGTCACGGCGCCGTCGGCAATGAGGAAAAACACCGCCGTCGCCCCGACCACCGCGGGCCAGGGCATCCAGCGCAGCAGCAGCGAGGCCAGCAAGGGGCCCAACACCATGCCAAGCTGGTCGGCGAGTTGCGCATGGGCCAGCACTTTTTCAAAACGGTGCTGGCGGAAGATTTGCGGCAGCATGACCTCGCGGGCCATCAGGCCCTGGGTGGTCAGCACGCCGCAGACGGCCGACAGCGCGATCAGCCAGCCAACGCCGCCGACCCACTGGAAGGCGATGACGCCGGCAAAACACACCAGCGCGCGATACAGCTGGCTGATGCGCAGCAGCTTGAGCGGAGAGACGCGGTCGCACAGCGCGCCGCAGGCCGGAAAGGCCAGGAAGCGCGGAAGGGTCTCGAGAGTGAAAGCAATGCCGGACCAGGCGACGCTACCGGTGGTTTCGAACACCACCAGGGGCACAAGAAACAGCAGGATCTGGTCGGCCAGCCGGGAGAAAAACAGCGAGGCATAAAACAGCAGCCCGCCGGCGTCACGCTTGTCGCTCACCCCTGCCCTCGCTTGCGCCCTGCGTGCCTTGCGCACCGGGCCGTTGTTGTTGTTTCAAAAATAGGCGGCCGGCGCGCTGCCGGGCGCCGGCTTTTTAATTGTGGTCGGCGGCGTCCTCGGCCGGCCAGTCGCGGATATAGGCCTTGAGCATCTTGTTTTCGAAGTTCTGGCTGTCGACCACGGCCTTGGCCACGTCGTAGAGGCTGATCACGCCCATCAGGACTTTCTGGTTCATCACGGGCATGTAGCGCGCGTGGCGCTCCAGCATCATGCGTCGGACTTCGTCGAGCTCGGTTTCGGAGGTGCAGGTGAGCGGGTGGTCGTCCATGGCGGTGCGCACCAGCGTGCTGCCGATCTCGCCGCCGTTCTTGACGATGTAGACGATGACCTCGCGGAAGGTCAGCATGCCGACCAGGTCGCCGTGTTCCATGACGACCAGCGAGCCTATGTCTTTGTCGGCCATGACCTGCGCCGCCTTGGCCAGGGGTTCGTCAGGTTGGACGGTGTAAAGCGTGTTGCCCTTAACGCGCAGTATGTCTAGAACCTTCATGGCGATCTCCTCGGTTGTGCAGCCAACATGCCTTCATTGTCCCACCGCAGCGCGGCGGGAAGGGGAATTCAGTTTAAATATAGCCCACAATCAAACGGCGGGTTGCAACAATTTCCCCGCGCACCGCCACTTTTTTTCTGACTGGAGACAAACCATGCCCGGTTATTCCGATCCCGGCTTCGACACCCTCGCGCTGCACGCGGGTGCCGCGCCCGACCCGAGCACCGGCGCGCGCGCCGTGCCGATTCACCTGACCACCTCCTTCGTCTTCGAATCCAGCGACCACGCGGCCAGCCTCTTTAACCTGGAGCGCGCGGGCCACGTCTATTCGCGCATCAGCAACCCGACCAACGCGGTGCTGGAGCAGCGCGTGTCGGCGCTGGAAGGCGGCATAGGCGCGATCGTCACCGCCAGCGGCCAAGCCGCGCTGCACCTGTCCATCGCCACCCTGATGGGCGCCGGCTCGCACATCGTGGCCTCGACGGCGCTCTACGGCGGCAGCCAGAACCTGCTGCACTACACCCTGCGCCGCTTCGGGATAGACACCACCTTCGTCAAGCCCGGCGACATCGACGGCTGGCGCGCGGCGGTGCGGCCCACCACCAAGCTGTTTTTCGGCGAAACCGTGGGCAACCCGGGCCTGGACGTGCTGGACATCCCGGCGGTGTCGGCGCTGGCCCATGAGGCGGGCGTGCCGCTGCTGGTGGATTCCACCCTGACCTCGCCCTGGCTGGTCAAGCCTTTCGACCACGGCGCCGACCTGGTCTACCACTCGGCGACCAAGTTCCTGAGCGGCCACGGCACCGTCGTAGGCGGCATCGTGGTGGACGGCGGTAGCTTCGACTGGGAAAAATCCGGCAAATTCGCCGAGCTGACCGAGGCCTATGACGGCTTTCACAACATGGTGTTCAGCGAGGAAAGCACGGTGGGCGCCTTTTTGCTGCGCGCGCGGCGCGAAGGCCTGCGCGATTTCGGCGCCTGCATGAGCCCGCACACGGCCTGGCTGATCCTGCAGGGCATAGAAACCCTGCCGCTGCGCATGGCGCGGCACATGGGCAATACCGAAAAAGTCGTGCAATTCCTGGCCAGCCACCCGCTGGTCTCGCGCGTGGGCCATCCCCTGCTCGAATCCCATCCCAGCCACGCGCTGGCCAAAAAACTGCTGCCGCGCGGCGCCGGCTCGGTCTTCAGCTTCGACATCAAGGGCAATCGCGCGCAGGGCAAGGCCTTTATCGAGGCGCTCAAGGTCTTCAGCCACCTGGCCAATGTCGGCGACTGCCGCAGCCTGGTCATCCACCCAGCCAGCACCACCCACTTCCGCATGACCGACGAGGCGCTGGCCGCAGGCGGCATCACGCAGGGCACGATACGCCTGTCCATAGGCCTGGAAGACCCGGACGACCTGATCGACGACCTCAAGCGCGCCCTCAAGGCCGCCGAAAAAGCGGCAGCGAAAGCGGAGGCCTGAACATGTACCTCGACGTCAAGGGCCATAAAACCTATTGCTACACCGGCGGCAAACCTTTTGATGCCGCCAAGCCCACCGTGGTGTTTATCCACGGCGTGCTCAATGACCACAGCATCTGGATTCTGCAAACGCGCTATTTCGCGCACCATGGGTTCAACGTGCTGGCACCGGACTTGCCCGGCCACTGCAAAAGCGAAGGCGAGCCGCCGAAATCGGTGGAGGAAGCGGCGGACTTCATCATCGCCCTGCTCGACGCGGCCGGCGTGAAAACCGCCACGCTGGCAGGCCACAGCTTTGGCTCCCTCACGGCCCTGCATGCGGCATCCATCGCGCCTCAGCGGGTGGCGCGCCTGGCCTTGCTGGGCACCGCCTCCCCGATGAAGGTTTCGCCCGCGTTGCTGGACAGCGCGCTGAACCAGCCGATGAAGGCCATCGATATGGTGAACACCTTCTCGCATTCCATGCTGGCGCCGCCGCCCTCGGCGCTGGGCCCGGGCACCTGGCTGTACGGAGGCTCCAAAGCCCTGATGCGGCGGGTTCTGGCCAGCAACACCCAGGTCAACCTGTTTCACCGCGGCTTCAAAGCCTGCGACGACTACACGGCCGGTGAAGCCGCCATGGACAAGGTGCAGTGCCCGGTGCTGTTCATCCTCGGCAAAGGCGATTCCATGACCTTGCCCAAAATGGCGGCACCGCTGCAGGCCAAGGCGAAAAATGGCAAAACCGTGCTGCTGCAAGCCGGCCACCAGATGATGACCGAGGCACCCGAAGAGGTGCTGTTCGCGATCCGCGATTTCCTCCAGGCCCCTTCGGCCTGACACATCGGATGGCAAGCTCTCTCCTCGTCCCCACACTCGCGCAGGCGGTGGAGCATGTGCTCACCGCGGTGGAAGGCGATATCGTGCTCGGGCTGCCGCTGGGCATAGGCAAGCCCAATCCCTTTGTGAACCTGCTCTACCGCCGCATCAAGGCCATGGGCGGCGAGGCGAATCCCCGGCGCCTGAAAATCATCACCGCGCTGTCGCTGGAAAAACCCGAAGGCAAAAGCGAGCTGGAGCAGAACTTTCTCGCGCCGCTGGTCGAGCGCGTGTTCAGGGACTACCCCGATCTCGATTACGTGAAAGACCTGCGCGCGGGCACGCTGCCGCCGCATATCGAAGTCTCCGAGTTCTTCTTCAAGACCGGCGACTACCTCGGCAACGGCCGCGCGCAGCAGGCCTACATCGCCACCAACTACACCTTTGTCGCCCGCGACATGGGGGTGCTGGGCGTGAACGTGATCGCGCAGGCAGTTGCCGCGCATGACGTGGATGGGGAACTTGCGCTGTCCCTGGGTAGCAACCCCGACGTGACTTTTGAACTCGCCGAGCGCCAGGCCGCGCAGGGCAAGCCGCTGCTCAAGGTGGCCGTGCTCAATCGCCAGATGCCCTTTATGCCCAACCACGCGGTGGCGCCGGCCGGCTTTTTTGACGTGGTGGTGACGGATGCGGAGGCCACGCACACCCTGTTTGCGCCGCCCAACAACAAGGTCGGCACAGCCGACTACGCGATCGGCCTGCATGCCGCCAGCCTGGTAGCCGACGGCGGCACGCTGCAGATCGGCATAGGCGCGCTGGGCGATGCCATCGCGCAGGCGCTGATCGCGCGGGACCGCGACAACGAGGGCTACCGCCGCATCATGGCGGCCCTGTGCCCGGACAGCCTGCAGGGCCGCGAGCTGGGCGGTTTTGAGCAAGGCCTGTATGGCTGCTCGGAGATGTTCGTCAACGGGCTGCTCAAGCTGGTTGAAGCCGGCATTGTGCGTCGCGAGGTGTTTGACGATGTGGCCTTGCAGAGCCTGGTCAACCAAGGCCGGGCACCGGGCCTGGCGGTCAGCACCGACCTGCTGGCTGCCCTGGTCGATGCCGGGCGAATCGGCTCCGCACTGAGTGCCGGCGACCTGGCCTTCCTGCAGCGCTTTGGCGTGCTCAGCAACCAGGTTCGCCTTGCGCCAGACGGTGCGCTCGAGGTGGGCGGCACGCGCATCGCCAACCGGCTGGGCGACCCCGCCGCGCGCATGGCCTTGCAAGATGCCGGCGGCCTGGGAACGCGCCTGGCGGGCGGCGTGGTCCTGCATGGCGGTTTCTTCCTGGGCCCCACCGATTTTTACGAGCGGCTACGCGCCATGCCGCCCGAGGCGCTGGCCAAAATCGACATGACGCGCATAGCTTTCATCAACCAGCTCCAGGGCCAGAGCCGCCTCAAGCAAGCACAACGCACCCAGGGCCGCTTCATGAACACCACCATGATGGTCACGCTGCTGGGCGCGGCGGTGTCCGATGGGCTGGAGTCGGGCCAGGTCGTTTCGGGCGTGGGCGGGCAATACAACTTTGTGGCCATGGCGCACGCGCTGCCCGATGCGCGTTCCATCCTGATGCTGCGCGCCACCTATGAGCACAAGGACGGCGTGCGCAGCACCCTGGTGTGGAACTATGCGTATGAAACCATCCCGCGCCACCTGCGCGACGTGGTCATCACCGAATACGGCGTGGCCGACCTGCGCGCCCAGCCCGACGGCGAAGTCATCAAACGGCTGATCGAGATTGCCGACTCGCGCTTTCAGCAGGATCTTGTCGCACAGGCCAAGGCCGCCGGCAAGCTGGACGCCGGCTACGAGGTGCCGGCGCAGCATCGCCAGAACCTGCCCGAGGTGCTGCGCACCCGGCTGCAGCCCTGGAGCGGGTCGGCGCTGCTACCCGACTTTCCTTTCGGCACCGACCTGACGGCCGACGAGTTGCGCATCATCGGCGCGCTCAGGCAAATGCAGCACGCCAGCCAGCACCCGGCCGAGCTGCTGGCCATGCTGGCCAAATGCCTGTGGACAGACCGCGAAGCGCCGCCCGCCTATTTGCAGCGGCTGGGTCTGGACGATGCCACGAGTTTGCGCAAGATGCTGATGCGCAAACTGTTTGCCGGGAATCTTTGACCAGGCTTCACGGGAAGTCACCGGACCGCACCATGAGCAACGCCTCGCCCTTTGCCATCACCCCGGCCATGCCCGCCGACCGCGCGCTGGAGATCGCGGCCGGCTTCGACCTGCGCGCCCTGCCCGCGGACTTCTATGCCAACCCCTACCCGGTATACGCCGCGCTGAGAGAACACGAGCCCCTACGCCGCATGCCCGACGGCTCCTTCTTCCTGACCCGCCACGCCGACCTGGTGGCCGTCTACCGCGACGCGCAAACCTTCAGCTCCGACAAAAAAGTGGAGTTCGAACCCAAATACGGCGCGGCCTCTGCGCTGTTTGAGCACCACACCACCAGCCTGGTGTTCAACGACCCGCCGCTGCACACCCGCGTGCGCAAGCTCATCATGGGCGCGCTGACGCGCCGCGCGATTGCCGACATGGAGCCCGGCATTGTGACGCTGGTCGACGGCCTGCTCGACGGCATCGCGGCCAAGGGCGGTGGCGACCTGGTGGAGGACTTCGCCTCGGCCATCCCGGTGGAGATCATCGGCAACTTGCTGGGCGTGCCGCACGCGGACCGCGCGCCGCTGCGCGGCTGGTCGCTGGCGATACTGGGCGCGCTGGAGCCCAAGCTCACGCCGGAGCAGGAGGCTCTGGGCAACCACAGCGTGCGCGAGTTCACGGCCTACCTGCGGGACCTGGTGGCCGACAGGCGCCGCCGCCCGGGCGACCCCGAGCACGACGTGCTGACGCGGTTGATAGGCGGCGAAACGGCCACGGACAAACTCAGCGAAACCGAGCTGCTGCAGAACTGCGTGTTCATCCTCAATGCCGGCCACGAGACCACCACCAACCTGATAGGCAATGCGCTGGTGGCGCTGCAGGAGCGGCCGGCGGCGCTGGCCGGCCTGCTGCCCCGCATGCAAGCACTGGCGCATGACGCGCAGGGTCTTGAAGCGCTGCTGGTGCCGGCCGTCGATGAGTTCCTGCGTTTTGAGTCGTCCAACCAGTTCAGCAACCGGCGCGCGCTGGCCGACACCAACATCGGCGGTGTGGACTTGCCGTCGGGCAGCCTGCTGACGCTGTGCATAGGTGCGGCGAATCGCGACCCGGCGCAGTTTGAACGGCCCGACGAGCTGGACCTGGCGCGCCGGGACAACCGCCACCTGGCCTTTGGCTTCGGCATCCACCAGTGCGCCGGGCTCAGCCTGGCGCGGCTGGAAGGCCGCATCGCGATTGGCCGTTTTCTTCAGCGTTTTCCGGATTACCGGTTAAGCGCCAGCCCCACGCGCGGCGGCCGTGCGCGCTTCAGGGGCTTTCTGAAGGCGCCATTCTCCGTCGCCTAGCCGGCCTTGATCCAGTGCTGGGGTGCCGCCGCCAGGCCCCGCAACAAGGCCTGGGTTGCAGGCGAATGGGGCCGGGTGGGCTGGTCCGGCTGCGCCAGCGAGTCGAGCAGGCGCGCGAGTGTTTGCGCCTGCGGCATCAGCGGACCCAGAAAACGTGTGCCGCCCGCGTCAGCGACCAGCAGCGTGGGAAAGGTCTCCACGTCGATGTCGCCGACAAGCTCGGCCTCGTCCTCAATGTCCAGCCAGGCAAAGCGGCTGCCCGGATAACGCGCCGCCATCTGCGCAAAAACTTCGGCGTAGTCGCGGCACAGGCCGCACCAGTCGGCGCACAGGCAAACCACCCATTGCACCGAAGCATCCGGCGGGCTGGAGGATGCCGTGGCCGGCGTTGTGGTGAGATGCATGCGGGGCTTGGGAGGCGGGTTGACTATTATGGCCAGCGCCGCAAAATGGTGGGCGACACGGGGCTATCACGATAGTAGCCCGGCACAGGAGACACACCACCATGAATGCCACGCCCAGCGACGCCGTGCAAGGCGGCACGCCCACCACCCCCATAGATCCGCGCAGCTTCGATTCCTTCGCGAGCTTTTATCCGTTCTACCTGGGCGAGCACCGCAACCCTGTTTGCCGCCGCCTGCATTTTGTGGGCTCCAGCCTCACGCTGCTGTGCTTGGCGGCCCTGGTCGCCACGCGCAACCCGTGGTGGCTATTGGCCGGGCTGCTGTGCGGTTACGGCTTCGCCTGGATAGGTCACTTCGGCTTTGAAAAGAACAAGCCCGCGTCCTTCAAGCGGCCGCTTTACAGCTTTATGGGCGACTGGATGATGTACCGCGATATGTGGGTGCAAGCCTTCAAGCGCCTCAAGGGCACTTAAAGGCAGCGTGGGTCGAGGCGGTGGCTAGTGCGGGCCCTGGGGCTGGAAGATGCTGGCCTTGAGC
>Ga0102595_100173_pt1 | contig 68567 bp, 38 predicted proteins | sample Araplaol_mTSA_r2_2_FD_76864 | JGI IMG/M metagenome (GOLD analysis project Ga0102595, IMG submission 76864) | Arabidopsis root microbial communities from North Carolina, USA - plate scrape MF_Col_mTSA_r2 (SPADES assembly) (version 2) | ecosystem: Host-associated > Plants > Roots > Endosphere... | reverse complement strand
CTCCAAACGACTCTATGCTGTCAAGAAAATGGAAATAGAGCCTAACCATTTGGTTCAGCGGACGCCTAACGGCGCCGCTGAACAGCAACGCTAGACTAAAGCCGTGTCGAGATATTTCGTTCCTCCGAATGCAGGGCCCTACAAGATTGTCACTGAATCGCCACCAGTATCCTAGACACCCAGAAGCCTCTGGGAATGTCGCTTCTCGAACTCGATTGGCGACAGCTTGTTGTTGAATCCATGGCGCCGCTTCGGATTGTAAAACATCTCGATGTAGTCAAAGATGGAGCCTGTCAGAATTTTAGTGTGAATCCGGGGTCATGAAATAATACCGAAAGGGATTGTCCATGACCGACGTAATGACCACGAAGAAGCCAAAAACCAAGAAGCAGTACCCGTTTCCCGTTGAACTGATCGACCAGCTGCTGGCACAGGTCGAGAACAAAGATGCTGAATCCATTCTGGGGGAATCAGGCCTGGCCGGCCAGCTCAAAAAGATGCTGGCCGAGCGCATGTTGACAGCCGAATTGACCCACCATCTCGCCACCGAAGGCGACGCCAAGAACCACCGCAACGGCAAAAGCCGCAAGACCGTGCTGGCGCCAGGCGGCGAGCTGGATCTGGAGATCCCGCGTGACCGTCTTTCTAGTTTTGAGCCAAAGCTGGTCGCCAAGCACCAGCGTCGTATGCCAGGCTTCGATGACCATGTGATCGGCATGTACGCCCGTGGTATGACCGTGCGCGAGATTCAAGCGCATTTATTGGAACTGTACGGCACCGAAGTGTCGCCAGACCTGATTTCGACCATTACCGACGAGGTCATGGATGAAGTGGCGCAATGGCAGCAGCGGCCGCTGGAAACCATGTACCCGATCGTCTATTTCGATGCGCTGCGGCTGAAGATCCGTGACGAAGGCACTGTGAAAAACAAGGCCGTGTATTTAGCGCTGGGCATCCGCGCCGATGGCCGCAAGGAGGTGCTTGGCCTATGGATCGAGCAAACCGAAGGTGCCAAGTTCTGGCTGAAGGTCTTCAACGAACTGCGCAACCGTGGCCTTGAGGACATTCTGATCGCGGTCGTGGATGGCCTGCGCGGCTTCCCTGAGGCGATTGAAGCGGTGTACCCGCAGGCGCAGATCCAGACCTGCATCGTGCACCTGATCCGCAACTCGATGACGCTGGCGTCCTGGAAGGATCGTAAAGAGCTTGCAGCTGCACTCAAGCCGGTCTACCAGGCTGCCAATGCCGAAGCGGCAGCAGCGGCGCTAGACGCCTTTGCAGACGGCCTGTGGGGGCAGCGTTTCCCGACCGTGCCTATGATGTGGCGACGTCAATGGGAACAGGTGATTCCGTTCTTCTCGTACCCACCGGAAGTGCGCACGATCATCTACACCACGAATGCTATCGAGAGCTTGCACATGCGATTGCGGAAGATCGTTAAGAACCGCGGCCACTTCCCGAGCGACGAAGCCGCGACCAAATTACTGTATCTGGCCTTGCGCAATATTGAAAAAGATTGGAAGATGCCGCAGCGGACCTGGAAGATGGCCGCCAACCAGTTTGCCATTCTGTTTGGGGAACGCTTCACCAACGCGATTAACTAACTACGAACCGCGACCCCGGCACACAAAATTCCTGACAGGTCCGGTACTGGCTTTGGTGATTGACTGCCACACCCGCGAACTGCTTGACTGGCATTTGTCTCGATCGGGCAAAGCCAAGACAGCGGAAGCGGCCTTGGAGCCGGCACTCATTGCCCGCTATGCCACGCTGGGCCGAGTGTCGGAGCCGTTCTTGCTGCGGTCCGATAACGGTTTGGTCTTCACTAGCCGCAGCTACACCGCGCTGGTGCGCAGCTACGGCTTGCGCCAGGAATTCATCACGCCGCATTGCCCGGAATAGAACGGCATGGTGGAACGCGTGATTCGGACGTTGAAGGAGCAATGCGTGCATCGCCACCGCTTTGAGACTTTGCAGCACGCCAGCCGGTTATTGGCGACTGGATCGGGTTCTACAACAACCAGCGCCCGCACCAAGCACTAGGCATGAAAACACCCGCTGAGGCATTTAGATTAGCGGCCTAAGTTGAGCAGGAACCGCTGGGTCATTACACTGGAAGGCCGCGCTACGAGCACCGAGACCAGCAATGGCAGCATGGCGACCGTTCATAAGGATATTAACGTGCGTGTGCTAAATGGTGGTGCCGGGTTCGCAAACGCCGGCCGGTCTGAGCCCCTACTTGACCTATTTCGCTGATACTACTGTCGCCTGGAGCGGGTTGCAGGCATCGGGCATCCCGGCAGCTGACGAAGGTGGGGACTCGCTGGAACAATGGATGCTTCATATGAGCGTGGAGTTGGCTGGGGAGATTGGGGCACAGCTTGCACAATTGATTGCAGCCGATCGTTGAACTTATCCAGGCGGCGCCGCGAATTTGCGGTGCCGCCTTCCTTGAAGTGAATGAATGTAATGAATGAAAACATAGTACGTATGGGAATCCGCGCTCAATTCAAGAAGCCGAAAGCATACTTGTCTTCATGGCTGAGTCCTGTGAATCCGGATGAATACTTTGAACGGCTTGAGCGGTTCAGGGCAGAGGGCGAATTCAAGTATCAGCTTGCGCCAACAATTGAGCTGAGTTACGGTAAAGATACGTTGCCCTTTGATTTACAAGTACGCGAGACAGAGATTCGTTGGCGCGTAATTCACGCTGCGCTGAATGAAAAAAGCGAGGAGTGGATTTGTGGTTTCCGGTTGTCCGTCGTCTACAGCTATTGGATTGCGCGTCTTAACCGTCGTGCTCAACAAGTTCGCATAGACGACTTTTCCGCTGGCAGAAGGCCGAACCGCCTTCCCACAATGTGGTTACAGCGAACGATGGGGGCAGCAGCCGATTGCCTGGCGCTGGGTTGGCAGAATGAAGCGGTTGATTTAGCGCGCGACGCGGTTTGGGGAGTAGTGAATAGCGGGTTCATCGATGGGGGCGACGACCTGCATAGGCGCGCCCATTACTTCATTCTGCGGCTGATCGCTGATTGGCAAAGGTGGGAGCTGAAAGGTCTGCCGCAATGCGCGTCAGATGAGCCGTTGTACAACGAACTGCTCGCCAACTGGCGCAGCGATGATCTAGCGCTGGTTGAGCATTTGTTGCTTGCGGCTTGCGACCGCCATACGCATGAAGCCATGCCTTCCAATGTCAACAAGGGACGCGAATCGGATTTCTCGGATTTTGCGATGTACTACAACCCGCACGAGGTTCTTGCGGTATCGCGTCTGCGCGAGGTTTTGGGCCTGCCTAATCCCCAAGTTGACCATCTGTTGATGAGCACGCCAATCGGCAAGCTGCACGACCCGGCGCCATTCGAGTTGAATGATGAATTGAAGACTGTTCTGTCACAGTTCCGAAAGACATACCCGGATCTGTAACCAATACGGCCTTGTGATCGCCTGTGGCATCAAAGTCGTCGACGGGGCGGCAAGGTGTGCCTGTTCGGCACGATTAAATCGAATCGCTGAAGTGTTACCTGCGATTAGGTGCCACATGCTCCTCGCGCCCATTAAAAAGTTGCAAAACTGTTAATTGTGGCAACCACCCTCCGGCCAACTGCGATTGGAAATAAGGGTGTCGTAAGCAGTTTTCCGGGCGCTTCCACGCGAACAGAGTCTCAAAGATCCTCGAGCTCGCCCCTGCATGCTGGAGTCGCGATAGCAGCAGGCTCCTTCGCGCCCACTTTCCCCGTCGCGTAAAAATTTCTTAACTTTTTCCTAAATTTTTCCAAAAACCCGTGGATGTATTGGCTGAATAGGCAGCGGTTGTCCGCCGGTTGCGTTGGTGGGCGTCCCAGTTATTACTAACAGTCACACTCACGAGAAAACGCACATGGTCGCTATCGTTAATGGTCAAGGTCTTGGTTTGATTTCCTCCGGTATTCTGGGCAGCCGCGGTCAGTTGGGGCAGGCGCAGCAGGGGCGGAACGGGCAAAGCGTGTATGTCAACGGCAGCAGCGGTAACCTGGTGGTGCAAAGCCAGGACGAGCGCTTGCTGGACCATGGGATCGACCTGGGTGTGCTGCGTACCTATAACAGCCAGGGCCAGATGGACGACGGCACCAGCGGCATCTGGAACTCCGGCTTCATGGCCAAGCGCGCAGTACTGCACGGCGTGCCCCCGATGGATGGCTGCCGCGTGACCCTGACCGGGGCGGATGGCAGCGAAGTCGAATACTACTGGGATGAGGCCAGCCAGCGCTTCCCGGCCAGCAAAGGGCAGGGCGCCCAAGACTATTTCGCCATCGACGGCGAAAACCTGGTCTGGACCGACGGCGCCAGCGGCCTGTCGGAGATTTACGCCAAAGACAGCGGCAAGCTGCAGGCGGTGCTCGACCCCTACGGCGATCGGCTCGACCTGTTCTATGACGTGGATAATCGCCTGAGCCGCACCGTCAGCACCGGCGGCGAATCCGTATTCTATGAGTATGAGGGCGGCAAGCTGGCTCGCGTGCGTACCGAGGTGCGCGATGACGCCGGCAGTGTGCAGTCGAGCGTGCGCGTGCGCTATGAATACGATGCCCGCAACCGCCTGTCCGCCGTATCGGTCGACCTGAGCCCGGAAGACAGCAGCGTGGCGGACGGCCACGTGTACCGCACGACATACACCTACGATGGCGACAGCAACCGCCTGGCCACGATCGCGCCTGACGACGGCAGCTCCCTGGCTTTCACCTATGTGGAGCAGGATGGCCAATTCCGCGTCGCCACCGTGACGGATGGCACCAATGCCGTCACCCGCTACAGCTACGACCTGGCGAACCAGCGCACTACCGTGACGGACGCGCTGCAGCAGCAATACGTGCTGCGCTACGACGGCCAGGGCCAATTGCTGCAGCTGGACCAGCCGGCAGTGGCCGGCGTCACCAGCAGCACCCAGTTCCAGTACAACGGCCAAGGCGAAGTGACCCGGGTCACCGATGCTGTCGGCCGCGCGGTGGACATGGGCTACGACGAGCATGGCAACCAGCTCTCGTTGCGCGACGCCTTCGGCAACATTACCCGCCGCATCTTCGATGCTGCCAACCAGCTGACCAGCGAGACCGTGTTCCTGGTGAACGATCCGGACGGCGCCGGCCCGAAAACCGAGGGCAATGGCCGCACCACGCGCTATTACTACGCGCCGGCCGCCGTGGCGGGCCAGCCTGGCTTGCTGCGCTTCGTGATCAGTCCTGAAGGCCGCATCCATGAGTTCCGCTACAACGCCCAAGGCCAGCGCATCGCCGCCCTGGACTACGCTGCCCAGCAACTGGACGCAGGCGCACTGACCGGCGCCGAATCGGTCGCCGACGTCGCCCTGCTGGTCACCCAGCGCACCCCGGCGGCCGACCTGACAGCCGCTTCTCGCCGCGACGTCCTGCGCACCGACTATGCCTACGACGTCCATGGCCAGCTGTCCAAAGTGACGCGCTACGGCCAGGTGCTGGCCGGCGACGAGCTGGTTGGCATCCCGGATACCGCCAGCGAAACCCGCTATGTGTACGATGCCGCTGGCCGCCTGCTGAACAAGATCGACGTCGCTGCCGGCGTGCAGACCAGCTACACCTACGATGGCCTGGGCCGCGTGCTCACCGTCGGCAATGGCAGCGGCGTCACGTCCACCACCGTGTACGACGATGCCGGCAACCGCACTGTGCTGACTGCAGCTGACAATGTGGTCACCACCAGCAGCTACGACAAGGCTGGCCGCCTGATCGCCGTCACCCGAAGCGATACCGCGGGCCACACCAGCAACACCTATGACGCCGAGGGCCGCCTGTCCATGGCGCAGGCGGCGGATGGTACGCGCACTTTCTATTATTATGATGCAGCTGGCCGCAAGTCGGCCGAAGTGGCGAACAATGGCAAGCTGACTGAATTCGTCTACAACAAGGCTGGCGACCTGGCGCAAAGCATCATCTACGGCACCGTCCTGGATGTATCCACTCTGATCGATGGCGCCGGCGCCCCGCTGGCGCGCTCCGTAGCGCAACTGCGCCCGGGCAGCACGCCGCAGGACGTGAAAACCTGGCGCACTTACGATGCCGCCGGCCGCCTGCAGCACCTGATCGCGACCGACGGCAAAGTGACCGAAACCCGCTATGACGGCGCCTCGCGCGTGGTGGCTGTGGTCAGCTACAGCAACAAGCTCGATCCATCCAGACTGGCCGCCGTGCTGACGCCGGCCAACGTCACTGTTTCGGCTAACGCCAACGACAAGATCGCCCGCAATTTCTACGACAGCGACGGCCTGCTGCTGGCCACCCTGGCCGAAGACGGCCGCCTGTCGCAATCGTTCTACGACGGCGCCCGCCAGCTCACTGAAAAGCGCACCTACGTCAACCTGACCGCGCCATCGCTGCGCGGCGCCGGCACCCTGGCCGAACTGCTGGCCGGGCTGAAGGACGATGCCGACACCCGCACCATTTATAAATACGACGGCGCCGGCACGGTGCTGAACCAGAGTTCCGTGCAGGGCTATCCGGAAGACGCGCTGCCGGGCATCTACCAGATGGCGGGCAGCATTTCCCAGCCTGGCGAGCAGGACGCCTACCAGTTCACCGTGAGCGAGCAGTCGCGCTTCTTCTTTGACGGCGTTTCCGGCGACCAGACCCAGTGGGTCCTGCGCCAGAAAGGCCAGGTGGTGATGGACAGCCGCAACCTGACCGATACTGGCGACCGTTTCATGGTCCTGAACTCCGGCGATTACAGCCTGACCATCGACGGCGTGGGCAACCGCACCGGCAACTACAGCTTCCGCCTGCTGGGCGAGCAGGCTGCCACCGCGCTCACCCTGAACCAGACCACGGCCGGCCAGTTGCCGGCCAACGCCAAGAATGCGCTGTACAAGTTCGAGGCCTCGGCAGGCGAGCGCCTGTTCTTCCAGGCCAATGGCAGTTCTTCCACTTTGCGTTACACCATCTTTGGCCCGGATGCGCGCGTCCTGACCGGCACCCGCTACTGGGACGACAGCGGTACCATGCTGGCGCCAAGCAGCGGCACCTATTGGGTCAGTGTCGAAGCGGTGCAACCGGTTGCCACAGTGCTGCCATTCAGCTTCAATATGTACCGCTGCGTCGCCGCCAGCCAGCCGCTGGTGCTGGAGCAGGTCACCCATGCGGACATGCCGCAGCCCGGCGCCGCCACCACCTTCGAATTCGACGTGGCTGAAGCGGGCTGGCTGCGCTGGGACCAGTTGTCGGCATCCAACGGCGCCGTGCGCTGGACGCTGCAGAACACCATGGGTCAGACCGTGTCCACGGCCACCACCGATAGCAACGAGCAATACCATCGCCCGGCGCTGGTGGCGCCGGGCCATTACCGCATGGTGGTGGAAGCGTTTGGCCGCTCGCCGGCCAGCGTGGATTTCCGCCTGTTGTTCAATTCCCGCGCTGAAGCGGCGGACCTCGTGAGCGGCCAGCCGATCTCGCTGGACTCGCCGACCGGGCGCGGCGACCAGGTCTACAAGGTGCATGTGGACGGCAGCACCCGTCTCTCCATCTCCACCCTGATCAGCAGTGGCGGCCAGACGGCGCACGTGCAAGTCGTCAATCCGCTTGGCGAATCGGTCGACTACTACAGCAGCCTTGGCAACAACGACCTGCGCCACTTCACGCTGCCGGCAGCAGGTGATTACTACGTGTTTGTGGGCGGCAGCCTGACCAACACGGCAGCCCTGGCGGGCAGCGCCACCTTCAAGCTGTGGAACAACCAGACGGTCGACAATGGACCGCTGGATCCGGTGCAGGGCACCTTCCTGGAGGGCACCCTTGCCACGGCAGGGCAGGTCATCACCCATCGCTTTACCGTCACGCAAGGCGGCCTGTGGGAAATCGACGGCAACAAGGCTTTTGCCAACGCCCAGTGGTCGATGACCGGCCCGGCCGGCACGTACCAGTCCGGCCGTGACCTGAACGCCACGCATGGCTGGGGCAGCTGGTGCCCTTACCTGACGCCAGGCGAGTACCAGTTCAATGTCTATTCCAACGGCACCGGCAGCGGCGACTACAAGGTCCACCTGTCGCCGTTTGCGGCGGCGGCTACCGTCACCTCCGGCACCCCGTTTACCGTCAGCGGCCTGGCGGTGGGCGAGAACATGCTGTTCCAGATCGATGCGACGCCGGGCGACAAGTTTGCCTACGTGCAGAGCGCAGCAGGCAATAATTATGCAGTCAGCGTACTTGACCATTACTGCAAGAAGGACTGGGCAAGCAGCGCGCAGAGCGCCAGCAATATCGATACCAATCCTTCGTCCGGGCCGGTTTACCTGCGCATTACCCGCCTGGCAAACAGTGTCGCCAGCACCACGCTGACGGTCACCCGCACACCGGCGGTACAGCCGGCGCCGCAGCCAGGCACCGCCATCGCCCTCGGCGAGGCGGTCAGCACCCCTGCGCCCGCCTCGGGCAACCTGTCATACAGCTTCGACGTGGCCCAGGACGGCCTGGTGGCGCTGGAATGGCAGGGCGGCAGCTGGGGCCAGTGGACCTTGCGCGGTCCGCGCGGCACCGACAGCGTTGCGATTCCTTCCAGCGGCTGGCGCATGCCGATGCAATGGCTGGTCGCCGGCCATTATGAAATGACGCTGTCGGGCGGCACCAGCGCGGCCAGCTTTACGCTGCAGGACATGTCGCATGCGCGTCCGGCGGAAACCGGCACTGCCATTTCCGTCGACCTGGGCGCCAGCGACACCTATGCGCTGTTCGACGTCAACCTGGATGCCGGCCAGTTCGTCGACTTCCACGGCCTGCCTGGCGCGTCCAGCGGCAACACCTACCGCCTGTACGACCTGGGTGGCAACCAGATCGCTTCCGGCGACCCTGCCACCACCAGTTATGCACGCTGGAACGTGCCGCGCAGCGGCCATTACCTGCTGGCCGTGCAGCGCAACGGCGGCAATGCCCTGCGCTTCAATATCACCCAGACTCTGCGCAGCCAGCCGCCGCTCGCCCTGAACGGCACCACCAGCGGCGGCATCATCTACAACGGCCAGGAGTTCTGGTACAGCTTCAGCGTCGACAAGCCAACCACCATGGTGGTGACCGAAGGCGCCGGGCAGGCGATGAATTACTACGTGTACAGCGCCTACGGCAGCAATGTCAATTCCGCCTATGACATCGGCAAAGGCCATGTCTGGACGCTGGCGCCAGGCAGCTACAACCTGCGCGTGTACGGCTACCCGGGCACGCCGACTGCTCCGCTGCCGTTCTCCTTCAGCACAGCCCTGACTGACGCCAGCGCAGCGCTGCAGGCCGGCGGCAGTGCGACCGTCAGCTTCACCAACGGCTTGCCGGACAAGACCCTGCAACTGTCGATGGAGGCGGGCCGCAGCTACACGGTGCAGCCAACTTCGCTGCCGGGCGGCTGGGGCTATGTGTTCTACCACCTGTTCGATCCATTGGGACGCGATGTCGCCAGCGGCAGCTGGTACAGCACCGGCTATACGCTGCGCTTCGATCCTGCGATCAGCGGCAACTACACGCTGCAGTTGTCCGGCCAGCGCAACTCGACCCTGATCACCGATACCTTGTCGCTGGCCATGCGCGTTGGCACCGACAGCGCCCAGGCCTATGCGCCGGGCAGTGTCGCGGAGGGTTCGCTGAACAACGAAGGCGACCTGACCCGCTACCAGTTCACCGTGGCCGAAACAACCCAGTACTGGGTCAACTTCTCCACGCTGAACTACTACGCCAACCTGTCCCGCACCGATGTTCCGGGCACGGTTTTCAGTGCTGACAACAACTGGTCGGACATCCGCATGGTGACGCTGCAGCCCGGCACCTATGAATTCCGCCTGCGCCCGATGCAGGTGGCGCCGGAACCGTTCCGCTTCCAGATCGATCCGGTGGCATCGCTGCCGACGATCTCGCTGGGCGAGACCGTGACCGCCAGCGCGACCCAGGGCCGATACAAACAGGCCTGGCGTTTCAGCGGCAGCGCCGGCCAGTCCATCCTGCTCGACCCGAGGCTGGTCAGCGGCAATTACAACTATTGGACCCTGTTCGCGCCAAATGGCTCGGCGCTGGCCAGCAGCTATGGCTACAGCAGCCCCAATATTTATAAATTGACCCTGCCGTCCGACGGCGATTATGTCGTGGTGCAGGGCAGCTACGACAGCGACCGCACTGCCTTCAGCGGCAGCATGCGCATCCTGCCGACCAGCATCAGCACCAGCGCAGTGGCGCTGGGCAGCCAGGTCAGCGGCGCCATCGCGGCGCCGGGCAATGTCAACCGCTACACCTTCACGCTGGCGGAAGATACCACCATCGTGCTCGATGAAGTCAGCGGCGGCAATGCGCGCCTGCACCTGTATGGCCCGAACTCCGACCTGAGCACCACACTGAACGCGGGCGACATCGACTACACGCCGCGCCGCCTGCCAGCGGGCACGTATACCATCGACGTCTATGGCGACCAGCTGGCGACGCCGGCCTATAATTTCCGCCTGCTGCGCCTGCCGCAGGATGCGGTCGAGGAGGGCGACGCCGGCACCTTCAGCGGCACGCTGGCCAACCCGCGCACGCTGGGCATGTACCGCATGCAGCTGACCCCGGGCGCCTACTATAACTTCCAGTTCACCGACGCGCAGGCCTATAGCGATTACACGCGCTACTCGCTGGTCGATAGCTATGGCCGCATCATCGTCGACCAGGCCTGGGCCTTCAGCGCCTCGCCGGCCTTTGTCGCACCGGCCGACGGTGTGGTTTACCTGCTGGCGAAGCAGTACTACGAAATGGCGACCCCGGCCCGCTTCACCGCCACCCTGCGCCAGCCGGTGTTCGATGCGGCGCCGCTGGCTTTTGATTCCATGCAAAGCATGCCGCTGGCGACGCGCCAGGACCAGAAGAGCTTCAGCTTCCACCTCGACCAGCCGGGCTGGATCGACCTGGAAAGCATGCGCGCCACCAATACCGGCGTCACCTTCGACTTCGTAGGGCCGAACGGTTCGGTGCTCTACAGCCGTAGCGGTTTCTCTTCGACCCAGGACGGCAGCTATGCCGTGTACCTGGGCGCGGGCGACTATTCGCTGCGCGTGCGCGCCACTGCGGACGGCACCAATGGCACGGCGCAATTCACGGCAAGGCAAGTGCCGGCGGCGCAGTACCTGGGCCGCCAGGGCGGCGTGCAGCGTGTGCTGCAGCAGGCGGAAGGGGCCGATACCGTCAGCACCTACAGCCTGGATGTGCGATCGGGCGACAAGCTGCTGCTGAATGCCGCGCAATGGCCGGCCGGAACCACACTGCAGATTATCGACCGCAGCGGCGGCGTGCAGCGCAACTGGACACCGTCCCAGGGCGGCAGCCTTACACATGATTTCGGCAACAACCCCGGCACCTACCTGTTGCGCGTCGTGCGTCCTGCCACAACGTCCAATGCCTATACCCTGAACGCGACCTGGGGCCTGGCCGATGTGCCGGCAGATCCTGTACTGTCGACCTTTAACGCCAGCGGAACCGTTGCTTCCGGCACGCCGCAGAAATTCCAGTTCGAGATCACCGAGCCGGGCCTGTGGTTCGTTGACCGCAATATCATGCCGACCGATTACTACGGCTACGGCTACCAGCGGGCCGTGATCACCGACGCCAACGGCGTGGTGCGCGCCTCGAATTACCGCGAGGCCTGCCTGTTGCCGGCCGGCGCTTACACCATTACGATCATCCAGGATTACGGCACCGCGCCGTACTCCTTCACGCTGCGCCGCGCCGACGCCAGTGTACCGGCGCTGGCTTACGGCCAGGCGGTTACGGTCACCCAGTCGAACGCGGCCCCTGCGGCCGGCCTGTACCGGATCGATGCCGCCGCCGGCGACGTGCTGCAGCTGAACGCCCTGGGTTATGCCGGCAACTACTACTCGTCGCAGCGTTGGCACCTGTTCAACCAGTACGGCCAGGTGGTGGTCGGCCGCACTGCCAGCTACGTCGATTCGGGCAGCGTGCGCATTGACCAGGCCGGCCCGCTGTACATGCTGCTGGACGTGGCGAGCTACGACAGCAACCTGACCGCGACCACGACCTTCCAGGTCGACAACGTGGCAAACCGCCAGCCGACCCCGATCACCCTGGGCCAGGCGGTCACCGGCACCCTGACGGCTGCCGAGCAGCGCCGCAGCTTCACCTTCGACATCACCGAAACGACGATGGTGCAGTTCGACCGCCTGACTGCCCATACCGGTACCTGGATGAACCTGACCCTGGCCGGCCAGTATTCGGACGGCAACCTGATCAACGACACCATCTATTCGGCGCGGGACTACAGCTACGACCCGACCCGCGTGATGAAGCTGCGCCCCGGCCATTACACGATGACGCTGACGGCCAACGACTTCGCCAACGCCAGCTATGCCGTGCGCCTGGTGGCGCTGGCCGATGCCAAGCCGCTCGAGAGTGGCCAATGGCTGGACGGACAGGTGATGAACAGCGATGGTTCGATGAGCAGTTACAGCATCGAGGCCAACGCCGGCGACCGCATTTACCTGGACCTGCGCAATATCACGCCGGGCCAGGTCTACGACTATTCGCGTGGCCGCTACAACTGGACCACGGACCTGCGCATCATCGATCCGAACGGCAACCAGGTCTACATGGGCAACGTGCAGGGCACCGAGTTCGTGGCTGCGGTCAGCGGCAAGTACACCATCGAATTTGAAGATTCAATGACTGGCGACGTGCCGGTCAGCTTCAGCCTGGCGGCCTTCGTCAATACGCCGCCATTGCCGCGCACCATCGACCTGGGCGCGGTGCAGAAGGCCGTCGACCTGGTGGTCGGCAGCGTCAGCGTCACCGCGCCAGGCGGCCAGTTGCAGTCCGGCGCGCCGATCCACATCGAATGGACCACCACTAACCAGGGCGTGGCCGCTACCCGCGGCGATTTTACCGAGCGCGTGGTAGTGCGCAAGGCCGGCACCGGCGAAGTGCTGCTGCAGGCCAGCGTGCCTTACCGCGAAGCAGCGGCAGGCAACGGCGCGCTGGCGCAAGGCCAAAGCCGCCTGCGCAGCGTCGACCTGCGCCTGCCCGACGGCACCGTTGGCGCCGGCAACCTGACCGTTACCATCGAAACCGACGCCACCGGCGTGCAGGACGAGCATGGCAGCGACGCGCAGAACAACCTTGCCAGCACGAGTTTCACCAGCGTGCTGGCGCCTTACCCGAACCTGCAGCCTTCCGGCCTGCGCCTGGATCCGGACGCCAACTGGCAGAGCGGCGACCAGGTCACCGTGCACTGGAATACCGGCAACAGCGGCACCGCGCCGGCTACCGGCGCCTGGAGCGAGCGCGTGGAGCTGTACAACCAGACCACCGGCGCCGTGGTGCTGAACCTGGTCTTGCCGTTCACCGGCCAGGATATCGCGGCCGGCCATGCGGCCGAACGCAGCGCCAGCTTCGCCTGGCCGGCGGGCCTGAACGCGGTGGGCAGCTTCCGCCTGCGCGTGCTGGTCGACAGCCTGGGCCAGGTGGCCGAATACGGCGCCGGCGGCGTGCTGGAAGGCGACAACCTGGGCGAGCGCTGGCTGTCGGTCGGTCCCGACCTGACGGTGCGCAATGTGCGCCTGCAGGAAGCCGCGCCGCAGGACGGCGACACCGTGACCCTGCTGTGGGACGACGTCAACCAGGGCAGCGTGGCCGCACCGGCCAGCTACCAGGACCAGGTGACCCTGTACCGCCGCAATGCGGACGGCAGCCAGGGTGCGCAAGTGCTGCAGACCGTGGTCGCCTTCAGCGGCAGCGACGGCCCGCTGGACGTGGGCCAGGTGCGTGCCCGTTCGGCGCGCATCACCCTGCCGGCCGGCCTGGCCGGCAGCGGCGACTTCATCGCCGTCATCAAGGCCGACTGCAACGCCAATGGCACGGGCAGCGTATTCGAGGTCAACGCCACCAATACCGCGGAAGCCAACAACAGCGCCAGCGCCAACTTCAGCGCCGCGGCCCGTCCTTACGCCGACCTGCGCGTGGACAGCCTGACGGTGCCGGATGCCGTGCTGGCGGGGCAGGAGATCACCGTCAGCTGGCGCGTGAGCAACCAGGGCAACGCCGACGCCGGCGGCAGCTGGGTCGACCGCCTGGTGCTCACCAGCGACGACGTCACCGGCAACGGCGACGACATCCTGCTCACCAATGTGAAGTACAGCGCCGGCCTGGCGCAGGGCAACTGGTATACCCAAAGTGCGACCGTACGCATCCCGGGCCGCCTGTCGGGCAACTACAAGCTGGCCGTGATCAGCGACGCCAACCGCGTGCTGGCCGAACCGGATACCCGTGCCGACAATATCCGCCTGTCCGGCGCCATTGCCGTATCGGAGGCCTTCACTAACCTGGTGCCGAGTGTGACCTCGGTGCCGGCCAGCGCTTACGCCAACCGCGCCGCCCGCGTCGAGTGGCAGGTGCGCAACGACGGCACCCTGGCCACCGACGTCGCCATGTGGGTGGACCGCGTCTACCTGTCGGCCACGCCAACCCTGGGCGCCAGCGCCATCCTGCTGGGCGCCGTGTCGCACGTGGGCGGCCTGGCCCGCAACGGCAGCTATACCGCCGCGCTGGACATCGCCAACCTGCCGGCCAATATCAGCGGCAGCTACTACTTCCTGGTGCAGACGGACGCCTTCGGCAACACCTTCGAGCGCGAACACGTGGACGATAACGTGGCCGTGGCTGCGGCGCCGACCAATGTGCTGGCCGAGCCGAAGCCGAACCTGAAGGTCGACAGCGTGAGCGCGGCGCCGGTCTGGCGCGTGGGCGAGCAGGTGCAAATCAGCTACACCGTCAGCAACAGCGGCAACGAGGTGGCCAATGCCTACCTGGCCGATGCGCTGCGCCTGGTGAACGTGGCTGACCCTGGCCGCGTCGTGAACCTCACCACCAGCGCGGCCAGCCGCCGCGTGGAAATCAACAACGGCTACTCGAATACGGTGACCGTCACCGTACCGGGCATGCCGGCCGGCGACTGGCGGCTGGAAGTGGTCAGCGACGCCTACAGCTATGTGTCGGAGCTGAACGAAGGCGACAACATCGGCAACACCCTGGTCAGCGTCACCGCGCCCGACCTGGCGGCGGGCGGCCTGGTGCTGCACGGCAGCCTGGTGGGCGGGGAAACCGTGTCGCTGGATTGGACCACGCGCAACCTGGGCACCGCCGATGCGGCCAATGTGCGCGACGTGGTCTACCTGTCGCGCGACGGCGTGGTGGGCAGCGACGACGTCAAGCTGGGCGAATTCAACCACGCCGTGCTGGCAGCTGGCGCTTTTGAAGCCTGCAGCCTGAGCTTCCAGCTTCCGGTCGACGCCAGCGGTACCTACCGCCTGATCGTGGTGACCGATTCCGGCAACAAGTTCAATGAGAACGGCGCCGAAGCCAATAACCAGGCCGACCTCGCGCTCGACGTGCTGCGCGACACCTTTGCCGACCTGGCAGTGACCTCGGTGCTGGCGCCGCAGCAGCTGATCGCGGATCCGGCCACCATCACCGTCAGCTACCATGTGCAAAACCAGGGCAGCGGCACTGGCCGCACCCTGGCCTGGGCCGACGTGGTGGTGTACTCGGTCAACTCCATCATCGGCGACACTGACGATATTGTGCTTGGCACTGTCCAGCACAACGGTGCGCTGGCGGCGGGAGACGAATACACCGGCACCGTCGAGTACACCTTCGCGCCCGGCATGTCGCGCCGCGGCCACGTTTTCGTCCGCACCGACGCTGGCGCCAAGGTGTGGCAGAACGGCGCCACCGCCAACGACACGGCGGAAGCGGTCAACCTGCTCGACGTCATGCCGCGCCCTTATGCCGACCTGAAAGTGGAAAGCGTCAGCGCCATCGGCGAGGCACGCTCCGGCGAGCCGCTGACCGTCAGCTGGACGGTTGCCAACCGCGGCATCGGCATCACCGACCAGGCCAGCTGGAATGACGTGGTCTGGCTCAGTTCCAATGCCGACGGCAGCGGCACGCGCTACCAGCTGGCCGAAAGCCAGCACCTGGGCCAACTGGCCAAGGACGGCCTGTATACGCGCCACCTGTCGGTCACCATGCCGCAGGGGATCTCCGGCAACTGGTACCTGAACGTGCGTACCGGCGGCCCTTACGAATTCATCTTCAATAACAACAACACCACCGGCGTATCGCTGCCGGTCACGCTGTCGCCGACCCCGGACCTGCGCGTGGACAGCGTCAGCGCCGACGCCCAGGTGATGGAAGGCGGCCTGCTGAACGTCAGCTGGCAAGTGAGCAACCACGGCGTGGCGGCAGCGGGCAGCCAGTGGACCGACAAGGTGGAGCTGGTGCCGGTGGCGGGCAATGGCGCCGTCATCCAGCTGGGCAGCTACAGCTATACGGCCGGCCTGGAGCCGGGCATCCATTACGAGCGCAGGGAAGAAATCCGCCTGCCGCAACGGATCGAAGGCCAGTATTTCGTGCGCGTGACCACGAACAGCGCGCTCGGCTCCGGCAGCGCCGAGCAGGTCTACGAGTACGGCGAGGCGCGCAGCAACAATGCTTCGAGTTCGCTGCAGCCGGTGCTGGTGCGCCAGATGGCGCGTGCCGACCTGCGCGTGGGCACCATCACCGTGCCGGACCGCATCACCGCCGGCACGACGGCCGAAGTGCGCTTCGATATCCGCAACCTGGGCACCATCCCGACTGCCGGCCAGTGGAGCGACGCGGTCTACCTGTCGCTGGACGGCAGGCTCGGCCCGAACGCGATCCTGCTGGGACGCGTCGGCAACGGCAGCGCCCTCAATCCGGAGCAGAGCTACTCCAGCGTGCTGGCCAGCTTCCAGGTGCCGCTGCGCTTCCGCGGCGAGGCTTACATCATCGTGGAGGCGGACACCAACCGCCAGCTCGACGAGTACCCGAACGACAATAACAACACGGCAATCAAGAAGGTCTTCATCGACCCGGTGCCGCTGGCCGACCTGGTCGCCAGCGACGTGGTGGCGCCGGTGCAGGGCACCTTCGGCGGTTCGCTCAGCGTCGATTACCGCGTCACCAACAAAGGCTCGGCGGCAACCCGCGGCGACAGCGCCGCGGTGGACGGCTGGACCGACACCGTGTGGCTGACCCGCAGCAAAGGCCGCCCGAACCCGGCCATCGGCGACATCCTGATCGGCAGCACCCGCCACAGCGGCATGCTGGGCATGAACCAGGACTACCTGGGCCACATCGACGCCCGCATTCCGGACAATGTGGTGTCCGGCAGCTATTACATCACCGTCTGGACCGATACTTACGGCGCCATCCCGCAGGATACGCTGGCCACCAACGTCAACCCCGACGACCCGACCGGCGTCCAGAACGACAACTACAAGGCGCGCCCGATCGCGGTCATCGGCACCAAGCCGGACCTCGTGGTGACGCAGGCGCAGGCACCGGCCGAAGCCTATGCCGGCAACGACTACACCTTCTCGTACACGGTGCAGAACCTGTCGACCCCGATGGAAGGGGAGTGGACCGACCGCGTCTGGCTGGCCGACAATGCCGACCTGTCGCGGGCCACCAAGCGCTGGCTGATCGGCGAATACAACCAGAAGCGCAGCCTGGGCGGCGGCGAAGGCTATACCGTGAACGACACGGTGAAGCTGGCGCCGGCCGTCAGCGGCAGCTACCTGGTGGTGGAAAGCGACTGGCTGCGGCGCGTCACGGAACTGGACAAGGCCAACAACACCAAGGCCATTGCCGCCAGCGTGCTGCAGCAGCCGGCCGACCTGCAAGTGTCGTCGGTGCAGACCATCCCGGAGAACTTCTCCGGCGAAGAAACCACCATCACCTGGACAGTGGAAAACAAGGGCGCCGCCATCTGGGCCGGCACCCGCGGCTGGATCGACAATATCTTCATCAGCACCGATCCGAGCTTCATCCCGGAACGCGCCACCCAGATCGGCTCCGTGGTCCATGAGAACGACCTGGGCCTGGGCGCCGGCGCCAGCTACACCAGCAGCGCCAGGCTGAAACTGCCGCCGGGCACCGACGGCAAGTACTACATCTATGTGCTGACCGACGCCTATCATTACGACGGCGCGCTGGCGCCGAACTGGGACGAACGTGCGCGCTCCGCCGCACGCGAAATGCCGGCCGGCAGCGACAACAAGGAAGCGCTCAGGCTGTACGGCACTTCCGCGTTCGAGAGCTCGCGCAGCAACAATATCGGCCAGGGCAACCTGCACATCACTTACCGCGAACCGGACCTGAAGGTGGACGAGGTCAAGGTCTCCAACCCGGCGCCATCGTCGGGCCAGACCATTACCGTGACCTGGACCGTGACCAACCGCGGCACGCGCGAAACCCGCGTCAATGGCTGGTTCGACGGCGTCTTCCTGTCGCGCGACGACGCGCTCGACACCACCGATTACCCGCTGGTGTCCGGCTACAGCGATATCGAAGCCTTCCTGCACGTGCGCGCCACTTCGCTGTACGACAACGACGGCAAGCCGCGCTACCTGAAACCGAACGAATCCTATACCAACAGCGCCACGGTAACGCTGCCTACGTCGATCAGCGGCAACTTCCACATCCTGGTCAAGGCCGACACCAACGTTACCCGCGAGTTCGACGCGCCGCCGGCGCCAAGCACCGTGCGCGACGGCCTGCTGACGGTGAACGACTTCTTCGACGACGGCGCGCTGGTGGGCGAGTTCAAGGACGAAGGCAACAATATCGGCAGCGTCGCCTTGCCGATCACGCTGGCCAACCCGCCGGACCTGATCGTCACGCGCGTGGAAGTGCCGCAAAGCGTGGTGGGCGGGCAGAACTTCACCGTCAACTACACGGTGCGCAACCAGGGCGGCGCCACGCCGTCCGACCAGGGCAGCTGGAACGATATGGTCTACCTGTCCAAGGACAACAACCTGGACCTGAGCAAGGACCGCTACCTCGGTTATGCGACCCATGGCGGCGGCCTGAATGCCGATGGCAGCTATGACGCCAGCCTGACCTTCAAGGCGCCGCGCGACCTGGACGGCACCTACTACGTGTTCGTGGTGGCCGATCCGGCGCGCGCGCCGGGCGGGTCCGTCACCGGCCAGGTGCTGGAAAACGACAAGATCAATAACGCGGCGGCCAACCCGATGGTCATCAAGACTCCGCCGCCGGCCGACCTGCAGGTCACCCAGGTGAACCCGCTGCCGGATGCGAACATCGGCGACGAAGTGCGCATCACCTGGTCGGTGCAGAACAACTCCACCAATCCGGCGCTGGGCCGCTGGACCGATGCCGTCTATTTGAGCAGCAAGCCGACCTGGGACCTCTCCGCCACCCTGGTGGGCAAGGTCGACCACGTGGGCGACCTGGGCGCGGGCGCCAGCTACAACGGCGCCCTGACGGCCAAGGTGCCGCCGCTGAAGGACGGCAACTGGTACGTGATTGTGCGTCCGGACCTGTACAACGACGTGTTCGAGGGCCCCGTCACCTACGATGCGAACGGCCTGCACATGGCGGCAGGCGAGGCGAACAACCTGCTGGCTTCCGGCCAGACCGTGAAAGTCACGGTACCGCCGCTGCCGGTGGCCAGCCCGCTGGCCACCACGCTGCAGCAGGGCCAGGTGCGCCTGTACAAGGTCAGCGTGGCGGAAGGCGAAACCCTGCGCCTGTCGCTGGACGCCGCCACTACCGACGGCACCAACGAGCTGTATGTGCGCTACGGTGATATCCCGAGCGGCTATGCCTACGACGCGGCCTATAGCCTGGCAGTGTCGCCAAGCCAGCAGGCGATCGTGCCGAGCACCCGCGCCGGCGACTACTACGTGCTGGTGCGTTCGCGCGAAACCCGGCAAACCATGGACGTCACGCTGCGTGCCGACCTGATGCCGCTGGCGATCACCAAGGTGACGCCGGACAGCGGCGGCACCGGCGACGATGCGCACCGCTGGGTCAGCATGGACATCGAAGGCGCGCACTTCAAGCCGGGCGCGCTGGTCAAGCTGTCGCGCCCTGGCGTGTTCGAAATCCAGCCGGAGCGCTGGCAGGTGCTGGACGCGACCCATATCCGCGCCGTGTTCGACTTGCGCAACGTACCGCACGGCCTGTACGACGTGGCCGTGACCAATCCGGACGGCCAGGTGGTGACCGAGGCCTACCGCTACCTGGTGGACCGCGCCATCGACGCCGACGTCACTATCGGCATCGGCGGCCCGCGCGAACTGGAGGTCGGCGCCGCCGGCATCTACAGCGCTTCGCTGCAAAGCTTGACCAACGTCGACACGCCGTACGTGCGCTTCGACCTGGGCGCCTCCAACATGGGCAACAGCCAGTACGTGCTGGACCAGCTGAACCTGCCGTACGTGGTGTTCGCTTCCAACGTGGGCGGCCAGCCGGACGGCCGCACCGCAGCCGACGCGGTCAATACCCAGGCCTACGGCCAGACCCCGACCCAGGGCACCGGCCGCAGCGACATCCCGTGGGCTGCGCTGGAAGGCACGGTCGACACCAACGGCTACAACCTGGCGCCGGGCTACGCCTTCGACGTGGCCAACCGCGGCTTCGTCGGCACCACCTTCAGCGTGCAGACCTATCCGGGCCTGGCCGAGTGGATGGCCTACGACTTTGAGGGCTTGCGCAACAAGCTGTACATGATCCGTCCGGAATGGAAAGCGGCCGGCCTGCTGGATGGCGGCATCGATGACCTGGACAAGATTGCGCCGGGGCTGGCGCGCCGCTTCCGCTCGCACGACGATCATGTTTCGGACACCGAAATCCTGGCCATGCCGTTCCGCTTCAACGTCTTTGGCGATGCGACGCCGATCACGCGCGACGAGTTCATCGCCGAACAGGTCAAGCACGCGCTGGCGCTGCGCCGGGCCATCCTGGCCGACGGCAGCGCCCCGATGGCGCTGCAGGTGCTGGCGTCCGACCAGGAACAGTGGAGCAGCGGCTGGCTGGCCGCGCTGGAAGCTGCCGGCCTGCTGCGTCCTGCCGATGAAGCGCCGCCAATCCGCCGCGACCCGAAAGTGGTGAGCCTGATGGCCACCCTGGCCAGCGGCATCCTGCTGGGCAAGGGCGGCAGCAGCTACCAGACCCAGGCTGACTTGCTGGGCTTCTTCAACAAGGTACAGCAGTGGTACGGCGATACGGCGCGCTTCCTGGCCGACCCGAACCAGGCCACCGCGCCGGTCGACTACCTGGAGCACCGTGAAGACCTGATGGGCAACGAGGTCGACATCCCGGTGCCGATGCTGCCGACGGCGAACGGCACGCACTTCATTGACTTCAACATCTTCGTCGGCGGCACCGAGCGCGAGTACCTGCGCCATATCGGCCTGCTCGACGCGGACTTCAACCCGCTCAATCCGCAGGCGCTGAACCTGGCGCAATACCTGCGCCGCAGCGCCGACCAGGCAGCCGGCCAGCAGGCGACTATCGCCGTGCGCGGCCCGCGCGTGGTGCCTGACGCCCAAGGTGGGTCTTATGTGCCGAACGGCGTGGCGCTGCCATACTCGGTCGGCTTCCAGAACCCGACCGGCGGCCCTCTGGGCCAGGTGCGCATCGTCACCGAACTCGATCCGGACCTGGATGTGCGCACCTTGCGCCTGAACGACATCAAGGTCGGCGACCTGAATGTGCACATCCCGTCCGACCGCGCCGTATTCCAGGGCGACTTCGATTTCACCGGCAGCAAGGGCTTCATCCTGCGCGTGTCCGGCGGCATCGACACCGAATCGCATATCGCGACCTGGCTGCTGCAGGCGATCGACCCGGTCACCGGCGAAGAGATCAAGGATGGCGTGCATGGCCTGTTGACGCCCGATATCGCCAATGCCAATGCCAACCGCGGCTTCGTCAGCTACACCATCCAGGCCCTGGCCTCGGCGCCGACCGGCGCCCAGATCGACGCCAGCGCGCGCATCATCTTCGACGGCCGTCCGCCAATCGACAGCGAGAAGATCAGCTACACGCTCGACTCCAAGGCGCCGCAGACGGCGCTGGCGGTCAAGACCCTGGCCAACGAAGCGGACGGCTCGCCAGCCTTCAGCGTCAAGTGGCAGGCCGTCGACGACGCCAGCGGCGCACGTGCCGTCACGGTCTACGTGTCCGAAGACGGCGGCGACTTCCACATCTGGCAGAAGCAGGTGGCGGGCGGCCAGGGCCAGGCGGTCTACGTCGGCCGGGCCGGCCACAGCTACGAATTCCTGGCTGCCGCCATCGACAATGCCGGCAACCGCGAAGCGGCTTCGATCAGCAATGCCGTGCTGCCGGACGACGGCAGCCTGCAGCAGGTGCTCGACAACCTGGGCAGCAACCAGGCGGTGGAGCAAACGCCGGAACTGCCGGCTGCGACGCCGGACCGCACCTACGTTTCCAGCAGCCTGTTCGAGCAGGCGGCGCACCGACTGCCTGGATATGTGGCGCCGGCCCAGACCGGCGACCTGCGCAGCGTGCTGGCGCCAATGATGCTGCGCGGCTTTGCCGACGGCTTTGGCGGCAGCGCAGCCGGCATCGGCGCGCTGGCCATGGTGGAACTGCTGGACCACAGCATGCTGGTCAGCGCAGGCGCCTACCGCAACCAGGTGTTCCTGTTCTCCAAGGACGGCGGCCATAACACCACGCCGCTGTTTGAGCTCGATGCGCCGGTGATGGACATGGCCCTCGACAAGTTCGGCCAGCTGTGGGTCATGACCGGCAGCGAACTGCTGCAGGTGGACGCCGGCAGCGGCGCCATCATTGCCCGCCACAGCGGCCCAGGCGGTTCGCCGCTGACGCATGCGCTGGCGATCCATCCGGATACCGGCATGATTTACGTGTCCTCGCACAATGGCGTGGAAATCTTCGACCCATCGCAAGCGGTGGAAGCGCGCGCCTGGAAGCACTTCTCCAACGCCACGGTGGGCGACCTGGCCTTCGGCCCGGATGGCCGCCTGTGGGGCGTGCGCTGGACCGGCGCCGACATCGACAGCGCGCTGCCGCAGGCAAGCACCGACATCATCAGTTTCCCGATGAGCGGCCGCGAAGCAGGGCGCGCCCAGCTGGAATACCGTCTGGCAGGCACCATTGACAGCATCGCCTTCGGCAAGGAAGGCTCGCCGCTGGCCGGCCTGCTGCTGGCGTCGTCCAACACTGCGCAGCGCCCGGCTGTGGCAGGCAGCGATGCCGTCCATGGTTCCCATGTCTGGGCGGTGGAACTGGCTTCGCGCCGCATGCTGCAGATCGCCAGCGGCGGCACCCGCGGCGAGGCGCTGTTCACCACGGCCGACGGCCGCATCCTGGTGGCAGAGAGCGGCCATATCGATGAAATCTCGCCGATCAAGCCGCCGCACGTGCTGGCCGCCACGGTGCCGGACGGCGCCCTGGTGCCGCTGCCGCTGAACGAGATCTCGGTCAGCTTCGACCAGCCGATGTGGATGGGCGAGAATGGCGACGACACCCAAAGTCCGTCCAGCGTCCTGAATCCGGCCAATTTCCGCCTGGTCGCAACGGGCGCCAACACCGACCTCACCCTCAATCCGTCCAGCGTGCGCTGGAATGCCGCCACCCGTTCGGTGGTGCTGGGTACGGCCGGCCTGCCGGCCGGCATGTGGCGCCTGGAGATTGCCGACACGCTGCAAAGCGGGGCGCAGGTCAAGCTGGAACACAGCTATGTGACCACCTTCACCACAGTGCTGGACTTCAGCTACCAGGTGCAGCTGGACTTCACCAACACCCGCGGCAACCACGCCACTGGCGCGGTCAGCTACGACGTCAGCATCAGGAACATCGGCACGGACGACATCCGCAGCCCGCTGGTGCTGATGCTTGACCCGGGCCGCTATTTTGGTGCGACAGTGCAGGGCGGCGCGCAGGGCGCCGAGCAGCTGTGGACCATCGACCTGTCGGCCGCCCTGGCCGCGCGCGGCGGCCGCCTTGCTGCCGGCGAGACCCTGTCCGGCCAGACCGTCACCGTGGTGCCGGCCAGCCAGTTCGGCACCACGCCGGGTTCCGGCGCGCTGGTCAAGTTCAACCTGGGGCACGGCGTGTACGCCGCACCGTACCAGAACACGCCGCCGACCATCGAACTGGTGCAGGCGAGCCCACAACCGCAGGTCGGCGATCCTGCCGGCTTGCCAGCCTTGCTGGCGCGCATGGGCCTGCAGAACCGCCAGGCGCTTGAGGCTTTGCTGAGCCACACCGATTTGTCGGGCGCAGTGACTGACGATGAAGTCCTGGTGCTCCTTGGCTTGCCGTCCGATCTGCCGGAAGGCGAGCTGGCCGCCCTCGAAACGGTGCTGAGTGCATTGGCGTCATCGGCAATCCAGGAGCTGCCGCAGGCGACAGTCGGGCAAGCCTGGAGCGCTGACCTGGTCGCGCGGGATCCCGATGGCTCCAGATTCTATTGGCAGGTACTGCAGGCACCTCCTGGCCTGACGCTGACCGCCAATTCGTCTGTCGGGTCAGATGCGAATGGTTACAGTAATGCTGCTACGCTGAACTGGCTGCCGGCAGCAGGGGACCCGGCCCTCAGCGAGATCCTGGTTCGCGTGCAGGACAGCCGGGGCGGCGTTGCTGTGCGGCGCCTGCGGCTGCAGCTCGCAGGTGGCAATCATGCCCCTGTCATTGCTGTCGATGACATCAGGCTGAAAGAAGGCGAATCGATGTCGCTGCCTGTCATCACCTCCGACCTGGATGGTGACAGCCTGTCGATCAGCGTACGCAACCTGCCGCCGGGCGCGACCTTCGACGCGAAGTCGGGCATGCTCAAGTGGACCCCGAGCTATGACCAGGCCGGCGTTTATCGCGGTGTCACTGTGATCGCAAGCGATGGCAAGTCGACTTCGGTGCAGCATTTCAACGTGACTGTCGAGCAAGCCTATGCCAAGCCGGCACTGAAACCTGTTCCGGTGCAGACGCTGCGGGAAGGCGACCGCTTTGCACTGCAGTTGCCCGGCTTGATGCCGGGCGGCTTGGCGCAGGCGGACGGTACCACCATTACGCTGCGCTATAGCACGCCGCTGCTGCCTGGCGGGGCGCAATTGAACACGGAAACCGGCTGGCTGTCCTGGAACCCGGATTATGGCCAGGAGGGCCGCTACACCTTGCCGGTTACCCTGACCGCTATCTACCAGCCGGCGGATGGTTCGGAGCCTGTCACGACTGAAGTCACGCAGGATGTGGTGCTCGATGTGCTATATGCCGATTCCGCGCCGCAGTTCGCGCCGGCGGAATCGTGGCATGTGCTGGAGGGCCAGCCGCTACGGGTTTCGGTATTTGCGTTCGACGCTCATAACCCGGACTTCGAACCGAAGGTGCGACTGACGCCGAGTTCGCCGCTGCAGGATGGCCAGGGCACATCCACCGTGACGTACGATGTGAGCAACCTGCCGCCTGGCGCCAGCTTTGATCGCGACACGCTGGAAATCGCCTGGACTCCTGGCTACACCCAGGCCGGCACTTACCAGGTCCGGGTCACCGCCTCTTCGGTGGGCGCAGCTGGAAACACGCTGGTCAGTGAGATGATCGTCCCTATCGTCGTGGAGCAGGCCGACCGGCCTCCGTTCCTTGGCAATATCGCTAATGCCTCCGTCGCCAAAGGCGGCGTGCTGGATATCCCGATCAGTGCAACCGACCCTGCGGGCGAGGCTGTCACCCTGTCGATCATTGGCCTGCCGCGCTTTGCCAGCTTTATCCAGAATGCCAATGGCGCCAATGCCGCCGGGACGATTCATTTCGCCCCTGGCGAGGGCGATCGCGGCGTCTACACCATTACCGTGGTGGCACGCAACGATGGCCGCGGCGATCCGTCCAAGGCGATGACCACTGCAAGCACTTTCATCCTCACGGCCAACAGCCTGACCGAAGCGCCGTTGGTGAGCGTGGCCGCGCGCGCGGTCGCGGTAGCTGGACAGCAGTTGCGCATTCCGATCATCGCCACCGACCCCGATCAGGATGCGTTGTCCTATTCCGCCCTGGGCCTGCCGCCAGGCGCGGTAATCGAGAAAGATGCGCTGTATGGCCATGCATACATCGTGTGGACCCCGGCCGCAACGCAAACCGGTACCTACGACGTCAGCCTGAAGGTGACCGATAGCGGGATGCCACCCGTGAACACGGGCAACCCGGTTGGAGATGATTATGTTCCTCAGCCAAATACCACCGTGCGTGACCTGCGGATCGTGGTGCGGGCATCCAACCTGGTGCCAGAGGTGCTGGCGGTAACGGCCGCCGGTGGCGATGCTGCCGCCGGTGCTGTGGCCGGCAGTACAGTCGTCAGCGCCGTAGAAGGCGTGCCACTGGCGTTGACAGTGCTGGTGCGCGACCAGGACTTCGACGCCATGAACTGGACAGTGGAAGGCATGCCGCCAGGTATGGTGATGACTCCGGGCGCGACCGTGGACGGGCAGACCCGCCTCGCCTTGTCATGGGTGCCGGACTACTTCTCTGCACAGGGTGCAGCCGTGGGGCAAGCGGCAGGTACCTACCTGCTGACGGTACGCGCCACCGACGGCTCGGCAACGGCGACCAGCAACATCACGGTCAAGGTGAACAATACCAACCTGGCTCCCGTGGCGCTGCCGCTTCCAATTCAACTGGTGCGCGAGGGGGAAACCCTCGGCTTTACCGTGCTGGCAGCCGACCCGGATGGCGACACCCTGAGCACCACCCTGATCCGCGACGAGAGTACGCCGGCAGGGGTGCGCTTCAATGCCGCGAACAATTATTTCGAATGGACCCCAGACGCCGACACTATCGGCAATGCGGGCGCCGACAATGGACTGTTCACGTTCCGCTTCAGTGCCACCGATGGCAAGGCAACGACCCTGCAGCAGGTGCAGGTACGGGTGCTGGATACGAACCGCACGCCGCAGTTGCGCCTGTCCAGCCATGGCGCGCTGGTTGGCCAGCCCTTCTCGCTGGCGGTCGTCAAGCGGCAGGACCTGGCTGGCGGCGACGCCAACCGTACCATCGTGGTTGCCGATGCGGACGGGGCGCTGCAGACCCAGGGCCTGGCCGTGACGTTTGACGGCTTGCCGGAAGGCGCTCATTACGACAGCCAGGGCGGAAGACTGGAATGGACGCCTGGCCCAGGCCAGGTGGGTGACTTTGTGGTGACTGTGCGCGTGTCGGACGGCTACGCCGTGTCGAGCGAGACATTCGTTCTGCGTGCAGTGGCCGATGTGCAAGCGATTGCGCCGAAGACGCTGGTCGACCTGACGCCGTCCTCGCCAGTCCTGCCGGGGCAGACGGTGCTCGCCACGGTGCGGGCCGACAGCTTTGCTGCCATTGCCAATATCGTCGTGCAAGTCCGCGGCCAGGCGATTGGCGTGGACGATTGGACTCCGATGCCGTTGGGGGCGGCCGGCCGCCTGCGCCTGGATGCCGTGGCGCCGGGGTTGGCGGAAATCCGTGTGGTGGCAACTGACGTCGATGGCTTCAGCTCGACGTATGTACAGCAGCTGCGGGTGCGCGACCCGCTCGATGCCAGCGCTCCGGCACTGGCCTGGGGCGGGGCGCTGGCTGCAGGAGGCACTGTGCCAGCCGTCGTTAGCCGGGCGGCACTGCTGCAGGCACGGGTGGCAGACGCCCAGCTGATGGGCTGGAAACTGGAAATCGCCCCGGCACAAAGCGGTGCATGGCAGACGCTGGCCAACGCCGCCGAGCCGGCGCGCGCAGCTTCGGGGCTGGCCGACCTGGCCATGCTGGATCCCGCGCGCTTTGCCAACGGTGTCTACCAGTTACGCCTGAGTGCCTGGGACCTGATGGGCCGTACTTCGTCCATTGACGCGCGCGTTGTGATCGATTCTGCCGACAAGACGATCGAAGCGGCGCGGATCAACGACGCGGTATTCAAGCTTGGCAGCCACGAACTGGCGCTGACGCGTACTGCCAGCGTCGTGCCAGCGCAGGGACAGGACTTTGGCAACTGGACGCTGCCGTTGCTGGATGCACGCTTGACCAGCGACGTGGAGCCGTTCGACGCACTGGGCGCGCTGGCGCCTTGGCGTGAAGGGGCGCGCGTCTGGCTGCAAATGCCGGCCCGTGCAGACCGGGCCGACGCGGCGGTACAGTACCTGAGTTTCACCTTGGGAACCACGCTGGAGGCATTGGGTAGCGATGCAGCGGCACCGAGGGTCGCCCATCCGGTGTTCAATGGGACCCCGGGCTGGACCTTGTCGGCATTGACGCTGGACGACAATGGAATGCCGGGCACGCAGCCGGTCCACTTGCAGCGCCAGGGCAGCCGCTTGTACGATGAAGTTAGCGGCCTGCCATGGCAGCCGGCGGCCTTTGCGCTGACTGGCCCCGACGGTACGCGCTATACGCTCGATGCCAATGGCAAAGTAATGGGCATTGCGTTTGCAGATGGCCAGCAGTGGATGGTCAGCGATGCCGGCGTGGTGCTGGTGGGCGCCGACAGCAATGCGCGGGTCGACTTTGTGCGCAACACCGATGGCGCCATAGCCTCTGTCAGCGGGCCGGCCGGCAACGGTACCGGTCAGTCAATTGCTTATCGGTACGACGGCCAAGGCCGGATGGTACTGGCCCGCGTGCTCGGCACAGAGGGCATGGGGCTGCAATACGGCTATCGGCAGGACGGCAGTCTAATGACTGAGGCAGTTGCCGCCAACTTGGGCCAGGCCAGCAACTGGCTGCAAAACGGCAACCAGGCTGAATGGAATGGCAGCTTGCAGCCGGGGCAGCCGGTCAACCTGAGTTTGATGGTGCGCGAAAGCGAGCTGGCTTCGACGGTCAAGACGCCAGGCGCTGCCGGCGCCGTGCTGCTAGTGGTGACAGTCACGGGCAGCGATGCAGCGTTCGAAGCCAGCGGGGCAGCGGTACTGGCCCGGCACCAGAGCGGCAACCGCACCAGCTATGTGTTGCGCGCCAGCGATCCAGGCATGAAACTGATTTCGTTGCGCGGCACGGGCGATGTTGCGGTGCAAGTAAGCCTGGCCGGCGACGTCAACCTGGATGGCCGCGTCGACGGCGCCGACAGCGTGCAATTCGAGCAGTTTGCCGCCAATGCCAACCTGGCGGGGGATGTGGACGGCGATGGCCAGGTATCGGCATCGGACCGCCAGCTGATGTATGCGAACTATGGATTGCGCGCCAACCAGGCGCCAGGCCAGGCACAGGCGTCGAATGAACATGCGGTCAAGACCCATACCAATCTGAATGGCCGCGTTGATCTGGCGCAGATTGCCAGCGACGCCGAAGGCGATCCGGTGTTCTGGCGAGTATTGGGCGCAACGCACGGCCAGGCGCGCCTGGCCGGCGATGGGCACACCTTGCTGTTTACGCCGGATCCTGGCTATATCGGCCGCGCCAGCATCATGGTGCAGGCGGACGATGGCTTTGCGGTAGGCCAGCCAATGGAGCTGGGTGTCGATGTCAGCGACGCCAAGCTGGTTGCGCTGCGCCTGCAGGCCATCCCAAGCCTGGAAGCCGGCAGGTCGGTGCAGCTGCATGTGATGGCCGACTTCGAGGATGCAGCGAATGTAGACCTGGATGACAGTGGCGGCTATCTCGACTTTGCGGCGCTTGACCTGGAAGACATCGGTTATATTGGAGAGCAGAATGCAGCGGCCTTCAATGTGTCGATGCGCAGCCTGACCGGGCGAACCGCAGGGGCCGGAGCACTGATAGCGCGCCATACCAACAGCGATGGCAGTGTGGTGCAGTCGGTGCAGGCATTCAATGTCCTGCCGGCGCCGCCTCAGGGGGAGGATTTCGAAGAAGACGCCTTAACCGTGCAGACTGACCTTTATCCGGGCAGCCTGGCGTTGACCCCTGGCGGCAATCGCCAGATCAAGGTGGTGGACCAGCATGGCGCCGCCATTGCCATCGACACGCAGTTCGGCGGCAATGTCGCGTATTACAGCAGCGACGAAACTGTCGCCACGGTCGACGAGCATGGGATCATTACCGCCCACCGTGCCGGCAAGGCGACTATCAGCGTGGTGCGCCTGGAATCCTGGCAAGACCCGGATACCCTGGAGATCACGCAGCGTGTTGGCCAGGCGGAGATCCGCCTGACCGTCGCCGCCGCTGCGGTGGTGGATGCTGGTAACGCCGGTACGCCGCGCAGCGTCGTTGTTTCGCGCGAGCAGGGCGGAATTGTGCAAAGCTCCACCGGCGAAATGGTCATGATCGGTGCCGGTGCGCTGGCCGGCGATACCTCGGTCTCGATCACCCGGATTGACCTGGGCCAACTGACGGCGGTCACCGGCCTGCCAGCTCCAGCGCAAGGGCTGATGCAAACTGTTGGTGCGTTCAGCCTTCAAATGGGGCCGACCCTGGCGCATCCAGTGCAGCTCTCGGTTCCGCTGCAAGGCGGCAGCGACGCCGCTGAGGGCGACGAAGTCTGGTTCCTGCGCAAAGGGCAGATCCTGAAACCGGACGGTACGGTCGGGCAGACATGGTGGATTGTCGACAACGGTTTCATCGGAACCGACGATCAGGGCCAACTGACGGCCCGTACGGCAAGTCTCCCGTACAACGGTGTCGACGAGTCGAGCGAGTATGTGGTGGTGAGGAAGCTGCCTGGCGTGGTGTCCAGCCGCTTTGAGTTGATTGGCGATACAAGCAGCTGGATCAGTTTTGGCGACATGTTCGTCGCCATGGCAGGCGGGGCGTCAAGCGGCATCAGTGCCGCCATGGTCAGTTGCGACATGATCGGCATCCTCGCATCGCATTCGACGGCAACTGCTGCCAATTACCATTTCGGCAAACCGCAGTTCGTCACGGTGGATTTGGCGCATGTGCCTGTGGGCGACACTTACAAACTGGATCTGGGTACCGTCCTGCCAGGTGCAGCGGCGCCGGAAGCGGGGTTCCCGAATATCTCGCGCATGGAAATGAGCGATGACGGCAAACTGCTGGTGTCGATCGATAACCCGGCACCGGGTGACAACCCTGGCAAGATCGTGCTGCGCGCTGTCTTTGCCGATGGCAGCACCCTCGATGTCCAGCCGCCGCTGGATGGCAGCGCGTCCGGCACTGTCACGATGACGCCGCCGGACCGGGTGCCGCTCGGCGGCGTCCGGTGGCAGCTGGTACGCCTGATTTCGACGGACGAAGTGTCAGGCTCGGGCGTGATCGTCAGAGGCGCGCCGCTCGAATACGCCGGGAATTCGGTGCGCCTGGAGCCTAAGGCGGACATGGCTGCGGCCCTGACCCGGACCGGCATCGTCTTCATGCGCCAGAACCAGAAGGTAGCCGAAGTGAGCCTGCTTGGTACGCCATACAACTTCGATGGCACATACCTGACGGGGACCAAGGTCCAGCCGATTACCTATTCGGGCGACCTGAGCCGGGTATTTGTTGGTGGCAAAGGACGTATCTACGTGATCGATACGCTGAGCTACAAGCTGCTGGAGGAAATCAAGGTATCGGAAGACGTCAATATCACCAGCCTGGCGGCAAGCGGCAACCTGCTGATGATCGGTGAAGGCAGCCGCTACGGTTCGGGCGCCGGCAACTATCGCTTGATTGCGATGAATATCACGCCTGGCGCTAAGCCGGCCAACCAGATGTTCTCGCTGAAAGGCACCGGTATCGAATCGACACCGTTTGGCGTGGGTGGCATGATGGTGGGCCCGGATGGCCGTACGCTGGTGGTGTCGAGCCCGAACAATGCCAATGGCTTCGGGCTGGGCGACCGCAACAAGCGCGGCAATGTGCTGGTATTCGACCTCGCGACGGTCAACTTCGGGCGAGGAACGATTGATGCGCCGGTAATCGCCACACTGCCGGGCGACGGAATCAGCGGCAAGTCGCCATTGATTATCACGTCGACCGAAGATGCCGACCGCTTCCTGGTTGCCAACGTCATGGATTATGACCGCGGGCTTTCGACTTTGCAGATCACCCGTGACGCTTCCGGCAAGCCGGTCTCCGCGAAGATGAATGCAATCCGGATGTTCCAGGACCCGAACCAGATCATCATCGACCGTTTGGATATCCAGCGCGCGCAGAGTGCCGTGCTGGTGAAAAAGGATGGGGTGGAATACGCCATTGTCGCCGACGATAACTATCACTTCCTTGACCCGTACTGGAAGGCAATGTACGAGACGCCAATGTTCGTGTTCACCCCGTCCGGCCCGCCGATCGCCGTTGGCGGCAGTGCGGATGCGAAGAAGGTGGCCGTGGGCGGCAAGCTGGGCATCGTGAAAGATCCGTTTGGCAAGCTTGGCGAGCCTAAATACCTCGGCGCGACCATTCCAATGGACGGCTACGGCGTGCAGAACCTGTCCTTGTCGGAAGATGGGCTGGTGTTGCTGGGACAGCTGTATGGTTCCTTTAGCGCCAACATCTTTGACAACACGAGCAAGCCGCACCAGACCCTGGTTTGGAAGGTGGACGACCTGATCCAGGCCGCACTGAATATGCCGGACGACAAGCGCATGAAACGCCACCTGCAGGTGGCGGCGAGCTCGGCGACTGCGATTCCGGTGCCGGCCACGGCACCTGCCGGTACCGAGTTCGACGACGATCCAGTCCAGCTGAAAGTAGTAGGCAATGTCGGCGATGTGGTGGAGATCGACCTGCTCGACACCATCGCTCGCAAGCTGCTGAACCTGCAGGGCAAGGAGTCGGCCTGGTGGCGTGGCATGAGCGCTGCCGACCAGGCGGCCACCCAGAAGCAGATCGATGACAAGAAGAAGGAGCTGGGCAAGGTGCAGTTTGGCGCAGGGATCGCCTGGGACAACTACACCAAGACCGACAAGCTGGCCGCAAACGGCATGCAGATCGTCACCAGCGGCGTAGGGAAGGACGGCAATCCCGTCATCATCACGAAAGGCGGCACGGCCTCCAATGAAGACTTCCGCAGCAGCGGCATCTTCTACGCGGTGCCCAATATCAAGGACGACGTGGCCAATCTGCGCCTCGGCAAGCGCGCTGCGACCAAGACCATCACGCTGGCAGTCGATTTCCAGCAGATGGAAGGCGGGAAACTGGTGTGGAAACAGGCTTCGCTGGTGGTGGAAGCCAACGACTTTGTCGACAACAGCAAGCGTGTCTTCTTTGGCGACCGTCCGGCCGACAACCCGGGCTATTCGACGATGACGCTCAGTGCGTCGGTTGAGCAAGGTTCGAAGAACAAGCTGGATATCTTCAAGGTCGAGCAGCGGCTGCGCTACCTGGGTTATCCGGCCATGGGCTATGGCGACCTCGAGAAGGACGCGACCGAAACCAAGGAATTCGTCGTGGATGGCGTATGGGGCGACGCTGAGCTGTATGCCGCCTACATGTTCAGCAAGGTAATCAACTATGGTCCGGGCAAATCGCAGCTGGTCGCGCGTTCAGAATCGAATCCGGTGACGTATGATGAGTTCAAGGAGAAGCTGGCTGCCAATGTCAAGTCGGCCAAGATCGGCAGTTCGGCAACCGACACGATGCTGAAGTACCTGAATGCGTATAATGCACCGCACTGGATGAATGTCTCAGGCAGCCTGCCGGCGGCATGGTCCAAGCAAAGCACGGTCGAGAAGTACGGTACCAGCTGGATGCGCGATGCGATGGTTGCTGCGACCTATGCACCGGACAGCCTGCGCGCGCTGAGCGGCGACAAAAAGGGCCTGTTGTTGTTCAACGCCTCGACTGACAACAACGCTGCCCACTCGCCGGACACACACAAGACACACGACCTCGGCATGGCGCTTGACCTTGGCTTTACGCCGCTGATTTCACCGGAAGCGCCGAAGGTCCAGGCCAAGAACAAGGATGGCTCGCTCAAATTCGACAAGAAGGGCAAGCCTGTCATGGTCTCGGGCGGGAAGGGTAACCAGAAAGTGGATACTGCCCTGGCGATCGGCATCGACAGTTTGAAAAACACCCTGTTCGACCCGGCCAATCCGAACCAGGGATCGCGCTACGACCATATCCCTAACGTTACCAAGTATCTGGCGAATGAATGGGACCTGGACAATGCTGTGTACCTGTCGTCGCTGCTGCCGTCGGAACCGAATAGCCGTGGCGTAAATGACCAGCGCCAGGCCATGCGGGCATTCCTGGCCCTGGCCGATGTTTCGATGGCGGACCGGACCAGCTGGCTTGACAAGAAGATGGTCAACGCCGGGAGCAAGATGACGGTCCTCGACCAGGAAAAAGCCTTGTTCGGCGAAACCGACAAGGGCAAACGCCTGGTCGACTGGCTGCATCTGGGCACGAGCGGCAAGAACACGTACAAGGACATGCACGAGATCCTGGCGCGGATGGGGATCAAAGGCACAGTGGTATCGCCACACTGGCACCACTTCCACGTCTACTTCAAACCACCGAAGGACGTAGCGGTAAAGGATGCACCGCCAAAACCGTTGCTGGCAGAGACGGCTGCAGGCGGCCAGGCATCGGGAGCGCCGTTGACCGGCAGTGCGCTCGAGCAGCTGCGCGCGCAGGCCGCTGCACTGTTTGGTGATAATGGGGCGGCCGTTCAAATGCCGTTGGCAACCATGCAGGTGACGTATGGCGCGCTGGCTGGCGGCGCGCTCGGCGAGACTGCGGTTGACGGCACGGGGATCTCCGTACGTATCGATGACGATGGCGCCGGTCATGGCTGGTTCGTCGACACAACCCCGGGCAACGACGAGTTCCTGCCGACCTCCGATCCGGGTGTCTGGATCGCCCGTCCGGGAAGCGCGGCGGCAGGGCGTATGGACTTGCTGTCGGTGCTGGTGCACGAATATGGTCATGCACTGGGCCTGGAACATGCCGGGAATCCGGACGCATTCATGGGGGCCCAGTTGCGCGCTGGAGAACGCCGCATTCCGACGGCAGAAGTCATGCAGCAACTGTCACGCTTGATCGCCCAGGCCGGTGTTGAAGGCAATGGCTTTGCTGCGGGGGCGACGATGCGCCTGATTGCTGCCGGCAACCTGCAGCAAAGCAGCTATGGTGGCTGGAATCTGGGCATCGGTGCCAGCAGCGGGTTGGCGAACGCGGTGCCTGCCTACCAGGACAGCGGGGAGCGCGCGCAACGCCTGAGCGTTCTCGGCCGTGCCGCCGGCTTCGAGCAAGCGCAAGATTGGTCGACGGCTGGTCATGTCGAAATTACTGCGGATGGCCAGGCGAACCTGCTGGAAAATGGCTCCGCTAACGCACACCTGGCGCAAAGCTTCCAGCTTGCGCAAGGCGATCGCTTCCTGACCTTCACCGTTGTTGGCAATGGGTTGCGCGACGGCGATGCGAAGCTTGGCCCGCGCGATGCGTTTGAGGCGGCCCTGCTTGACGCCAACACTGGTGCCATGCTGCTCGGCAGCAACGGATTGAGCCGCAGTGACGCCTTCCTGAACATTCAGGCGGATGGCACCCGGAGCATGGCCGCTGGCACGCATGCGGTGCGCAATGCCGATGGTACAACCACCTACTACGTTGACCTGCGAGGCATTACTGCCGCCAGCGGAGGCGCCGTGACGCCTGTTACGCTGTCGTTCGACCTGATCGGCTTCGGTGCGGAAACCAGCTCGATGAGCCTGCGTGACGTGCGCTTGGTAAGTGATCCGATCGCGGTAGACGATGTCGTGGTAACCGACGAAGATACTTCCGTGGTGCTCGTGCCGCTGGCCAATGACCTGGCCGGCGGTGACGGCGCAGGTGTGCTGGAAATCCTCAGCCAGCCGGCGCATGGCATGCTTGTGGCCAATGGCGATGGCAGCTACAACTTCGTGCCGGATGCAGACTACTTTGGCAGCGATAGCTTCAGCTATCGCTACGTGGTCGATGGCCATGCCTCGAATGTGGCCACCGTCGGCCTGACTGTGCGTCCGGTGAACGACGCACCGGTCGTGCTGGACCTGTACGGCGAGATCATGGCCGGCAGACCGTTCCTCTTCGATCCGCTGGCGACTGCCAGCGATGTCGAAGGCGACGCGCTGTCGGTGGTCATTACCGGTGCTCCGGCCCACGGGACGCTGGTGCGCGACGCGAGCGGCATCTACACCTATGTGGCGGACATCGCCTACTTCGGCGAAGACGAAGTGACCTGGCAGGTTAGCGATGGCGAGACGCTGTCGGCGCCAGTGACATTGCGCTTGACCGTGCTGCCAGCCAATACCGCGCCAGTGGCGAGCAATGTTGTGGTGCAGGTAATGGAGGACGGCTCCGTGCTCATAGATCCGGCTACCCTGGGCAGCGATGCCGAAGGCGATACGCTGACAGTATCGATCGCTGGCCAGCCAGCCCACGGCAGCGTGCAAAGGCAGTCGGACGGCAAATGGCTGTACACTCCGGCAGCCAACTACTACGGCAGCGACGAAGTGCGCTTCGTTCTTAGCGATGGCCTCCTGTCGTCCGCGGAAGCGGTGCTGGCCTTCGAGGTGGCGGCGGTCAATGATGCGCCGACCCTCGGCGGCCAAGTGGCGACGGTTGATGAGGACGGCAGCGTCGTCATCCAGCCGCTGGCCACTGCGGGCGACATCGACAGTGCCGGTTTGTCGGCGCGCATCGTGGCTGGCCCGCTGCATGGCACGCTGACAGCCAACGCCGACGGCAGCTTCACCTACACGCCGGCAGCAAACTACTTCGGCAGCGACAGCTATACCTACGTCGTCAACGACGGCGAGCTCGATTCGAACGTGGCCACGGTAAACCTGATCATGAACCCGGTCAACGATGCTCCGGTAGCGCGCGATGCGGCGCTGGCGCTGGAGGAAGACGGCGGCATCGTCTTCGACCTGCGCGGGTTTGGCATCGACATCGACAGCAGCATTGCTGCCGCGATCGTCGTTTCCGATCCGGCGCACGGTGTGCTGGTGCAGGAAGCCGATGGCCGCTACCGCTACATTCCGGCGGCCAACTTCAACGGTGCCGATGCGCTGCGCTTCAAGCTCAGTGACGGGGCGCAGGAGTCGAACGAAGCGACGCTGAGCTTCGCGGTGGCAGCCGTAAACGATGCGCCGACTGTTGGCGACCAATCGCTGGTGCTGGCGGAAGACAGCAGCATCGTGGTGCAGCCTCTGGCTACTGCCGGCGATATCGACAGCGCGACGCTGACCGCGGCCATCGTGGCCGGCCCGGCGCATGGCAAGCTGATCGTCAATGCTGACGGAAGCTTCAGCTATGTTGCCGATGCCGACTACTTCGGTGTGGACAGCTTCACCTACCGTGTCAGCGACGGTGAGCTCGATTCCGGCATTGCAACCGTCCACCTGACCGTCACCGCCGTCAACGATGCGCCAGTGGCACGCGATGCAGCGCTGTCGGTCAATGAAGACGGCACGCTCGTGCTTGACCTGCGCAGCTTCGGCTTTGACGTCGACAACGCCTCGCTGGTGGCGGAAGTAGTCGGCGGCCCGGCGCACGGTACCTTGGTGCGCCAGGCTGACGGCAGCTATGTCTACACTCCGGCCGCGAACTACAACGGCAGCGATGCCGTCCAGTTCCGCCTGGGCGACGACCAGCTGTGGTCCAACGTGGCAACGCTGGCAATTAGCGTGGCGCCGGTCAACGACGCACCGGTACTGGCCAACAGCAGCGCCACGCTGAAAGAGGACGGCAGCATTGTGCTGGCGCCGCTGGCTGGCGCGAGCGACGTTGACGGCGACACGCTGCAGCCGATGATCGTCTCCGGCCCGGCTAACGGCACCCTGGTGTTGAACGCCGATGGTACCTTCACCTACACGCCACGCCAGTACTTCCACGGCACGGACAGCTTCACTTACAAGGTCAACGACGGCAAGGCCGATTCCAACGTCGCCACCGTGACCCTGACGGTGGAACACGTGAACCACGGCCCGACTGCCGCCGCTGCGCTGGCGACGGGTGTGGAAGACACCGCGCTGGCGATTCGCTGGAGCGATTTCGCGGCCAGCGATGTCGATGGTGACGCGCTGACCCTCATCATCCGCGAACTGCCGTCCAATGGCGTGCTGCAAGCGCGCCTGAACGACGGCGCGTGGGGCAATGTCGGCGTGGGAAGCCAGTTCACCAAGGCTGACCTGGATGCAGGCAAGCTGCGCTTCGTGCCAGCGGCCAACGCGTCCGGGAGCGGCTATGCCCGCATCGGCTATGCGGTGAGCGACGGCCAGGCGGTCAGCGCGGCAAACGTGCTGACCATCGACGTGACGGCAGTGGCCGACGCGCCGAACCTGGAACTGGGTGCCGGCACGGTGACCAGCCAGGTATTCAGCACTGGCTGGGAATCCGCGCTCAACCCGACGTCCGAGTCGACCCTGGTCACTTCCAGCGTATTCGAAGGCTGGACCCTGGTGACCGGCATCGACCAACATGGCATGGGCCGTGGCCTGGGCGGCGGCAAGGATGGCTTTGAGATCTGGAGCAAAGGCGACCAGATGGCCGATTCCGACGAACGCATGCGCACTGTCACCAGTGCAGCGGGCGGCGGCAACAACTGGCTCGAGATCAACGACGCCGGCGGCAGCCAGTTCCAGACCCTTGGCATCGCACGCCAGGTGACGACGCAGAAGGGCGCCAATTACAGCCTGGAGTTCGACCTGGCCGGCCGCCTCGGCTTCGACAGCGATACCACCCGTATCGCGGTGTACGTCGACGACGTGAAGATCGGCAGCTTCGACAACACCAGCCCGGATGCTGCGCTGAACTGGCAGCATGCGGTGGCCAAGTTCGTGGGCAAGGGCGGTACCCAGACCATCACCATCGTCACCGATGCGAGCGACCGTTACAAGAACGGCCGCGGCATGATGCTCGATAACATTGCCCTCAACCAGAGCATTGCGCTGAACCAGGGCAAGCAGGGCGGCAACATCCTGCTGCAAGGCCTGAAGTCATCGTTGAACGACACGGACGGTTCCGAGCAGCTCAAGCTGTCCGTGGCCGGCCTGCCGGAAGGCACTGTCATCAGCGACGGCGTGCACACTGCGACCGTGACGGCGCAGCAGCCGGTTGCCGACATCACCGGCTGGAACACCGCGCTGCTGGGCATCAAGCCGCCAGCGACCTTCTCCGGCACGCTGAACCTGCAGGTCAACGCGACTGCAGTGGAAGGCAGCAACGGCAGCCAGGCAACGGTTTCCCGCAGCATCACGGTCAACGTGGATGCCGTGGCGCAGGTGCCGCAGCTGTCGCTTCAGGCGAGCGTCAATACGGTCAGCCGCACGATCGTGGATACCAGCTGGGAGAACGTGTGCGACGCCACCTACGGCGCCACTGTGGTCCACTCCAACCAGCTGGGAGGCTGGGAAGTGGTGGATGCCGGCTGCAACAAGGACGAGGTGTTCTTCGTCTGGGCCGAGGGCGACCTGATGCCGAATGGCTTGGGCAAGAACGTCACCGTGCATGCCGCAGCCGGGGACGGCCGCGAGTGGCTGGGCCTGACTAATTCCATGCCAGGCAACGGCTACTACCAGTCGCTGGGCGTGGAGCGCGATGTGCCGACCATCGATGGTGCGAACTACACCTTCACCTTCGACTATGCCGGAGCACTGGGCCTGACCGCCGCCAACACACGTGTCGGCGTCTACGTCGACGGCGTGCAGGTGGGCAGCTATGCCGGCACCAGCGGCAACGATGCGCTGAACTGGCAAGCCTTGAGCTTTACCTTCAAGGGTAACGGCAAGGCGCGCAGCCTGCGCGTGCAGCTGGAAGGCGGCGCCGACACCAGCGCAGTGAAGGGCGCGATGATCGACGATATGAAGGTCATCGAAACCCTGCCAAGCCGTGACAACCTGGTGTACGGCCTGGCCGGCGGCAACGTCTCCCTGCCGGTGATCGGTTCGAAACTTGCCGAAGGAGACGTGGACGCAACGCTGAAGACCGAGTTGACCGGTATCGTCTGCGGCAGCGTGTTGTCCGATGGGGCGCACACTGTGACCGTGGGCAGCAGCGGCATTGTCGACATCAGCGGCTGGAACATGGCCGCCCTGGTGTTGACACCACCACGCGGTTTCGTGGGTGACATGTCGTTGCAGGTACGTGCCACTAGCATGGAAACCAGCAACGGCAGCGTGGCAAGCATGGCGCGCGACATCACAGTGCGCGTCCTGGGGGGCAGCAACGCTTGTGCGACACCGCTTGGAATGAATCCGTACGTAAGCTATTTCGCCGATACGGTCGCGGTCCTGGCCAATGCGGGCCTGAGTATGCTTTCCGCGTCAACGCTGGCACCGCAGCAGGCAGTCGATGCACTTGCAGTGCAGGCCAGCCCCGCCTCGGAGGCGGAATCTCTGGAAGATTGGATGCGTCGCGTGAGCCAGACGTTAGCCGGTCGGCTGGAAGCGCAGGTCGAGCAGGTTGCGGTTGCAGGAAAATAGAAGTGACGGACCGGTCCTAGTCCGGTCGGTCCGTTATACTGCGTCATTGCAATTTTCCTCCATGCGCGGCTGAGCCTGGAGGTCCTTTGGAATTTGGATATTGGAGGAAACGTGAAAGTACTGACGGCTTTGGTCCTGGTGGCAAGTACGCAATTTCAGCCGGTTGCGCACGCTGCGGGCGAGAGGAGGTATTTCCTGGCTAGCAATACGGATACCGATGAAAGCAGCTTGCGCATCGTCTACAACAGCGACGAAGTTAAGCAGGCAGCCCGCGACCTGTGCAAAGGCAAAACCCAGTTGTGGATTTGGCCGGATTCCGGACCGGTCACCTGCAACAAGATTGTGTCAGAACCAGGGAGCACAGGATCCGTGTTGTTGAAGCTCACTTCGGGTTTTAAACCGACTAAGGTGACGAGCGTGGTATCGAACCAGCCATTCCCATCCCAGCACTGGTCACTGCGTTCGCCTACGGCCGCTGAACAGGAAATTGCTGAAGGCTTGTCCCAGCTTAAGGCAGCCGATCGCAAGATGCTAAACAAGACGGGGAGTGTGCAGGTACTCGTTGTAGCGCAAAATGAGCGCGAGTTCCTGGTTTTGCCATACCGGCGCGTGAAGACCGAGATTGAAGGGGAATACTCCGATGTGCTTCGGTACAAGATCTTCCTGAAAGACGGTACGCACTGGAAAGGCTTGTACGAGTCAGACAAAGCGCCGCAGTTTTTTGGCGACCTGGATGGCGACGGAGTGCCCGAGGTCAAGCGTACTCCTTACTGCGACGGGACCTGCGAATACTACGATTCGTTTTATCCGCGCAATAAGCTGATATTGGGATGGAATGTCCATGAGTGATATGGCCAACTGCGTGGTATAGTTCGAGGTGTATTTTTTCTAACTCAGCAGGTTTTGTTGTCCATGGCGTCCATTCTTCGTTCACCGTCGATTTCCGGTGAAACCCGTAAGCTGACTACTCGCCGCGGCCGCGCGCAAACCGCGGCGGCTGCTGACGCGGAGGCGCAAAAGCCTGTTCCGGCTGCATCCCCGATTGCACAGCCGGTCACCTCGCCTCCAGCACCAGTGGCGCCGGCGGTCGATATCCAGGCTTTGGTCAACCAGGCGCGCGAATCGGTGCTGGAGCAGTTCAAGGAAGAGGCGGAAAAAGGGCGCGAACTTGGGCGCCAGCGCGGTTTGCAGGAAGGCCGTGAAGCCGGCGCCGAAGAGGCTCGCCAGCAGTTCGCTGCAGAACTTGCGCGCGTGCGCAGCATCGCCGACAAGCTGCAGGCGGCGCTGGAGGGCGGCATGCAGGGCCTGGAGCCGATGGCTGCAGCCATCGCCTTCGAGGCGGTGGCCAAGATCCTGGGCGAGCAGGCGGCAACGCCGGAAGGCATCCTGGCCCTGGTGCGCCAGGCGGCATCCCGGCACGCGTCCCGCGACGGGGTGCTGGTGCGCCTGAACCCCGCCGACCTGTCGGCCCTGCGCGCTGCGGGTGCGCTGGAAGCGGAACTGCCGTCCGGCGGCAAGGCCGATTGGCTGGCGGACCAGTCGGTCGAGATGGGCGGCTGCATCGTGGAAGCTGCAGGCGGCGAGCTTGATGCCCGCCTGGAAACCCAAATGGAAGCCTTGCGCGCAGCCTTGCTGGCGGCGCGCCGCAGCGCTTAAGCCGTGGGCTTTTCGTTGAGCAGTGCCGTAACGGCCTGCTCGATGGCGGCCAGGATGCGCGGGTCGCGCTCCATGCTGTCCTGGATCTTGTCCACCATCTGGTAAAACTGCGGGTCGTTGATCAGGCCTTCGCCCAATTCACTGAGCAAGACCGATTCAAGGAAAATGCGGAATGCCTTGCGTCCGCGTTTCGGATCTTCCGGGTCAAGGGCCTTGACGCGCTCCGTAATCAGGCGCCCCATGCCCGATGGTTCCTGCCTGGCGCTGTCGGCGCGCGGCTTTTTTCCTGATTTCGCAGGCGCCGGCCCGGCCATCCCTGAGCGGATGGTGGCGACGATTTGCTGGACACTTGAGATAGATGTCATGCGTGCAAGCTTACCATGCGACGTCCGAAGTCCTGACCGATTTCATTGCCTTGCGCAGCAGGGCCAGCGCGTTTGTGTGGATTTGCGACACGCGGCCCTTGGTCAGCCCCATGATTCCGGCGATCTCCGTGAATGGCACCTGGTTAAGGTAGTGGTACTTGACCACCATCTTTTCTTTCTGCGGCAGGTTGTGCACCAGGTCCTGCACGCGCTGCTGCAGCTGCTGCATCTCCAGGCTCGAATACAGGTTGACGTGCGGGTGCGCGTCCAGGTTTTCGTAGGATTCGGGCTGCTCGAGGAAGAAGCCCATCGCCAGGCTGACCGCGACTTCGGCCAGTTTCTGGAACACGTCCAGGCCGGCGCCGCTCAGGGCGGCCGCTGCGGAGTCGCGGCGGTCGGCTTCGATACGCTTGCGGGTGGAAATCTGCACCCGCTTCTCGCTCATGTTTTCGATGCCATTCAGGATGGCGCCGTTGATGCGGTGGCTGGCAAAGGTACGGAACTGCGCGCCCAGGCCCGGCTCGTAGCGGTCGACCGATTCAATCAGGCCGATGGTGGCGAACTGCAGGTAGTCCTCGAACTCGAGGTCGTGGTCGATGCGCCCGGCGTACATGCGTGCGGCCAGCGTGCGCGCATAGACCAGGTGGCCTTCGATCAGGCGCTCGCGTGCGGCGGCGTCGCCTGACTTGCAGGCGGTCCACAACGCGCTTTCACCGGACAGCATGGTTTCCATGTCAGGCAAACGTCCCCAGCAAGGCTCGGATGACAAGGTTCCAGCCATCGATCAGCACGAACACCAGTATCTTCAGCGGCAGCGAAATGGTCACCGGCGGCACCATCATCATCCCCAGCGACATCAGGATGGTCGACACAATCAGGTCGATCAGCACGAAGGGCAGGAAAATGACGAAGCCGATCTGGAAAGCTGCGCGCAGTTCGGACAGCATAAAGGCCGGGATGAGCTGCACGGTCGACACGTCTTCCACGGTGGCCGGCATCGGGGCCTTGGCGATTTCCACCATCAGCTGCATGTCCTGCTCGCGGGTCTGGCGGATCATGAAGTCGCGGATCGGCGCCAATGCCTTGTCAAAAGCCGGGCCGGCGGCCAGCTTGTCTTCCATGAAGGGCTGGAAGGCTTGCTTGTTCACTTCCGTCACCACCGGCGCCATTGTGAACAGTGTGAGGAACAGGGCGAGGCTGATCATCACGGTGTTAGGGGGCGTTTCCTGCATGCCCAGCGCGTGGCGCAGCATCGACAGCACCACGATGGTACGGATGAAGGACGTTACCGACACCAGCAGCGCAGGGGCCAGGCTCAGTACTGTCAGGCCGAGCAAGACTTTCAGCGCGGTGGAAACCTGCGCATGTTCGTTGGCGCCCTTGGCGATGTTGATGCCGATGCCGGGCAGGCTGACGTCGGGCGCGCCGGCGGCCATGGCGCCAAAGGCCAGGCTGCACAGCAGCAGGCCGGTGCCTGCGCGCAGCAAGGTGCGGTTGGATGGCTTACGCATCTGGCGCTCCAGCCTGCGGCGTGGTGGGACGGCGGCTCAGGACCTCCAGTTTTTGTTCGGTTTCGGCCAGCAGCAATTGCTCGCCTTCGTATTCGATCACGTGCAGTACGCTGCGCCGGCCCAGGCGCGTCGATTCCAGAGTCTTCACGCGGCGCTGGCGCAGCACCAGGCCACCCGCGGCGCCTTTCATGCCGTAATGTTTCAGCGCATAGACGATGCCATAGGCTGCCAGGCCTGCCAGCACCAGCGCGGCCAGCGCCTGGAAGCCCAGCGAGCCATCGCTTTGCTTTTCGTGCTTGAACGGGATAGCCGTTCGCGGCGCGCCAGCGGATGCGGAGGCGGGTGCCGACGCGGCCGGTGCAGCCGCACCGGTGTCGGCGGCGAAGCAGGGCAGCGCCAGTGCGAGGACGAAGGCCGGCGCTGCCAGCAGGCGATACAGCTTGATCATGCTGCGCCGACTTTCGGCAGTTCGGTGATGCGCACGCCAAAGTTGTCGTCCACCGCGACCAGCTGGCCGCGGGCCACGACATTCCCCTCCAGCAGGACGTCGACCGGCGTATCGAGCGCAGCGCTCAGCTTGAGGATATGCTCTTCCTTCATCGACATCAGCTCGCCGACGCTCACTTCAGCGTCGCCGACGCGCACGGCCAGCTTGACCTTGACGTTGCTGATCACGTCCATATTGCCGCTCAGGATGGAAGGATGGTTGCCGCCGTGCGGGTGCAGCTCCGGCAGTTCGATCACTTGCGGGGCGGATTTCAGTTTATGTTCAGTCATGTTGTGTTCCTCGAATCAGTTCTACGGCGCGGTGGCCGTCCACGGCGCCAAGATGGGCATCGCAAATCTTGCGGTCGCCCGGTCCGGCAACACGCAGCGGGTGGTCGAGCGCGGCCGGCAGTGCCAGCACGTCGCCTACCGCCAGCGTGCGCAGGTAGCCCAGGGTCAGTTCGGTACGGCATAGCTCAACCTGCAGCGGCACGGCCACGCCGGCCAGGGCCTGGCGCAGGGGCACCAGCGGAGCGCCTTGTCCCGTGGCGGGACGGGGCGCTGCCGCGGGCGCCAGTGGCACCAGGATGCGCAATTGGGCGTCGCCCAGCGCGATGCTGCAGGCCACGGCGCCGGAACCATGGCGCAGCATGTGCGCGGGCGGTTCCTCGGCGCCGGCGGGCAGCGACGATTGGCCGCACAGGGCCTCTATGAGCGTTTGCAGCAGGCTTTCCAGCGCTTGCGCAGCCACGTCGGCGCCCAGGCTGGACGACAGGTGGCGGTCGCTGGCGGCATCAAGCTGGGGCAGGCCGAAAATGTTCTGCTCCAGCAGGCGTTGCAGGCCGGCCGACGCCACGCTCCAGGCATGGCTGCCATCGGCCAGCATGCGGCGCTGCGCCGGTGCGCGGCTGCCGAAGGCATCGGCCAGCTCGCCGGCGCTGCGGCAGCTCACCGCGTGGTCGGGCAGGGCGCACCAGTTGCGTGCCCACTGCTCCAGTGCGGCCGATGCCTTGCCGGCCAGGGCCTGGGCGCGGCTGCGCGACAATAATTGAAACGGACGGACGTTCACTCAGGCCTCAACCTTTCATGCGCATCAGCGTTTCCAGCATTTGGTTGGCCGTGCTGATCAACTCGGATGCCGCCTGGTAGCCGCGCTGGGTAACGATGATGGCGCTGAACTCTTTGGACAGGTCGACGTTCGAACCCTCGAGCGAGCCGCCGGTGATCTTGTCGGCGCTGCCCTTGGCCACGCCCAGCACGACATCATTCGGGGTGGTGCTGGTGAAGGCGCCCTTGCCGTTCTCGTGCAGCGTAGCGGTGGTAGGGAAGTTGGCCAGGGCCAGGGTCTGCTTTTTGCTGGTCTGGTTATTCGAGTAGCTCACCACCAGGGTGCCGGTTTCGTCGAAGGCGGTCTTGGTCATGGCCCCGATGCCGTAACCGTCGACCGAAGCCAGGGCCATGCTGGATGCGCCGCTGGCAGCGCTGGTGGAGCTGGCGTCGACCGTGATGGTCAGCGGCATGGCTGCAACGCCGGCCGGCGCATAGTTGACGCTGATGTTCGCTGTTGCCGCGTCCAGGAAGCCGTTGGCGTACTTGATTTCGCCGGTGCCGACCACGGTGCTGCCGTCTTTCACGGTCACCAGCCAGCTGCCTGCGGTGACGGCTGTATTGTTCTTGAATTCCACCGACAGGGCATGGGTGCCGCCGGCGCTGTCGGTCACGTTGATGGCGCTCACCACCTTGGTGGTATCGGCGGTGGACAGCGTGCCATTCAGCTTGATGGTGGCCGATGCCGAGGCGGGATTGCTGCGCACGCCTTCCAGCGTGATGTCTTTCAGCTTGCCTTCCGCGTCGAGCGCCTGCACGTGCTCGCCCTTGGCCGAAACGAGGATGCCTTCTTCGTTGAAGCTGAAGCGGCCGTCGCGCGTGTAGCTGGTGTTGCCGTCGCCGTCTTTCAGCACGAAGAAACCGTTGCCGTCGATGGCGACGTCGAGGTCCTTGCCGGTCTGGTTAAGCTGGCCCTGGCCGAAGTTAAGCACACTGGCGGTCGCGGTCATGCCGGAGCCGCCGGCTGCACCCTGCTGGCCGTTGCTGGCGCCGCCGTTCTCGCTGCCGGCGGAGAACAGGGAGTTGAACTGGCTGCTCGAGCCCTTGAAGCCGGGCGTGTTCAGGTTGGCCACGTTCTGGCTGATGGTCTCCAGGCCCTTGGAGAAGCCGACCAGGCCGGAGGTGCCGATATTGATGGATGTGAGCATATGCGCCTCGCCTTATTTGATCTCGTAGATCTTGCTGCGGTCGACATTGGTCAGTTCCGTGCCGGTGGCCGGCTTGACCGTCATGACCGGCGTCGTGCCGCTGACCGAAACGTTGGTGACCTGGCCGCTGGTGAAACCAAAACCATTCAGCACGTTCACGGTGCGGCCCAGCAGGGCCACCGACTGGCTGGCGGTCTGCACCGATACCAGCTTGTTCAGGCTGCTGGTCATCTGCTGGCTCGACTCCAGTTGCGAGAATTGCGCCATCTGGGCCACGAAGGTGGTGTTGTCCATCGGCTTCAGCGGGTTCTGCGCATTCAGCTGCGTGAGCAGGATGCGCAGGAAGTCCTGCTGGTTGATCTGGTTGCTGCTGCCGGTGCCGACTGGGGCGACGCTATCGAGTGCCATGTGTATTCTCCGGGTGGTTGATGCGGGGCTGCTGCTCGGCGGCCGACGTCTTGCCGTCCGTTTCCACCAGCTTGCCGTTGATGGTGACGTTCTTCATGCGCAGGCCCATGCCTGCCATTTCCTGCGCCAGTTGGGCCAATACCGTTGCGCTGGACGGCGCAGTCAGGGCGCTGTCGCGGATCCAGACGTCCACGTCCTGGCCCTGGCCGGTGAAGTGGATCTTGCGTTCTTCCCAGGCTGGCGCCTCGCCTGCTGCGGCTTCGCCATGCTGGGGCGCTGCGCTGCCCGGATCTTCGGCCAATGCCGCGCCCTTCTGCGATACGAAGGCTGCCAGCTGGAGCCGCAATTGGCGGGACAGCGCCGCCGTGGTCTCGGCAAGCACCTGTTCGCCGGCTCGCGCGGCGACCGGCCGCGCTGCGGTGGTCATGGCAAGCTGCTGGGCGGGCATTGCGCCTTGCACAGGGCCGTCCGCAGCGCCGGCAGGTGTACCTGCTGGCACGCCGTCGGCAACGCTGCGGTCGTGGCATTGCGCCGGGGCAGCGGGGGCCTGCCCGCCCGCCATTTGAGGCGCCGGGCGGGAAGCGGGTGGCAGTACCGGCTGCAGGGGCTGGACGGCCGGGCGTGCGGCGGCAGGTGATGCCGCATGCGCGTGCGCCTGGTTCATTTCGGCCACTAGCCCCAGTTCCATCTGGCGCAACCAGCTATCGCGCTGGTTGGCCGTTTCGCTGGGACGTACGGCCAGGGGCCGGCCGTCGGGCGGCGGCATGAAATTGCTGATCGTGCTCACTGTGGGTTCCTCCAATGCTGGCGTTGCAGCCAGTTGTCGTCGGATTGCTGGTAATCGCGCTTGGCGACGGCCATGTCATGCTCGGCGGCTGCAGCCTCCTTGTCGCGTTCCAGGCCGTCGGCCAGCTTGCGCGCTTCGACGAAGCGGGCATGCACGGCATCGCGTTCCTGTTCCAGTTCGCGCAGCGTGGCACGCTCCACCAGCAGCAATTGCTGCACTTGCAGCATGTATGCGTGGGCATTGCGCTGGGCGTCAATGTCGAGCCGGGCGGCGGACTGGCGCTGCTGCATCACTGCGTCGCGCGCGGCGCCGAGGGCGCCGGCCAGCTGGCCGACCTTGGCTTCCTGTTCGCGCACCAGGGCATTGTGGCTGGCCAGTTCATGGGCGATCTGGTCGACTTCCCAGCTGGTCATGCTCAGCACCGGCTGCAGGGCGTAGCGGAAACCGCGGCGGTCGCGCGTCATGCCTTGCCTCCGTTATCCAGGATGGCGCGCAGTGCCGCCATGGTTTCGGCGCGCGGCGCAGGTTCGCCGCCGCGCTGGCGCAGGAATTGGGTGAGGGCGGGCCACAAGGCGATGGCCTGGTCGATTTCGGCACTGCTGCCGGCGCGGTAGGCGCCGATGTCGATCAGTTGGCGGTTGCGCTCGTACACGGCCAGGTGTTCCAGCATGGTGTGCACCAGCTCCTGGTCCTGCTGCGAGGCCAGGTCGCCGAACAGGCGGCTTACGCTGTGCAGCACGTCGATGGCCGGGTAGTGGCCTTGCTGCGCCAGGCGGCGCGCCAGCACGATGTGGCCGTCCAGCGTGGCGCGCAGCATGTCGGAAATCGGTTCGTTGAAGTCGTCGCCGTCGACCAGTACCGTGTACAGGGCGGTAATCGCGCCGCCGCTGCCGGCAGTGCCGCAGCGCTCGCACAGCTCCGGCAGTTCGGCGAAGACTGAAGGCGTGTAGCCGCGCGCCGTGGGCGGTTCGCCGATGGCCAGGCCGATCTCGCGGCGCGCCATGGCAAAGCGGGTCACCGAATCCATGGTCAGCATGACTTGCTTGCCCTGGTCGCGGAAGTACTCGGCAATGGCTGTGGCGGCATAGGCGGCGCGGGCGCGTGCCAGTGCCGGCTGGTCGGACGTGGCCACCACCACGACCGAGCGGGCCAGGCCTTCCGGCCCGAGCTGCTTGTCGATGAACTCGCGCACTTCGCGTCCGCGCTCGCCAATCAGGGCAATCACGTTGACCTCGCTCAGCGTATGGCGGGCGATCATGCCCAGCAGGGTGCTCTTGCCGACGCCACTGCCGGCGAAGATGCCGACGCGCTGGCCGTGGCCGATGGTCAGGAAGCTGTCGATCACGCGCACGCCGGTTTCCATCACGGTGTGCACGCGCGGGCGGGTCAGGGGATTGAGCGGGGCGGCCTTCAGCGGGCGCCATTCGGCGGCGTCCACCGGGCCCAGGCCATCCAGCGGCTCGCCGAAAGCGTCCACCACGCGGCCCAGCAGGCCGGGGCCGACGGCGATGCGCGGCATGCGGCCGGTGGAAATAACGGCGCTGCCGACGCCGATGCCTTGCAGTTCCCCATACGGCATCAGCATGACGCGGCCGTCGCGCAGGCCGACCACTTCGGCGCGCAGCGGGCGGCCGCCGTGGCGCGGGCGGATCTCGCAGATTTCGCCGACCAGCACGTCCGGCCCGTTGGCTTCAATGCCCAGGCCGGCGAGTTCGCGCACGCGCCCCACCTGGCGCACCAGGCTGGCGGAACGGACGGCGTCGAGGTAATGCTGCATCAGGCGGCGCGCCCAAACAGTTGGCTGACGCGGGCGCGCCAGTCGCCGGCCTGCACCTTGGCGGCCGGGGCATGGCGCGCATCGCGGCCGGCGCGTGCGGCCAGCCGCACTGCGGCCTGTTCGAGCAGGGCGGCGGCGGCCGCTGGCGGCAGCACCGGTGCGGCGGCGGACAACACGCGCTCGCGCTGCGCGGTCGGCAAGCTTGCCAGCCACGCGTCGCGCCACGGCCAGTCTTCCATCGACAACAGCTGGCGCACCAGCCAGACCGGCTCGCCGGCCAGCACCAGCTGCATGTCGCCGGCATCGGCCAGGCGCAGCGAAGCGGCGGCACTGTCGGCCGCGCCGGCGCCGGCAGCTTGTGCCAGCAGCGGGTCGGCTGGAATGCCAAGGCTGCGCAATTCCTGCAGGTGTTCATCGAGCAGGGCGCGTTCGGCCTGCGGCAGACGCGCCAGCACCCATTCGCGGTCGGCCGGCTGCATCCCATGCAGCAGCAGGGCGGATTGGCGGCGGCCCGGCATCAGTCCTGCTCCTGGCGTTCGCGCGGCTGCTGCGCCAGCCATTGGTTCACCTGCAGCAGCACGGCCTGGCGTTCGGCGAGGCTGAGCTGGCGGCGGGCCGGCTTGCGGCGCAGCGCGTTCCACACCACGGCCAGCAGCACGCTGCCGGCCAGGGCGGCCAGCACGATGGCGGCCAGGGTGCCGCTGCCGGCCAGCCCACCAGCGCGTGCGCCGCCACTTGGGGCAGCGCTTGCGGCGCGCTCGCCAGCCATGGCAGCGGCGTTGGCGGCGTCGGCATTGCCCTCGGCAGCTCCGGTCCCATTCGCGCTCGCTGCGCCGGCCTGCACGGCCGCGACAGGCGGCAGGTCGCCCGGAACGCCGGCCACCTGGTCCATCGAATAGACCGATACGCCATCGCCGCGCGTGCCGCTGACGCCTGCCGCCTGGCTGACCAGATCCTTGATGCGGTCGAGCTGGTACGGGTCGCGCACGCCGCGCACCACCACGGCCACATTGATGCGGCTGACGGCGCCGGCCGCCGACACGACTTGCTCCACGCGGCGGCCGACCTGGTAGTCCGACTCGCGGTTGACAGTGTTGTTGGGCGGTGCTGCGGCGCCGTCAGCCGGCGCGGCCGAGGCAGGGTCGCGCGAGGTGACACGCTCGCGCACCAGCACGCCATTGCCGTCCTGCGAACGGCCGCCCAGCACACTCTCCGTGGTGACCTTGCTGTGATCGCGGTTGAGGGTGACATCGACGGTGGCAATGGCCACGCCGGCGCCGAAGGTGCGTTCCAGCACGTCGGCCACCTTGCGCTGCAGGTATTGCTCGATGGCGCGCTTGTCGTCCAGCTGGTCGCCTGCCGGGGCATCGTCGCCCTCCGGCGCCCGGCGGGTCAGCGCCAGGCCGTGCTGGTCGGTGATGGTGACGTCGGCCGGGCGGATGTCCGGCACGGCGGCGCTGACCAGGCGCTGCATGCCCTGCACCTGGCCGGCATCGAGCGCACGGCCCGGCTTGAGCGTCAGCGAGATCGAGGCCTTGGCCTGCTTCTGGCTTTTCTTGAACAGGCCCTGTTCGGCCAGCACCAGGTGCACGCGCACGTTCTGCACTTCGTCCAGCGCCATGATGGTGCGCGTTAGTTCGCCCTGCAGGGCGCGCTGGTAGTTGATCTTCTGGGTGAACTCCGTCATGCCCACTTCGCTGGAGTTGAACAGCTCCAGGCCGACCGCGCCGCGCAGCGGCAGCTCCTTGCCCACCAGCTTGAGGCGCGTCTTGTAGACCTGGTCGGCCGGCACCAGGATCGTGCTGCCGTTGCCGCCCAGGCGGTAGGGCGTCTTCATCTTGTCCAGCTCCGCCGTCATGGTGGCGGCGTCCTGCTGGCCAAGGTCGGCGAACAGCACCTGGTAGTCGGTGCGCAGCAGGCTGGCCCCGGCCCACACGGTGGCGCCGGCGATCAGCAGCGTGCCTGCTACCAGGCCGGTGCGCGCGCGGCCGTCGAAGCGTTGCCAGAATTCGTTAAAAGCGTTCACTGTTTACTGCCCTTACATTTGCATTTGCATCAGCTCGCGATAGGCGTCGAGCACGTGGTTGCGGACCTGCATGGCAAGCTGCAGCGACACCTTGGCCTGTTCCAGGTCGATCATCACCTGGTGCAGGTTGCTGGCGTCGCCGGCCGCCAGGCGCTGCACGCCCTGGTCGGCCACGGCGAGCTGCTGGTTGACGTCGGCCAGCTGCGAGGTGAACCAGGCGCCGAACTGCGCCCCCGGCGCGGCTGCGGCAGCCGTTGCGCCGGGTTCGACCGGCATCGACAGGGCCGGCAGGAACTGGATGGCTTCGACGCTCATTGGCCGCCTCCCAGTTCCAGCGCCTTCAGCGCCATGCTCTTGGCGGCGTTCATCGCCACCACGTTGGCTTCATAGGCGCGCAGGGCGGTGCTCAGGTTGACCATTTCGGTCACCTGGTTGATGCCCGGCAGGGTCACGTAGCCTTTTTCGTCGGCGTCCGGGTTGCCCGGCTCGTACATCTTGTGCGGCGCCACGCTGGTCGGCTCGACCGCCGCCACGCGCGCACCCTGCAGGCGGCCTGCCCCCTGCACCTGCTGCTCGAAGCCGGTGGCGAAGCTGGCGCCGGCTTCCACCACCTTCACGCTCAGCGGCTGGTACAGCTTGCCGTCCGCGCCGCGCGTGCTGTGCACGTTGGCCAGGTTGGCGGCGGTGGTATCGAGGCGCATCTTTTCCACGTTCATGCCGGTGGCACTGATGGCGAATGCATTGCGGTAATCCATTAGCGTTTTCCTTCCGCCACGGCGGCACTGAGGATGGACATATGCTTGCTCAGGGCTTTGAGCAAGGCCTGGTACTGCACGGTGTTCTGGGCCAGCGAGGCGATTTCCATGTCGAGCGCGGCGCCCTGGCCGGCTTCGGCCGGCGGCACGTCGCGCCGCAGCACCGGCGTCACACCCTGCAGCATGGACGGGGTGACCGTGCCGCCTTGCTGCAGCGTGGCGCGCACCGCATTCATCTGCGATTCGAAATCGACGCGCACCGGCGCATAGCCGGCAGTGTTGGCGTTAGCGATATTGTTGGCAATGGCCTGGTGGCGCATGCTGGCGGCATCGAGCGCCAGGCGGGCCATGCTGACCGTGATGGAATCGGTAGAAATGCTCATGCGAAGTTCTTCCTGGATTGCGGGGTCATTGGATCACCAGTTCGGCATGCAGCGCGCCGGCAGCCTTGACGGCGCGCAGGATCGAGATGATGTCGCGGGTGCTGGTCTTGAGGCGGGTCAGGGCCTGGATCAGGTCTGCCACCGTGTTGTTGCTGGCGCTGACGTAGCCGGTTTCGGTGCCTTCGCCGGCGCGGATGCGGGTAGTCGGCACCACCTCGGTGCGCACGTCCGGACCGGTCTGGCGCACCAGCAGCGGCTGCGAAACGGAATAGTCGGTGACGATCGACAGTTTCAGGTCGCCGTGCGAAATGGCTACGCGGGCAATGCGCACGTCGCCGCCCGACACCACGGTGCCGGTGCGTTCGTCGACCACCACGCGGGCGCGCGTGTCCGGTTCCACCGCCAGCTTTTCGATGCGGCTGATGAAGTCCACCAGTTGCTCGCGCGCGCCGTCCGGCACGTCGATGCGCACACCTTCGGCGTCGAGCGCCTTGGCCAGCGGGCGGCCCATGGAAGCGTTGATGGCCTGGGCGATGCGCGAGGCGGTGGTGTAGTCCGGCTCGGACAGGGTGAAGGTCAGGGTGTTGTCCGGCTTGACGACGTTGGCCTGCACGCCCACTTCCACCGTGGCGCCGGCGGGAATGGCGCCCACGGTAGGGTGGTTTTTCTGGGCCACATTGCCATTCAGGTCGTACTTGTAGCCGCCCACGAACAGCGCGCCCTGGGCCAGCGCATACACCTTGCCGTTGGGACCCTTGAGCGGCGCCACCAGCAGCAGGCCGCCGGCCAGGCTGCGTGCATCGCCGATCGAGGTCACAGTGACGTCGAGCGTATCGCCGGGGCGCGCCACTGGCGGCATGCGGGCGGTGACCATCACGGCGGCGCTGTTGCGGCTCAGGACTTCGTCCGGCTGCAGCGCAACGTCGAACTGGGCCAGCACGTTGGCAATCGACTGGCGCGTGGCCTTGTTGCTGGGGGAATCGCCGGTGCCGGCCAGGCCGGTAACCAGGCCGTAGCCGACCAGCGCGTTGTCGCGCCAGCCGGCAAACTTGCCAATGTCTTTCAGGCGCACGGCATCAGGCGCCGGCGCGGCAGCGGCGCTGGAACAGAGCAGCAGGGCTGCCAGCAGGGAAGTGAGGAAGCGCGGCATCAGAACCCCGCCCAGTGGAACAGGCGCGCCCAGAAGCCGGGACGCTGGCGGCTGGCCAGGTCGCCGTCGCCCAGGTAGCTGATGCGGGCATCGGCCAGGCGGTAGGACAGCACGGTGTTGTTGTCGGCGATGTCCAGCGGGCGCACCCGGCCTTCGACGCGGATCTTCTGCTGGTCGCCGTTGATTTCCAGCGTCTGTTCGCCTGCCACCTGCAGGTCGCCGTTTTCTGCCACGCCGGTGATGCTCACGCTCATTTGCGCCAGCAGCTTGCCGGCGCGCTGCACAGTGCCGCCGCCGTCGAAATTATTCTCAGCGCCCGCTGCCAGCTGGTGCGAGTGGCGGTCAACGCTGGCCTGGATGCCGACCGTGTTGCTGCGCTGCAGCTGGGTGTCGGCGCTGGTGACGGCGCTGGAGTTCTCGTAAATGAGCACGGTGAGCACGTCGCCAGGCAGGTGGGCGCGCTTGTCGGAAGCGAGCGGGCGGAACGATTTGTCGCTATACAGGTCGTCGGCGGCCGCCGGCCCGCTTAGTGCGGCCAGCAAAAGCGCCAGCGGAAGGCCTGCTTTGAGCATGTTCATGGCTTGTCCTTATTGTCCGGTAATCCTGGCCAGGCCAGGGGCAATGATTTCTGCGCGCACTGCTTGCTGCGAGGCTGTGGGGCGCACGTCGATGCGCTGGCCCACTTCGCCGTCGGACAATGCCACGGCGCGCGATTCGAGTTCGATGGCGCCCTGCTGCAGGCGCAGTGCGATGTTGTCGCCTTGCGCCACGGCGGCCGGCCTTTGCATCCAGGCTGCCGCCAGCGGCGTGCCGGCCGGCAGGGCGCGTTTCAGGCGGCCTTGCAGGCGGGCGCAGTCGGTGCCGGCGGTTGCGCCGTCCAGTGTGGCGAGGTCGACCTGCTGCACGGCCAGGCTTTCGCAGCCAGGTGCGGCGCCGGCCGGCAGGGCACGGGTGGCCACCAGCGCAGGAGCCCAGGCACTGACCTGGAACGGCACGCTGACGCTGCGCTGGTAGGCGCCGTCGACCCACGCGTCGACCGTCACCTGCATGCGGCTGCGCAGGGCGAAGTCGGCCGGCAAGGCTTGCGGGCGCCATTCGACCCGGCCCTGCGCCAGCTGGACTTCGGGCGCGGCGCCCACCATGTGCAACTCAATGCGTGCGCTGCCGGCTGGGGTGCCGGTGCTTGCCAGGCTGTGTTCGAGGTGCCGGCGCAGGTGCTGCAGGGCGGTCTCCACCAGCGCGTTGCTGTCGGCCGCTTGTGCACGCCGTTCAATGCGTACCGCGTCGGCGCCGGCCACGGTGAACTGCCCTTGCATGCCGCGCGAGCGCAGCATGCGTTCCAGTTCGGCGCGCGCCAGGCGGGCGCTATAGCCGGGCAGCGGTGCTGCGCCCAAGTCGAGTGAAGGCAAGGTGCCATCCGCCTGCACCACGTCGGCCAGCTGGATGCGCGGACCGGCCACCAGCGCCTCTGCTTTCAATTGCAGAGGCAGCGGGGCGGCATGCGCGGCGCCGCACGACAGGGCAGCCAGCATGGACAGCAGTGGCAGGGCGGAACGGAACATGCTTAGCCGCGGCGCAGGTTGTTGGTCATCGACATCAGCTCGTCCGATGCCTGGATGACCTTCGATGCCATTTCGTAGGCGCGCTGCGCCACCATCAGCGTGACCATCTCATCGACCAGGGTGACGTTGGAGTTTTCCAGTGCACCTTGCGCCAGGCGGCCTACGCCCTGGGTGCCCGGGCGGCCGAACACCGCCTCGCCGGAACCTTCGGTCGGCGAGTACACGCCAGCCGCCACCATGTTCAGTGCCGCAGGGTTGCCGAAGTTGGCCAATTCGATCTGGCCCACTTCCACCGGAGCGCTTTTCTCGTTGGCCTGCACCGTGACCTTGCCGTCCGGCGCCACCGTGATCGCGTGCACGTTGGCCGGGATGTGGATGGCCGGGCGCAGCACATGGCCGGAAGCGGCAGCCAGGAAGCCGTCCTTGCTGACCTGCAGGGTGCCGCCGCGGGTATAGCCGCGGCTGCCGTCGGCCAGCGTCACTTCCAGGAAGCCGGCGCCGTCCACCGCCAGGTCCATGGCGGCGCCGGTCTGGGTCAGGCTGCCCGGGGCGAAATCCTTGACCTGGCCGCCGACGGCGATGCCAATGCCCAGCGGCGCGGCGGCGTTTCCGGTCGCCGGCGTAGGACCGGCGTGCATCATTTCCTGGAACTGCACGCGGCCTTTTTTGAAGCCGGCCGTGCTGACGTTGGCCAGGTTGTTGGCGATGGCGTCGATGCTCAGTTGCTGCGCCTGCATGCCGGTGGCGGCAATGTAGAGGGAGTCGTTCATGGTGTCCTTGCGATTGGCGGCCGGATCAGAACTGGCCGAGTTTCTGGATGGCGCTGCCCAGCGCCTCGTCGTAGCCCTGGTACAGCTTTTGCGCTGCTTCGAAATGGCGGGTGGTCTGCATCAGGGCCACCATCTCGCGCATCGGCGTGACGTTCGAACCCTCCAGGAAACCCACCTGCAGTTCAGGGCGCGGATCGGTGGTGCCGGCGGCCCCGCTGGCCGGTTGCAGCAGGCCGGCGCCGGTCTTGTGCAGCAGCTTCGGGTTGGCGAAGCGCACCAGCTTGAGCTGGCCCACTTCACGGCCGTCGTGCATCACGCGGCCCTGCGCGTCGATGGTGGCGCCTGGCCCCATCTGCAGCGCGCCGCCCAGCCCTTGCACCGCAAAGCCCTGCTGCGAGACCAGTCGGCCCTGGGCGTCGCGGCGGAAGTCGCCGGCGCGCGTGTAGGCCAGGCCTTCCGGCGTTTCCAGTTCGAAGAAGCCGTCGCCGCTGATGGCCAGGTCGAGCGCCTGGCCGGTCTGCTTGACGGTGCCGCTCGACAGGTCCAGCACGCTGGAGACGGCGGCGGGCAGCTGCGCCTGCAAGGCCGGCGCCTGCGCCTGGGCCAGCGCTTCGCCGAAGGCTGGCGCGATAGCAATGGCGCGCTTGTAGCCCGGCGTGGCGATGTTGACCATGTTCTGGCTGACGGTTTCCATGGTGCGCATGTCGTTCTGCATGCTGTGGATGGCGGCGACGAAAGCGTTGCTCAAGCATGTTCTCCTTCGGTGTTACAAGGTCAGGGTGGTGAAGGCGCGCAGCTCGACTGCGCCCGGCACTTCGGCCAGCGACAGCACGCGCAGTTGCGGCGCCATGCGTTCGGACAGGATGCGCAGGTGGCGCCGCAGTTCGGGCGCGCACAGCAGCACCGGCATCAGGTTGGCTTTCGCCATTTTCTCCGCGTTTTGTGCCACCTTCGTGACAACCTGCTCGGCGTATTGCGGCTCGACCACCATGGCGCCGCCGTTTTCCACCGCGCGCACGTTCTCCAGCAGCTTGTGCTCGATGGCCGGATCGAGGGTCATCACTTGCAGCACGTTGCTGCCTGCGGTCAGCGACTGGCAGATCAGGGGACCCAGGCGCTGGCGTACCAGCTCGGTCAGCCAGCCGGGATCCTTGCTGGTCTTGGCGTGGTCCACCAGGGTTTCGACAATCGCGTCGAGGTGGCGGATGCTGACTTTTTCCTTCAGCAGGTTTTGCAGCACGCGCTGCACCTCGCCGATGCCCAGCACGGTCGGCACGATTTCCTCCACCAGGCCCGGCTGGCCGTCGCGCACACGCTTGAGCAGGCGTTCGGTTTCCTGGCGCGTCAGCAGGGTCGCGGCGTGCTGGCGCATCACCTCGCACAGGTGGGTCATGAACACGGTATGCGGATCGACCAGCGTATGCTTGCCCGCTTGCGCCAGCGCGCGCTGCGATTCCTCGATCCAGACCGCCGGCAGGCCGAAGCTTGGTTCGCGCGTGTCGATGCCCGGCAGTTTGGGCGTGTCGGCGCTGGCCGGAATGGCCAGCACGCGGCCGTGCAGGATTTCGCCGCGCGCCACGGCGGCGCCGAACACATAGATTTCGTAGGCGCCGGCCGCCAGTTTTGCGCCGCCGCGGAAGCGCACGCTCGGCAAGGTCAGGCCGGATTCCAGCGCGTACTGCTTGCGGAATGCCGCGATGCGTTCCATCAGCATGGGCTGCTCGGCTTCCATCAGCGGCACCAGGTCCACCCCCAGCTGGACTTCCACCGCTTCCAGCGGCGGCAGGCCGAATTCGCCGTCCTCGCGGGCGCCCGCGGGCGCCGTGCTGCCGGCTGCCTGGCCGGCGGCAGGGGGGCCTGCGGCGTCGCCGGCGCCGGCGTTCGCGCTGCGGCGCAGGAACCAGGCGGCCAGGTAGACCAGCACCAGGATCAATGCCGGCCAGGCCGGAATGCCCGGCATCAGCATCAGGCCCGCCAGCGCGCAGGACACCAGCAGCAGCGGCTTGCCGAAGGAGGTGATCTGGCGGAAGGCTTCCTCGCCCAGGTTGCCGTCGGCCGAGGAGCGGGTCACGATCAGGCCGGTGCCCACGGAAATCACCAGCGCCGGAACCTGGGTCACGATGCCGTCGCCGATGGTCAGCAGGGTGAATGTCTGCAGCGCCTGGTCCCACGGCATGCCGAGCTGCATCATGCCGATCACCAGGCCGCCCACGCTGTTGATCATCATGATGATGATGCCGGCGATGGCGTCGCCCTTGACGAATTTGCTGGCGCCGTCCATCGCGCCGTAGAAGGCCGCTTCCTTGCTCAGGTTCTTGCGGCGGCGCTGGGCTTCCTCCTGGTCGATGAAACCCATGTTCAGGTCGGCGTCGATGCTCATCTGCTGGCCCGGCATGCTGTCCAGCGTAAAGCGCGCCGCCACTTCGGACACGCGCTGCGCGCCGTTGGTCACCACCACGTACTGCACCACCACCAGGATCAGGAATACGATCAGGCCGATGATGAAGTTGCCGCCCACGACATACGAACCGATGGCGCCGATCACGTGGCCGGCATCGCCATCGCGCAGGATCAGGCGCGTGGCCGACACGTTCAGGGCAAGGCGGAACAGGGTGGCCACCAGCAGCATGGCGGGGAAGGTCGAGAATTCGACCGGCTTTTCCATGTAGAAGGTGAGCAGCAGGATCAGCAGGGCAAAGCTGAAGTTGGCCAGGATGCAGAAGTCCAGCAGTTCCGGCGGAATCGGCGCGAACAGCATGAACAGTACGCCCAGCACCAGCATCACCATGGCGATGTCGGTCTGGCGGCCCAGGACGTTACGCAGGGCGTTCATGCCACTCCCCGGCGCATGGCATAGACCCACAGCAGGATCTTGGCCAGTTTCGGATACAGGTCTTCCGGCACGTACTGGTCGGTGCCGGTGCGCTTGAACAGGGCGCGCGCCAGCGGCGGATTTTCCACCACCGGCACGTTGCAGGCGCGCGCGGCCTTGCGCATGCGCGCGGCCAATTGGCCGCTGCCCTTGGCCAGCAGCTTGGGCGCCGGCATTTCGCCGTGCCGGTATGAGATCGCGATGGCGATATGGGTAGGATTGGTGATCAAGACGTCGGCCTCGGGCAGGCGGCGCACGGACTGCGCCTGTTTCAGCATTTCATTGCGCAGCTGGCGCAGGCGGCTGCGGATGCGCGGGTCGCCTTCGCGCTGCTTGTGTTCCTGGGTGATGTCGTGGTGGCTCATGCGCATGCGCTTGGCGAAATCCCAGCGCGTGTAGAGCACGTCGACCAATGCAATCAGCAGCACCGCCAGGAACAGCTTGAACAGCAGCGGGCCGACCAGCGACAGGCCGGCCACGGCCTGGCTGCGTCCCTCGAAGCCGCCCAGGCGCATGATCAGCGGCAGGGCGCTGCGCATGGCGGTCCAGGCCACCAGGCCCAGCACCGTCAGTTTCAGAACGCTGCGCAGGGCTTCGTACAGCATGCGCATGGAGAACAGGCGTTGCAGGCCTTCGGCCGGATTGAGCTTGCTGAAGTTGGGCGTCACGGGATCGAAGGAAAACACCCCGCCGACCTGCGCCACGTTGGCGGCGATGGCGGCGATGGCCACCGCCAGCAGCAGTGGCGCCAGCAGCATGGCGCCGCCGGACAGCAGGTCCACCAGCCAGCGGGCCATCACGTCCGGCGCCCAGTCGCCTGCGTTGGCCTGCTCCAGCAGGCGGCGCGAACCGGCCAGCAACTGGCGGCCGATCACGGGGCCGGCGGCAAAGCAGCAGCCCACCAGCGCCGCCAGCACGGCCGCGTAATTGGCTTCCATGCTCTTTGCGACCTGGCCGCGCTTCTGGGCCTCGCGCAGCTTGTGCGGCGTGGCTTCCTGGTTCTTTTCCTGGCCTTCGTCGGACATTACAGCACCGCCTCCCAGAACTGGAACATCGACTGGAAGATGCGCTGCGCCAGGCTGCCGATATGGCCGGCGCACAATGCCAGCAGGATCAGGCCGGCGCCGATCTTGATGGGAGCGCCCAGCACGAACACGTTCATCTGCTGCAGGTTGCGCGACAGGACCGCCAGTGCGATCTCGATCAGGAACAGGCAGAACAGGACCGGGGCGGCCAGCATCAGTCCCAGCGCGTACAGCGAACCGAATTGCGCCGCCAGCAGGGCCGGTTGCGGCGATGCCATCGAGGTCCCCAGCGGTACGCGCTCCAGCGACCAGGCAAAGCCGCGCAGCAGCGCATGGTGGGCGTCAACCGCGAAGAACAGCATTACCGCCAGCATGCCAAGCAGCGTGGCCAGCAGGGGCGACTGGGCGTGGGTGATGGGGTCGAGCAGGTTGGCGATATTGAAACCCATCTGCAGGTCGAGCAGGTTGCCGGCAAAGTTAAAGGCGGCGAAGGCGGTGAACAGGCCAAAACCGAGCAGCGCGCCAAGGCTTGCCTCGCCGATGGCGGCATTCATGAGCTGCGGCAGATCGGCCGGCGCCGCGGCCGGCGCCAGGCGCATCCCCGAGACCAGGGCCATCGACAGCGCCAGCACGAAGGCCGCGCGCACGCGCAGCGGCATGCGCATGGCCTGCAGCACGGGAGCCAGCAGCAGCATGGCCGACAGGCGGATCGAGCAAAGAAGGACAGCGGCAAGCCAGGCCGCGCTGATATCGAGGATCATTGCGGCCGCTTAAAAGTAGTTAGGGATGTTGGCGATCAGTTCAGTGGCCAGGCGCAGCAGCTTGCGCAGCATCCACGGTCCGAACAGGATGAGGGCGAACACGGTCGCCACCAGCTTGGGAATGAAGGTCAGCGACATGTCCTGGATCTGGGTCACCACCTGCAGCACGCTGACCAGCAGGCCGACCAGCAAAGTACAGGCGAGCACCGGCGCGGAGATGATCACTGCTCCCCAAAGTATCTGCGCCATCATTTGTAATGCTGCGTCCGAGCCCACGACTGTCGCTCCCTTTTGGGAAGCCCCGTTAAATTGCGCTATCGATTTAGTAATTGCAAATAGGCAACTATCTTAATCAATTGAATAAGGGGTGTCAAGAAAATATCTCAAAATGTCATAAGATATTGACGGTTGGTAACGGTTTGCCGACAGCTTTTCCCTATGGCGGAAGGGCTCAGGAATGGAGTGTTGTAAAATTGAGAATTGTGTTGCGGCAAGTTTGATCCCGCCCGGAAGAAATAGGGCGGTTCCGCACTGCGCTTGAGCTGTGCCAGCCGGGTGCTGGCAGCGATGGGATGGCCTCTGCCTGGCCGGTCCGGGCCAGGGGAGGCAGGGCATGCTTGCGGCGCGCCAGGCGCCGTCCGGCTTACTTGAGGTTGGCCATCAGTTCGCCCAGGCGGACCGGGCCGGCAGGCTGCCAGTGCTGGTTGAAGTGCAGGGTGTCTTTGGGGAACAGCATGACGACGGTGGAACCGAGCAGGAAGCGGCCCATCTCTTCGCCCTTCTTGAATACGAATTCGTTCTTCTTGTAAGTCCACTCGGTAACCTTGGGCAGGCGCGGCGGATTGACCAGGCCGTGCCAGACGGTGGCCATGCTGCCGACGATGGTGGCGCCGACCAGCACCATCACGAACGGGCCGAAAGCGGTTTCGAACTCGCACACCACGCGCTCATTGCGCGCGAACAGGCCCGGCACGCCGCGGGCCGTGGTCGGGTTCACCGAGAACAGCTCGCCCGGCACGTAGATCATGCGCTTCAGCGCGGCATCGCACGGCATGTGGATGCGGTGGTAGTCGCGCGGGCTCAGGTACAGGTTGGCAAAACTGCCGTGTTCGAATTGCTTCGCGAGCGAGGCGTCGCCGCCAACCAGGGCGGTGGTGCTGAACTTGTGGCCCTTGGCCTGGAAAATCTGGTCGCCTTCAATCGCGCCGAACTGGGAAATGCGGCCATCGACCGGGCACACGAAATCGGCCTGGGCCAGCGGGCGGGCGCCCGGCTTCAGTGCGCGGGTAAAGAATTCATTGAAGCTGTGGTAGCTGGCGATGTCCGGATTGGCCGCTTCATCCATGTTGACGTCGTACTTGGTCACGAACCAGCGGATCAGGCGCGTAGTCTTGTCGCCACCTTTGGCGCCTGCCACGCGGCCGGCGAAATTGGTCAAGGCGCCCTTCGGGAGCAGGTATTGCGGCAGTACGGCAAGTCGGGACACGGTCGGCATTCCAAAGATTTGAAGATCCCGAATTATATCCTTGCTACCGCCTGCACCATAGGGTACAGTTGCGGCCAAGAATTATTTTCATTTTTTGCAATAATGATTCGCCTGACACTCGCAGCAGCAGCGATCCTCGCCGCCAACCAGGCCATGGCCGAGGAAAGCAAGCAGGAACCGGTCCAGAAAGTCGAAATCAAGGGCGCGGCCGCAGCCTACAATCCCCGCAAGGACGACACCGCCAGCAAGATCATCGTCAGCAGCGATGAGTTGAAACGCTATGGCGACACCTCGATCGGCGATGCGCTGAAGCGCGTGCCGGGCGTGTCGGTCGGCGCCGGCGGCCGCGACATCCGCATGCGCGGCCTGGGCAGCGGCTACACGCAAATCCTGCTCAATGGCGAGCGCGTGCCGCCCGGCTTCAATATCGAAACGCTGGCGCCGGACAGCATCGAGCGCATCGAGGTGATCCGGGCCGCCAGTGCGGAGTTCAGCACGCAGTCGATTGCGGGCACGATCAATATCGTATTGAAGAAGGCGGTCAAGACGGCGCAGCGCGAACTCAAGTTCGGCGTCAGCCACAGCAAGGAGGCCACCAATCCGAACGGCAACCTGGTCCTGTCGGACAAGGATGGCAACTTCTCCTACTCGATCAACCTGGGCGGTGGCCGCTACGAATTCGACCGCAACGGCCTCAGCGCCGAAGAACTGATCGACCTGAGCGGCAAGCCGCAAATGGCGCGCCGCATGCTGACGCATGACCGCGGCCATGCGCGCGGCCTGGAACTGTCGCCGCGCCTGAACTGGAACCTGGAGAATGGCGACACGCTGACCTCGCAGTCCTTCATCAACCGCAATATCTTCAAGAGCGCCATCGACCGCGCCTACGAGGTCGATGTCGGGGCGGCGCCGTTCTTTGACGCCGTGCATATCCGGAACGAGAGCAAGAACCTGTTCGCGCGCACGGACCTGAACTGGGTGCACAAGTTCGGCGAAGGCGCCAAGCTGGACGCCAAGATCGGCGGCCACCGCATGCGCAACAACGGCAAGTGGTATGAGTCCGATGCGCACGACGACGCTCTGAACCTGCAGCACGACGTATTCAGCGGCGTGCGCGAATGGGGCGTCAGCAGCACCGGCAAGTATTCGGCGCCGATCGGTGCCGACCACGCGCTGGGCGCCGGCTGGGAGGCCGGCTACACCGACCGTGACGACTGGCGCAGGCAGCGCGACCTGTTCAGCGAGACCGGCGCGCGCGACGACAAGGACGAAGGCTACCAGGCTTCGCTGCGCCGGGCCGCGGCCTATGTGCAGGACGAATGGAACATCAGCAAGGTATGGTCGGTATACGCCGGCTTGCGCTGGGAGGGCGTGCATACGCAAAGCTCCGGCGCCGGCTTTGACCCGGTCAGCAACTGCAGCAGCGTGTGGAGCCCGCTGGCGCAAACCCTGTACAAGCTCCCTAATGGCAAGGACCAGTTGCGCGCCGCGCTGACGCGCACGTACAAGGCGCCGCAAGCCTCGAATTTGTCGGGGCGCCGCTTCACCTCCACCAATAACAGCCAGATCGAACCCGACTGGATCGGCAACCCGAAGCTGAAGCCGGAACTGGCAACCGGCATCGACGCTTCGTACGAGCACTACTGGAGCGAGGGCGCGCTGTTCAGCGTGGCGGCGGCCGCCCGCCGCATCAGCAACTTTACCCGCCGCACCGTCTTCCTCGACGACACCGGCCGCTGGGTGTCGACCATGACCAATAATGGCCGGGCCGACGTGCGCAGCGTAGACGTGGAATTGAAGTTCCCGATGAAAGCGGTGATGGATAAGGCTCCGGCGCTCGACGTGCGCGCCAGCGTAAGCCGCAACTGGTCGCGCGTCGACGCCGTGCCGGGGCCGCACAATACGCTGGACCAGCAAGTGCCGCTGACGGCCATTCTGGGCCTCGATTACAAGACTCCGGACGGCAGCTGGAGCATGGGCAGCAGCTTTAACCTGCGTACCAATGGCGCAGTTCGCCTGGATGTGGATCGTTATGGATGGGCAAGCGTGTCGCGCCAACTGGATGCTTACCTGGCGTGGAAACTCGATAGCCAGACCCAATTGCGTTTCTCGGCCTGGAATCTGCTGAAACAGGATTACCGGTCGAAGACTATCTACAATACCGATAATGGCTGGCTGACCTCGGAGCAGACCAGTTTCGGGGTCCGTAATATTCGCCTGCAACTGGAGGCACGCTTCTGAAAGTAAATAGCCTCTTTATACCGGGATTTAATGGAAATGAAATAAAAAGCGCCGCATTCCCAAATGTGTGGCGCTTTTTTTTTAATGTGGTTAAATTATGTAGATAAAATCATCGTAACTATGGTACATTGCAGGGAAGAAATCTCACACATTGTCACACTTTGATTTTTCATACACTTAGGGTAAAGAAAGATGACCACCTACCAAGAATACCAAGCAAAAATTGCCGAACTGCAAAACCTGGCAGCGGATGCCCGCAAAGCCGAAGTGCAAAAGGCAAAAGAGCAGATCTGGTCCATCATGCGTGAATATGACCTGTCTCCGGCTGATCTCGGCCCAGCGGCCAAGAGCAATAAGCCAGTCAAGCCGCGTGCCCGCGTGCCAATGAAATACCAGGACCCGGTATCGGGTTCCCAGTGGACTGGCCGCGGCCGTGCGCCGAAATGGCTGGAAGGCAAGAACAAGGAAGATTTCCTGATTAAATAAGCCGCTCGCGGCGAAAGGGGCGGATTAATATCCGCCCCTTTTTCTTTTTATGCGACGAGATTATGTCGAGCATCGCTTTGCGGCCGCTGCTGGCGGCTTTCCTACTGTCGTTTGCCTCAACCGTGCTGGCCGCCCGGCCCATGCTGCTGACACCCGAGCGTGTATGGACAGGCGAGGGCGCGGCCCATGGCGGCTGGTCGGTACTGGTGGTCGACGGCAAGGTTGCCGCTGCCGGTCCCACGGCCGGCATCACGGTGCCAGCCGATGCCGAGCGCGTCAGCCTGCCGGGCAAGACCTTGCTGCCCGGGTTGATGGACCTGCACTCGCACATCTTGCTGCACCCCTATAACGAAACCAGCTGGGACGACCAGGTGCTGAAGGAACCGGAAGCCTATCGCGTGCTGCTGGCAGCGCGCCATGTGCAGGCGCAGCTTCAATCGGGTTTCACCACCTTGCGCGACCTGGGTTCGGAAGGGGCGGGCTATGCAGACGTGTCGGTCAAGCGGGCGGTCGAGGAGGGCGTGCTGCCCGGCCCGCGACTGTTCGTGGCGACGCTGGCAATCGTGGCCAGCAGCAGCTATGGCCCGAACGCCAGGTCTTACCGGCCGGACATGAAGCTGCCGGTCGGCGCGCAGGAAGCAACCGGCGTCGATGAAGTCGTGAAGGCGGTGCGCGAGCAGGCGGCCCACGGCGCGGACTGGATCAAGGTGTACGCCGATTACCGCACCGGCCCGGACGGCTCGGCGCACGCCACCTTCAGCCAGCAGGAGCTGGATGCGCTGGTGGCGGCGGCCCATGACTCCGGGCGGCGGGTGTCGGCCCATGCGGCGACCGACGAAGGCATGCGCCGCGCAGTGCTGGCAGGCGTCGACACCATCGAACATGGCTATGGCGGCAGCGAGGCGACCTTCAAGCTGATGGCCGAGCGCAAAGTTGCCTATTTCCCCACTTTGGCGGCGCCCGAAGCGACCAGCGAGTATTTCCAAAAGCATGTGCGCGGCACGGCGCTGACCCCTTCCATGCAGGCGGCGGCCAGGGCGTTCCAGCTTGCACGCAAGGCAGGCGTGACGATTGGCCTGGGCAGCGATGTTGGGGTGTTTGCCCACGGCGGCAGCGCGCGCGAGGCGGAATGGCTGGTCAAGCTGGGCATGACGCCGACCGAGGCATTGCGGGCGGCAACCGTGGTGAATGCCGCGGTGCTGGACCGGGCGGCTTCGCTGGGGCAGGTAAAGCCGGGGTTCCTGGCCGACCTGGTGGCGGTGCAGGGCGATCCGACGGCCGATATTACGGCCTTGTACCGTGTTGCCTTCGTGATGAAAGGCGGCATTGTCCATCGAAACGTGCGATGATGAAGTATGTCCGCGATCCCCTTATTCCCGTTGCATACGGTGCTGTATCCGGATGGGTACCTGCCGTTGCAAATCTTCGAGGTGCGCTACCTCGATATGGTGAAGCGTTGCATCGAACATAAGGAAGATTTCGGCGTCGTCGCGCTGGTGCAGGGCGATGAAGTGCGCAAGCCGGAACAGCACGATACCTTGTGCGCGGTGGGTACCATGGCGCATATCGCGGAATGGAAAGCGATCATGCCTGGCCTGATGCAGTTGCGCTGCAGCGGGCGGCAGCGCTTTCGCATCGTCTCCGCCGAACAGCTGAAACATGGCTTGTGGATGGCGGAGGTGGCGCCGATCGATGACGACATGACGGTGCCCATTCCGGCCGACCAGCAGGACGTGGCGGACAGCCTCGGCATCCTGATCCAGACCTTGCAGGAGCGCGGCATTCCGCCCGGGCAGATGCCGATGCAGGCGCCTTATCGCTTGCAGGAGGCGGGCTGGGTGGCAAACCGCTGGTGCGAGTTGCTGCGCCTGTCGCTGGCACAGAAGCAGCTCCTGCTGGCGCAGGAAAACCCGGTGCTGCGCCTGGAGCTGGTGCAGGATGTGATGATCGAACATGGCCTGCTCAATTAGGGCATCGCTGGCCCTATGCGCTTGACGGCGTCCGGCGCTACACTGGCTGCATGTACCTTCCAACTGCTTTCGCTGAAGACCGTCTTGAGGTCAAACATGGGCTGATCCGGGCGTATCCGCTCGGGATGCTGGTGATTCCCGGCGCCGCGCCGACGGCGGACCTGGTGCCGTTCGCGCTTTATCCCGACGAGGGCGAGGCGGGGCTGGGCTTGCTGCGGGCGCATATTGCGCGCGCCAATCCGGCCTGGAAGGCGCTGGCAGCGGCCGGTGAGTGCCTGGTCGTGTTCCAGGGGCCGGAAGCATATATCAGCCCGACCTGGTACGCCTCGAAGGCGACCTCCCATAAGGTGGTGCCGACCTGGAATTACGCCATGGTGCAGGTGAGGGGCCGGGCAAGGGTAGTGGAAGACGCAGCTTGGCTTGGCCAGCAGCTGCGTGCCTTGACCGCCCTGCAGGAAGGCGCCATGCCGGAGCCCTGGGAAGTGGACGACGCTCCGCTCGATTTCATCGAAGGCTTGCTGAAGGCGATCATTGGCATCGAGATTCCTATCGCGTCCATTAGCGGGAAATGGAAGGTCAGCCAGAACCGCGGTGTCGCTGATGCGAGCGGCGTCGCGGCGGGGCTGCGTAAACGGGCCGCCGCAGCCGATGGCGCTGCGTCGATGGCGGCGCTGGTGGCCGAGCGCATTGCGCCGGACCTCAAGCCGGACTGAGTTCCTCTTCCTGGGCGTGCACGTGCATGGACCACGTCACGCCAGCGATCAGCAGCACGATGGCGGCGATTTCGAGTGGGCGCGGGAACTGCTGCTTGTAGATAAAACCGTACATCAGCGCGAACAGGGTTTCGAACAGGATCAACTGGCCGGACAAGGTAATCGGTACGCGCCGGCTGGCGATATTCCACAAGTGGTTGCCGATCACCGAGGCGCCCAGGGCCAGCAGGCTATTGCAGATCCAGAACAGCGTCCAGTCCCGTCCCGAAGCGGCACCGGCCGCGCCAGTCACGTCGCCATGGAAGATGGCGAAGGCGATTCCGCCCACCACAAGGGCAATCAGCCCGGTCGACAGGCCATACAGGGCCGACCACTCCGCGCTGCTGTAATGCGGATTGCGTTTCAGGTAGCGCGCGTTATCCAGCGTGTACCAGCTCCAGCACAGCAAGGCGCCGGTCGCGCATGCCACGCCGATCACCGTATTGATCATCGATGCGCCGGCAGCGGCAGCGTGCTGGAACACATCGATATTGATGCAGGTGATGCCGGCGGCGGTTACTAGCAGGGGCATGGCCAGCTGCCGCAGCGGCACCGCGCCATGGTCATTGCGTCCCATGAGGGTGACGGCAATCGGCAGCACGCCGATGATCAGGGAGGTTGGCGCCACGCCGGCCAGCTTTACGCCCAGCGCGAGGAACATGTAGTAAATGAGGTTGCCCGCCAGCGCGTGCCGCACCAGGGCGAAGTAGTCATCGCGCTCCAGGCGGCCGATCAGGTTGCGCAGGCGCGGCAGCATCAGGACCAGGGCAATCGCGCCGTAGGCCACGTAGCGGCCAACCGCCATTTCCAGCGGCGTAAAGGCCGCCAGCAATTCCGGCACCACGAACACCATGCCCCACATCGCGCCCGCCAGCAGGCCGCACACAACTCCAGTCCACATGCAATATTTCCCCGTTTAAACCTGCGACAGTGTCGCACAGCTTG